>OFJB01000295.1_pt1 | contig 25568 bp, 28 predicted proteins | sample 1775081 | NCBI WGS metagenome assembly OFJB01 (sample SAMN08195771, study PRJEB24354) | sludge metagenome | isolation source: initial sludge from phenol fed wastewater aerobic bioreactor | place: India: Nagpur | collected 2016-06-05
CGCAGCATCTACGCCAAGCGTCCTTGCCGCGTACTACGATCCCTTTTGGTCAACTTGACAAGGGTGCCGTTGGCCTGCGAGGCCGTCATCGAAACGGCCTTGACACGGGGGGCTTTCATGAGAACCTGAACTCATGAAAACCCATCACACCCCCCTCCCCCCTTCGCCCCCGCAGCGGTTTGACCGCCGGGACTTTCGTCTGAACAACCTCGACTTGTATGCTTCCCCCATGCAACCGCCGAGCACCGACTTCCACCCTGCCATGCGGATCTTCCCCACGGAGGAGTTTCCGCTGCTTCGTGACTACCGCTGTAACCAGATGGTCGAAGGCTTTGCCATCGAGCACATCAAGTTCATGGGCGGCAGCGTGGAGTCTTCCAACGTGGGCCTGCAAGGCTGGGCCGAGCGGGTGTGCCGCGCCGCTGGCCTTGCTGGACTGCAGCCACCCACGACCTGGCCCGCAACCAGCATCTTTCGCTTTCGGGTGTTCTTGCGCCTCGTGCGCGCGGTGTCCAGCCGCAACGCGCAGCGCGACCAGCCGTAGCGGGTGGACACAGCCTTGGCCGGGGCGCGTTCTGCGTTCTCTGGCCTTGGCCTGTGGAGTTGTGATTTGCGCGGGCGTGGCCCAGGCACGCGCACCGGGCGACTGCATCACGCAGGCAGCCCGGTTTCATGGCGTGAACGAGACAGTGCTGCGCGCCATCGCGTACCACGAGTCCCGCATGAAGACCCGGGAAATCCGCCGCAACACCAACGGCACCTACGACATCGGCCTCATGCAGATCAACACCGCGCACCTGGCTGAGCTGGCCAAGCACGGCATTGGGCCCACCCACCTTCAAGACGGATGCGTAAGCGCGTTCGTGGGCGCCTGGATGTACCGACGCAAGATCGAGCGCCACGCAAACACTTGGACGGCACGTGGGTGCCTACCACTCCGAGACGCCTGACAAGCGCGACGCCTACGCGCGGCGCATCCACAAGATGGGTGGTTTGTCTATCTGTCGATTGGATTGCCTCTATTGTCCTAGCAGGGCGTCAACTGAGGAGCGACCGCGGGGAGTATTTCAGCAGCCTGATAAGCCGCGTGGCGCGGCCAGCGGGTGAGGCGGCACACCAGCCCCATGCACAGCCCTCCCGCCATGCCCATGAAGGTGAACAACGGCAAGATGTCGATGGCGCAGATCAACCCCTCGATCAACACCAGTAGCGATCCGATCACCACCAGCGCCGTGGCCAGCGCCGGAGCCCAGGCGTAGTACGCCCAGCTACGCCGCTGTTGCCGCTCTGCCAGATAAACGGTGATGGCCCCGGTAGCCAGCGGGGCCAGCCAGATGAAGGCACCCACCATGGCCGACCAGCGGCTGCTGGGCGCGCCGCTGAACGCCAGGCGCAGCAGCAGGCCAAACATCATGCCGCAGATGATGGGCGCGAATTTGCCGAATGGCAGGCGCGAGGGGTCTTCTGCTGCGTCCCAAGGCGAAGGCACTGCGGACTCAATGGGTTCTAGGGGCTCTGCCGGGGGCTTGGTTGGGGTGTCAGACGTGGTTTCTCCCTGAATGGTTTGTGGTTTGTTGTTCGTCTGGTTGAGAGATATCCGTTCGGGCTGAGCATGTCGAAGCCTTGCGTGGCGCTTCCGCAGGCTCAGCGTGAACGGCTTTGGGTGATCTGTTGTCGTGCCTTCTCGTGCTCTCTCAATGGCCTGTGGAGCTGGCTCATCCACCCCACAGCGCAGGCTTGTTCACCATCAGCGCAAAGACCACAACCATCGCGATGAAGGCGGGGTAGCCCAGGCCTTCCCACCAGCGCTGCAGTTGCCTGTATTGCGCGGGCAGCTGGGTGCCTGCCGCGTGGGCGGCCTGCGCCATGCGGGCCATGCGGATCTGGATGGCCACCACCGGCAGCCAGCAGGCACCGGCCAGCAGGTACAGCGCGATGGACAGGGCCAGCCACGGTGTGGTGAGCGGCCAGCCCGCCATGTGGGCCATGGCGATGCCGCTGAGCGGCTGCACCATGACTGCGGGGGTGGTAAACCACCAGTCTGCCCGCACCACCAGGCGGCCCACCACCGCCTGCGCGGCCACGCTGCCGCTGCGGTTGGCAAAGAACAGGTAGAACGCCGAGCCCAGGCCCGTGCCCACGAGCAGAACGCTGGAGATGATGTGGATGGTCTTGAGGACGAGATAGGTGTTCATGATGCGGTTTCCTCGTTGCGGGCCGATTGGCTTCCTAGCACCACCAGGATGGCGGCGATGGGCAGGTTCTTGAGCAGAGACCCGAGCGGGTCCAGCCACAGGTGGGGCAGCAGCACGGTGGCCGTCAGGGTCATCACCCCCATCAACGCCAGGGCTGCCCATGCGCTGTGGCGGCCGGGCCAGCGCCACAGCGCTATGCCCATCAGCAGGTCGGCTGCGGCACCGCCCCAGATCAGGGCTTGAATCCAGGCGGCGTCGGTCAGCCCAGCGCTGCGCAGCAGGGCATCGCCTTGCGTGCGGTGGGTGATGGCGCTGACCAGGGCGGTGCCCAGCCACACGGCCACCAGGCTGGCGCGCAGCAGGCGGGCCGATGGAGCGGTGAGGGCAGCCCTTGGAAGCGTGGGGTGTTCGTGGCGGGTCATGAGGGGGCTCCGGTCTGGGCGGCTTGCGTTTCTGTGGTGGCTCTGGCCCGCTCTACCAGCTGGCTGTAGTGCGTGGCGGGGTGGCCTAGCAGGGCTTGCAGCGGTGCGGGGTCGGCCACGTTGTCGGTGGCCAGCATGGCCAGGGTTTCGCTGCCCCAGGGGGATATGGGCACCCAGTCGCCCAGCCGGGCAGACAGGTGGGTAAGCGGCGTGGGCAGCCGCAGCGTATGGGCGGGCGGGTGGCCGCACTGCGCGCGCAGGCTGGCAATCAGCGCCGCGATGGTCAACGCCTCAGGCCCCGCGCAGGGCACCACGCCGCGTTGGTGGCTGTGGCTGCCCAGCAGCGCCACCACGGCGTCGGCCAGGTCTTGCACGGCCAGGGGCTGGATGCGTGCGGTGAGCACCGGCCCCGGCAGCACCAGCACGGGCAGGCGTGCCAGCCGCATGAACAGGGCGGTGCTGGCACCCCCTTGGCCAAACACCACGCTGGGGCGCAGCACCACGCCACGCAGGGGGGAGCCTGTTGCCGTCGCAAGGCCCAGCAGGTGCTCGTCGGCAGCGCGCTTGGTGCGGGCATAGCGGGTGGTGCCGGTCTGCACGCCCAGGGCCGAGATTTGCACCACATGCCGCACGCCCGCTTGTCGGCAGGCCTCAAACAGCGCCACGGGGGTGTGGTGGTGCACGGCATCAATGGGGCGCGCCGCGGTGTGGCGCAGCACGCCCACGGCGTTGACCACGGCGTCTATGCCTTGCAGGCGGGGCAGCCAGATGGCGGGGTCCGTGTCGCGGGCAAAGTCCATGGCCACGCCCGTGCCGTGATGCCGTCGTGGCGAATGCCCTGTGTGCACCGTGTGCCCAGCCCGGCGCAGCGCGGCGGCAATGGCCCGGCCGATGAAGCCGGTGGCACCGGTCAGGAGTACCTGCAGGGGGGCGGTGGGTGTGGCGGTTGCAGTCATGGCGGGCCTTTTAGGGGCTTGGGCGTTTAACGTGCGCACTGGTCCGTGCATTGCTGGGCCGCAGCCCGCTCTGCGGCGCGGCGCAGGGCCTTACCAAAGAACATGCGTATCACCCAGGCCGGTGCGCGGTAGCGGTTGCGGGCGATCACGGGGTACAGCGCGTTCATGCCGGCGCGCAGCAGTGGCACGCGGGCGGGCGCCATCACCCACCCCAGGCCCACGGCGGCGTAGGCCACCTCAAACGCTGGCACGCCGCTGAGCCACTGGCCGCTGGCGGTGCGGGCGTGCATCAGCGTCAGCAGCGCCTCGCGTGTCACGCCCTCGGGGCAGGTAAAGCCGGGGGCTTGAACGTCTTCAAACCGCAACTGCCCGGCATGGTTGCGCAGCATGAGGTTGTGCATCTCGGTGTCGCACAGGGGGCAGGCACTGTCGTAGTACAGGGTGACGGGATAGAGGGCTGCGGTCATGATCTCAATCCTTTCTGAAATTTCTGTCAAAAGAGAAATTAAAGGTCAAAAAAATGGGAGGTGTAGGCGTCAGGGGGCAGGGGGTGTGCGGTCTGTACCGCCAGAGGCTGCAGGAGCCGCAGGCGCATCGCCGCCGCGAACGAACTTTTGCACCGTGGCGCCCATGCGCAGCACCTTCTCCAGCGTGCTGGGCGACAGGCGCAGCATCTCGTCGGCCCAAGTGCCCAGCGATTCCATCAGGTGCAGGGTTTCGCGCACGCGGTCTTGGGCGTCTGGGCTTTCTTGGGCAAAGTCGGGCTTGCGCACCAGCTCGCGCAGCATGCGGGTGGTGGGGTCAAACTCGCGGGTCTTGCGCTCGCGTACCACGGTGCGCAGCAGCTCCCATACATCGCTGCTGGTCTCGTAATAGTCGCGCCGGTCACCCAGCACATGGGTCACGCGGATCAGCTGCCAGTTGATCAGCTCTTTGAGGCTGTTGCTCACATTGGAGCGCGCCACCACCAGGGTGTCGGCAATCTCTTCGGCATTGAGCGGGCGGCCATGGAAGAACAGCAGCGCGTGGATTTGCGCCACCGTGCGGTTAACGCCCCAGGCGCTTCCCATTTCGCCCCAGTGGACGACGAATTGTTGGGCAATGGGTGTGAGTTGCATGGAAGGCACTCTCTTTTATTCTGAAATTTCTGTCAAGACAGAAATTAAAAATTTGCATGCCTCGTTGGCCGATCAACAAGCACTCACAAACGGCTTTGTTGCACAAAAGCAAAGCGGCGACCTGATAGGCTGAGCGCATGAGTGAAAGCAAGGGAGCCAGAGGTCGCTACAAGACCACCAACTGGGCGGCGTACAACGCGGCCCTGAAGGCACGAGGGTCGCTGACGATCTGGTTGGACAAAGACATGCAGTGGTACGCCCCGGCCAATGGTCGCTGAGGGCGCCAGCGGGTCTTCTCCGACGCCGCCATCCAGTTCTGCCTGAGCATCAAGAGCCTCTTCGGCTTGCCCCTGCGCCAGAGCCTGGGAATGGTTGAAAGCCTGCTGCGACTGGCCGGTCTGGACTGGAAGGTGCCGGACTTCAGCACCGTGTGCCGGCGCCACAAGACACTGCGGGTGCAGTTGCCCTACCGGCCCAGCACCACGGCGCTGGAGTTGCTGGTGGACAGTACCGGCACCAAGTTCTTGTGCGAAGGCGAATGGAAACGCAAGAAACACGGGGCCGAGTACCGGCGACAGTGGAGCAAGGTACACCTGGGCATCGACGCGAACACGCTGGAGATTCGGGCCATCGAAGTGACTGACAACAGTGTGGGCGACGCGCTGATGTTGCCCGAACTGTTGGGGCAGATACCAGACGATGAAGCGGTGGCCAGTGTCAGCGGGGACGGCGCCTACGACACCAAGGCGTGCCACGCAGCGATTGCACAGAGAGGGGCACAGGCTGTGATTCCGCCGCGCAAGAACGCCCGGCCTTGGAGGACAACTTTGGTAGGGGCCGCTTCGCGCAACGCAGCGCTCAACGCCTGTTACAGGTTGGGCCGCGCCATTTGGAAGAACTGGAGCGGGTATCACCGGCGCAGCCTGGTGGAGACCAAGATGCACTGCTTCAAACGCCTGGGTGAGCGGGTGATGGCGCGCACGTTTGAGCGTCAGGTGGTGGAGCTGCATGTGCGTGTGGCCGTGCTCAACCGCTTCACGCAACTGGGGCGCCCGACAACGGTGCCTGTGGCGGCCATGGCGTAGCTGCGCCTGGGGCTGGGGTCAACTCTTCCCATTTCGGGTTTGTGCAGCAAAGCCTCAGGGTGCAAAGCTGCAGCCATTCGGCCTTTCCTGCGGGTGCGTGGGTGCAGTGCAGGCACTGTCCAGCGCCCTGCAACTGGGCTGTGACGGTGGTGTGCACATCCATGCCAAAGCGCCGGGAAAACCGGCCCACGGTGGAGGCTTCTGCGCTGTGCTCCCAGACGGGGTTGCCGTCGGCGCTGCATTCGACCTCGTAGGCTGGGGCGGATCGCTTCGGGGGCGGTTGGCGGGTCATTTCAGGCCTCGTCCTGTCCGATGCGTTCGTTGATGGCCAGGCGCACAGTGGGATTGAGGTGCTCGCGCAGGCGGTACAGGCCTTTGAGGTTCTTCAGACCCGCCTGCAGCACGACCTCATGGGGCGGGATGCCCTGGTTGAGCCAGCGCACGAGCGCGGTGTTGCGCACGACCTGGGGGCCCATGCGGGAGGGCAAGGGGCTGCGGCAGTGCTCGGCTGCGGCCAGCAGCACGCGCTGCACGAGTTCGTAGAGGGGCTTGTTGGACAGCGCCCTGCCCTGCTGCGTGACAAAAAGCACAGGCACCGACTTCCACGCGGTGTGAAAGCCCCGCAGGGTGATCCATTCCTGCAGTTCCTGGGCCGAGGCTGCGCTCAGTTCCACCTTGCGCCGCTGGTTCACTCCGGGGCCATCTAGCTGCAGGGCTTTGATGCGGCCTCGCGCGTCGCGCAGCACGTCCTGGTGGCGCAGGGCGATGACTTCTTGAGGCGCAAGGGCGCAGGAGAACAGCAGGTGCAGGATGGCACGGTCGCGGGTCTCGATGAGGGTTTCGCCCTGGGGGAAGCACAGCTGAGCGGCTTGCCAAAGGGCTGGGGTGAGGATGGCGCCCTGGTGGTTTTCGCTCGGGGGGTGTTCGGCGGGCTCCATGTTGGTGGCGGGGTTCATCTCGACCCAGCCGCGGGCGAGAGCGAAGGCATAGATGCGCTCGAGCAGGCGCCAGTAGCGTCGCTTGGTGACCTCGCTGACGGTGCGGCCGGGTTTGCTGGAGTCCAGGCGTGCGTTGAGAAAGTTGGCGATGTGTGTGGGGGTGGCTTCGTGCCAGGGGGTCAGGGGCACATGCTGTCCGTTGGCGTCGGTGTGGGGCATGAGCGAGCGCAGCCATTTGGTCCAGATGGCGCGGTAGGGCGCGCTGGCGTCGGGCGAGAGGGGGTCGCGCGGATCGAGGGTGCGGGCGTCCAGCCAGGCCTCGAACAGGGCGGCTCCGTCCGGGCGGGGTGCAACCGGCGGCAGTGCATCGTCGTCGGGGAAGGGGTCGAACATGCAAAATCCTCCTGTTTGTAATTTACATGACCTCCCCTCCCTGTCCACCCCCTCCCCTTGGAGACCTTCTGCCTGTACCGCTGCCCCATCTGGTGGTGTGCGCGTGGCGCGGGGAATAGGAAGAGAGAAGGAAGGGGCAGGTTCGTCAGAACAGGCATAGGGGTGGCGGGGGGCGCAGGCTCAAAGAGGGGAGGTCATGTAAATTACACTGGGTCGGGGTTACGCTGTCCCTTTCCCATGCGTGCCAAAAGCCGTGCGCTTGCCCTGCCGCCGCCCTACCATTGACCTCGTTTCGTTGCCCTTCGTGGCCACGCCTCGCGCACCAGCCGTGTGCGCCCCCTCACCCACCCTTGCGGACTTGTCCCGCTTTGGGGCCGGTCTGCAGATCCCTCCCCTTCCCTTCTGCAAAGGCCCCTGCCTCATGCTTTCGCAAGCCCATCCCAGGCACCAGCACTGACCCCACAACAACAGCCTTCACACCAACCAAATCCCCGGCCTCCCATAGCAGCCGGGGATCATTTTTCTGGTACCCCGGCGTGCCAATCCTTTTGCACAGCATGAGCCGCTTTGGTTGGCGCTTTGCGGCAGGCGCCTCGATCCCGAACACCCCGCGCGCACCCTATCGCCCCATCCGCTGTCCGCCGAGCAGGACCTCTACAGCAGTCGGAAGGCCGCATCCCAAGGAGCCCTTCCATGAAACCCGGACAACTCGCGCAAGTTGCCTCCGCTAGGTTGGCACCGCAAGGCGCGGATGCCCTGAACCTAACGGAGTTCAGCTGCCGCACGATCGGCACCTGCACAAATAGCTTCATCCAGCAAGACGTCCAAGAGACCGATGCCTGGGGCAATGCGCGCTACCGGGGCGTGGCCAAGCGCGATGAGTTCAAGGACAGCAAGGTGCGTCGGGACGTGACCATGCGTCCAGGCAGACGGCGAGCGCTTGATCCCGAGCGCGATCTGGATGGGCTGATCGAGTAGGCGGATCAGCTCAAGGTCAGCGACAGTACCAAGGTCGAGCCCCGGTACCGTCCAATCTTGCAATGATGGTTCGTCCAAACCTGCATTGAGGCTCCGTCCAAACCTACATTGAAGCCGTCCGCGCTCCCTGGTGAGCACCCAGTCTCATCACCTGCGCCTGAACTCCCAAGGCGCCTGCGGCTCCTCCTGCATCCAGAGTCCCACGCGCTTCTCCCGAACCTCTTCCTCGGCCTGCGCATCGCGCGGCCCATCAGCGTGCAGCGAATAGACTGCCCTTCAGTCCCCCCGCTTCAGACACTTCGATGTAAGAAATCTCTAGGGTCTTAAGGATTGGATGATAGCCCACGATCATTCGGTCAATAATCTAACCAAAAAGTCCGATTTGGTTAAAATACTGACCAAATGAGCGCTTCCTCCATTACCCCAGTCCTAGAACGCCAGTTGTTGCTGCAACTGGGCGAACGCCTCAAGCGCCTGCGAAAGGCGCAAGGCTTGGGGACAGTCGAGATGGCCGCTCGCGTAGGGGTCACGCGTAACACCTTGCGCGCCGTCGAGTCCGGGGATCCCGGACCTTCAATGGGCACCTACCTGCGTGTCATGTCCATCCTGGGCGTCAGCGGTGAGTTGGCCCTGCTGGCTGGCGACAGCTTCACGCCCCCTCCTCCCGGATCTGCTGCCGCTCGCTCACGCCACGCCGCGCCCGTTGTGCAGGTACGGGTTTCGGCCGATCAAGCCAGTCACAGGCTCCAGGACCTGCAAAGTCTGGCGCTACACGAGGAGGCTGTACGTTTGGCGAAGGCCCATCCTGAGCTTGTAGGCAAAGCCCAGGATACGGTTGCGCGTTGGTTGGCCCACGGCGATGTGCGCTCGGCCAGCCTGTGGCGTGAATGGCAAGACATTCTGGATACTGGGGCCTGGCGCAAGGTGCTGGGTCGCACGCGACATGCCCAGCAGCTGCGCCAAGCCTCGCCGCTCGTGACGGTAGTCCCCGAGGAAGTGCGCCAGCGCATCCTTCAGCAGGTGAGGCAGCTCAAAGCCGGGGTCGTGCTCGACGGTGAGCCTAAGGTGCCCTGCATTGCTGAATGGACTCAGGAGGCGCCGTGACAAGAGAAGAGCTGGAACACATCATCCGTGCCAGTGGTGATGTGACGGATCAGTACGAGTTTGTGATCGTTGGCAGCCAGTCCATGCTGGGTCCTGTGCCCCGCCCCCAGGACGTGTTCACTGTGTCCATGGAAGCAGACATCTACCCGCTGCAAGCGCCTGAGTTGGCTGACCGGATTGACGGAGCCATCGGAGAGGGTTCCCAGTTTCACCAGACCTACGGCTACTACGCCCAGGGCGTGGGGCCCGACACCGCCGTCTTGCCCAGCAACTGGATGGATCGGGTACACCGTATCCAGAACGGCAATACCAATGATCGGGTCGGCTACTGCCTGGATGTCCTCGATCTGTTTCTAGCCAAGGCGACTGCGGGTCGCGACAAGGACCGCGCGTTCTGCCTGGCCTTGTTCGAGCACGGCTACGTTACGCCCGCCGGTGTACTGGAGCTGGTGCCCTTCATGCCCCTGGACGACCAACGGCAGCGGGCCTTACGCGCGACGATCCGCCGCTGGGCCAGGGCGGTGCGTGACGCGGGTCACGAGGTGCCGGAGGCATAGACCACACGCGTCACCTGCGCCTGAACTCCCAAGGCGCCTGCGGCTCCTCCTGCACCCAGAGCCCCAGCCGCCTCTCCCGAGCCTCCTCCTCGGCCTGCGCATACCGCGCCCGGTCCTGGGCACTCTGCTCTTTCGCATAGGCCTTGTAGTGCCACGCCAGGCCGGCCTCAATCTGCCGCAGGCCGCAGTCCACGCCTGAGACCACGACCTTGCCCACGATGCGTCCGTAGCGGTCCCGCTTGCTGGCTTCGATCTCCGCCAGGCGGCCGTACGCACAGGCGCTGAGACTCCACTTCGAGCGGCTTCCGTAGGGCTGCGCCTTCTCTGGCGCGTCGATTCCAGCCACGCGGATGTTCAGGTTCTGGAAGTCCTCGGTCAGTACCGAGACCGTATCCCCATCGGTCACGCCGACCACCATGCCGCGCAAGGTCTCCGATTGCGCTGGCTGCACTGCGAGCATCAGCGCAGCCAGCATCACTCCCATCGCAAGCTGCTTCATGCCTCAACCTCCCGGGTGCGCGCCTTCAGCGGTGCAGCCTCAGCCACCAACTGCTCAGCCGGATACGGATGCAGGAAGTCCATGGCCGTTCTCGCATCGGCCTTGAGCCAATCAGCGTAAGCAGCTTCCGGCAGGATCACCACCATGCGTTTTTCATCGGTGGGCTTGTGGAACTGGCGCATGAGCGCATGCTGGTCGGCGTTGATGGTCAGCATGGTGTAGCTGTGCAACCAAGAGCCGTCTGGCTGCTTCCATCGGTCCCACAGGCCTGCAATGCCCATCGGGGCTCCATCGGCCCGGGTGATGCGCGTAGCCACGGCCTTGCCTGATCGCCAGTCGGGCTCGTAGATGGCCTCAGCGGGGATGATGCAGTGCCGCCCGCGGTGCCAGGCATCCCGGAAGCTGGGCTTGGTGGCCACAGTCTCGCTGCGGGCGTTGAAGGTGTGGCGGGCGAGCTTGAGGTCGGTGGCCCAATGGGGCACCAGACCGAACAAACCTGGCAGGGCTTCGTACTCGGGAACGGCCTCGTCCCCCACATCGGCATGCGGATGGCGGCGCACAAAGCTGCCCAGGTAGCCAGGCCAGAGATCCGCCTTGGTCGGCGCCTGTGGAGGCTCGGCTTTGAAGCGTTCGGCGTAGGTCTTGGGATCTTGGACCCCTTGGTAGTGGGAACACATGCTTGTCTCCGCTCTGTGTACTTTCGCTGTTGGGCCGTTTGCTGGCTGCCTAACGCAGCTTGCTTGAGCCCTGCAAGTGGCGCACCTGGTGCCCGACAGCAGTGCGGGTGCACCGGATGGTCCGCTGGGGTCTGGGCAATATACTGTATTTATGTACAGTATATTGAGCCCCCAGTTTGCTGCGCAGCCCGTGCCGCTGGGCGAGGCACCTGTGTGGCTCCAGTATCTGTCGGGACAGGTGCGCGCAGGCTTTCCGTCCCCGGCCGAAGCCACGAGGCTGATTGAGAAGATCAATAGTGCCGCAGATGCGAGGCGAGATCTTTTTTACTCAGAGTCACCCGTGGAGTGAGCCGCTTAGAGGCGCCGCGGGCTTTGCAGGGATCTAGAAGTTCTGCAGGACGACTACCGGAGCATTTCTAATGTCGTTCAGGGACTTTGACCAAGCCTGTGTCGTCTCCAGAAGCTCGACCCTTGTGACACGCGGAGAACCGGCTGGCGTTGGGATGTTCAGGTACCACTCCAAGAAACTGTCAGCACTATTGGGGTTCTGGTAGTCCGCTTTCCATTGCGCAGGCTGCCAGCTGACACGTGCACTGCCTTTGAGGATTCGATAGTTGGTCGAGCCGTCGCTATAGGTCAGACGCAGCGTGAAGTCACAGCCGGTTTTGCGACAGTAGTCTCGATATCGAGCGTTGGCCTGGTTGACATTGATATCACTCAGATCGGTTGGGTCCGTAGGATCAATCTGCCGGATCGAATTGCCTGTATTACGCTGCAAATAGGCTACCCGCGACGCTTCTGCAGTGCCGGCCAAGCTATGACTGATCCAAACAAAATCCTGTTCACGACCGAAAGATACTGGGTAGTTGTCAGCAATCTTGTCTGAACTGATGACAGGTGGGGTGAAGTTCAGCCAGTTGCCGGTAGAGTCCAGTCGTTGAATGGCGTTGCCGACTAAGCGCGCCCTTTGTTGACCCCACTTCTGGACTGTGGCCATGCTGAAATCTGAGAAGGGTGTGTACGCATAGTTCGCGGCGTGCTGCCCACCCGAGTCATGCATTGGGTCAAATCGGAAGCAACGTCCCGCTTGATCAACTTGCCACACAGTATGAAAACTGGCGGGGCAGTTACCGCGAGGCGCTGCGGGCGGCACCAACGGTGACCGCATTTGGTTCTTGCTGGCATCGTAGGCCCAGGCGGACCCTTTGAGCGAGCCCAGCGGATACGGATAGGTTGCTGGCGTTGCTGTCGCCTCCGCATGGCTATGGCTTAGCCCAATGGAATGACCACCCTCATGCCAAAGTAGCCCTGCTGTCGCGTCACCAACTGCTGAGCCGGACCCCGTGAAGGCAACGCCTCCATTGGCCCACGCCCGGGTGGCCCCATTGGTGATAACGAACGAGCCATACGTGGTACGGTTCAGAGGTCCATCGCCAAACGCCTCCTTGATGTTCCAGACCACACCCAGGAAACGACTGGAAATACTGCCGCCAGACATATCTGCTGTGGACTGCATTTGGGCAGCTGGCGCACTACCAGTCGGAGGGCGTACGAACGAGTCCAGAGCAATAATGCCAAGCGGGTGATTGTGTACGGATACGCTTGTAAATGGCAGCGTCGCCTGAAACTCGTCGCGTTTGGCCTGATTCAGAAATAGCAGTCGGTTGTCTTCCAGATTGACGCCAGTATTCTGATTTGTCGCACCGTACAGATGGATCGGCAGTATGAAGGTGTCAAGATCCAACCGAGACACAACAGCACTGGGCAACGCGGTGCTGGTTGTGAAGTTGCTGCCTCCCACCCGCACCTTGATACCGGGTTCGATCCAGGCGCCGGGAACTAGCACATGGCGGGCCGTCTGCGAGTACGCGGCCTCCCCTCCTTCAGAGGCAGGGAACGTCGCGGACGATTGCAGGGGAAACTGTTGTTTGCTTCCGTCTGCTTTTTCGACCTCAAGAAATGCGTTGAGTACGTTCTGATTACCTAGCTCAACTGCTGCGAGCGCATCGCGGCCTGCGACCAAGTTGAGGGAGTTGTTCTTTATCGTCCACTGCTTACCCATTAACGGAATCATGTGGGACTGGGCGAACTCAACGTTACTCGCATCCAACACCACCGCAGGTGGAGCAGGAACTGGGGCGGGCGTAGGTGCTGGACCAGGCGCTGGTGCTGGCGCAGGCGCAGGCGTCGGCGCGGGTGACGGAATTGGTACTGGACTGGGTGATGGAGCGGGGGCGGAGGGCAGCAAGGGTGCAGCGGGAGCAGGCTCGGGGGCATACACCCCCAACGGGGGGCGTGTCGCTCCTACCGGCTCTGCTCCGCTACCAGCCTCGGATCCGCCCGATCCGCCTCCGCATCCGTACATTGCTACGACGGCAATTCCACCCCACAGTAGACGCTTTTCCACCTATCCACTCCCATTCAGTACGGCACCTAGCAATAGGGCGCTCTCATTAAAAAAATGAAGAGTCGCGAATGTAAGCGAGTTCTGCAAGTGCTTGGAAGCACAACCAATTCACTAGGTTTTTTCACTTTCAAGTTAGAAGGTGGGAAAGACGCTTATGAGCTGCCTCGCTCTATATTTGCCAACGGCCACTTATCCACAAGTTTGATACTCCAAAAAAGGTACCCATAGGATACCGATCCTGCCCATTTCATGCCGTGCGGTACCCAAGCGCCTTATGGAAAAGGGGGTGCGATTGCGCTCAAATCCCGACATTACGTGGTGCGCCTGCCCCTAGCGCAGCTTGCTTGAGCCCTGCAAGCGGCGCACCTGGTGCCCGACAACAGTGCGGGTGCACCGGATGGGCCGCTGGGGCCTGGGCAATATACTGTATTTATGTACAGCACATTGAGCCCCCAGTTTGCTGCGCAGCCCGTGCCGCTGAGCGAGGCACCTGTGTGGCTCCAGTATCTGTCGGGACAGGTGCGCGCAGGCTTTCCGTCCCCGGCCGAAGACCTCGGGGCCCAGCGCATCGATCTGGCCTCCATCCTGATTCGGCATCCCCAAGCCACCTTCTTGCTGCGCGCCCGTGGTTTGTCGATGACCGGCGCCGGGATCTTTGACGGCGATCTGCTGGTGGTGGACCGGGCCGAGCGTCCGTATTCCGGGGACATCGTCGTGGCCGTGATTGATGAGGAGTTCACCTGCAAGGTGCTGCGCAACCGCGGCCGACAGATGCGGCTGGAAGCCCTGAACCCGACCTTTCCTGACATCGTTCCGCGCGAGGGCCAGACCGTGGTGATCTGGGGGGTGGTCGTGAGCTGCGTGAAGCTGTTCACCCGCCGACCGCAGACAACCCGGCGCGGGAAGTAGGACTGGCACGGCAGGAGTGGCCATGTTTGCCTTGGTTGATGGCAACAACTTCTACGCCAGCTGCGAACGGGTGTTTAGGCCCTCGCTGATCGGCAAGCCTCTGGTCGTTCTCTCCAACAACGACGGCTGCGCCATTGCCCGGTCGGAGGAAGCCAAAGCCATGGGGGTGCGCATGGGGCACCCCTGGCACGAGATCCGGCATCTGGAGCGCCAGGGCCTGGTGGCGCTGTCGGCGAACTTTGCGCTCTATGGCGACATGTCCGACCGGATGATGAGCCTGATTGCAGGCCTGGGCCACACGCAGGAGGTCTACAGCATCGATGAGTCCTTCGTGGATCTCACGGGCATCCGGGGGAACCTGCAGGCCCGGGCACAGGCCATGCGCGACCGCATCCTGCAGTGGATCGGCATTCCAACCTGCGTGGGGATTGGCGAGACCAAGACCTTGGCCAAGCTGGCCAACCACGTGGCCAAGGATGCGGAGCGCAAGGGCTGCTACCCCGCCCATCTCTCCCAGGTGTGCAACCTGGCCAGCCTCACCCCGGGCGAACGCGAAGCGCTGCTGGCGAGCATCCCGCTCAAGGAAGTGTGGGGCATCGGCCCTCGCCTTGCGCAAGACATGCAGGCCCAAGGTTTGAAGACCACGCTGGACCTGGTGCGCATGGACCCCGCCACAGCGCGCCAGCGATGGTCGGTGGTCGTGGAGCGCACCGTGCGCGAGTTGCAGGGCGTGCCTTGCATCGCGCTGGAGCACGAACCGCTACCCAAGCAGGAGATTGCCTGCACACGCAGCTTTGGCAGGCCCGTGCAAGGCCTGCGTGACCTGGAAGAGGCCGTCTCTGAGTTTGCGACCCGGGCGGCCGAGAAGCTGAGACGCCAGGGCAGCGTGACCGGTCAGGTGCTGGTGTTCGTGCGCACGAGTCCGTTTCGCAAGACTGCGCAGTATTCGCGCTCCATGGTTGTGCCGCTGGTGCGGCCCACGGACGATACGGCCGTGATCGTGCGTGCAGCACTGGCAGGCCTCAAGGCGATTTACCAGGAAGGATTCGATCTCACAAAGGCCGGGGTGATGCTGCTCGATCTGGCAAGCAAAGACCAGGTGCAGTTTGAGCTGGGCCTGGATGCGCACGAGAGCGACAAACGCCAGCCCGAGGCCCGGGGACGGCTGATGCGGGCCATGGATGCGGTGAACGCACGCTGGGGTCGGCACACGGTGCGGGTGGGGACGGTGGCAGCAGCTGGCAGCCAGCGGGACTGGCGGATGCGGCAGGAGAGGAGGACACCGGCTTACACGACCTGCTTGGAGGATGTGCCGGAGGTGCGGTGAAGTGAGGTGTGTACGCCGATCGCGTGCTAAGTTTGGTGTTGAAGGGCCATCGATCCACCGACATTGCAGAGGTTTGACCATGACCGTCTTGAGGCGCCGAGGAACGGAGACTTACACAACACGCATCCAACGGGAGGGGCGTGTTGACCTACCGCCTGGGCCCTCGCCGTTCCGCCTGGGACAACGGGTGTACTTCCACGTGCGGGATGGGGAGGTGGTGGTGCAGGCGCGGCCCAAGCGTGCGGTGAGGGGGCGGATTTTGTCGAGCCGGGTGCGCAGTGCGGTCAGGTCGTTGGCGGCGTATGGGCCGAGGACGAATGCGGGAACCCGGCGATCAGGTGGCTAGGTCGTTTCCGGTCAAGTGTGTAGAGCCGTGGGGTTGGCACATGGGTACCTGCAGCCAATCGAAACTAGGGCTGTTCGCGATGAGGCATTTCAACCGTCAGAGGGCGCTCGACTATTGAGAAATCATCGGAACGCTGCCGGTGTTGATTTTTCACCTTAACAAGGTGTCTGTGAAACCGGCAGCAGCCCAGAGACGTCATCCGCCTCATCGCCCGCATCATCATCGAGCTCCAGTTCGCCATCTCCGGACAAGGAGTGGTGGACGCCAAGATCGACAACCACTTGCGCAGCCGGACGGGCTACCAGGCTCAACTGCGTGCGCCAGTCTGGAACTTCGGTACCGTCCCAACTGATGCCCAGGCCTTTCTCCCAGTAGGACAGGTAGGCCTCTCCCCGGTCGGCTGCATAGTAGTTGCCATTTCCCGCAGAGCAGTCGAGCGCATACTCCCAGTTGTTCTCGCGCATGCAAACCCCGTGCTCCGGGTGCGGCACCTGGCCCAGACCAGTCAGGTACTCCGCACTTTTGGCATCCAGCGGGCGGAATACCGCGACCCTTAGCCGGCCGTCGTCCCGTGGTGTGATCGCGGCAATCAAGTCGTTACCACGCTGCACCGTAACCAGCTTGCCGCTGAGGTCGACTGGCCCGATCTCGATCCACCAGGTGTCGCCGGCGGCCGAGATCACATCGCGTTCGTCTTCCGGCGCCAGCAACTCGGACAAGCGACTCATTGCTGGCTCGAGGTGCTTCCAGTCAGTTTCCCCGTCGCGCGCAACCTCCTGAAGGCCATGCAGCATCATGGCCAGCGGCAGTTCCCCGCCCCCGGTCAGTGCGGCCTGCAGATCAGCGCTTGCGATCGGATAGGCGATGTCCGGCAGGCCGTAGCGCGCCAGAGCCTCCGGCTTGAGATGCATTTCAGCGGAGTTCGGCATGGCGGGCCAAGAGTCCGTCAAACACGGCTTCGAGTTCAGGATGGACGCCGCGAACACCCGCCACGACTTTGGCTGCCCAGTCGAAGTAGCCCTGCTTGCGCTCGGGCGACCAGTCTGCCGGCGGTGACGCCAAGATGTCCCGCAGGTTGCAGATCTTGTCGGCCAGCTTTACGAGCTTGGCTTCCTTTGAGATGTGCGGTGCGTGCTCAATCTGGCGCTGCTTGCGGACATGCTTGTCCAGCGATTTGTCGTCGGTCACGTCCAGCACAGTCGCAGTGATCTTCGCGCCGAAAATCGCGGTCAACTCCTCCGCCGTCGTGTTGGTGTCTTCGATGGTGTCGTGAAGGACCGCTGCGCTGAGGACCACTACATCGGTGACGCCACCCTTGTTCGCCAGCACGTTGGCCAGCGCGATCGGATGGTTGATGTAGGGCGACGCGTCCGCATCTTTGCGACGCTGCGTGCGGTGCTTGTCAGCAGCAAAAGCCACTGCCTTTACGAACACACCGATGGGGTCTGAGTTCTGAGGCATCCCTTGGCCCTTTCCTTGTTCTATGGCGCTCGCGGCGTCGAGGCATCAATCAGCGCAACTGCGCCCTCGCTCTTGCCAGTAGTGATCAACTCCCACAAGGCACGGCACTTGTCCTTGGCGTCGCCGGTCGCGTCCTCCAACTGCTTGATCAGGTCCAGGTCGATTTCAGCCTGCTGCTTTGCCTTGCGGCCGCCGTACTCTTTGACGAGGTAGTCACCCGCCACGTCCATGGCCTTGATCAGGGAGTCTTCGTCGGTTTTGATGCCCTGCCAGAAGAAGCGGTCGGTCATCGCCTGCCGAGGGAACTCGGCGATTCCTTTCAGCAGGGCGAACGCCTGGCCCCACGGCGACGACCACTCGGACGATTGGCTTGGATTGAATGCGACTGGTGAGTAGGCGACCCGGGGAATGATCTTGTCAGCCTTCGTTTTATCGAGGCGCGCCTTGAGTTCATCCAGGATGTTGCCGACCGCGCTTTCAGGAATCTTGCCGCCCGGGTGGTAGGCCTCGTACATGCGCTGCGCGTCTGCACGAATTCGGTCGCGCTGCGACACAAGGAAGTCCTCGACACTGTCGCCGACAGTTGCTCCCAAGAGCTTCTTGGCGTCCTCGTTCGCGGCTGTCAGTGCTGCCTCGAACAATGGGATGGCCTGCCGTGGAATCCACCGCACGCCATCGGCCAGGGAAAACGAATATCGAGGCAGCAGTTCCCCGGACACCCGACGCAGGCGATCGATCTTCTTGAGCGTCGACTCATCGAAAGGAGCAACTTTGATGGAGGTCTGCGCACGGACCATCCCGGTCTGACGGAACGAATCGACACCAAACCATTCCGGTTTGACCGGGGCTTCCAACGGGGGAATGCGGCTCAACTTGTCGATCGATACCAGCGCGCCAATGTCGAACACGCGGGCCACCCCTTCTGCGAGGTGGTCGAGCCTAGGGACCCCAATCTCATCGGTTGGCGAAGCCACCAGGTCACCGTGTACGTCGACCAGAACAACCTCGCCGGACTCAGGATCGACCTCGACCCTAACCGGTGCCTGTTCCTGCGCACCGTGGTCGAGACAGCGATTTCGGAAGGCATCCCAAAGGCGGGATGCTTCGATGTCCCCCTCGGGCAGTACCAGCCTGGGCATGGACGTCGCGACCTCGGGCCGCAGAGGGCCGGCGACTCCCCAAAGGTAATCGAACCACTTGCGACAGGCCTCAAACGCCCCTGCGGTTACCTGCATCGCAACGTTGGCGTGTGAGGCAGATGCCGGTGCGAACCCCAGGTTCTCTGTCGGACCACTCGAAATGGCCAGGCTGCCGTCAGCACTACAAAGGCAGAGCAAATTCGACGATCGATCTGTAAGGAATTGCTCCGGGTACAGCTTGAACGCAGCCCTGTCTCCATGCCGCTCGACCAGGCGCAGCACTTCCTCGAGGGCTGCTTCGGTCGTCCTGCAGGTCGGGTGAATGCTCACGACCAAACGTAGCTGTGACTCCACTTGGTCGGCCAGAAAGCCCTCCATCCAGTTGATCGCACGGCTGTCGACAGCCGAAACAACACCGAAGATGGTGACTGCCGACCGAACCGCGCTCTCGAACGGCAATTCGGATGAATAGCTCGCCACGCCTGCGCTGACGCGTGGCTCTGGCCAGACAAACGGCATCTGCGGCGCAATCGGCTCGGTCTTCACAAATCACCCCCACTGGTTCGGCACCCCAGCCATGCAGCCCGGTGCATTCGGACTACATCGCATCATTAGGCGATGGATACGGACATTATTATGCGTTGATGAACACATTCTATGGCAGCTTATATACTTTCTGCAACAATCCGCACAAGTGCTACCAAAACCGCGTGAGCCGCACATGATGCCAACTGAACAACTAGCTGAACTGACCCAACCGCAGCGTGATCGACTCGCGTTTGTGGAGTTGCGCGTGCGCTTCATTGGGGAGATCCGACGACAAGACTTGGTGTCGCGGTTTGGCATCCAGTCCGCAGCCGCGACTCGAGATCTCGCCGTCTATAAGGATCTGTCGTCCGGGAACATCGACTACGACTCCAAGGCCAAGTCCTATGTGGTGACGGACGAATTCCGGCCGCTGTTCGACTTCCCGCCTGAGCGCGTGTTGTCCTGGCTCACCCAAGGATTCGGTGACGGCGAACCGATGCGGCTTAAGCCGTGGGTGATCAGCGAAGTGCCTACCCGGCTCACCCACCCAGACCTAGACGTACTGGCGGCCGTCACGCGTGCCATTCACCAGGAGTGTCCGCTGGCCATCGAGTACCACTCGATTTCGAGCGGCTGCACTGAGCGAGAGATCGTCCCGTTCGCCTTGATCGACAACGGACTGCGGTGGCATGTCCGGGCTTTTGACCGCAAGTCCCAGGAGTTCCGCGACTTCGTCATCACTCGTATCAAGCACCCCAGGGTGCTCAGGACTTCCCACGTCGCACCTCATGAGTCCGACAGCCAAGACATTCAATGGAACCGGATCGTCGAGCTGGATCTGGTTCCCCATCCGGACCAACCCCGGCCGGAGATCACCGAAATGGACTACGGCATGCGCGAAGGCAGACTGCAGATGAAGCTGCGCGCTGCCGTTGCTGGCTACATTCTTCGCAAGTGGAGCGTGGATTGCTCGCCTGATCACAGCCTGCGTGGCCATGAGTTCAGGCTGTGGCTGAAGAATCCCCTGGCTCTCTACGGCGTTAAGAATGCGCTGTTGGCTCCAGGCTACCGCTCACCAGACAAAAACAAGGGAGATCTATGACATGAACAGCCAGCCACAACCAACCATTGAAATGCATTGCATTGATTTTGGCCCCAGCAATGGCCGAGCAAACTCTCCGACAAAAGTTAGACAAACAAAAGAGTGACCAGATGAGGGATTCCTACCTTTCAACCCTGCTGGAAATGAGGCTCCTAGTCGGATTTCTGGGCGAGCGCGCCCAGTTCGGATGGTGGCCAACGTCATTTCACGAGGCCTCGAGTCGCCTGTTTCTTGAACCTGTCTTCTCCAAGACGTCCAAGCTGGCGCAGTACCACGGCGTGCTGGAGGCCGCTCGCCGTCTCCATGACGAGCATCTGAGCGTCGGCAGCTACCACCTGTTCCGCATGCCTGAGGAGATCGAACAGGACCTGCACTCGCTCGTTCTCAGCCCTCTAGGAGAAGAAATTTCCGGCAAGCTGCCCCAGAAGAAAGACGAGGCGCTGGAGGCGATCAAGCACCTCTGCCAGAGTGACATGAAGGTCAGCGAAGGACCTACCGCTGTCGGGAGCATCAAAGACATGGACTCTCCCGTTGCCCTTCGAGCCATTGCCGGCGCCTATGCGTCCGCATTCTCCCGCAACGCACGGGCGTATCCGTATTTGGTGGGGTAATCGTGACCGACAACAAGCCCTACACGACTCAGCTGCAGGCAGGTCTTGGACTCGTTATCGAGACCAAGACGCTCCTGGAATTGTGGTCGCCCGGGATGTCGGCCAACCAGTTGCACCAGGTCGCGCTCGAATCGGGTCGGTTTCCGACAGTCACAGCACGCCGACTGCGCAACATCGTCGTCGAGTGCTTCGCTCCACGGTACTTGGTGTCTGGCGGCACCCCAGCCGCGAACCTTAAGCGGCTGTCGCCCACTCTCTCAACGGCAGACCTGACCCAGCTCTTGCTCATCTTTACCAGTCGAGCCAACCCCATCCTGGGCGACTTTGTGCGCCACGTGTACTGGGCTCGTTATGCCGGCGGATATACGCAGATCACCAACGACGATGCCCGCGCCTTCGTCGAACGCGGAATTGACGACGGTAAGACAGTCAAACGCTGGTCGGAAACCACCGTGCGGCGCGTCTCTGCCTACCTGACCGGTTGCTGTGCCGACTACGGGATGCTTGAACGGGGACTGCGATCGAGTCGCCGCATCCTGCCGTTCCGCGTCTCGCCGCTCGTAGCTTCCTACCTGGCCTACGAGCTACACCTCTCCGGCGTTGGCGACAACGCGCTGTTGGCCCACGACGACTGGCAGTTGTTCGGCTTGGCGCGTGAAGACGTGCTGGAAGAAATCAAACGACTTTCGCTGAAGGGTTTGCTCATCGTCCAGGCTGCTGGCGATGTGATCCGCATCAGCTGGAAACAACAAGACATGGAGGCGCTCTGCGATGTCCTCGCTAAAGGCTGATTTCGACGAGTTGCGGGAGCGCATTCGACATGGGCGCGAGCTCGGTCATGCTAGCTTCGAACCGATCTATTACCTGGTCTTCTCTCCGGAGCAGATCCTTGAGGTGAAACGGCAGACCCCCGCCTGGGTGGCAAAGCTCCATCAGGAAGGATGGGAAGTCCACACGTTCTCGATCGCCGAGCAGATATGGGCGCTGCTGAAGGATGACCCGTTCTGGTCGCTCTGCGTGATGGAGGACAAGTCCGCGCCACTGGATTGGTCCCGTACCAACAAAGCGTTGGCCGACATCCTGACGTCGGATAACGGCCTCTTGAAGCGGCTGGAGGATGCATTGGCGCCACTCGAAGGGCAGCAGAACGCGCTGCTGCTGGTGACGGACCTCGAGGCGCTGCATCCGTTCCTGCGCATCGGCGCCATCGAAAGCCAACTCCAAGGCAAGTTTCACGTACCAACGATCTTTCTGTACCCCGGCGTACGAACAGGCAAGACCCGCCTGAAGTTTCTCGGCTTCTACCCAGAAGACGGCAACTACCGCTCCGTCCACGTCGGCGGTTGAACAAAAGACAGAACCAGGGACTGACATATGACCATCCGATCACTCTTCGACCCCAGCAAGGACATCTACCGGACCATCGAGAAGGTCATCACCTATGGTGCCTCGCAAGAAGGCCGCCTGAAGGCTGAGATCTCCGAGTACGTCGTCACCGACAGCATCGAGGAGCAGTTCCGCAAGCTCCTCGACCGCATGCAATTGGCGATGGAGTCCGGCGGGGAAAACGAAATCGGTGTCTGGGTCTCGGGCTTCTACGGCTCCGGTAAGAGCTCATTCACGAAGTACCTCGGCCTGGCTTTTGATGATCAGCGCACGATCGAGGGCACGCCGTTCATTAGCTACCTGCAGGACCGCCTGCACAAGCCGCAGACCAAGGCTCTCCTCAGCACGGTGGCGAAGCGCTTCCCGGCCGCCGTGGTCATGCTGGACCTCGCCAGCGAAATGCTCGCTGGCGCCACGATGGAGGACGTTTCCACCGTCCTCTACTTCAAGGTTCTCCAGTGGGCGGGCTATTCGCGCAACCTCAAAGTGGCAGCCTTTGAGCGCATGGTCGAAAAGGATGGTCGCACGCCGGAACTGCATGAGCGCATCGGCAAGGCACTCCCTGGCGCGACTTGGGCACGCGTCCAGAACAATCCGCTAGCCATCGACGGGTTAATCCCGAAGATCGCCCACGAGATGTATCCGGCGCTTTTCCCGGAGGCCAAATCGTTCTCGTCAAGTACCGATGGGTTCTTCCAGTTCGAAGACCAGCGCGTGCAGGAGATGATCGACATCGTCCGCGAGAAGAGCGGCAAGCAAAACATCATCTTCATTGTCGACGAAGTCGGCCAGTACGTCGCCTCGCGTGACAACCTGATTCTGAACCTCGACGGCCTGGCAAAAAACCTAAAACGACTGGGCGACGGCAAGGCCTGGATCATCTCCACGGCGCAGCAGACACTCACCGAGGACGATCCGCGTGCGGCACTGAACTCGGACAAGCTCTACAAGCTCAAGGACCGCTTCCCGATCCAGATCGACCTCGAATCGACCGGCATCAAGGAGATCTGCTACCGGCGTCTGCTGGGTAAGTCACCGGCGGGTGAGACCGAACTCGGCAAGCTGTTCGACGCCCATGGCCAGGCGCTGCGGCACAACACCAAGCTGCAGGATGCCAAGTATTACGACGCCGACTTCAGCAAGGAGAGCTTCACCAATCTCTACCCGTTCCTCCCTGCGCACTTCGACATCCTGCTGCATTTGCTCGGCGCCCTGGCCAAGTCCACCGGGGGCATCGGCCTTCGTTCGGCGATCAAGGTGATCCAGGACGTCCTGAAGGGCGAAGGTGGCTCCAAGGCCATGGCCGATCAGCCGGTTGGTTGGCTTGCCACCACCGTCACTCTCTACGACGAACTGGAAAAGGACATCCGTCGCGCCTTCACGTCGATCCACCAGGCGGTTGGAAAGGTTCAGATCCGTTTTCCGGACTCGCAACTCCACCAGGATATCGCCAAGTCGGTCGCGGTCTTGCAGATCCTGGGCAACCTGCCGGTTTCCGTGCAGAACGTCGCCAGTCTGATGCACCCATCCGTCACTGCTCCTTCGCAGCTCGACACGGTAAAGAAGGCCGTCGAGGACATGATCAATGATGTGCATGTGCCTCTCGGTGAGAAGGACGGCAACCTCGTCTTCCTCAGTGAGAAGCTGCGCGACATCGAGCAGGAACGGGGCGCCATTGCCCTTCGCACCGTCGATGTGAAGCGCATATTCAATGATTCCCTGCGCGAGTCCTTCGACCCGCTACCCCGCGTCAGCTTGCATGGCACGATGGCCGTGGCCACTGGCTTGAAAGTTCAAGCCGGCAGCGCGATCACCAGCCTCGCTGGAGATCAAAGCACGATCCAGACGGTCGTGGAGCTGGTGCCCGCCAGCGATTACGAGGCTGCCAAGAACCGGATGTTGGATGACTCTCGCAGCCGTGCGGGTCGCAACATGATCGGGCTCCTGGCACGGTCCAACGCCGAACTCGACGATCTCGCCAACGAAATCTATCGCTGCCAGCGCATCGCCGAGCTGCACCGAAACGAGCCCGACCAGGAGGTCAAGGACTACTGCTCTGGCCAGCTCGATCGAGCAACCAAGCTGGCCACCCAACTCCAGAGCAAGATCAAGCAGACCCTGCAAGCCGGATCCTTCGTTTTCCGTGGCCAAGCAACGGCGGTTTCCGCACTGGATGCCGACCTGTTGGAGGCAGCGAAGAAGCTGCTCGGCGATGTCGCGGAGCAGGTCTTTGATCGCTATGTAGAAGCCCCAGTTCGGGCTGCGACAGACACCGCCGAGAAGTTCCTGAAGGTGGCCAACCCGGCTGCCATCGGCAGCAGCCTCGATCCGCTGGGCCTAGTGCAGACGGTGGCGGGCCGCGCCTCCTTCAAGACCGACCACAAGGCGATGATCAGCATTCGCGACTACATCGACAAGCGCGGCACCGTCGATGGCAAACGCCTGCTCGACGACTTCAGCAGCGATCCGTTCGGCTGGTCGCCTGACACGACGCGCTACATCATTGCCGCAATGCTGATGGCCGGCGAGATCAAGCTGAAGGTCTCGGGGCGTGAGGTCACCGCTGCAGGTCAACAAGCCATCGATGCGCTCAAGACCAACAATTCGTTCAAGCAGATTGGCGTTGCGCTGCGCGACGAACGGCCGTCTATCGAGACCCTCGGACGGGCGGCGGAGCGACTCACCGAGCTGGTGGGCGACATGGTCATTCCCCTTGAACAGGAGATCAGCAAGGCTGCTGCTAAGCACTTCCCCCGGTTCCAGCACGACTACGGCTCGCTGGCAGAAAAGCTCAGTGGCCTGGGGTTGGCAGGTAGTGACCGCGTCCGCACTCTGAACCAGGACATCGCCGACGTCCTCTTCACTGATGCATCCGACGCCCCGCAGCGTCTTGGCGCCGAGACCTCGTCCATCTACGACAACCTCAAATGGGCGCTCGAAGTGAAGCGCGTGCTGGACAACGGACTTGACGCGACCCTGCGCGACCTGCAAGCCCATCGTCGCGACATCGAGGCACTGCCCGACACTGGCGTGCCCGGTGACCTGCGTCGCGAATTGACTGAGGACCTGGGCACGCTTGCTGAGCGCCTCAACAAGGAAGACTTCTTCAAGCACACCGCCGACTTCAATTCGCAGCTCACCCACTTGAAGGGGCGAGTACGCGATGCGGTCATCACCTTGTCCGAGCAGCAGAAGCTGAGACTCACGGTCGGTGTTGAAGACCTGCAGCGTATCCCCGAATGGGAAGAGCTCACCCAGGAGGAACGCGGCAACGCCGTCAGTCGCCTTGACGGCTTGGCTTTGGCGGCGACACAGGACCTGGTCGGCCTCAAGAAGTTGCTTGCCCGAGACTACGACATCAACAGCACGCTGGAGGACCTCAAACGCTCGATCCAGCGCCAGGGCCAGGAACGTCTGCGACAACGCATGG
>OFJB01000296.1_pt1 | contig 25488 bp, 19 predicted proteins | sample 1775081 | NCBI WGS metagenome assembly OFJB01 (sample SAMN08195771, study PRJEB24354) | sludge metagenome | isolation source: initial sludge from phenol fed wastewater aerobic bioreactor | place: India: Nagpur | collected 2016-06-05
AAACGCCGCCAGGTAGAAAAGGAAATTCGTCACTGCCGAGCTTCCCTGACAACCAGTTCCCGAGCTTTGACGCGGGCCAGGGCATCGGCACCCATCACGTCGTCAAGACTGCCCACAGCGACCGTGGGAACGGCATCGAGGGTCGCCTCAATGACGCGGGGAATGGCGGTAAAGCTGATGGTACCGGCCAAGAATGCCTCCACTGCCACTTCGTTGGCAGCGTTGAGCAGGGCCGGGGCACTTCCCTCCTCCGCCAGAGCCCGATAGGCCAGGGAGAGGCAGGGGAAGCGCCGGTTGTCGGGCTCCTGGAAATCCAGCCGGCCAACCTGGAACAGGTCGAGAGGGCCGACCCCGGACTCGATGCGCTCGGGAAATGCCAGTGCGTGGGCGATCGGAGTGCGCATGTCCGGGTTGCCCAGTTCGGCCAGCACCGAGCCATCCACATACTCCACCAGGGAATGGATGACGCTCTGGGGATGGATCACCACCTGGATCTTGTCTGCGGCCACGTTGAACAGATAGTGGGCCTCGATCACTTCCAGGCCCTTGTTCATCATGGAAGCCGAATCCACTGAAATCTTGCGCCCCATGACCCAGTTGGGATGGGCGCAGGCCTGATCCGGCGTGACCGATTCGAGACTCTCTGCCGTGGCGTTGCGGAACGGCCCGCCGGAGGCAGTGAGCAGAATCCGACGCACCCCATTTCTTGATAAATCACTTGAGAAATTAATCGGAAGTGATTGAAAAATAGCGTTATGCTCACTATCGATAGGCAGCAACGTGGCGCCATGCCGGGCCACTGCAGCCATGAACACCGGCCCGGCCATGACCAAGGCTTCCTTGTTGGCCAGCAGCACTTTCTTGCCGCAACGGACCGCGGCCAGGGTGGGCGCCAGACCGGCTGCGCCGACGATGGCGGCCATGACCGCATCCACCTCCGCCAGCTCCGCCATCTGGCACAAGGCCTGGGGACCGTGCAGCACCTCGATGGAGAGCCCCGCCAGCCGGCCCCTCAAATCGTGGGCCAGAGCCTCGGTACCGACTACGGCATAAGATGGCAGGAATTCCCGACACTGTTCCGCCAGCTTGTCCACCTGCCGGTGGGCACACAGAGCCACCACCCGGTAGCGCTGGGGATGGCGGCGGACGACGTCCAGAGTGCTGACGCCGATGGAGCCGGTGGAACCTAGGATGGTGAGACGCTGGGGCTGCATGGGGAGTCCGGCAAAAAATACGGAAGGATCAGAGAACGAGCCAGAGCAGGGTCACCAAAGGCAGGGTCGAAGTGAGACTGTCGATGCGATCCAGAATGCCGCCATGGCCGGGCAACAGCTGGCTGCTGTCCTTGATGCCGGCCTGGCGCTTGAGCAGGGACTCGAATAGGTCGCCGATGATGCTGACAGCGGTCAGCACCAGCAGGGTGGGAATCAGGAGCAGCACAGGCAAGATCACCGCGGAACCGGCAAGGAAATAGACGGCCAGACCGTAGATCAGGACGCCGGCCACGGCGCCGTAGGCTCCTTCCCAGGTTTTCCCCGGGCTGATCTGGGGCGCCAGTTTGCGGCGGCCGAAGGCCCGTCCGGTGAAGTAGGCAGCAATATCGGCGATCCAGACCAAGGCCATGATGCCGAGCAGGGCCCAGGGGCCCAGGTGACGCAGCAGGACCAGAGCCAGCCAAGTGGGCAAGAGCACCACGGCGGTGAACCTCGCGCTGGCACTGGCCGACGAGGGTGCGCGCGTGGGTCTGCTCGATGCGGACATCTACGGCCCGAGCCAGCCGATGATGATGGGCATCGAAGGCCGGCCCGAGAGCCTGGACGGCCAGACCATGGAGCCGCTGGAAAACCACGGCGTGCAGGTCATGTCCATCGGCTTTCTGGTGGACCAGGACGAAGCCATGATCTGGCGCGGCCCCATGGCCACCCAGGCGCTGGAGCAACTGCTGCGCCAGACCAACTGGAAAGACCTGGACTACCTCATCATCGACATGCCCCCCGGCACCGGCGACATCCAGCTCACCCTGAGCCAGCGCGTGCCCATGACCGGCGCCGTGATTGTCACGACCCCGCAGGACATCGCCCTGCTGGACGCCAAGAAGGGCATCAAGATGTTCGAGAAGGTGGGCGTGCCCATCCTCGGCATCGTCGAGAACATGGCCGCCCACGTGTGCAGCAACTGCGGCCATGTGGAGCACATCTTTGGCGCCGATGGCGGCAAGAAGATGGCCGCTGACTACGGCATGGACTACCTGGGCGCGTTGCCGTTGAACATGAGCATCCGCCTGCAGGCCGACAGCGGCAAGCCCACCGTGGTGGCCGACCCCGACGGCGAAGTCGCGGCCATCTACAAGAAGGTGGCGCGCGATGTGGCGGTGAAGATCGCCCAGCAGGCCAAGGACTTCTCCAGCAAGTTCCCCACCATCTCGATCAGCAAGAACACCTGATCCTCCCGAGCCGCCTGCGCCGCCCCCACGCGCCATGAACCTGCTCGCGTCCCTGCGCTACCTGGTGGCGCTGCAAGAGCACCGGCACTTTGGCCGGGCGGCGCAGGCCTGCCACATCACGCAGCCCGCGCTCTCCAACGCGCTGCGTGCGCTGGAAAAAGAATTTGGCGTGGTGGTGGTGCGCAGGGGCCGCAGCTTCGAGGGCTTCACCCCCGAGGGCGAACGCGTGCTGGCCACGGCGCAGCGCATGCTGCACGAACACCAGGTGCTGCAGCAGGACCTGAGCAGCGATGCCGCCCACCCGCGCGGCACGCTGCGTCTGGGCGCCGTGCCCACGGCCATGCCCATCCTCGCGCGGTTTGCGGCGCAGCTGCAGGCGCGGCACCCGGGCATTGTGCCGGTCGCGCTGTCGATGAGCTCGCAGGCGCTGGAGGCGGGGCTGGAGAGCATTGCACTGGACCTGGCGCTGGGCTACACCGAGCGCATGCCTGCACGCGGCGGGCCATTGCGTGCTTGGCCGCAGTATGTGGAGCACTATTTTTTGCTGCGCCGGGCGCCGAGCCAGCGCAAGGGGCCGGCGCGCGGGCTGCAGATCGGCCCTCCCATGGCCTGGGCCGATGCGGCGGCCTTGCCGCTGTGCCTGCTCACCCCCGAGATGCACAACCGCAGCCTGGTCGATGGCGCATTCCGCGCTGCAGGCGCCATGGTCATGCCCGCCATGGAAACCGATTCGGTGCTGACCCTGGCGCTGAGCGTGGTGGCGGGCTCCGTGTGCAGCGTGCTGCCCGGCGCACTGGTCGATGTCGTGCGCGGCCATGACGGGCTGGAGGCGCTGCCGCTGACGGGCCCGGTGCTGACCACGCCCATCGGATTCATGTCGCACCGGCAGGTGCAGCCCACGCGCGCCCTCGATGCCGCGCTGGCCCTGGCGCAGGACGCGGACTGGCTGCAGCATGCTGCAGCGCACAGTGGGCTTCTGGTCGCTAATTGAGCAATGACCGCACCGGTTGCGGTGTTTGATTCACAGACCGCTGTTAACGCGGCTGTTTCATTTGTTTTTGTGATCGCCCCATGTGCATCGGCAATTTGACGCCGCCAGCACCCCTGGCCCACACTGCGGCGGCCCGGGCACCCTATGCAGGTGCCTGCATACAACCAGATCAACGCTCCCACGCCCCCGGTCCATGCATCTTGCCCCCGAAGCCCCCACCGTCGCCGCTGTGTCGGTCAACGACATGCGCGAGCGCATCCGCCGCAAAAGCCGCCTCAAAGGCCGCCAGCCCGAAGACGCGGCCATGGCCGAGGTGGCACAACTGCTGGGCCCGCGCCCGGCCACCGGCTTTCGGCGCGATCTGCTCATTGAATACCTGCACCGCCTGAACGACCACTTTGGCGTGCTGCAAGACCGGCACCTGGTTGCGCTCGCCAAGCAGATGAACCTGCCGATGGCCGAGGTGTATGAGGTGGCGAGCTTCTATCACCACTTCGATATCGTGCGCGGCGAGGAAGCCCAGGTGCCCCGCCTTGTGGTGCGGGTGTGCGACAGCCTGACCTGCAGCATGGCGGGCGCGCGCGAGCTGCTGGCTGCGCTGCCCGAACGCCTGCGTGCGGCCGGGCAGAGTGATGTGCAGGTGTTGGCCGTGCCCTGCGTGGGCCGGTGCGAGCAGGCGCCCGTGGCGGTGGTGCACCAGTGCCCGGTGCCCCACGCCACAGTCGATGGAGCGCTGGAAGCTGTCAATCTGAAGCCCAATCGGGCGGTAGCGCTACATCCTCCTGCCCAGGGTGCTATCAATTTTGATATTGCTGAGTGTGTGGAGGCGAGCGTGCCTGCGCAGCCCGAGGGCGTCAGCCCCGCGTACACCGACCTGGCCACTTACCGCGCCCACGGGGGCTACCAGACGGCCGCCGCCTTGGTCAACGGCGAGATGGATTTCGAGGCAGTGCTGGCCGCCATGGAAGACTCAGGCCTGCGTGGCCTGGGCGGCGCTGGCTTCCCGGCCGGGCGCAAGTGGCGCATCGTGCGCGAACAGCCCGCGCCACGCCTCATGGCTGTCAATATTGATGAAGGCGAGCCCGGCACCTTCAAGGACCGTACTTACCTCGAACGTGACCCGCACCGTTTTCTGGAAGGCGTGCTCATCGCCGCCCAGGTCGTGGGCACCGAGGCCGTCTACATCTACCTGCGCGACGAGTACCACGGCTGCCGCGCGCTGCTGCAAAGCGCACTGGATGACCTGCGTGCCGAGCCGCCATGCCCGCTGCCCCACATCGAGCTGCGGCGCGGCGCGGGTGCCTACATCTGCGGCGAAGAGTCGGCCATGATCGAAAGCATCGAAGGCAAACGCGGCGAACCCCGCATGCGCCCGCCCTACATCGCGCAGGTGGGGCTGTTTGGCAGGCCCACACTGGAGCACAACTTTGAAACCCTGTACTGGGTGCGTGACATCGTGGAGCGCGGCCCGCAGTGGTTCGCCAGCTTCGGCCGCCACGGCCGCAAGGGGCTGCGCAGCTTCAGCGTGAGTGGCCGGGTGAAGCACCCCGGCGTCAAGCTCGCACCTGCGGGCATCACCGTGCAGGAACTCATCGACGAATACTGCGGCGGCATGCAGGAAGGCCACCAGCTCTATGCCTACCTGCCCGGCGGCGCCTCGGGCGGCATCCTGCCCGCCAGTCTCAACCACATTCCGCTCGACTTCGACACACTGCAGCCCTACGGCTGCTTCATCGGCTCGGCCGCTGTCATCGTGCTCAGCCAGCACGACCGCGCGCGCGATGCGGCTCTGAACGTGATGCGCTTTCTTGAACACGAAAGCTGTGGCCAATGCACCCCCTGCCGCGTGGGCACGGCCAAGGCGGCCACGCTGATGCAGGCACCGCAGTGGGATGAAGAACTGCTGGACGACCTGGCGCAGGTGATGGGCGATGCGTCCATCTGCGGCCTGGGGCAGGCAGCGCCCAATCCCATCCGCTGCATCCACAAATACTTTGCGCACGAAGTGGGCGAGGGGCCGTGGCCGGGTGACCTGCCCAAGCCGCGCAACAGCCCGCTGGCGGAGCAATTGCCCCAAGGAGGCCAGCCATGAGCGCGCTGCCCCACACTCCAGGCGTGGCCTTCGAGCTGGACGGCCAGCCCGTCACCGCCCACCCTGGCGAAACCATTTTGAAAGCCGCGCAGCGCCACGGCGTGGAGATCCCGCACCTCTGCTACACCGACGGCCTGCGCCCCGACGGCAACTGCCGCGCCTGCGTGGTCGAGATCGCGGGCGAACGCACGCTGGCGCCCAGCTGCTGCCGCGCGCCCACCGAAGGCATGAAGGTGCAGGCCGCCAGCCCGCGCGCCCGCAAGAGCCAGCAGATGGTGGTGGAGATGCTGCTGTCCGACATGCCGGACGTGGGCTATCAATGGAACGATAACGAAACAGATACTCCTGAATTGATAGCTGTTGGCGCATGTGCATCTAGCGCTACAGGCGAATTGGACTCAAAAACTGCCCCGGCGGTAGGTCAGCATGGCGAATTGAGTGCTTGGGCCGATCGCCTGGGCGTCACTGTGCGCCCCGCGCTCCAGGCCCTGCGCCGCGAGCAACCCGCGCCTGACCTCAGCCACCCCGCCATGGCCGTGAACCTGGACGCCTGCATCCAGTGCAACCGCTGCGTGCGCGCCTGTCGGGAAGAGCAGGTCAACGACGTGATTGGCTACGCGCTGCGCGGCGCGGAGAGCAAGATCGTCTTCGACCTCGACGACCCCATGGCCGAAAGCACCTGCGTGGCCTGCGGCGAATGCGTGCAGGCCTGCCCCACGGGCGCGCTCAGCCCCAAGACGCACATCGGCTCGCAAAAGGTGGACCGCAAGGTGGATTCGGTCTGCCCGTTCTGCGGCGTGGGCTGCCTCATCACCTACAACGTGCGTGATGAAAAGATCATCAGCGTCGAAGGGCGCGACGGCCCGGCGAACCACGGCCGCCTGTGCGTGAAGGGACGCTTTGGTTTTGACTACGCCCACCACCCCGACCGCCTCACGGTGCCGCTGATCCGCAAGCCCGGTGTGCCCAAGGAGGTGCGGCCGTACGGTGCCGACTGGCAGGGCACCTTCCGCGAGGCGACCTGGGACGAGGCACTGGACCTGGCCGCAGGCCTGCTCAAGACCCTGCGCGACACGCACGGCCGCAAAGCGCTGGCGGGCTTCGGCTCGGCCAAGGGCAGCAACGAAGAGGCCTACCTGTTCCAGAAGCTGGTGCGCACCGGCTTTGGCAGCAACAATGTGGACCACTGCACGCGGCTGTGCCATGCGTCCAGCGTGGCTGCGCTGCTCGAAGGTGTGGGGTCCGGCGCAGTGAGCAACCCGGTGAACGACGTGGAACATGCCGAGCTGATCTTTGTGATCGGCTCCAACCCCACGGCCAACCACCCCGTGGCCGCGACCTGGCTGAAGAACGCCGCCCAGCGCGGGGCCAGAATCGTGCTGGCCGACCCGCGCGTGACGGACATCGGCCGCCACGCGTGGCGCACGCTGCAGTTCAAGGCCGACACCGACGTGGCCATGCTCAACGCATTGATCCACACAGTGATCGATGAGGGGCTGGTGGATGAGGCGTTCATCAAAGATCGCGCCAACAACTTCGAGGCGCTCAAGGCCAACGTGATGGGCTGCAGCCCCGAGGCCATGGCGCCAGTGTGCGGCATCCCGGCCGAGGCGCTGCGCGAGGTGGCGCGGGCGTTTGCCACGGCGAAGGCGTCGATGATCTTGTGGGGCATGGGCGTGAGCCAGCACGTGCACGGCACGGACAACGCGCGCTGCCTGATCGCGCTGTGCGCTGTCACCGGCCAGATCGGCAAGCCCGGCTCGGGTCTGCACCCGCTGCGCGGCCAGAACAATGTGCAGGGCGCGAGCGACGCGGGGCTGATCCCCATGATGTTCCCCAACTACCAGCGCGTGGACAACGCGGGCGCGCATGCCTGGTTTGAACAGTTCTGGGGCACCCCGCTGGACGAGACCCCCGGCTACACCGTGGTCGAGATCATGCACAAGGCCCTGGCGCCTGACAGCGACCCGCACAAGGTGCGCGGCATGTACATCATGGGCGAGAACCCCGCGATGAGCGACCCCGACCTGAACCACGCGCGCCACGCGCTGGCCAGCCTGCAGCACCTGGTGGTGCAGGACATCTTTTTGACCGAAACCGCGTGGCTGGCCGACGTGGTGCTGCCCGCCAGCGCCTGGCCTGAGAAGACCGGCACCGCCAGCAACACCGACCGCATGGTGCAGATGGGCCGCCGCGCGCTGAGCCCGCCGGGTGACGCGCGCCCGGACCTGTGGATCATTCAGCAGATCGCGCAGCGCATGGGACTGGGCTGGAACTACGAGGGCGAAGAATCCGGCGTGGCCGCCGTGTACGACGAAATGCGCCAGGCCATGCACGCGAGCATCGAGGGCATCACCTGGGACCGGCTGGAGCGCGACTCCAGCGTGACCTACCCGTGCCTCACGCCCGATGACCCCGGCCAACCCATTGTCTTCACCGACAAATTCCCCACGCCCACGGGTCGCCTGCAACTGGTGCCCGCCAGCGTGATCCCGGCGGCCGAAAAGCCCGACGCCGACTTTCCGCTCGTGCTCATCACCGGCCGCCAGCTGGAGCATTGGCACACCGGCAGCATGACGCGACGCAGCATGGTGCTCGATGCCATCGAGCCCATGGCCACAGCGTCGCTGCACGGCGACGAGCTGGCGCGGCTTGGCGTGGAGCCCGGGTCGCTGGTGGGTATTCGTTCCCGGCGTGGCATGGTGCAGGTGCGCGTGCGCCGCGACGACGGCACGCCGCGCGGCACGGTGTTCATGCCGTTCGCGTACGTGGAGGCAGCGGCCAATCTGCTCACCAACGCTGCGCTGGACCCGTTTGGCAAGATCCCCGAGTTCAAATACTGCGCCGTGGCCGTGGAGCGGCTGGAAGTCGCTGCAAGCTGACGGTGCGCAAGGGGGCTTTACGGGCATTGCCGCCGATGGCGCTGCTCCGGGGGTACAGTCAGCGCCCATGACTGAGCGCCCCTACACCGACGTTGCCGTGATCATGCGGTGCGAGCACATCGATAACCGCTGGCAGCCCTGGCGGTGGACGCTGGCCGAGGTGGTGGTCCACGAACCCACCTTTGGCAGCGAACCCCGGCCGCTGATCCAGGACGAGCGCGAGCAGCGCTGGTTGTTCCCCGGCTTTCGCGTGGAGCTGTTCCGCGACGATGCCGAGGGTTACCACCTCAACCTCACTTCCCCGGCCCCCTGCTGGTTTGTGATGTGGCGGCGCGATGAAGACACGGGCACCGGCGCTATCCCCCTGGCCCGTCCCGTGGCGGTGAGCCTGAGCTATCACGACGCAGGCCGCTGGCTGGACGCGCAGGAAACGGTCGAGCAGGTGCCTGCCGACCCCGAGGTGGTGGAGGCGCTGCGTGCCTTTGTGGCCGAGCATTACCAGCCCGAGCCCAAGCGCCGCAAGCGTCCGGACAGCTTCCGCACCTTGCAGGACCGCTTTGGCAACCCGGCCTCGGTGTCCACCGAGAAGCTCCGTGGCGGGGGCGGTGGTGGCGGCCATGGCTGATGGATTCCTCGGGCGCTGGTCGCGCCGCAAGCAGGATGTGCAGGCGGGCAAGCCTGTGCAGGACCCTCCGCCGCCTGCACGCACCCCTGCACCGCAGATAGCGCCTCCAAGCCCGTCGCCAGCGCCAGTGGCTGCGGCAGCGGCACCAGCTGCACCAACTGCCCCCGTCATCCCGGCACCAGAGGCGCCGCCACCGCCCACGCTGGAGGATGCCGAGGCGCTCACCCCCGCGTCCGATTTCAAGCCTTTCGTGTCCCGCGCGGTGTCGCCCGAGGTGCGCAACCTGGCCATGAAGAAGCTGTTTGCCGACCCGCACTTCAATGTGATGGACGGTCTGGACATCTACGTCGGCGACTACACCCAGCCCGACCCGCTGCCCGCAGGCATGCTGCGCAAGATGGCCAGCGCACATGCGCTCGGCTTCTTTGACCACGAGAAAAAGGCATCGGCCGCTGCACCCGGTCTGCCGGGCGATCAGGCGCCGGATGCGGCTGCTGCGGCCCCAATATCCCCGCCGGCCAGTCAGCCTCGGGATGATGCGGAGGCGCAAGGCCCCGCAGACGTGGCACAGTCCCGGGTATGCAACGCTGTTCCTAGCGTTCCTTCCAGCGAGCCTGAGGTGGCCCCGCGCCCTGCCCAGGATGCGGTGGTCACGCCAGCCAGCCATACCCACAATGACCACGACGCTCATTTGCGACTGCAACCAGACGATGCCCCTCAACGCCAAGGCGTTGGGCGAGGCACTGCATGAAGACCTGACCCTTCACTCCACCCTGTGCCGGCGTGACGCAGGGGCGTTCCAAAAGGCCATCCAGTCCGGGCAGGACGTGGTGGTGGCCTGCACCCAGGAGCAGCGCCTGTTTGGCGACCTGGGCCAGCAGACCGAAGGGGCGGTGTCGCCCATCCGGTTTGTGAACATCCGCGAAACCGGGGGCTGGAGCCGCGATGCCGCCAAGGCCAGCCCCAAGATCGCCGCCCTGCTGGCAGCCGCGCGTTTGCCCGACCCGCCACCCGTGCCCACGGTCACCTACAAGAGCACGGGTCGCTTGCTCATCATCGGCCCGCTGGACCAGGCCGAGCAGGCCGCTGCCCTGGTGTCGGATGTGCTGGATGTCACGCTGTTCACCCAGGGCCCTGGCAATGCGGGCGGCGCCCAGGCGCGGCGCTATCCGGTGCTGGGTGGTCGCATCACGGGCCTCACGGGCTGGTTGGGCGCGTTTGAGCTGCAGTGGTCGGCCGACAACCCCATCGACCTGGACCTGTGCACCCGCTGCAACGCCTGCGTGGCGGCTTGTCCTGAAAATGCCATTGGCCTCGACTACCAGATCGACCTGGCCGCCTGCCAGTCGCACCGTGCCTGCGTCAAGGTGTGTCAGGTGGCGGGCGCCATCGACTTCACCCGTGATGCCACGGCGCAGACCGAGCGTTTTGACCTGGTGCTGGACCTGCGTTCGCCCACCGCCTCGCCCACCTTCTTGCAGCATGCGCTGCCGCAGGGCTACCTGCGCTGGGACGGGCGGGACCTGGGCACGCTGCTCAAGCTGCGCGAGCTGGTGGGCGAGTTTGAGAAGCCCAAATTCTTTGCCTACAAGCAAAAGCTTTGCGCCCACAGCCGCAACGAAACCGTGGGCTGCAACGCCTGCGTGGACATCTGCTCGGCCGAGGCCATCGCCAGCGACAAGAGCCGCCAGCAAATCAAGGTGAACCCCAACCTGTGTGTGGGCTGCGGCGCCTGCACCACCGTGTGCCCCACGGGCGCGCTGACCTATGCCTACCCCAGCGCAACGGATCAGGGCACCAAGCTCAAGACGCTGCTGTCCACCTACGCGGCTGCCGGTGGCAAGGATGCGGTGGTGCTGCTGCACAGCCAGGAACGCGGTCAGTCGCTGGTCGAAGAACTCGGCCGTGCCGCCCAGCTGAAGCTGGCGCACGGAGTGCCTGCCAACGTGATCCCGGTGGCACTGTGGCACACGGCCAGCACCGGCGTGGACCTGTGGCTGAGTGCCATCGCCTACGGCGCGTCGCAAGTGGTGGTGCTGAGCACCGACGAAGAAGCCCCGCAGTACCTCGATGGCCTGCAGGCGCAAATGGATGTGGCGCAGGCCATCCTGCGGGGCCTGGGCTACACCGGCACCCATGTGCAATTGCTGCGCGCCAACCACCCCACCGCGCTGGACGCGGCACTGCAGGCACTGGGCCAGACGCGCCAGAAGACCCCGGCTGTGGCGGCACGCTTTGCGGTGGCCCAGGAGAAGCGGAGCACGCTGGAGATGGCGCTGGACCACCTGACGGAGCAAGCCCCCATGCCCGTGGCCGAGCGGCCTGCCGCTATTGCGCTGCCAGCGGTGGGCTCCCCCCTGGGCACCATCGAGGTCAACAAGGACCGCTGTACCCTGTGCCTGAGCTGCGTGAGCGCCTGCCCGGCCAGTGCGCTGCAGGACAACCCGCAGCTGCCGCAATTGCGCTTCATCGAAAAGAACTGCGTGCAGTGTGGCCTGTGCGCGACCACCTGTCCGGAAGACGCCATCACCCTGCAACCGCGTCTGCTGCTCACGCCCGAGCGCGCGCAACTGCGGGTGCTCAACGAAGCCAAGCCCTGGGCATGCGTGCGCTGCAGCAAGCCCTTCGGCACGGTGAAAGCCATCGAGGCCATGCTGGGCAAGCTTTCGGGCCACCCCATGTTCCAGGGCGAGGCGCTGGAGCGCCTGAAGATGTGCAGCGACTGCCGTGTGATCGACCTGTATTCCGCACAAAACGAGACGAAAGTGACCGACCTGTGAGCGCCCAATCCACCTTGACTCCCCTGGGCGGCAGCTCTGCGCTCGATGAGGAAACCGCCCGCGCCGAGCTGTACGGCTTGTTGTCGCAGCTGTATTACGCGGCGCCCAGCCCGGAGCTGTTGTCCGCCTTGCGCGTGGCCGTGACCGAGGCGCCCGCCAACGGGGGCTTTTTGCAGGAGCCCTGGCAGCAACTCGTCGCAGCGTCGCGTGCGCTCAGCGACGCTGAGATTGCGCAGGAGTTTGATCGGCTGTTTGGCGGCGTGGGCAAGCCTGAAGTGTTTCTGTACGGCTCGCACTACCTCAGCGGGTTTCTCAATGAAAAGCCGCTGGCGCGCCTGCGCACCGATCTGCAGCAACTGGGCCTGGCGCGGGATGAGACCATGCCCGAGACCGAGGACCATGTGGCCTACCTGCTGGAGGTGATGCGCTACTTGATCGCGGGAGACGATGTAGCTGTCTGCAACCTGACATCCCAGCGTGAATTTTTTTCAACGCATCTGCAGCCCTGGGTTTTGCAGCTCTGCGATGCCTTGGCTGCACAGCCGCAAGCACGGTTTTATGCGGCTGTGGCGCACTTCACGCGGGCCTTTGTGTCGGTGGAGACCCAGGGCTTCGACATGTTGGATTGATCCCTGGGAGTGCTCGTAAACCCTAGTTCGACCGCTACAAAAGATGAGTGTGTTACTGGGAGTTGTAAAGCCCGATGGCGGGTTTTTACACACTGACATAGACTGTATGAATTCCGTTTCATAGCTGCCAGCCTTTCTGGAGACAAGCATGCAGAACAGCCAGCCAAATTCCTCCCGCCGGAGCTTCTTCTCCGGTGCTGCCACCGTAGGCGCTGCCGCAGCAGCCGTGGTGGCCCTTCCCCAAGTGGCTCCGTCCGATGCCGTGGTGTCCGAGCCCGCGCGCGTCGCACCCGAAAAGGGCGGTGGTTATCACCTGTCTGCCCGCGTGAAGCAGTACTACAAGACCACCCAACTCTGACATCGGGGCACGCCATGTTGCTAACCAAGAAGTCTTCCCATTCCGTGCAGGGCAACAGCTCTGCATCTCCTTTTGTGCATAGCCTGCGCCGTGGCCTGTCGCAGGCCCTGCCCACCATGGACCGCCGCTCGTTCCTGCGCCGCTCCGGCCTGGGGGTGGGCGTGGGCATCGCCGCGTCGCAGCTCACGCTGGTCAAGAAATCCAATGCCGCCGAAGGTGCCAAGGTTGGCATCGGCGACAGCAAGATCGAAGTACGTCGCACCGTGTGCACCCACTGCTCGGTGGGTTGCGCCGTGGATGCGGTGGTGGAGAACGGTGTGTGGGTGCGGCAGGAGGCGGTGTTCGACTCGCCCATCAACCTGGGCGCCCACTGCGCCAAGGGCGCCGCCCTGCGTGAGCACGGCCACGGGGAGTACCGCCTGCGTTACCCCATGAAGCTCGTCAACGGCAAGTACGAGCGCATCAGCTGGGACACGGCACTGAACGAAATCACCGCCAAGATGCAGGAGCTGCGCAAGGCGAGCGGCCCGGACAGCGTGTACTTTGTGGGCTCGTCCAAGCACAACAACGAACAGGCCTACCTGCTGCGCAAGTTCGTGAGCTTCTGGGGAACCAACAATTGCGACCACCAGGCGCGCATTTGCCACTCGACCACGGTGGCGGGTGTGGCAAATACCTGGGGCTATGGCGCCATGACCAATTCGTACAACGACATGCAGAACAGCAAGGTCGCTCTGTACATCGGCTCCAACGCGGCCGAGGCCCATCCGGTGTCCATGCTGCACATGCTGCATGCCAAGGAAACCGGCTGCAAGATGATCGTGGTGGACCCCCGCTTCACCCGCACGGCAGCCAAGGCCGACGAGTACGTGCGCATCCGCTCGGGCACCGATATTCCGTTCCTGTTCGGTCTGCTGTACCACATCTTCAAGAACGGCTGGGAAGACAAGAAGTACATCAACGACCGTGTCTATGGCATGGACAAGGTGCGCGACGAAGTACTGGCCAAGTGGACCCCCGACAAGGTGGAAGAGGCATGTGGCGTCAAGGAAGACCAGATGTTCAAGGTCGCCAAGATGCTGCACGACAACAACCCCGGCACCATCGTCTGGTGCATGGGGCAGACCCAGCACACCATCGGCAACGCCATGGTGCGTGCGTCGTGCATCCTGCAACTGGCTTTGGGCAACGTGGGCAAGAGCGGTGGCGGCACCAACATTTTCCGTGGCCACGACAACGTGCAGGGCGCGACCGATGTCGGCCCCAACCCCGACTCGCTGCCTGGCTACTACGGCCTGGCCGAGGGTTCGTGGAAGCACTTCGCCAACGTGTGGGGTGTGGACTTCGAGTGGATCAAGAAGCAGTACGCATCGCCCGCGATGATGACCAAGAACGGCATCACCGTGTCGCGCTGGATCGACGGCGTGCTGGAGAACAACGAGCTGATCGATCAGGACTCCAACCTGCGCGGCGTGTTCTTCTGGGGCCATGCGCCCAACTCGCAAACCCGTGGCCTCGAAATGAAGCGCGCCATGGACAAGCTGGACCTGCTGGTGGTGGTGGACCCCTATCCATCGGCCACCGCCGCCATGGCCGCCATGCCCGGCAAGGCCGAGGACCTGAACCCCAACCGCGCGGTGTACCTGCTGCCAGCGGCCACGCAGTTCGAGACCAGCGGATCGTGCACGGCCTCGAACCGTTCCATACAGTGGCGCGAGAAGGTGATCGAGCCGCTGTGGGAGAGCCGCTCCGACCACATGATCATGTACCAGTTCGCGCAAAAGCTCGGCTTTGCCGATGAGCTGTGCAAGAACTACAAGATGCAGAAGGTCAAGGGCATGGACGAGCCCGTGCCGGAGGACATCCTGCGCGAAATCAACAAGTCGGTCTGGACCATTGGCTACACCGGCCAAAGCCCTGAGCGCCTGAAGGCCCACATGAAGAACATGCACTTGTTCGATGTGAAGACCCTCAAGGCCAAGGGCGGCAAGGACAAGGAAACCGGCTACGACTTTGGCGGCGACTACTTTGGCCTGCCCTGGCCCTGCTATGGCACGCCCGAGCTCAAGCACCCTGGCTCGCCTAACCTGTATGACACCTCCAAGCACGTGATGGATGGTGGTGGCAACTTCCGCGCGAACTTCGGGGTAGAAAAAGACGGCGTCAACCTGCTGGCCGAAGACGGCTCGCATTCGCTGGGCTCCGAGATCACCACGGGGTACCCCGAGTTCGACCATGTGCTGCTGAAAAAGCTGGGCTGGTGGGACGACCTGAGTGATGCCGAGAAGGCCAAGGCCGAAGGCAAGAACTGGAAGACCGACCCCACCGGCGCGATCATCCGTGTGGCCCTGAAGCATGGCTGCCATCCTTTTGGCAACGCCAAGGCGCGCGCTGTGGTGTGGAACTTCCCCGATGCCATTCCGCAGCACCGCGAGCCCCTGTATGGAACGCGGCCGGACCTCATGGCCAAGTACCCCACCCACGACGACAAGAAGGCCTTCTGGCGCCTGCCCACGCTCTACAAGACCGTGCAGGAAAAGAACATTGCCGACAAGGTGAGCGAAAAGTTCCCGCTCATCATGAGCTCGGGCCGTCTGGTCGAGTACGAAGGCGGCGGCGAGGAAACCCGCTCCAACCCCTGGCTGGCCGAACTGCAGCAGGAGTCGTTCGTCGAGATCAACCCCAAGACCGCTGCGGACCGCGGCATTCGCAACGGCGAGCGCGTGTGGCTCAGTTCGCCCACGGGCGCCCGCATCAACGTGCAGGCGCTGGTCACCGAGCGTGTGGCACCCGACACGGTGTGGATGCCGTTCCACTTCTCGGGCCGCTGGCAGGGGGCGGACATGCTGGCGTATTACCCCAAGGGCGCTGCACCCGTGGTGCGCGGTGAAGCCGTGAACACGGCCACCACCTATGGCTACGACAGCGTGACCATGATGCAAGAAACCAAGACCACGATCTGCAACGTGGAACGCGCCTGATCGCGCCACGCAAGGAGACACACATGGCACGAATGAAATTCATCTGCGACGCAGAGCGCTGCATCGAGTGCAACGGCTGCGTGACCGCCTGCAAGAACGAACACGAAGTACCCTGGGGCGTGAACCGCCGTCGCGTGGTCACCCTGAACGACGGTGTACCGGGCGAGAAGTCCATCTCGGTGGCCTGCATGCATTGCAGCGATGCACCCTGCATGGCCGTTTGTCCCGTCAATTGCTTCTACCGCACCGAAGAGGGCGTGGTGCTGCACGACAAGGACGTGTGTATCGGCTGCGGCTACTGCAGCTATGCCTGCCCCTTCGGCGCACCGCAGTTCCCCGCGTCCGGCACTTTTGGTGTGCGAGGCAAGATGGACAAGTGCACCTTCTGCGCCGGTGGTCCTGAGACCCACGGCAGCCAGGCCGAGTTTGAAAAATACGGCCGCAACCGGCTGGCCGAGGGCAAACTGCCCGCCTGCGCTGAAATGTGTTCGACCAAGGCCCTACTGGCCGGTGATGGCGATGTGGTAGCGGACATCTTCCGCAACCGCGTGGTGCAGCGCGGCAAGGGTGCCGAGGTGTGGGGCTGGGGCACGGCCTACGGCTCACAACAGGCAGGCCAGCCTGCAGGAGGCAAGTCATGATGCAGCGCACCGTACACCTGACCCTGGCCGCTGCGGTGGCCGCCCTTGCACTCACGGCCTGCGGCGAGAAACCGCAGACCGGCATGGGCATCCGCAGCGATGCTCCGCCTTACGCGGGCACTGGCAGCAACTTCACGCAGCCTGGCTGGAAAGCCGGTGACAAATCCAGCTGGGAAGCGCAGTTGAAAGCGCGCCAGCAGTACGGCCAGAACGAATACACCCGCACCCAGGCGAAGTGAGGTCCACCATGAAATACATCGTGTGGTCCATGGCCCTGGCGGCCAGCCTGGCCTGTGGGCTGGCTGGCGCACAGGTGCAGCCAGCTGCGCCAGACGCAGCGGCAGCGGCCCCCCCGGCCCCCGCAGCCGCCACCGCGCCCGCTGCCGTGGGCGGCGTGCAAAGCCAGAACATCTTTCAGGTCAAACCCGACGCCAGCGCTGACCCCAAATACGCGGAACAGAGCAACGGCGAACGCATGAAGGTGCAGCCCGGTAATAACGCGCCCATGTGGCGCCAGGTCGGGCAGGGCGTGACGGGCTACAGCAGCCTGCCGGTGACCCAGGCGCCCGAGGCGGGCAACCTGATCCAGCGCTTTGTGCAGTACCCCGGCTCGCGGGTGACCAACGCGGGCGAAGCCTGGCGGCAGGTGCGCAACAACTGGATCATTCCGTACGGTGGTTCGTTGCTGCTGATCGTGGCGGGTGCGATTGCGCTGTTTTACTGGCGTAAGGGCATGATCATGCTGCACGGTGCCGAGACGGGCCGCAAGATCGAGCGCTTCACGCCCTTCGAGCGGTCGGCGCACTGGGCGAACGCCATCGCGTTCGTGGCCCTGGCGTTGTCTGGCCTGGTGATGGCGTTTGGCAAGTTCTTCCTGCTGCCGGTGATGGGCAGCACGCTGTTTGGCTGGCTGACCTACGCGCTCAAGAACGTGCACAACTTTGCGGGTCCCTTGTTCGCGGTCTCTCTGATCATCGTGTTCTTCACGTTTGTGAAGGACAACCTGCCCACCAAGGAGGACATCACCTGGATCGTGAAAGGCGGTGGTCTGCTGTCGGGTCACGAGGTTCCTTCGCATCGCTTCAACGCGGGCGAAAAGGTGGTCTTCTGGGCTGGCGTGCTGGGGCTGGGCTTCATCGTGGTCGCCTCGGGGCTGGTGCTCGACAAGCTGATCCCCGGCCTGATCTATGAGCGCGGCACCATGCAGATCGCACATATGGTGCATGCCGTGGCGACGGTGGTGATGATGGTGATGTTCATGGGCCACATCTATATGGGCACTGTGGGCATGCAGGGCGCCTACAAGGCCATGCGCACGGGCTACGTTGACGAGACCTGGGCCAAGGAACACCACGAGCTGTGGTACGACGACATCCAGGCTGGCAAGATCCCCAAACAGCGCAGCGCGACCGCCCCCGCCGGGGAAGCCGCTGCAGGCAAGCCCGTTCAGGCATGAGGCGCTCCATGACAACAATGCAAATCCTCACCTCCAAAACCGTGGTGGCGCTGTGCGCCGCCGGCTTGTGCACGCTGGCATCCGCCAAGCTGCCGGCTCCATCCCCCGAGGCCGCTGCCAAGGCCGCCGAAGCCGCCGCCAAGGCCGCATGGGCCGGCAAGGTGGACAACTACAAGCTGTGCCTGTCGCAAGACAAGGTGGCTGCGCACTACCGCAAGACAACGCCCTCGGCCAAGCCAGCGGCTGCGGGTGGAGCTGCTTGCGCCGATCCCGGCCCCTTCGCCTACACACCGCCAGCCGCCAAACCGGCCGAGGCTGCAGGCGCCCATTCGCCACCAGGCACGGCCAGCAGCCCTCCCAGCACGCAGGTGCCGGCAGCAGCGGCTGCGCCTGCCTCCAAATCCTGACGCACGCTGTCGCTTCAGGCTACGAGCCGCGTTCCCTGGTGGGGCGCGGCTTTTTTGTGGGCGGTGGTGCGAAGGGTGCCTGGCGGGGCCCACATGCCGGGGCACTGTGGCGCAACCACTTCGCAACCTATTCCCTTTCGCCCACCGTTGGCGTCTCGCACTGCGTATATTTGCCCCATGAGTTCTTCGTCTGCCCCTTCCGGCTCGTCCATGCTCGCGCTGCCGCGCTTGACGCGGGCCCATGCCCCGCTGACCCACGCGGTGGAGATCGTGAATGAGCTGGGCGAGCGCGAGCAGGTGCAGATCCCGGCCGAGCGTCCATTGACGATTTATGTGGACAAGCGCGAGCTCGTCACGCTGATGACATTGGGTGGGCAACCGGAGTTGCTGGTGCTGGGCTATTTGCGCAACCAGCGGCTCGTCGAGTCGGTGTTCGACATTGAATCCATCACGGTCGATTGGGAGGTGCATGCCGCTGCCGTGCGCACGCGCCACGGCATCGCGCGCATTGAGGAGCGCACGGCCAGCAAGGTCGTCACCACGGGCTGCGGGCAGGGCAGCGTGTTTGGCGGGCTCATGGACGAAGTGGACCGCATCCAGTTGCCCGCCGCCCGCCTGACCCAGAGCCAGCTTTACGGCATCGTCAATGCGATTCGCCTCAAGGAGACCACCTACAAGTCATCCGGCTCGGTCCACGGCTGCGCGTTGTTCCAGGGGGAGGAGCTACTCACCTTCGTGGAGGATGTCGGGCGCCACAACGCCATCGACACTATCGCCGGCTGGATGTGGATGAACCCTGACACGCCTGCGTCAGGCAGCCCCGCTGAAGGCTCTGCGCCCGCTCCCATGTTGGGAGCGGACAAGGTGTTCTACACCACGGGCCGTCTTACTAGCGAGATGGTCATCAAGTCGGCACAGATGGGTGTGCCCATCGTGGTGTCCCGCAGCGGCATGACCCAGATGGGCCACGCCGTGGCCCAGCAGTTGGGCCTGTGCGCCATCGGGCGCGCGACCAATCGCCGCTTTGTCTGCTACAGCGGTGCGCACCGCCTGGTTCTGCAGCCGGAGCTGGCGCAGGCACCCGTTGTGCCACCCGCGCAGACCGCTGGCCCACGCTGAGGCCCGGTGGTGCCCGGCGTGCACCGCCGGGTGGGGGCAGGACGAAAAAAAGCCGGCGTCTGAGCGCCGGCTTTTCGTTGTGGGTCGTCAGGGCTCAGTAGCGACCGCCGCCAAAGCCGCCGTTGCCATAGCCAACGTCCGAGCGCTTGTTGGTGTTGTAACCCGATGCGCTGTAGCCATCGGCGCCGCCGGTGGTTTCACGCGGTCGGGCGAGGTTGACCACGATCGAGCGTCCATCCACGGACATGCCGTGCAGTGCGCTGATGGCCGCCTGGGCCACTTCGGCATTGGCCATTTCCACGAATCCAAAGCCTTTGGAGCGGCCGGTTTCGCGGTCCATCATGACCTTGGCGGAAGACACACCGCCGAACTCGGCGAAGTTGCTTTCGAGGGTGGCGTCGGTCACGGAGTAGGGCAGGTTGCCCACGTAGATTTTGCTGCTAATGGAAGAGCCCTTCTGAGGTGTGGTGCGCACGAAAAGCGTACCGTGGGGAGACAGTTGCGCGCGCCGGCTGGCCTGGCAACTGAAGGGGTGGATGGGTGACTGGTGAGAACGATCTGGCGTTTGCAGATCCATCCATCAGCACACAGGTGGGTGTGCCATGCAGGACTGGAGCCAGCCCTGGGTGACTGCAAAGAGCCGCGCAGCCTCGCGCGAGGCAAAGGCTTTGTCAAAACGGAACACGCGGCAGTAGCTGCCGTTGCCTGCGGCGCGCTGGACCGAGAAGGAGGCGCGAAAGCCGCCGCAGTCGGTGGGGTGTGTCGCGGGCGAAACGACGTACTGGCCCATGGAGATGGCGTTATTTGAAATCTGGTGCATTCGGGAACGCAGACCTGCACAGGTTTGCGTGAGCATCGATGGACTCGGTGGGCTGCAGCTCTTCAGACCCACTGGGCGACAAGCGTCGCTAAAGGCGTCCCGCCTGGGACGTTGAAATCGCGTGGAGGCAGGGGTTGCGATGACAGCTCGCGTCGTGAGCGGTAACTGCAACAAGCCGAATTATGCTCCATAAGTTATTTAATATCAAATCAATATTATTTTTAGTTTTATTTTGCCACTGGGAAGGCCCTTGCCAGCGGTACGAGCGCCGGTGCAATGGCGCCATGGAGCAGGCTATGGATTGCTCAGCTCAGGGGCTCGCGGAGTGGCGCGCAGCCTCCGAGTTTCGGCTGCGATCATGCGCATCGAGACGTCAACCTGCGATGGCATGATGCGCGCATGAAAGACCTGAACGCCAGCAGCAGCACCTGGGCCGACACGTTACCCAGCCAATGGGGCCCCGAGTTGGCCCACACGGAGATTGAAGTTCCTTTGGGCCGGTCTCCGCAGGATCCGCCGCCACCGCTGTCAGGCAGGGCGGCTCTTGCGCCAAGCCATCTTTCGCTGTGGGGCTGGATGCGCGAGGGATTGCGTGCGGCCTTGTTCCTGGCGCCGCGCACGGGCGCCGCAGCGCCCACGCCCTGGCAGTTGCTGGTGCTGTCGCTGATCAGCGCGGCGTTGCTGGTGGGGGCCGCACGGTGGCAGGTGGTGGGCCCTGCGCAGTTCAGCCTGCGGGGTTGGCTTGCACCCATGTGGAGCGGTTTGGTGCTGCTGTGGCTGGCATGGTGGGCCATGGCGCCCGCACAGCGAGCGCCGGCCCTGGCCGGCGAGCCTGGGTCCCCCGGCCTTTCCGGCGGATTGGCGGCCTGGTATGTGCTGTCAGCGTGGGCCCCTCTGGGCCCCCTGCTGGTGCTGTATGTGTTGATGGGGATGGCGGTTCACCGGCCGGAGTGGTGGAGCGGCGCGGTGGCCAGCATCGTTTTCTGGGTCGCGTATGGCGTGCTCACAGTGTGGGTGCTGGCTGCCCTGGTGGTTGTGAGCGCACGCTTCATCCGCTCGCGTGTGCGAACCGCGGTGTTTGGGCTGGCGATGGCCGCAGTGGTGGGCGTGGGGATGTGGCAGTTTCAGGACCAGCCCTGGGAGGAGGACGCCCAGGCGCTGGCGGATGCCTCAGCGCAGTCTGCCGACGGTACTCCGCCTCCGGAACCTGCACACCTGGCACTGTCACAGGGCCTGTTTGAAGACCAGCAGCTGCTATGGCAACAGCAGGTGGAGGCCTTGGCGCCCGAGCGCCTTGGGGTGACGGATGTCTACGGGCTGGTGTTTGCCCCCTATGCGGATGAAAACGTGTTCCGCCGAGAAAGCAGCATGGTCAGCGCGCTGCTGCAGGAGCGGTTTGACGCCCAGGGGCGGGTGCTGCACCTGCTCAACCATGCGGACACTGCGAAGACCCACCCGTGGGCAACGCCCGAGAACCTGCAGCGCGCCATTGCAGCCCTGGCTGCACGCATGGACCGTGAGCACGATGTGCTGGTGATCTACATGACCTCGCACGGCGCGCGCAACCATGAGCTGGCGGCGTCGCATTGGCCGCTGGAGGTGCCGCCGGTGACACCCGAGATGCTGCGCGCGGCGCTGGACCAGGCGGGTATCCGCAACCGTGTGATCGCGGTGTCTGCATGCTTTTCCGGGGGCTGGATCGAACCGCTGGCTACGGACAGCACCCTGATCATGACAGCGGCCGATGCCACCCACACCTCGTATGGCTGCGGCAGGTTGTCGGAGCTGACCTTTTTTGGCCGCGCGGTGTTCCATGAGCAACTGCGCCAGACCCATTCTTTTACCGAGGCATTTGCCAGAGCGGTCCCGCTGATCCAGCAGCGCGAGGTCGAGGCCGGAAAAGCCGATGGCTTCTCGAACCCGCAGATCCGCGTGGGCCCGCAGATCACCCCTGTGTTACACGCCATGGAGCAACGGCTGCAGGCGCTGGCGACCAACGCCACCAACGAAATCCCCGCCGTGGCAGCGGACACGGCAGAACCGGCGCTGTCGCCGGCTGCGGCGACCCCGCCCGCTGCCACCCCCGCTGCGCGGCCCTGAAGGTTGGCCTTGATCCGGCGCTAACACCCCACAGACCGCCAGCCCGTTTGCTTTGCGCTAAGGTCCAATCATGAACCTGTCTTTTTTGCGCCTTGGCTGGCGCACCCTGGCCCGGGACCTGCGTGCGGGCGAGTTGCGCCTGCTGATCGTGGCCGTCACCCTGGCCGTGGCCGCGCTCACGTCGGTGGGGTTTTTTGCGGATCGTCTGCAAGGCGGTCTGCAGCGCGATGCCCTGCAGCTACTGGGGGGCGATGCGGTGGTGGCCAGCGACAACCCGACGCCAGCCGCTTTTGTGGAGCGCGCCAAGGCGCTCGGGCTCCAGTCGGTGACCACGCTGGGCTTTCCGACCATGGGCCGCGCGAGCGATGCGCAGGGTGGCGCCAGCAAGCTGGTGGCGCTCAAAAGTGTGCAGCCGGGCTACCCGCTGCGCGGCAGCCTCACGGTGGCAGATGCCCCTGGCGCGCTGGAGCAGCCGACGCGCGACATCCCGGCGCCCGGCGAAGTGTGGGTGGATGCGCCGCTGCTCGAATCGCTCAACCTCGCCATGGGCGACAAGCTGTTGCTGGGCGATGCACAGCTGCGCATTGCGCGCATCATCGTCATCGAGCCGGACCGGGGCGCGGGCTTCATGAGCTTTGCGCCGCGGGTGATGGTCAACGAACGTGACCTGCCCGCCACGGGCCTGGTGCAGCCCGCCAGCCGCCTGACGTATCGCTTTGCCGTCATAGGCCCGGCACCTGCGATCCAGGCGTTCAACGAGTGGGCAGTGACCGAAGCCAAAAAGCCCGAAGTGCATGGCGTGCGCGTGGAGTCGCTGGAAAGCGGCCGCCCTGAAATGCGCCAGACCCTCGACCGTGCCCAGAAATTCCTGAGCCTGGTGGCGCTGCTGGCTGCGTTGCTCTCGGCCGTCGCCGTGGCGCTGGCCGCGCGCGGGTTTGCGGCGGAGCACCTCGACGCTTCTGCCATGTTGCGCGTGCTGGGGCAGAGCCAGCGCACCATTGCGGGGGCCTACACCACCGAGTTCGCGCTCATTGGCCTGTTTGCCAGCTCGCTGGGTGTTGCGCTGGGCTACGTGGTGCACTACGCCTTCGTGCTGCTGCTGGCGGGCCTGGTGGAGTCGGCCCTGCCGCCGCCCAGCCTGTGGCCGGTGGTGTTTGGCCTGGGCATGGGGCTCACGCTGTTGTTGGCGTTTGGCCTGCCGCCGGTGCTGCAACTGGCGCAGGTGCCGCCGCTGCGGGTGATCCGGCGCGATGTGGGCGGGCTCAAGCCTGCCTCGCTGGCGGTGCTGGGAGTCGGCATAGCGGGCTTTGCGGCGCTGTTGCTGGCAGTGAGCAGCGACATCAAGCTGGGGCTGATTGCTGTCGGCGGCTTCGCGGGGGCGGTGGCGCTGTTTGCGGGGTTGTCTTGGGTGGCAGTCAAGCTGTTACGCAAGAGTGTGAACGAGGCCACGGCCCCGCGCTGGTTGGTGCTGGCCACGCGGCAGATCTCTGCACGCCCGGCCTATGCCGTGGTGCAGGTCAGCAGCCTGGCCGTGGGTTTGCTGGCCCTGGTGCTGCTGGTGCTGCTGCGCACCGACCTCATTAGCAGCTGGCGCAAGGCAACGCCGCCCGACGCGCCCAACCGCTTTGTCATCAACGTGATGCCGGACCAGTCCGAGGCGTTTCAGCAAACGCTCAAGGACAGTGGCGTGGCGCGCTACGACTGGTACCCCATGATCCGGGGGCGCCTGGTGGCCGTGAACGGCAAGCCGGTGGGCCCCGACAACTACACCGACGACCGCGCCAAGCGCCTGGTGGACCGTGAATTCAACCTCTCTAACGCCGTGGAGGCGCCGCCGCACAACCAGGTGGTGGCCGGACGCTGGACGCCGGGTGAGGAGGGCGCCATCAGTGTGGAAGAAGGTATTGCCCAAACTTTGGGCCTGCAGTTGGGGGACCGCTTGCAGTTCGATATGGGCGGTGTACAGGACGAGGCCCGCATCACCAGCCTGCGCAAGGTGGACTGGGGCTCCATGCGCGCCAATTTTTTTGTGATGTACCCGGTGGCAGAGGTCAAGGACGTGCCGGTCACCTACCTGGCCGCCTACCGCGCCCCCGAAACCCACGGTTTTGACAATGCGCTGGTGCGCCAGTTTCCCAACATCACCAATGTGGACATGGGCGCCACCATTGCCCAGGTACAGCGGGTGCTGGAGCAGGTGATCCGGGCGGTGGAGTTTTTGTTTGCCTTCACGCTCGCGGCCGGGCTGGTGGTGCTGTTTGCCGCCGTGACCGCCACCCGCGAGGAGCGCGCGCGGGAGTACGCCATCATGCGGGCCGTGGGTGCCCGGGCCAGCCTGCTGCGCCAGGTGCAGCGGGCCGAACTGGTGGGGGTGGGCCTTTTGGCGGGTTTTTTGGCCAGTGCCGTGGCCGTGGGCGTGGGCTGGGCACTGGCCCGCTACGTTTTTGACTTCACCTGGACGGCTGCTCCCTGGGTGCCGCTGGCGGGGGCACTGGCAGGCGCGGTGCTGGCGTTGGCGGCGGGCTGGTGGGGCCTGCGCGAGGTGCTGCTGCGACCCGTGGTGGATACGCTACGGCGCGCCGCTGAATAGCGCGCTGGCACACAGGTCCAGTTCACTGCCTGGACAGGCGGTGGGTGTCATGGGGTGGCTTCTTCCGCGCTCGGTGGCAGACCTGTTCTTTGGGTGTTTGTCCGGCCCGCCGTCCTGACAATGCCCTGCCGACCACGCAACGCCCGCACGCGGAGCAAGGGGTTGCAGCACGTTGCCCCGCAGGGGTGATATTTGTGTAAAACGGGCGATGGTGCTGGTTGAATATGCACTTTTAGCTATCGAATATGTAGCATTTGCATGTTAGTCCACTGATCGCGCATACCGCATTTTTGTGGCTCCGGGCCCGAAAAATCGCTTTTTGGGCCACCGGTGCGACAATAGAGGGCTAAATGACAAGTTCCTTTTCCAATCTATCGCTGGCTGAGCCGCTGGCGCGCGCCGTAGCCGAAATGGGCTACGAGTCTATGACGCCCATCCAGGCGCAGGCCATTCCGGTGGTGCTCACCGGCCAGGACGTGATGGGCGCCGCCCAGACCGGCACCGGCAAAACGGCGGCCTTCTCGCTGCCCCTGCTGCAGCGTCTGCTCAAGCACGAGAACAGCTCCACCTCCCC
>OFJB01000298.1_pt1 | contig 25396 bp, 37 predicted proteins | sample 1775081 | NCBI WGS metagenome assembly OFJB01 (sample SAMN08195771, study PRJEB24354) | sludge metagenome | isolation source: initial sludge from phenol fed wastewater aerobic bioreactor | place: India: Nagpur | collected 2016-06-05
GAGCGCATTGATTCGAGCAGCTGAATCTGTTTTTCCAGCCGCTCTATTTTTCGTAGCAAGCTGCCGCGCGTGGGTGGATTTGTCATGCTTCGTCCTTGTCTGGCCATGGCTCGCGCTTGTCCCTGCGCTGGCGGGATCGGCGGGAGGCGGTCATGGCTTATCTCCGAACATCACGGCCACCGCCGCGTCGATCTTCTGCCGGCTGGCCATGCCGCGCCGGTATGCTTCGGTGGCGATTCTTCGGACGCGGAAGCGGAAGAGCCTGGACTCGCGCGAGCCATCCTCTGGCCAGATCACTCCGGCATCGGAGACGATGCTTCGCAGCGTCGCGTCGTCCAGCTCACGGATGTCGATGAAGGCGTCAGGCATTGCTGGCTTCCAGCTCGCCGCGCAGGGCGTTTTCTGCGCACCGTACAATGGCCCGGCACGCCAGCTGAAACTGCGCCTCGCTGTACAGCTTCGCGGCCTTGCTGGTCGCCAGCGGCTCGATGCCGAACTCAGCCAGGCCGGCGGCGCTGATGCTGATCGGGTGCAGGCGCTCGTTGATGGCGCCAAGGGTCAGCTCGGGCGCGTCATCGGCCGCACTTCCAGTCGCCACATCGGGAGCAATGCCAGCGGCCACAGGCGCGGCAGTGATCGTGGCAGGTGCAAGGGGCTTTCCCGGCGTGACCTCGGCCGCACGCTCGGCGGCTTCACGGGCCTTGCGCTCTTCCTCGGCCCGGATGCGTGCGCGCTCGGCCTCGATCCGCGCCGCTTCCGCGTCCACCCGCTTTTGCATCAGCAGCTCCAGCGTCTCGGCGTCCTTGTAGGCCAACTCCTGCCGGTCGGCAAACAGGTGTGCGTACTGGGGCACGCTGTCGAGCGTTTTCAGGTTGTTGATGATGCGGCCGGCGATGGTGTTTGCCTCGGCCTTGCCTGCGATAAGCGCGGCGGTCAGCTTGTCGTCGATGCTGGCCAGACTGCTCAGGCCCTTGATGGCGCCGCCGAAGTCGGGCGCTGGCACGATCAGGCGCACGCCTTTGATGTCCACTTGCAGGCGCTGGACGTGCTTGTCGAATTCGTAGCGGGCGGCCAGCACGCGCTCAGCGCGCCGGGTGTCCTTCTCGGTCTTGACCAGCTTCTCGGTTGCCAGCCTGGTGGTGCGCGCCAGGTTCTTGAGGTCGGCCACGGTGCGGCGCATCAGTTCCACGTCGCTGATCTGCGCCAGGGCGCCGTCCTCGGCTTGGGCCAGTGCTTCCTCGGCCTTTTTCAGCGCCTTGCACGCGGCCTCGGCATCCGCGAATTGCTGGTCGGTGGCGGGCTTTGCCGGGATCCGGGCGATGAAGTCGCGCAGGGCCTGGCCGAAGGCGTCCAGATTGCCGGCGACGGTCAGGGCACCTTGCACCTGCACCACGACGGCGGGCAGGCTTTCCATGGGCGCGGCCACCACGGGCGCGGCGGGATCGGTGGGCACGTAGGCTGCCACATCCTGCTCGAACTGTGCCCAGCCGGCGACGATGCGGGCGCGCAGCTCGGGGTCGGGCGTGTACCAGCAGCTGCGCGCTTCGCCAATGGCTTCACCATCTGCGCTCAGGCTTGCGGCGGTGAACAAGATGCGCTCGCAGCCCGACACCATGGCCTGGTGCTCCAGTTGCGCCCGGTAGTGCTCTGGCAGCCGCGCGCCGTAGCTGGCGTCGCTGATGGCGTAAGGGATGGCGTCGCGCAGCGATGCGTTGTCGCTCTTGCACTCCCACGCCACGTCACCTTCAAAGGACAGGCCGTCGAAGCTGGCGCTGTATTTGCCATCGGCCAGCACCAATGGGGCCAGCTCTTCGCCGATGATTTGCTCGGCCACAGGACGGGCCAATGCCTCTATGGCGTGACCACGGTCAAAAATGCGCTGCTGCTCGGTCGTCGGCTCTGGTCGGATGCCGGTTGCATATTCACGCGCCAGATCAGACCTTGTCTTGTAGGGGCTGATGCCCAGCATGGCCGGCGCATCGCTCGCGTTGAAATGTGAGGCCCTATGCTGAATCCACTCGGGTGATCCTTGGGGGTGATTTATGACTTGTCGCATGGCTGTTCCTCTCAGACAAAGCTGGCCTGGGTGTCTTCATAAATTGCGGCGAGTTCCTGCCGGTGCTGCGGGTTCTCGACCGCGCCAATTAGGGTTGCCGCATCGTCCAGCTCGTCGGGGCTTTGCGCGTTGCGCAGGCGTCCGGCCAGCTCGGCGTAGGTGACGGCGGGCGCGGCCTCGGCCTTGGGCTGCACGTCATGGACTTCATCGGCGGGCGGCACGGCCTTGACGGACAGCAGGCGGGCCTTCTGATCCTCGGTGAAGGGCTCCTTGCGCGAGTCGGCGAACTGGATGTAGTCGGCTGCGGTCTTGCGGCCGTCCTGGATGGTTTCAGCCCACTTTGGCAGGTTGTGGTCGAACTTGTCGCTGTCGTAGAACTTGGCCGGCGCTGGCGCTTGCGGCACCACTTCGGCCGGGCCCATGTGCTTGACGGGCTGGGCCTCGACGATGCGCTCGGCTTCGTCTTGGTCGTAGATGCCACCGAAGCCAAATGCCAGGCGGGCGCACTGGATCATTGCCTTGTGGCGCAACATCCGACGGCCATGAGATTTCCACGGGCCGGTGTCTCGGCGGCATTCATCCATCCATTCCGTCACTTTGATGGCGCGGCTGCGGTCTTTGCGGTAGATGATGCAGGTGCATTTGCCATCGTCCTGGTCGAACTCGATCCCATCAAACTGGGGATGCTCGTTCATGATTCGGCTCCATCCATCAACTCCAACAACGGGGACGATCCCGTTTTGTCGATCAGGAAACGCATAAATTTCCTTGACCCACGGGTTCAATCCGTACTGGTTCGCTACAACCAGCAGCGCGGTCATTTGCGCGTCGGAGACTTGGCCTTTGAAGGCGGTGGCTTTGAGGGTGTCGATCAGGCCGGCGCCGTCGCCCATGTCGAGCTTGGTGGCGAGGGTTTGTGTGAGGGTGGTGAGGGCGTTGGTCATGGTGGTTTCCTTTGGGTTATTTGCGCCCACTGGCCGCCAGCAGCGCCAGCGCCTGGGCTTTGTGGATTTCTGCCTGCGCCTGCTGCGGGGCTTCTTGCAGATCGGCAGCGGTGTCACGCTCGGCTTCGGTGTCGCTGGGGCCTGGCATCAGCCACAGGCCCAGCACAAAGGCCAGCACGCACAGCAGCAGGGTGAGCCAGACGGCCCAGTGGTCGGTGCGCTCGGTCATGGCAGCGCTCTCCAGCGGTGGCCCAGGGCGCGCACGCTGCGCACCCAGGCGCGGATGTTGTGGCGCTGGGTGTGGCGCGGGGCAAGGTCGTTGCAAAACAGGCGGCGGGCCTGGGTAAGGCGGATGGTGTTCATGCGCCAACCTCGACAAACTCGCCGTCGCCGTTCACTCTGTACCAGGTGTCGGCCGCGATGTTTTCGCCGACGTAGCCAACTGCGAATCGCGTGCGGCCCGCCTCGTCTTGATATGCCAGCGCCACAGCGCCACCGGTCCCGGCCTTCGCCTTTGCGCCAACACCAACGCACGCAATGACGGCGCGCTCGCCTGCCGCATTGATCCGCGCGGCGTCCCCGCTGCTGCCGATCCACGCATCGTACCCGCTGCTGCCGATCCGCGCGGCGTCCCCGCTGCTGCCGATCCGCGCATCGTCCCCGCTGCTGCCGATCCACGCATAGTTCCCGCTGCTGCCGATCTGCGCGGCGTACCCGCTGCTGCCGATCCGCGCGGCGTCCCCGCTGCTGCCGATCTGCGCGGCGTACCCGCTGCTGCCGATCCGCGCGGCGTCCCCGCTGCTGCCGATCCGCGCATCGTCCCCGCTGCTGCCGATCTGCGCGGCGTCCCCGCTGCTGCCGATCCGCGCGGCGTCCCCGCTGCTGCCGATCCGCGCATCGTCCCCGCTGCTGCCGATCTGCGCATCGTACCCGCTGCTGCCGATCCGCGCTGCGTCAGGGACTTCGAGCTTCTCTGGGTCGGTTGCCTCAATGATCTTGGCCGCTTCGTCGCTCTGCGACGCCACCAGATCAGTGGTCACAGCCGGATCGTTGCTCAGTGCGTGGGCCAGGGCGGCCCGAAACAGCCAATCCGCATCTTCAAATCGACTGTCTTCTCGCAGGGCCTCGTGAACTGCGGTGTAGGGGCCGCCCTGCGGGAATTTGCTCAAAAACCAGCGGTAGCCGTCTGCGCACGGGCTCCAGCTTCTCACAAGATCATGAGAGAGGTTGAATGTGGTGGTTGTCATTTCTTGTCCTTGTTCAAGTTGTCCAGATCGCGCCCCCGCCGCTTCATCACCAGCTTGTCGCGCAGTGCCTGAGCCGCGCGCGTGACTTCGGGCGAGGGGTTGGCAAAGGCGATGGCGCTGTCGCGCAGGACGCGCTCGCGCTGGCGGGCGATGGTGTCGGCCTGCTCGGCCAGCCATGATTTGTGCAGGGCGCTCATTCGGTGCTCCTGATGCTCAGACCAGCTGCCATGCGGGCCAGGTTATTGGCTTCGCTCCACGCTGCGCACACTTTCCGGACCCGCTCGTCAACCTCGCGATAGAACACCGGATCGCGGTTGCTGACGATCTGGTGTAGCAACTGCCGCACGGCCGCTGCAATCACGGCATCGTCTCGATCCATGGCAGCCAGTCGCAACGCCCGCACGATCAGCGCGGCCTCGTTTTCGTACTGGCCGATTTCCAGTTCATCGAACACGACGTCGGAGCCGCGCTTGATGGCGTCCAGCGTGCGCTCTGCGGCGTTCTCGTGAGCGCGCTCGACTTCCCATTCGTCCTCGGCGGCCTCGATCTCTTTGGCGTGCCTGCGGTACTCGCTGTTGGTCAGGGTGTCGGTGTCGAACATGATGACCGGGCCTTGGTCAGGGCTTCGCTCATGCCGCCACCAGTTGAAAGCTGTGCGCGCCGTATCCATTGCGCTCTTTCCACTCCTTACTGGCGCTGGCCGCCTTGCCGATGGAGATCACAGCGGCAGTGCTGAGCTTCACTTTCTTGCCCTGGTAGCGCTGGCGCAGCACCTTGGATGCGCAGATGCAGCCTACGTTGAACTCTTCGCCGCACTCGTTGCGGACTATTACGGCCCGAGTGAGATTGGTCTTGCCGCAGCAGTCGCACACCGGGTAATCGCTGGTGCCCGCAACGGTGAATGTTGTTCCTTCGATTGCCATGCTCTATCTCCTGTTGAAAACCTCAGCGCCCTGGTGGCAAGGCGCTCAGGTTTGGCCCCGCGTGAGCAGGGCTTGGCAGGCATCTCCCGGCGTTGCCGGCTCCTGCTGCCCACTGGCTGGGCTTTGCAGATCACTATCTGCGCCGTGTTCACGCGACTTCCAATCCCCACCTGGGGCAGTCGAGTTCCACCGGCTTGCTGTTCTAGGCTGCCGGCCCCGTCACCCGCTGCTCTCGTCGCGGTTCACGCCCTGCCATCAGAGGCCCGGGAAGATTCTTTTTTAATGAGCCTGTCGGGCGCGGCTCGATCGCTTGGCCCGGTGCCGCTTTGAGTGCGGCATGGGTGAACTTTAGAGCAAACTAAATGCGCCGTCAAGTGTTTTCTAAAGAAATTTTCGCAAGGCACAAAAAACCGCCCTCGGGCGGCTTGGTTGGCGTCGGCCTAGGGCTTGACTTTCGCTTTAGAGTCATCTAAAGTGGCGTTATGGAACTCAAAACTTGGCTCGATCAGGAGCGCGGCAGGTACGCAGCACTGGCCGAATTTCTCGGCGTCAGTGCTGGGCGTGTAAGTCAGATCGCCGTCGATGGCGTGCCGGTCAAGTACATGGCTGCCGTGCGCGACTTCACCGATGGTGCGGTCACGTTGGACACCATGGTCGCCAAGCGCGCCACCGAACCCGAGCGCGTGGCCTGATGCTCACATCCACTTGTCTCCCAGCGGATCACGGGTGCGAATCGCCCGCCGCTGTTCGCCCGCTGGCCTTCGGGCTGGCGGGCTTTTTCTTGCTGAGGCGGTGAACTTGAAGGCCGTCGCCTGAGTTTGGCGTCCGTGCCTGCCGCCATTTGCAGGCACAAAAAAGCCCGGCTGCAACCGGGCTCTTGAGAGGAAGAAACGATGTTGAAGAGTCTATTCGATAAACAGCCGTCCGTCAACGTGCCGGGCAGCGGCTCCATTTCGTCGGTGCTGGCGTCGATCTTGTCGCGCCATCCCAACGGTGTTGTTCCGATTGCACCTGGGATCGCCAAGCGAATCCTTGAGGAAGCGAATTTCTGCGAGCAGCGGAAGTTCAAGGCATCGCGCGCGCAAGAGCATGAATGGCGCCTCGCAAACAGTGCGTGGAACAGTGGGTTCCCGATCTCTTTCGCCAGGCTCCCCGATGGCGAGCTGCTGCTGGTGGATGGTCAACACCGGATGACCGTCATCTCACGCCATGAATCGCCGGTGAGTGTTCGCATCAACATTTTGGACGCCGCCGATCACGCGGAGGTCCGGCAAATCTACATCGGTTTCGATCAAAGCACATCGACGCGCAGCGTCAATGAAGTCCTCAACGGGGCTGGTGTCGGCGAAAAGCTCAACATCTCGGCGCGGGTTCGTGATGCTGCATTCAGCGCCATCGGATACATGCGCAACAACTTCGAGATTCCGCGTTCGACGCGCCTTGGCCGAGCTGGGATGGCTGCAAGCGTCCAGGGCCGCATCGCCGACTTCCCGGCCTGGGAGACGGAAATTCTGAAGTACGACCACATCTATGAGGTGTGCGACCGCGCCCATCGCGGCAAGTTGCTGAACGGCGGAACGGCTGCGATCTTGCTCTATACGCTGAAATACCAACCGGCAAAGGCGATGGATTTCTGGATCGGCATCGCGCGCAACGACGGGTTGCGCAAGACCGATCCACGCCATACGCTGATCCAAGACTTCCATACGCGCAGCAACAACTCCGGCTCGAACCGACAGTCCGTGCAAGCGCCCGCGCTGGCCTGGAACGCCTTCTTTGAGAACCGGCCGCTCAAGATCATCAAGTGCATTGATGGCGCGGCCATTCGCATTTCAGGCACGCCGTTCGCAAACGGCCAGGTGGATGAATGATGGAAATCACACGCATTGCCTTGAGTCACGTGCAGCGTCAAAGCAGTGCGCGTGACATCAACACATCAGCCGTTTCCGGCATCGCGGCCAGCATGATGGAGATCGGGCAGTTGACGCCGATCTTCGTCAAGCGGGCAAACGTCCCAATCAAAGGCGTGATGGAGCCGGGCTATCTGCTGATCGCCGGAAACCATCGGGTTGAGGCTGCACGGCAGCTTGGCTGGGCCGAGATCGACGCGCGCGTGGTGGCCGGCGAATCGCTTGAAGCCGAGCTGATCGAGATCGACGAAAACCTGTGTCGAGCCGAGCTGACGGCCAGCCAGCGGGCGCAGGCCATCAAGCGGCGCAGGCAGATTTGGGAGGCGCTGCATCCGGGTGAAGAGATGGGTGGAAAAACTCTTTCCACCCATCAAGAAAAGGATGCGCTTGGCCGCAGCAAATCTCCGCAACAGGAGCAGCAGTTCGCCGCATCAACCGCCGCCGCTGCCGGCATGACCAAGCAGGCCATCAACCAGCACCTTGCCCGCGCCGAAGCCCTGGGCGATGACCTGGAGCGCATCACCGGCACCAGCCTGGACAAGGGCGTGGAAATGGACGCGCTCAAGACCATGTCTGAACCTGAGCGCAAGGAGCTTATCGACCGCGCTGTCGCCGGCGAAAAGGTGAGCGCGCGGGCATCGCAAAAAAGCGATGCGGAGCCCGCCAAGGCGCCGGTCAAGGTCAACGCTGCGGAGGTCTTTGCAGCCGACATTCACGCTGCGCTCAGGCTTGCGATGGCGAAGTTCTCGTGCCGTGCCGTGGTGCCATTCGGGGAGCTTGTTGAGGCCGCCTACGCCGATCTTGACGAACACCAGCGCAAGGCGTTCGAGGAAATGCGCGATGCGCTGATGACTGTGTTTGAGTACGTCGTTCCGGCTGAGGTTGAGTAGTGCACCACTACCCATTTCACATTGGCGACTTCCGCGCCGGGTGTATCCACATGACCAAGCTTGAGCGCTGGATGTACCGCGATCTGCTTGATGTCGTGTACGACACAGAAAGGCCGCTGCCTGCCGATCATGATCTTGTGTTCCGCGCTGTTGGAGCTCGCACACAGGAAGAGCGCGACGCGGTTGAGGCGGTGCTCAAAGAGAAATTTGAACTGACAGCGGACGGTTACGTGAATCGCCGCGTCGAATCAGAAATCGAGAAGTACCACAAGAAGGCAGATTCAGCCCGCAATGCCAATCAAAAACGTTGGGCATCTGATGTGCATCTGAAATCAGATACGGATCAGATCGCAACCAAGAACCAAGAACCAATAACCAATACACCACCTAACGGTGGTGTCACGCGCAAGCGCGCGACCGCCGCCCGCCCGGACGATGTTGCCGAGCCGGTTTGGCAGGACTTTCAGCGGCTGAGGGCGCAAAAGCGCTCCCCGTTGACCGACACCGCCTTGGCTGGACTGCGCCGCGAAGCCGCGAAAGCTGGGATTGGGCTGGGTGACGCGCTGGCGTTTTGCTGCGAGCAGGGCTGGCAGGGCTTCAACGCCGGCTGGTACGCCGACCGAACGGGATCGAGGCCGCCGTCTCGCGCCTCGCCGCAGCCGAAACACGCCGCCGCCGCCCGCGCCATTTTCGGCGCACCGCAACCGGAGATCATCGATGTCTGAAAACGTGTTTTCGCTTGCCAGCGCGGCCGTCAAAGCCGCCCATTCCGAGCCGCCAATGCCAAACGCGGCCGACGCTGTTTTCCGCGCCATGCACGGCTTTTACGGCCAGCTCTGGCTGTCGAAATTCGCCACCGGACAGGCCGGCCCGGATGGCGCAGATGCGGGTGTCGTGTCGGCAAAAGCCATGTGGGCGCACGGCCTGCGCGACTTCGACGCCGTGACGGTGCGCCACGCGCTGCGCCAGTGCCTGGAGCGGCACCCCGAGTTCCCGCCAGGCCTGCCGCAGTTCGTCGGCTTGTGCCGGGCGAACCAGCCGCGCGAAGCCTATCGGCCGGCGCTGCCCATGTCGGGCGCGCTGGTGGCCGAACGCAGCAAAGCCGAGCGCGAGAAGCTGCGCGAGCTGCGCCAGCGGCTGCGTGGCGACGTGCGCGAGCCGGAGACGGGGCTTCCGGCGCTGTTCGCCGCCATTGCAGACGCCGTGAGCTGCGCTGGTGGTGACGAGGTTGCCGAGCTGCGCCGGCTGGAGGGGCTGTTCGCATGACCCTACGCAACCACTGCACACCCAAGCAACTGCGGGCGCACGCCATCCTGGACCGCGCTCGCGCCGGGCTGCTGCAAAGCGCCTACCTGGTGAACTGGGCGCTGCTGACGCTGGGGGAGACGGTATGAACAATAACGAACTGCCGCCAAGCTATCCGGCTTGCTTTGAAGGCCCGCAGCAATTCGACGACTGGCGCGATTCCGCGCGTCGAGTTAGCGAAGAGTCGAACCCGTGCGATGACTGCACTGCCGAATACGCCGCGCGAATGCGTGACGAGGGCCGTTGTGATCGTGAGTACGTCCAAGAGCGCTTTGTCATCAACAAGCGGAAAAAGCGAATTGGAGTGGTGGCGTGAAGAAGCTGTCTGATTTGACGCCAGCCGAGCGGCTTGAACAACTGCGCCAGCGCTGCCACATCAACGATGACGGCTGCTGGATTTGGAAGGGCGACCGTTACACCAGCGGCCAGCCGCGCGCGATTGTTGATGGACGTCGACGCGGATCGGCAAAGAGCTTGGCAAGGACGCTTGTCGGCAAACCTGCTCCAAAAAAGTACGGGACGTGTCGCTGCGATCTGGCGCCCAACGATTGCATCAACCCCGATCACCTGCGCAACTACACGCGCGGCCAGGTACTTGAGGTGTCGAATCGCGACAACAAGGCCATGCACGTAGAGCGGGAAGCGAAAGCAAAGCGCGCCCGCCGCGCGCTGTCGGATCGCATGACGATGCAGCTTGCACGCGAAATCCGAAGCAGCAGTGAGAGCGGCGCCGCCATTGCACGGCGACTGAACCTTGGCGCCGATTACGTCCGGCAAATCCGGCGCGGGACGATGTGGCGTGAGGTTGTCAGCCCCTGGGCCGGGCTGGGAGCACGGTGACCCATGACGCACACGTCTACGCATGGCAGCAGCGCGAGCTGCGCCGCAGCCTCATTCGCCAGTTGCTGCGCTGGCACCGTGAGCGCGGCACCGAATGGCTGCGCGGGTACGTGGAGTGCTGGCCGGCATGGGCTGGCCTGCGGGTTGACTTCTGGGCGCAGCAGCGGCTTGGAAATGGCGGGGAGGTGGGGCAATGGTTCTGATCGGAATTGATCCAGGCATGAACACCGGCGCATCCGAGTACCGCGATGGCCTGCTGGTGGCGCTGGCGACGATCCAGCCGCACCGCATCGGCGCGATGCTGGAGGCGGTGAAGCCGGCCATGGTGGTGTTTGAGGACAGCCGCATGCAAAGCCACGTCTGGACGCGGGCAAAAACCCATGCGGCGGTGGCGAAGATTGGCCGCAATGTGGGCATGGTGGACGCCTGGTGCCATCTGATCGAGGCCGAGTGCGCGCGCCTTGAAATCGAGTGCATCGGCGTGAGCCCGAAGGACAAGGGCGGGAAGCTGGATGCACAGGCGTTCGCCACCGTGACCGGATGGACTGGGCGCACGAATGAGCACGAGCGTGATTCGGCGATGGTGGCCTGGCCGTACAGGAGGGCGCATGTTCAGAAGTGAAAAGCTACGCCGCGCTGTTTCCGGCCTGCCGTGCCAGCACTGCGGGCGCGAAGGGTGTACGCAGGCGGCACACCGCAACGAGGGCAAGGGCATGGGGCTGAAAACGTCTGATGCCTTGCTGGCTGCTTTGTGCTCTGACTGCCACCGGGAGCTGGATCAAGGAAAGGATATGAGCAAGGCCGAGCGCCGGGACATGTGGAACCGGGCTTGCATTCGCACGTATCAGGCGCTTGTCGAGAGCGGGGTTTTGGTGGTGAAGGAGCGGGCGAATGTCTGACCGCCTGACCCTGCGCCTGTATGAGCCCGTGCAAGCCCATGGAGCCATGCGCCAGGCGTGGGAGCAGCACATCAAGCCCTTGCTCATGGCTGGCCATCGGCTGGAGGTGGAGGTGCGCCTACACGAGGACGCGAAGACCGACCGGCAACGCCGCTACTACCACGGCATCGTGCTCAAGAGCATCGCCGAGCAGGCCCGGCCAAACGGCCAGCAGTTCCCGCGCGCGGTCTGGAAGGAGTACTTCCGGGCCGAGTTTCTGGGCTTCAAGAACGTGACGGCCATCAACCCGCTGACCAGACGGAAGGCGCGCCGGCGCGTGCGCATCAGCACGGAAGACCTGGGCGTGCGGGCGTACAGCAAGCTTATCGACAGGGTGAGCGCCTTCGCCGCCACCGAACTGGGCGTGACCTTCCCGGCCAGCTTCGAGCAGTGGGAGCGCATGCAGGTGGACTTTGAGACGGGGGAAATCAATTGAACGAACCGCGCACCATCGAAGAGCAGTACACCAGCGCCGGCAATGCCGATGATTTGACCGTCACGTCAGAACGGCGCACCGATGCGGATGTGCTGATCGCCAGTGGCTGGACGCCAGGCCTGCTTGGCGGCGTGCTGATGCGGTTGAATAGTGAGTGGGACGGCGCGGCAAAGAAGCGGCACATGAATGAAACCGAAGCATTCTTGCTGTTCAGCCAGCTCAAAACGCTGCGCCGTGCGGTTGACGGGGTTGCAGCCTGGGCCGAGAAGAAAGGCCACAAAGAGCCACGCACGCTAGCCAACGCGGTGCTGATCTACTGGCTTTACGACATTTGCCAGCCGTGCTCAGGGCGTGGCCACGAGATTATCCACGGATCACCGATGCTGGGCCGGCAGTGCCGCAAGTGCGGTGGCAGCGGCAAGCGCAAAGCGCCGGGCGGCGAGCTTGGCAAGGCGGCGCTGAACATGATGGACGAATGTATCCACGTCGCGCGACAGTCCATGCGATTGCGTTTGCGAAACATGCTGTAGTACAATGTCGCCACCGATGGCACTGGCAACAAGTCGGCCAGTCGCGCGGTGAATCTCTGTCGAATGGCTGGTGGTTGCCACGTAAGCGCCACCGGAAGCTAGCGATGGATGAACTCGCCCTGAAGAATCACAAGCCCCTGCTGGAAATCGCCGGGGGTTTTGTTTTGCCCAGCTCTACGCCAGCACCTGCACTCCGGCCGCCAGGCCACGCAACAGGCGCACCTGGGCCACGTTTCAGCCTGCCGTCACGGGCAAAGCAACGGCGGCAGCAAGCGACGTAGAACAGCGCGAACCTACATCCTGGGCACGCGGGCGGGCGCTTGCGACTATTGAGGTGAGCATGGCCTACGACAACTCAGACGGAAGGCTAAGGGGCAGGAAGCTACAGGCCGCACGGCTGCGCATCTGGTCGGCTGATCCGCACTGCGCACGCTGCGGCAAGCTGGTGGCGTTCCCTGGTGGGTTCGAGCTGGATCACATCACGGCGCTGCACAAGGATGGCAGCACGAACGACGACGAGAACATGCAGGTGCTTTGCCCGCCGTGCCACCAGGTGAAGACGGCTCAGGACATGGGCTACAAGGAGCGGGCGAAGTTCGACGCGCAAGGACGCGTTCAGTGGTAAACGCCGGTAAAATAGAGGGCGCAAATAAGCGAGCCCGCAGAGTGCTATCAACACTTTGCAGGCTCTGACCGATCAACGTTCTAGGGGAACGCTAATGGCTAATGCAGATTATAAACGCCTTGTATCTATTTCATGCGCCTGTGGCGAGCCCATTGCCCAGCCGCGCACCGTGGGTAGGAGACGGAAGCATTGCAGTGACTACTGCAAAGACAAAGCAGCAAACAGGGTTCTAAGGCGCGCCGGAGTTCGGGAGTTTGTATGCGCAGGGTGTGGTAAGCACTTTGATGCGGCTATCAAATCCACCTACTGCGGCTCCAAATGCCGGGCAGCGGCTTCATCCGTGAAGCGAAAAGAGTTGGCGCGCGCAACCCACAACAAGACAGTTAAGCCGATTACATGCTTGGGCTGTGGGGCGCTGTTTAGCCCTTTGTACGGCTACTTCACAAGGGCGACGCATTGCTCTGTATGCGCGGAGGCAACGGCTGCCACGGCAGCTTCAGCGCGCCGTAGAGCAAGGCTGAGATCGGCCGCCCTTGAGGTGGTTGATAGATTGGTTGTATTCGCCCGAGACAAGTGGCGCTGCGCCCTCTGTGGTGTGCGGACTATCGAGAGGCCATACATGCCCAACTCTGCTGAGTTAGATCACATTGTTCCGCTTGCGTTAGGTGGCGTGCACTCATACGCGAACACTCAATGCGCATGTCGCAGGTGCAATGGCGCCAAGGGTGCAAAAGCCAAAGGGCAAACACTTTTATTCGGTTGAGGGCGGGGGGGCATTCAAAGTCTAGGACTTCCGCGCTGGAAACCGCCCGGTACCCTCGAAAACGCTAAACGTCCATAAAAAAGGTGAATTGAATGGCACAAAGGGGCCGAAAGTCCGCTGCACAGATCGCAGTGGCGGCCCAGGTTGGGCCTGTTTTGGCGGAAAACAGGCTGCGCGCGTCGCCGCATCTGAGCGATGCCGAGCAAATGGTGTGGGCGCGACTGGTGAACGACAACCCGGCAAGCGCGTTCACCGAGACGCACCGGGACATGATGGACCTGTACTGCCAGCACGTAGTTACTGCGCAGGTTTTGGACGATGAACTCAAGGCGTTCGACCGAAAGTGGCTTGCCGACGACGACGGGCTGAAGCGCTACGACCGTTTGCTGACGATGCGCGAGCGCGAAGTGCGTTCCGCCTCTTCCTTGGCAACACGCCTGCGCATTACCCGCCAAGCGACGGCCGACCCGAAGACGGTAGGGCGTGCGCATACCGCCGTGGGGCGCTCGCGCAAGCCCTGGGAGTTGACGGTAGATGCAGAGTAGGGGGCAGCGCAACGCGGCTTGGATCGAAGGACACTGCCGCATCCCGGACGGAAAGCTGGTGGGCCGGCCAGTGCGGCTGACTGACGCGCAGAAGGAATGGATTCGGCAGATTTATGACACGCCGACGCGCACGTTCATCTTGAGCATGGCGCGCAAGAACGCGAAGACTGCGACAAGCGCTTTTCTGCTGCTGCTGCACCTGTGCGGGCCTGAAGCCACGCCCAACAGCCAGCTCTACAGCGCGGCCCAGTCGCGCGATCAGGCGGCAATCTTGTTCGGCTACGCGTCCAAGGTGGTGCGAATGTCACCGAGCCTGAGTGAGTACGTGCAGGTCAAGGAGTCTGCGAAGACGTTGGTGTGCACCGAGCTGGGAACCATGTACCGCGCACTGTCGGCCGACGCATCAACCGCCTACGGCCTGAGCCCTGTTTTCTCTGTGCATGACGAATTGGGCCAGGTCAAAGGGCCGCGCTCAGAGTTGTACGAAGCCATCGAAACTGCATCGGCGGCGCACGAAAGTCCGCTGTCCATCATCATCAGCACCCAGGCGCCCACGGACGCCGACCTGCTGAGCCTGCTGATTGACGACGCGCTGACGGGCGCTGACCCCCGGATCAAGGTGGCGCTGCACACGGCGCCGATGGACCTGGACCCTTTTAGTGATGAAGCGATCCGGGCGGCAAACCCGCACTTTGATGTGTTCATGAACCGCGAAGAGGTGCGCAAGCAGGCCACGGACGCGAAGCGACTGCCAGCGCAGGAGGCGGGCTACCGCAACCTGATTCTGAATCAGCGAGTGGAGGCGCGCAGCCCGTTTGTGACGCATACGGTGTGGAAAGAGAACGGCGCGGTTCCAGCCGACATTGAAGGGCTGGGCATCTACTGCGGGCTGGACTTGTCATCAACCACCGACTTGACGGCCCTGGTGGCGGTGTCGGAAGAAGGTGACGTGGTGCCCACGTTCTGGCTGCCTGATGATGGCTTGAGCGAAAAAAGCCGGGCCGACCGCGTGCCGTATGACCTTTGGAAGAAACAAGGCTTCTTGGCGACGACGCCAGGCCGGGCCATCGAATACGACTACATCGCGGCATACCTGCGCGACCTGTTCGACCGCTGCGACGTTCGGGCAATCGCGTTCGACCGGTACAACATGAAGTTTCTGCGCCCCTGCCTGGAGCGCGCGGGCTTCACCGAAGAAGAGCTAGAGCGGTTTGTGGAGTTCGGGCAGGGGTTTGTCTCAATGTCCCCCGCATTGCGCGAGCTGGAAACCCGATTGCTGGGTTCAAAGCTCAAACACGGAAATCACCCGGTGCTCGAAATGTGCGCCAAGAACGCCACCGTGGTCACTGACCCGGCAGGCAATCGCAAATTCATCAAGGGCAAAGCAACCGGCCGCATCGACGGCATGGTGGCTTTAGCTATGGCTGTCGGCATCATGCCGCAGGCCGAAGCGCTCGAAAAATCCTTCTGGGAAACCACGTCTTGAAACTCCTTGACCGACTCTTGGGCCGCAAAGCTGCCCAGCTCACCTACGACCAGGTGGCAAGCCTGATCGACGGTGTGGGCGGCGGCACTGTCGCCGGAGTCGCCGTTACGGACAAGACAGCGCTGCAGGTGGCTACCGTCCTTGCGTGTGTGAAGGTGATTGCCGATGGCTGCGCCACACCTGACCTGAACGTCTTCCGTGAACTGCAGGACGGCACCCGCCAGAAGGCCACCAACATTCCCGAATACCGGCTGCTGTCACGCCGCCCGAACGAGTGGCAGACCAGCTTTGAATGGCGCCGCCAGATGACCATTCACGCGGCCCTGACCGGTGCTGGGTTGTCCATCAAAGTGCGCGGCGACAACCGCCGCGTGCGCGAGCTGATCCCGGTCATGCCTGGCAACTGGGACGTGCGGAAGGTCTCCCGCTACGAAATCCGCTATCGCTGCTGGGACGAGTTCGGCCTGATCGGCGAGTTCACGCCGGATGATGTTTTCGTCCTGAATGGCGTGCAGTGGGATTGGGTGGGCAGCATGAATGCTGTGGCGCTGGCCCGCTCCGCAATCGGCTTGGCAATGGCTACAGAACGCAGCCAGGCGGCCATGCACGCTAACGGATTGCGACCGAGTGGCACATACAGCGTTGACGGCAACCTGAACGAAGAACAGCACAAGCGCCTGAGCGCCTGGATCAAAGAAAAGACTGGGCCTGCTGGCGCTGGTACTCCCTTGGTACTGGATCGGTCGGCAAAGTGGCAGCCCATTACCCAAACTGGCGTCGATGCCCAGCATGTTGAAACCCGCCGCCTGCAGATTGAGGAAATCTGCCGGGGTTATGGGGTGTTCCCAATCATGGTTGGGCACTCCGACAAGACTGCCACATTCGCAAGCTCCGAAGCGTTCTTCGCAGCCCATTTGATCCACTGCCTGGCGCCCTGGCACAAGGCATGGACGCAGCGCATCGATGAAATGCTGCTGGATGGCGCTGGGCCGCTGTTCGGCGAGTTTGACACCCGCTACATGCGCGCCGGGTCTATCAAGGATCGCGCCGTTTACGCCCGCACCATGATCGAAATGGGTCTGATGAGCCCGAATGAATACCGCGATGAAGAAGGCTGGGATCCGCGCCCAGGCGGCGATGAATACCTGACGCCGCTAAACATGAGCAGCGGCGCCGCGAAAGAAGGAAACACCGATGCGAACCAAGACACTACAGCGCCCTGAGCGCAAAGATGCGGGCGGTGGGCGCGAAGTGCGCTCCTTCGCCCTGCAAATCAAGGCCGCAGGCGACGATGGGACGGTGGAGGGTTACGGCTCCGTCTTCGGCGTGCGCGACAACTACGACGACGTGATTGCAAAAGGCGCGTTCGTCCAGTCACTGAAAGACCACAATGCAGCAGGCACCATGCCCGCCATGCTCTGGCAGCACAGCGCAGACCATCCCATCGGCATCTGGACCGAGATGGTCGAAGACGACAAGGGCCTGCGCATCAAGGGTCAACTGGCGATGGAAACCGTCAAGGGTAAAGAGGCGCATGCGCTGCTCAAGATGGGCGCCATCAATGGTTTGTCCATCGGCTTCATGTCCAAGCAATGGGCCTACGACCGTGAAACGGAAGTGCGCACCCTGACCGAGATTGACCTGTGGGAGGTGTCGCTTGTCACCTTCCCGGCCAATGAGAAGGCGCGAATCACCAACGTCAAGGCATCGCCCGACGAAGTGACCACGCCCAAAGATGCCGAGCGAGCCCTGCGAGAGGCCGGGTTCAGCAAGGCAGACGCCACCGCCATTGTGGCGCGCGTCATGCGAATGGGAGAGGAGCGGAGAGAGTCCGCGCAATCGACCGCGCAGGCAATGAAGGCCGCCCACCGGCTGCTCAGTTCCCTCAACTCCTGATTCTGAAAGACCGCAATGAAACACCTCACCCTCCTGGCCGCCATGGCCGCACACATGGCCGCATTCACGGCCAAGGCCCAAGCTATCGGCGCTTACGAAAAGCGCGAAGACCCCACCATCAAGTCCGTGTCCGACGCGCTCGACAAGATCGCTACGGCCTTCGATGAATACAAGAAGACCAACGACGCCCGCATCGAAGCTGTGAAGTCTGGCGCGTCAACTGAAGCGCTTGACGCCAAGCTCGCCAAGATCGACGCCCACATCGACAGCCTGGGCGAGATGAAGGCCAAGCTGGAGAAGGTTGAAACCAAGCTGTCGCGCCCGGGTGCTGGTGATGCCAGCCGCCAAGAAGGCGAGAGCAAGGAGGCGGCCGAATACCGCCACGCCTTCCTCGATTGGATGCGCGCGCCAAGCGACAACGAGCGCCAGCAAAAGGTCGCTGCTGCTGCAAAGCAGCTGGAAGCCAAGAGCCGAGACGATCGCGAAACCCGTTCGACGCAGACCGTCACCTCTACTGGCTCCGCTGGTGGGTTTGCGCTGCCTGAGATCATCGAGCGCCAGATTGCCCGCCTGTCGGTGGACATTTCCCCTATCCGCCAGATCGCTACCGTCCGCACTGTGGGCAGCCCCGACTACAAGGAGCTGTTCGACATCAACGGCGCTGGCTTTGAGTGGGTTGGTGAAACGGATACCCGCAATCAAACCAACACGCCCAATCTGGCGGAAGTCGCCCCCACGTTTGGCATGGCATCTGCCAAGCCCCAGGCATCCGAGGAATCTTTGGATGACCTGTTCTTCGACGTGGAGGGTTGGCTGGTTAGCTCGGCCGCTGAAGCCATCGCCAAAGGCGAAGGCGCTGCCTTCGTGTCTGGCGACGGCACCAAGAAGCCCACCGGGTTTCTGGCTGGCCCAACCCCTGTGACGACTGCCGACTCCAGCCGCGCATTCGGAACGCTGCAGTACATCGCCTCGGGCCAGGCCGCCGCGCTACCTACCAGCGCCGACGTGTTCTATGACCTGGTGTACTCACTGCGCGCCCGTTACCGCAATAACGCGCAGTGGGTCACGTCCAAGCTGGTGTTGGCTGCTCTGCGCAAGTACAAGGACACGGCCAACCAGTACCTGTGGCAACCCGCACTGACCGCCGGACAGCCCGCCACGTTCATGGGCTATGGCATCACCGAGGCCGAAGACATGCCCGCCGTTGGTGCCGGTGCGTTCGCCCTGGCCTTCGGCGACTTCCGCGATGGCTACCTGATCGCTGACCGCGTTGGAATGCGAATCACCCGCGACGAGATCACATCTCCCGGTTTCGTGAAGTTCTACGTGCGCAAGCGCGTGGGCGGGAAGCTGCGCAACACGGAGGCAATTAAGCTGCTCAAGATCGCAGCATCCTAAAACCAAGGCCCCTCGGGGCCTTTTCTTTGCGCACTCCCATGAAACTCACCATCATCAAGGACTACACCTACTGGCACGGCGGTTGCCGACGCGCCGACTACGTGGCCGGGCAGGAGGTCGATGCAGACGATCAGGAAATGATCGCTGTGGCCCTGGCCGAGGGATGGGTCACGGATGGCGTGCGAAAAGAAAAGGCATCCAAGCCTGCAAGCACCAAGGCCCACAAGGCCGCGCCGGAGAACAAATGAGCTTCGTGACGTTGGAAGAGGCCAAGCTGCACCTGCGTGTGGACGGCACCGATGAAGACAGCTTGATCGGCCTCTACATCAACGCCGCAGAGCAAGCCGCAATCAAGGCTATGGATCGTGGCGTGTATGCCGACAACACAGCAGTGCAGACCGCGATGACCGCCGCCCCGGCTGCGCTCACTGCAGCCACTGCCGCAAAAGAGGCCGCCGTTACCGCTGCCGAAGCATTGACCGATGCGGACGAAAAAGCCGCAGCTTTGCAGGCCGCAGAAAACGCCTACATGCGCGCCCTGGTGGCGTACCGCCAAGTATTCGACGGCATCGTCGTCAACGACCAGATCAAGGCCGCCGTGCTGCTGACGGTAGGCCATCTGTACGCCAATCGAGAAGATGTTGTTGTTGGCGTCTCGGTGTCAGCCCTGCCGGCCGGCGTTGATTGCTTGCTGCAACCATTCAAGGTGTACGCCTGATGCGCGCAGGGAAACTAGGCCACCGCGTCACATTCCAGCAGCCCACGAATGCTGTTGACGACTACGGCCAGCCCGTGCCAGGTGGCTTTGCCGACGTTGCGACGGTGTGGGCCGCAATCCGCCCCATGGGCAGCAGCGAGCGCCTCGCCGCGTCACAGATGCAGAGCGGGCAAACGCACGTTGTCACGGTACGCCACTCGGATGCGCTGGCCGCCGCCACCGGCGCCTGGCGCATCGTCTACGGCGCCCGCACCTTCGGCATCGTCGGCCTGCCTCGCAACATCGACGAAGCCGGCCGATGGCTGGTGTTTGATTGCGTGGAGAAGGTCAATGGCTGAGCTGCAAATCAAGGGCCTGGCCGAGCTGCACAAGGTGCTGCAAAACCTGCCCGAAGAGCTTGAAAAAAAGGTGCTGCGCAACGCTCTGCGCGCCGGCGCGAATGAATTCAAGAAGGCCGCCAAGGCGCAAGTGCCCGTCAAGTCCGGCGCGCTGCGAGACTCCATCCGCGTCAAGACATCCGCACGAAAAGGCCGCTACCGCATCAAGGCCACCGTCGTGGCCGGCAACGCCGAAGCATACTATGCCCACATGGTCGAATTCGGCACCGCCGCGCACATGATCAAGCCGGCGAAAGGCAAGGCCCTCGCGTTTCTCGGGCTCGCGCGCGAAGCCGTGGAGCATCCCGGCGCGCAGGCCCAGCCATTCATGCGCCCCGCTTTCGACTCGGGCTCCGACGCGGCGATTGACGCCTTTGCCGCCAGCGTACGCAAACGTCTGAGCAAAGAGGGCGCGCTGTGAGCCGCCCCCTCGCCGCCGCGCTGCTAAATCAGCCCGCCATCACCGCGCTGGTAGGCACGCGCCGCGCCCTCAAGCAACTGCCCGCAGGCACCGCGTTGCCAGCGCTGGTTTACACGGTGGTTGACGTCCAGCCCACCGACTACATGACCGGCGGATATGCCGGCCTGCGACTGCAAATCAACCCCCTGGCTGCCACCATCGGCCAGGTGCAACAGATTCACGATGCCATCCACGGCGCGCTGCACGGCATGGCCGATGTGGCACTTGCAGGCCATCGCGTCATTGCCGTGCGACACGATCTGATCGGCACCGAAGACGCCAGCACCGACGATGCCGGAGCGGTCATCTGGACGTGGCCCGCCGACTACATCGTGCTCTACGAATAGCGCCCACCAGCGCACCCCGCAAGCCGCCCTGTGCAAGCAAGGCGGCTTTTTTCATGCCCGCCGCAAGCGGGTTTTTCACCCGAAAGGAAAGCCCACCATGGCAACCGCTTCATACGCAACTTCCACCCTCGCCGGCGCAACCGTTAGCCTCGTTGGCGGCGATCCAACCACCTTCGACGAGACCGGCTTCGCTGCCCTGACGTGGGTGCCGATCGGCAAGATCAAAAGCCTCAACCTCACCGCCGCGCAGTGGCAGGAAGTCACGTCTTCGTACCTGTCGCAGACGTTCGAGGAAGTCCGCAAAGGCACCCGAAAAGCCGGCGGCGTTGAGCTGAAGATCGACATCAAGTCCGACGCCGGGCAGACGCTGTGCAAGACCGCAGCCAACTCGCGCGACGAATACAACCTCAAGGTCGCCTATTCAAACGGCGTGGTCCAGTACCGCCGCGTTCTGGTCATGAACTTCAGCCAGGACGGCGGCGACGCCAACGCCATGAACGGCGCGACCCTGTCTCTGACCGGTTGCCCGTTCCCGAGCGGAGAGGACTACCTCGTCGAAGTCGAACCAACCACCCCCTGATCCTCCAAGCCTGAGCACCGGCCCGGCTCGCTTCGCACCTTCGCGGGTGCGGGCGGGCTGGGCACGGGCATTTCTCAACCACCCGCGAAGCACTCCACATGACCGACAAATCCACCTCCGCCGCCGACTTCTCTGCCTTTCTGCTGTCGCCAACCGGCCGCGTTGAAATCAACTTGCCCAACGGCGACCCGATGCTGTTCGATGGCAAGCGCGTCGCCGTCAACGTCTACTCGCCCGCGTCTGCTGAGTACGCCCGCGCCCAGGCCATCATGCAGCGCGCAGCGCGCGACAAGCTGCTGAGCGGCAAGAAGGGCGCAACCGACGTTGATGAAAGCGCCGAAATCGACGCGCGATTCATCACCGCCGTCACGGCTAGCGTCGAGAACTTTCCGTACCCCGGTGGTGTGGAAGCCATGTACCGCGAGCGCGCCCTGATGTACATCGACCAGCAGGTGCGCGCCTACCTCAACGATCAGACAAATTTTTTCGGGAAGTCGAAGGCGAGTTGATCCTCGCCGCGCGGCAACTCGGCTGGGCGCACTCAATCCCCGATGGCCCGGACGGCAAGCGGGGCGAAAAGTCGCAAATCGAGATCGCCCGCGCGAACGGCGGCGATGTCACCTTGCCGCCCCAGCGCTGCCAATACCTGTTCGAGTGGCTGTGCCAGGCCGGCCCCGCCCAGTCGGGCGCCATGGGTCCGGTTGGCCTGTCGGCTTCCGAGCTGCAGGCATGGGCATCCTGTAGCGCCATCGAACTGCAGCCATGGGAATTTGCCGCGCTGCAACGCGCCTCGCGGGCCTATTGCACCGCCTACGCCAGCGCCGACGATTGCCCCCCTTGGGGTGGAACGGATGGGCTGTCTGACCCGGCGGAAGTCGAGAAACAAATGATGAATGCCATGAGGAGCATCTGATGAAGGTTGGTGAACTGCTGATCGACATGGCTGCCGACGTGGCCCGCCTGCGCGCGGACATGACCAAGGCGACCAGCGTTGTCGATAGCGCCGTCAGCAAGATGCAGGCATCCGTCGATGGCCTCAAGAAAGGCATCGCCGGCTTGGCCGCCGGGTTGACGGTTGGTGCGTTTGCGCTGGCCATCAAGCAGCAGCTCGAACTGGCCGACGCCATGGCCAAAACCGCCGAGCGCACCGGCCTGCAGCTCAAGGAAGTGGCCGGCCTGCAGCTCGCCTACTCCATGGCCGGCGTCAGCTCCGACAAGCTGGAGACCAGCTTGGGCAAGATGGCCAAGAACATGGCCGAAGGCTCCAAGGCCTTCGGTGCCATGGGTGTGCAAATCAAGAACAGCGACGGCAGCCTGCGCAGCACCCGCGACGTGCTGGGCGACGTGGCCGACAAGTTCTCTAGCTACCGCGATGGGGCCGAGAAGACGGCCCTCGCGCAAGAGCTGTTCGGCAAATCTGGAACGGAGATGATCAGCGTCCTCAACGGCGGCGCTGAAGCCCTGGCCGAGTCCGACGCGCAGGCGCGAAGGCTGGGCCTCACGTTGGACGAAGAAGCCACCGCCAAGGCCGTCCAGTTCAACGACACGCTGAGTCTGCTGCAGGCCGGCGGCGAAGGCTTCACACGCCAGATCGCTGGGCGCCTGGCCCCCACGCTGGCCAGCCTGGCCAGTGAGCTGCTGTCCAACGTCGGGCAGTCCGAGTCCCTCAACACCATCAGCGCCGCGCTCAGTACAACCCTCAAGGGCCTGTATTCGGCCGGTGCCATCGGCGCGCAAATCTTCGCCAACCTGGGCCGCGCCGTGGGCGCTGGAGCGGCTGCAATCATGGCCGTGCTGCGCGGGGACTTCGCTGGCGCCAAGGACATCATGGCCGATGTCAGCAGCGTCAACGCCGCCAATTGGAAGGCCCAACTCGACAGCCTCGGCCGGCTGTGGGACAACACCGGCGCGGCCGGCGTGCAGGCCATGGCCACCACCGCAGCAGCGGCCAAAGTGGCCGCCCCCATCGTGTCAAAAGTCGGCGATGCCGCCAAGCACGCGAAGGACGAATTCGCTGACCTGCTGAACAAGATCAACGCCAAAGACGCTGGCGTCGATGCCAGTTTTTTCAAAGACCTGAACACGCTGTTCGCCGGCTACCAGAATGGCCGCATCGGCCTGGACGAATACCGCGAGGCTGTCGAAAAACTCACCCAGTCGCAAAAGTTCGCACAGGACGCCACCAAGCAACTGGCCGATGTGGACAAGCAGCGCGCAGCCCAGATCGAAGCCTTCGACAAAACCAACAAGGATCAGATCAAGACCGCCGCCGATGTGCTGGCCAACATCAAGTTCGAAACCGCCGCGCTCAAGATGACCAACGCCGAGCGCGTCAAGGCCGTGGCCCTGCGCGACCTGGAGCGCCAGGGCATCGAAGCCGGCACCGAAGCATATGAGCAGTACGCACAGGCCATCCTGACCGCGCTCGATGAAAAGACCGTGACCGAGGCCAGCATCGAAGCGCAGAAGAAGATCGCCGACGAGTGGCAAAAGACCACCGACCAGATGGGCCAGTCGCTTGCCGATGCGCTGATGAACGGCGGCAAGTCCATCGCCGAATATCTCAAGGGCCTGTTTCGCAACCTCATCCTGCGGCCCATCATCCAGCCCATCGCAACCGGCCTGGCCGGCGGCTTCATGAGCATGTTTGGCGGGCCGGCCATGGCCGGCCAGGGCGGTGGCAGCGGCATTGGCAACTTGGCCGGCTCCGCCATCAACATGGCTGGTGGCAGCATCTTCGGTGCTGGCGGCCTGTCTGGCGCACTGATGGGGGGCGCTGGCTGGCTTACTGGTGCAACTACCTTCACCGGCGCGCTGGGAGCTGCCGGATCGCTGATCGGCACCGGCACCATGGGCGGTATCGCATCGGGCCTTGCCATGGGTGCCGGCGCGCTCGCGCCCATCCTGCTGCCGATTGCGATGCTGTGGGGTGATCTATTCGGCAAAGAGTTGCGCGACACCGGCATTCAAGGCTCCTTCAGCTCCGCCGGCTTCAAAGGCCAGACCTACCAGGAATACGAGGGCGGCATCTTCAGCTCCGACAGCTTCGACACGCAGGATTTGCCCGACCAGATCGCCCGCCCCATGTCCGAGGCGTGGAAGAAGATCACTGCCGACGTCACCCATTACGCCGACGTGCTGGGCCTGCAGTCCGACAAGATCGCCGGCTTCACCCATGAGTTCAAGCTGTCGCTGGGCGACTCCGAGCTTGAAGGCGATGCCCTCAACAAGGCCATCAACGACAAGCTGCAAGAGGCCCTCAAGTCGGGCAGCAATGCCCTTGCGCAAGAGCTCATCGGGTCTTGGACCGAGACGATTGAGCGCGTCACGCGCACCACCCTGGCAGGCCCTGTTCTTGGCGGTGAAGGCGGGGATGGTGGGTGGACCACCACTTACGAAGAAGACGTCAAACGCCGCACCTACAAGCCGAGCGAATTTGCCCGGGATGGCGAGGACGCAATCACCACCCTTACCAGACTGGCCACCAGCCTGCAGGGCGTCAACGCCATCTTCGACACGCTGGGACTCACCATGTACGAGGCCAGTTTGAAGGGTGGTGACATGGCCAGCCAGCTTGCCGACGCCGCGGGTGGATTAGACAAGCTGCAGGCCAGCAGCGCCAGCTACTTCCAGAATTTCTACACCAGCTCGGAGCAGCACGCCACCGCGCTTCGCCAGGTGCGCGAGCAATTCGACGAGCTGGATGTTGCCATGCCGCGCAGCCGGCAAGAGTTTCGCGCGCTGGTCGAAAGCCTCGACCTCACCACCGAAGCCGGCCGCGCCCTGTACGCCGGTTTGCTGGGCATCAGCGACGCCTTTGCCGCCGTCACGCCCAACCTGTTCGGCGCCGCTCAGACAATGACCGACGCGATCACGCAGGGCATGCTGGGAACCTTCGACGGCGGCGACCTCGGTGCGTACATGGCACAGACCGTCAGCGACGGCATCTACAACGCCGTGGCCGGCTACTTTGCCCAGCAAGTGACAGACATCCTCGTGTCAGGCGTCATCAATCCTGTGATTCAGGCAGCAATCACCGGATCCACAGTCAGTGGCGCCGTCAGCCAAGCCAGCATCGCGGCCAGCATCGACGCGGCAAACGCCGCCATGGCAGCCATGGCCGCCATCGTCAACGATCCGGCCTTTCAGGATCTTATGGGGCAGATCACCGGAGCAGTCGGG
>OFJB01000299.1_pt1 | contig 25336 bp, 26 predicted proteins | sample 1775081 | NCBI WGS metagenome assembly OFJB01 (sample SAMN08195771, study PRJEB24354) | sludge metagenome | isolation source: initial sludge from phenol fed wastewater aerobic bioreactor | place: India: Nagpur | collected 2016-06-05
TGCGCGAGGTCGCCATCGACCTGCAGGAAGGCGCCGACATGGTGATGGTCAAGCCCGGCATGCCCTACCTGGACGTGTTGCGCCGCGTGAAGGACACCTTCCACGTGCCGACCTTTGCCTACCAGGTCAGCGGCGAATACGCCATGCTGAAAGCCGCGGCGCACAACGGCTGGCTCGACCACGACCGCGTGGTGCTGGAGGCGCTGCTGGCCTTCAAGCGTGCCGGCGCCGACGGCGTGCTGACCTACTTTGCCCGCGACGCCGCCCGTATGCTGCAAAATAAATAGCTTACTGCGCTTGTTCATCAGGCGCTGCAGCCCGATTTGATTCAAGAGTCCGCGCCCCACCGTGCACATCGTCGAATTCACCGCCGGCAGCCTGCGCTTTGTTGACACCCCGCCGGCGCAGCCGCCGGATGACGGCTTCGTGTGGGTGTACCTGGAGCGCGCCGAGTACGCTGCCACGCTGGCCGCGCAGCAGGCGCTGGCGCAGCAGCTGGGTGGCTCGGCCCTGCTGGACGTGCATGCGCGCGACCTGGCCAACGAAGCCCATCCCTCGCACTTCGACGGCACCTCGGTCTATGACCGCATGATCTTCCGCCGCCTGGCCACGGCCGAGGAGGCGCGCGCCGCCGCCGCCCAGGCCGACGCGCCCGATGCGGCCACCCGCATCGACTCGCGCGCGGTCGGCTTTGCCGTGTTCGACCGCCTGCTGGTCAGCGTGCACCCGGCCGGCTGCCCGGTGGCCGTCGGCTTCATCGAACGCCTGGCCACCGATGCGCGACTGAGCGTGGATGCCGCCAGCGTGCGCTCGCGCCTGCCGCAAAGCCCGGTTGACCTGGCGCTGCACCTGATCAACGTCATGGTCGACAGCTATCTGGAGCTGCGCAAGGCGCTGACGCGCCGGCTGGAGACCGCCCAGCACGCGCTGCTGCGCCCGCGCCCGGCGGCCGACGCCTGGCCGGCGCTGATGCACGCACGCCAGCAGCTCAACTGGCTGCAGGAGCTGTGCGAGGAGCAGCAGGACGCGATGCAGGAATGGCTGGACGCGCTGCGCGAGCAGCCGCTGTCGGACTGGGGCGCCGATACCCAGCAGGCGGTGCACCGGCGCGACGGCCTGGTGGCCCGCGCGCGCGACGTGATGGAGCACATCGACCGCGTGCTGCACCACGCCCGGCGCCTGGAGCAGTCGGCCGAGACCGCGGTGCAGATCCACTTCAACGCCCAGGGCCAGCGCACCAACGACATCATGCGCACGCTCACCGCCATCACGGCGGTGTTCCTGCCGCTGAACCTGTTCACCGGCTTCTTCGGCATGAACTTCGACCACCTGCCGCTGATTCACAGCGGCATCGGCATGTGGGTGGCGCTGGCCCTGCTGGTGCTGCTGGCCCTGGCCATCGTGCTGCTGTTCTGGCGCCGGCGCTACCTCACCCACGAGCCCGGGGACGACGTCAGCCCCTGAAAACGCAAACCCCGGCTGCACGGGCGTGCAACCGGGGCGCTTGGAGTCTTGCAGCCGGCCCGCGGGCCGGCCCGCCGGATCAGGCGGCTTCGCCGGTGGCCGGGCGGAAGCCGCTGGCAATCGCCTGGCGCGTGGCTTCACGCACTTCGGCGCGCGTCACGGTGCTGGCGCGTTCGGGCTCGGCCTGGGCGTTCATCTCGCCGGCGGCCGGCATGTGGCGCGCGGCGTCGGCACGCACGTCCTGGCGTTGCAGCGTGCTGCTGGCGACGACCGGCTGGTCGGCAAACGGGGCTTCGCCCGAGGCGGGCTGGAAGGTGCCGGCAAAGGCGGTGCCCGACAGCAGCAGGGCAGCGGCGACGGCGATGGAAGCGTTGAGTTTTTTCATGGTGATTTCCTTCTTGCAGTAAACGTAAACGGGGCGGCACGCGGGCCGGCTTGGTTTCGATCGCCGCTGTCTTGCGGCCTTCGATGGGACGTAGTTTGCGGCGATCGGCGTGTCAAAAAAAGCCCAAATAAATGATTTGACTGTTTCTGTTTTGGAAATAATGGCGCATGGACTCCCTCGACCTCATCCAGACCTTCCGCGAAGTTGCGCGGCGCGGCAGCTTTTCGGCGACGGCACGCGCCCAGGGCGTGTCACCGGCCTACGTCAGCAAGGCGGTGGTGCAGCTCGAGGGGCGTTTTGGCGTGCGCCTGTTCAACCGCACCACGCGCAAGGTCTCGCTTACCGACGCCGGCCAGCTGCTGTTCGAGCGCAGCGGCGCGCTGCTGGAGCTGATCGACCTGACCCAGGGCGAGCTGCACGAGCGCGCCACGCGCCCCAGCGGCCGGCTGGTGCTGACCGCGCCGCACGGCTTGATGCAGACCGACCTGCCCGTCATGCTGGGCCACTTCATGCAGCAGTACCCCGAAGTCACGCTGGATCTGCACGTGACCGACCGCATGATCAAGCTGGCTGAGGACGGCATCGACCTGGCGTTTCGCATCGGCCCCATTCAGGATGCCAACATGATCGTGCGGCGCCTGCTGCCCGTCGACTTCGTGGCCGCCGCCGCCCCCAGCTACTGGCGCGCGCACGGCAAGCCCAGCCATCCGAACGAGCTGCTGACGCATGCGCAGCTGGCCTACAACCAGTTCGGTGAGGCGCCGCGCTGGCACTTCAGCGTGCAGGGCAAGCCGCTGGAGTTGCCCCTGCAGCCACGCCTTGCCGCCTCCAGCTTCATCCCCCTGATGAGTACGGCGGTGCAGGGGCTGGGCGTGGTCTGGGGACCGCGCGGCGCGCTGGCCGCCTACGTCGAGCGCGGCGAGCTGGAGTTCGCGTTGGAGGGGTTCTCACCCACGGACATCTGGCTGCACGCGATCTACATGCAGCGACGCCACAACAGCGCCGCGTTGCGCGCGCTGCTGGGCCATCTGGACGAGTTTGCCCAGGCCTTCAAGCAGGCCGAGGTCAAGGCCAATGGCTCCGTGCGGCGCTCGGCCCGGGCGTCCTGAGGGGGCGGCCAGAGGGCTCGGCCGGAGGCGCGCCGTCAGCGCAGCTGTTGCGCGAAGAAGGCCAGCGTGTGCTCGCGCGCCAGCGCCGCCGACGGCGCGTGCCAGGCGGCGCGCAGGTCGCAGTTGAAGCCGTGCGCCGCTGGATACAGGTGCACGTCGACGGCCGGGTGGGCCTGGCGCAGTGCCTGTACCCCTTCCAGCGGCACCGACTTGTCGTGGTCCGACAGATGGGCCTGCACCGGCACCCTGGGTTGCCGCGCCAGTTCGGCCGGTGCGGTCATGCCGCCGCCGTAGTAGCACACGGCCGCGCCCAGGCCGCTGCAGCTGCTGGCCGCGCGCCAGGCCAGCAGCCCACCCCAGCAATAGCCGACCACGCCGACCTTGCCGGCGCCCACCTGCCGCGCGTGATCGATGGCGGCCTGCACGTCGGGCAGCACACCGGGCGCGGGCAGGGCCTCGGCCGCGCGCTTGAGGCCCATGCCGGTCTGCATGTCGGCCTCGCCATAGCCCAGGTCAACCCCCGCCTGCACCCGCCCGAAGGTGGCCGGCGCCAGCGCCAGCCAGCCCTCGGCCGCAAAGCCGTCGGTCACGGCGCGGATGTGCGCGTTGACGCCGAAGATCTCCTGCAGCACCACCACCGCCCCGCGCGGCGCGCCCGCCGGCTCGGCTTGCCAGGCGCTGACGGTCTGCCCGTCCGCTGCCTTCAGTTCAATCCATTGCCCCATGCTTTCGCTCCTGTATGGATGGTCGGGCGTTCAATGCTGACGCGCGCCACAACCCAAGATTGAATTTCTTGCGTCCTTTGCGATTCCTTCGCGTCCCCTGCGTCCGGCTGTCCTGCAGGGGCTCCCGTCAAACCCCCAAGGCCCGCCGCACGAAGTCCAGCCGGTCCTGGCCCCAGAACAGCTCACCCTCGATCACGTAGGTGGGCGCGCCAAACACCCCGGCGTCGATGGCCGCCTGCGTCTGCGCCTCGTAGCGCGCCTGCACCTCGGGCGCCTGCGCGGCGGCCAGCCGCTCGGTCGGCAGATCGCTTTCGTCCAGCAGCTCGGCCAGCGTGCCCGCGCTGGCGATGTCGCGCTGCTCGGCCCAGCAGGCGGCCATCACGGCGCCGGCCAGCCGCAGCGCGGCATCCGCGCCGTCGGTGTGCGCCACCGCGGTGATCAGGCGTGCGGCGGGGCTGCCATCGACCGGGAAGTAGCGCGGCTCGGGGTTCAGGGCCATGCCCAGGTGCTCCGCATGGCGGCGCAGCTCCACCAGCCGATAGGCCTGGCGCTGTGGCGCGCGCTGGCCCAGCGGCAGGCCGCCCGAGAGCGGGAAGATGCGGCCATAGTCCACCGGCAGCACGTGCACCGCACGCCGGCTGGCGCGCAGCAACTCGACGAAACGGGCATGGCCCAGGTATGCCCAGGGGCTTTGCGGGGTGAAGAAGTAGTCGATGGGGCGGGACATGGCGGGACTTGCGAATAATGGGCCTGTTTTAGCAGAGAGCGGCCCCGCGCGTCATGGGCGATGCTGCTTTCATTTTTTTGACGGAACCCTTCATGTCGCAAACCAAGGCCCCCAAGACCATCAAGTACCACTGGGAAGACCTACACGCCGGCCAGACCATCGAGCTGGGCAGCGTGGTGGTCGAGCGCGAGGAGGCGCTGGCCTTTGCCGGCCGCTACGATCCGCAGCCCTTTCATCTCGACGACGAGGCGGCCGCGCGGTCGATGTTCGGCAAGCTGGCCATCAGCGGCTGGCACACCTGCAGCATGGCCATGGGCCTGATGGTGCGCAACTTCCTGCTCGAATCGTCCAGCCTGGGCTCGCCCGGCCTGGAAAAGCTGCAGTGGCTGAAACCCGTTTTCCCCGGCGACACGCTCTCGCTGCGCCAGCGCGTGATCGAGACGCGGCCCATGAAGTCGCGCCCCGACGTCGGCCTGGTGCGCACGATCTGGGAGATGTTCAACCAGCACGGCGAGCAGGTGCTGATGATGGACGGCTACGGCATGTTCCGCCGCCGCACGCCGGGCGCGCCCGCCGCGGGCTGAGCCGGCCGCGGGCCGCGGCGCGGCCCCGACCGTGCAATCGGTCACTGCAGATCGTGACCATCGGCACTGTGCCGGCGCGGCCAGCGCGTCTATGGTGTGAGCCATGCCTGACGGCCCCCGGGCCGTCGCTTCAACGGTCTTCTTCGCGGGCATCCCCGAAGCACCGATGAACATGGAGCCCATCATGAACTCGCTCACCTTCCAACGCATCGGCCTGCGCGGCGCGATGCTGGCCGCCGCCCTGACGCTGGGCGGCACGCTGGCTGCCCCCGCGTGGGCCGCCGCGCCCAACGCCGGCGCACCGGCCCGGACCACGCAGGCCGGCAAGCCTGCGATGGTCGACGAAGACGTGACGATGTCCGCCGTCATGCCCGGCGCCACCTACCTGAACGGCGGGGTCGGCAAGCTGAGCGAAGAGCGCATGCACAAGGACGCGCGCCACTGGCCGCTGCGCATGACCTTCTCCGACAAGTCCAGCAACGAGTTCGTTGCCGACGTGAAGCTGAAGGTCCTTGACCACAGCGGCCATGCCGTGCTGCGCCTGAAGGACGCCGGCCCGATGACGTATGTGCAACTGCCCCAGGGCGACTATCACATCACCGCCGCCTACAAGGGCGACACCCTGACGCGCAACGTCCACATCGGCCCCAAGGGCATGGATGCCAACTTCCACTGGATGATGTGACCCACCCCCGTTGCTCCACTCGCTGCGCGATGTTGCGCCTCCCCCCTCAAGGGGGCATCGCGTGTGACTGGGCAAAGCCCAGCCACCGCGATCACCGGCATGGCCTGCTTCGCGGCCTTTCGGCTCTTTGGCGGTGATGCGCCGCTGACGAAAAGTCACTCACTTGCTGGCTCCGATCGACGCACTGCCAGCTGCCAACTGCTTTCAGGACCCACCCATGCCGCGCAACGCTAGCCTCCGTTCCTCCGCCTCGCCGCTCACCGCCCTGGTGCTGCAGGGCGGTGGCGCGCTGGGCGCGTATCAGGCCGGAGCCTATGAGGCCTTGGCGCTGCGCGGCGAAGCGCTGGACTGGGTGGCGGGCATCTCGATTGGCGCGGTCAACGCGGCCTTGATTGCCGGCAACCCGCCGGGGCGGCGCGTCGAGCGCCTGCGCGCCTTCTGGGAGCGTGTCAGCCTGGCGCTGCCGCTGCGCCCGCAGGCCGAATGGGTGGCGCCCGTGCGCGGCTGGTGGGACAACGCCATGGCCTGGTGGGGCGCGGCCATCGGCGTGCCAGGCTTCTTCGCCCCGCGTCCGCCGCTGGCCTGGTGGCCGCAGCCGCCGGCCAGCTGGTACGACACCGCACCGTTGCACGACACCCTGCTGGAGCTGGTGGACTTCGATTTGCTCAACCACGGCCCGATGCGCTTTTCGGTCGGTGCGGTGGACGTGCAAAGCGGCAACTTCACCTATTTCGACAACCGGCGCGAGCGCATCGGCCCCGAGCACGTGATGGCCAGCGGCGCGCTGCCGCCGGGCTTTGGTGCCGTGCAGATCGGCGAGCATTTCTATTGGGACGGCGGCTTGGTGTCCAACACCCCGCTGACCTACGTGATGGAGCACCTGGAAGGCCCCGCCACGCAGCCGGTCACGGTGTTCCAGATCGACCTGTTTCGCGCCCGCGGCCGCGTGCCGCAAACGCTGGCCGATGCGGCCGAGCGCGAGAAGGACATCCGCTATTCCAGCCGCACCCGGCTGGTCAGCGACGAGGTGCGCCAGCGCCACCAACTGCACCAGCGCCTGCGCCGGCTGGCCGCCTTCGTGCCCAAGGCCCAGCAGGGCAGCGCCGAGGTGCAGGCCCTTCTGGCCGGCACGCTGGACGCGGCCATCACCCTGGTGCACGTGATCCATCGGCGCAAGGACACCGAGACCCAGACCAAGGACTACGAGTTCTCGCACCTGTCCATGACCGAGCACTGGCAGGCCGGCAGCGCCGACATGCTGGCCTCGCTGCAGCTGCTGGACCGCCAGGGCGCGCCCCGGCCGGGCGAGTTTCGCGTGCTCGACCATCAACCCGACGCGCCCATGGCGCGCCGCCCCTCTGCTGTCACTCCCAAGAAAGACCCATCATGAATCTGCACGATGTCCGCTCCCAGGCCTGGTCCATGCCGCTGACCAGCCCGATCTATCCGCGCGGGCCCTACCGCTTCGTCAACCGCGAGTTCATGGTCATCAGCTACCGCACCGACCCCGCGCTGCTGGCGGCCGTGGTGCCCGCGCCGCTGCAGCCGGCGCCGGGCGCCATCGTCAAGATGGAGTTCATCCGCATGCCCGACTCCACCGGCTTCGGCGACTACACCGAGTCGGGCCAGGTCATCCCGGTTACCTTCGACGGCGCGCCGGGCACCTACTCGCACAACATGTTCTTGAACGACGACGCGCCGATTGCCGGCGGGCGCGAGATCTGGGGCTTTCCCAAGAAGCTGGCCGGTCCCAGCCTGCGCGTGGACAAGGACGTGCTGGTGGGCACGCTGGACTATGGCGACATCCGCGTGGCCACCGGCACCATGGGCTACAAGCACCGGCCGTTCGACCATGCCCAGGCGCTGGCGGCGGTGACGGGCGCCAACTACCTGCTCAAGATCATGCCGCACGTGGACTGCACGCCGCGCATCTGCGAGCTGGTGCGCTACCACTGCCAGGACGTCACCATCAAGGGCGCGTGGGAAGGCCCGGCCGCGCTGGAGCTGTTCGAGCACGCGTTGGCCCCCGTGGCGGCGCTGCCGGTGCTGGAGGTGGTGGGTGCGGTGCACATCCTGACCGACCTCACGCTGGGGCTGGGCGAGGTGGTGCATGACTACCTGGCCGATGGGGCCGCACACAAAGTTTGATTACTATGAAAACAATAGCTGTTTGCGCTTATTCAACGGGCGCAAATGGCCTATTTCATTCATGAATCCCAAGGAGCATTCTCATGAGCATCCCTCAAGTTCAAGCCAGCACCATCCTCAGCCTCAAGGGCAAGACGGCGCTGGTCACCGGCGCCGCCAGCGGGCTGGGCAAACGCATCGCCGAGGTCTATGCCGATGCCGGCGCCAACGTCGTCATTGCCGACCTGCGGCTGGCCGACGCCCAAGCCACGGCCGATGCCATCGCCCAGAAGGGCGTCAAGACCCTGGCCGTGGCCATGGACGTGACCGACGAGGCCGCCGTCGAGGCCGGCTTCGCCCAGGTCCAGAAGACCCTGGGCGCGGTCGACGTGATGGTCAGCAACGCCGGCATCCAGATCGTCGCGCCGATCCAGGACTTCAAGTTCTCGGACTGGAAGAAGCTGCTGGCCGTGCACCTGGACGGCGGCTTTCTGACCGCGCGCGCGGCGGTGCGGCAGATGATCGACTCGGGGCGCGGCGGCAGCATCATCTTCATGGGCTCGGTGCACTCCAAGGAGGCGTCCGAGCTCAAGAGCCCCTACGTCACCGCCAAGCACGGCCTGGAGGGCTTGGCCAAGGTGATCGCCAAGGAAGGCGCGGCGCACAACATCCGCAGCAACGTCATCTGCCCCGGCTTCGTGCGCACGCCGCTGGTCGAAAAGCAGATCCCCGAGCAGGCCGCCGAGCTGCACATCAGCGAGGCCGACGTGGTCAAGACCGTGATGCTCAAGGACACGGTGGACGGCAAGTTCACCACCGTCGACGACGTCGCGCAGGCGGCGCTGACCTTTGCCGCCTGGCCCAGCAACGCCCTCACCGGCCAGTCGCTGGTGGTCAGCCACGGCTGGTTCATGCAATAGCCGGCCCGCGCGGGGCCGTCAGCCCAGTCGGGACTGCGCCTTCACCGCCAGCTCGGTGCGGTTGCGCGCATGCAGCTTGTCCATGATGCGGCTGACGTAGTTCTTCACCGTGCCCTCGGCCAGAAACACGCGCTCGGCGATCTGCCGGTTGGACAGGCCGTCGGCCAGCAGCGCCAGCACGCGCTCTTCCTTGTCCGACAGCGGTTCGTCCAGCGCCGCCGGCGCGCCCGGCCGCGCCGCGCCGGGGTAGGGCGGCGGGCTGCCCGCGTGGCGCGCATCCGCCGCCAGGGTGCGAAACTGCTCCAGCACCTTGCGCGCCACGGCCGGCGACAGGCGCGACTCGCCGCGGTGCACGGCGCGCACGGTCTCCAGCACCTCGGCCTCGGCGGCATCCTTCAGCAGATAAGCGTGGGCGCCGGCGCGCACCGCCTCGTACACCCGCTCGTCGTCGTCGAAGGTCGTCAGCACCACCACGCGCACGCGCGGCAATTCGGCCGCCAGCTGACGCGTGGCGGCCACGCCGCCCAGCCGCGGCATCTGCAGGTCCATCACCACCACGTCGGGCTGCAGCGCGCGCGCCAGCTCCAGCGCCTCCTGTCCGTCGGCCGCCTGGCCCACCACCATGATGTCGTCCTCGGCCCCCAGCATCAGCGCCAGGCCGCGGCGGATGATGGGCTGGTCGTCGGCCACCAGCAGGCGCAGCGGCGCCGCGGTCATCGGGCGCTCCGGCGTGGCCCGCGGGCCCACAATGGACCCACCCTGGCTCTGTCCTGGCATGGCATGACATCAAGCTTATCGCAAGCGTCCACGCCGCCGGCCGGCGCGTCGCGCGAGTCCCTCGGGCAGCGGCTGGATCCGCGCCGCCACATCGCCGCCGCCGTCGGCTGGGCGGTGTTCGTGCTGGTCACCGTCGGCGCCCTGGTGGCGGCCGAGCTGGCGGCCAGCACGGCCGAGCGCGAGATGCGCGCCGACACCCAGGCGCGCCTGGGCCAGGCCGCTGGCCAGGCCGCCGATGCGCTGGTGGCGCGCGTGCAGGTGCTGCTGTCCGCCCTGCAGGCCAGCGCCGCGCAGTGGCCGTCCGATGGCGCCGCCGCATCTTCCTGGGCCGAGCGCCTGCAGGCGCTGCAGCGGGCGCAGCCGGTGCTGGGCTGGATCGGCCTGCGCGACGCCCAGGGCCGCCTGCTGGCCGCCACCGGTGGCCTGGATGCCGCGCCGCCCGGGGCCCTGCAGGGGCACCTGGAGCAGGCGCTGCGCGCGCCGCAGCTCATCCTGCATCGCGCGCACGCGGCCGATGAGGACGACGCCCTGGTGCTGACGGTGCCGCTGGCCGGCGCCGGCGCGCCGCCGGCCGGCGTGCTGGTGGCGCAGCTGCCCTGGCTGTGGCTGCAGGCCGAGCTGGACGCGCGCCTGCGCGCCCTGGCGGGCGGCGCGCCGCTGCAGTTGCTGCTGCTCGATGCACAGGGGCGGCTGCTGGCGGGCCCGCCCCAGCTGCGCGACGGTGTGCTGCTGGCCGACCCGAGCGAGCACGGCCGCTACCTGGTGGGCCGGCCGCCCGACGCCGCCGATGCCGGCGGACCGGCCGGCGGCGCGGGCTGGCAACTGGTGGTGCGCGAGGACGCCGCCAGCGCCCTGGCGCGGGCGCGCGAGACGCGCCGCGCGGTGCTGCTGGGCGTGCTGGGCGTGGGCTTGCTGGCGGCGCTGGCGGTGGTGGGCGTGGCGCATCGACCGCTGCGCCGGCTGCGCACCCTGGCGCAGCAGGCGCGGGCCGTTCAGGGCGGGCAGCGCCCCAGCGTGGCGGTGCCCGCCGGGCGCGACGAGGTGCACGCCATCGGCCAGGCCCTGGCCGAGCTGATCGACCACCTGCAGGCCGAAAAGGCCGCGCTGGCGCAGCTCAACACCGAGCTGGACGCCCGGGTGGCGGCGCGCACCGCGCGCATCGAGCGGCTGGCGCAGGACGCCCGGCGCGCCGCCGTCACGCGCGAGCGCCTGCGCCTGGCGCGCGGCCTGCACGACACGCTGGCGCATTCGCTGATGGCGCTGCTGACGCAGATCCGGCTGATGCGCAAGCTGGGCGCGCGCTGGAGCCAGGGCGAGTGGAGCGCCGAGCTGGCCGCGGCCGAGCAGGCCGCCGCCAGCGGCCTGGCCGAGGCGCGCGCGGCCATCGGCCAGATGCGCGCGGCCGGCGTGCACGACAACGGCCTGGGCCCCGAGCTGCAGCAACTGCTGCAGCACTTGGCCGAGCGCAGCGGCGTGGCGGTGACGGCCGATATCGACCCGGCCGCCGCCGAGCTGGTGGACGAGCGTGCGGCCACCGTGCTGGCCATGGCGCGCGAGGCGCTGCGCAACGTCGAGCGCCATGCGCAGGCGAGCCAAGTCACGCTGACGCTGCAGCCCGAAAGTGCGCCCGCGCCCGACAGCGACGAGCCCGCGCGCTGGCGGCTGGAGCTGGCCGACGACGGCGTGGGCTTCGATACCGCGGCCCCGCGTGCCGGCCACTTCGGCCTGCAGGGCCTGCGCGAGCAGGCCGAGCAGCTGGGCGCCGCGCTGACGCTGGACAGCGCGCCGGGCCAGGGCTGCCGCGTGCGGCTGTGTTTTGCGGCGTGAAAGAACCTGGGCTCAGGACTCGCCCGGCGGCATCTGCGCCGACGCGCGGTTGCGCAGCACCACGGTGATCTGGCCGTTGGTCTCGATGGTGGCGCGCTCCACCTCGTGGGTGTGCAGGCAGCCGGCGGCGCGCAGCGCGGCGTGCACGTCGTCGGGCGTCAGGCGCTCGTCGCCCATGGCGGCCTGGTCGAGCTGGCCGGCGCGGATCAGCACGCGGGGCTTGCCGTCCAGCCAGCGTGCCAGGCGCGGGCTGGCCCAGGCCAGGCGTGAGATCAGCACGTGGCAGCCGATCAGCGTCAGCGCCGAGATCAGCCCGCCGATGAGCGAGTTGTCGCCCGCGTTCATCGAGTTCTGCACCGCGTTGGACAAGATCAGCAGCAGCACCAGGTCGAACGGGTCGTACTGGCCGATCTGCCGGCGCCCCGTCAGGCGCAAAAACACCAGCAGGAACAGATAGACCACCACGCCGCGGACGATGAACTCCCACCAGGGGACGCTGAGCTGGAACATGGCGCTGGGCTCCGGGTTATTGCGGCGTGGGCAGCGCGTTCACCCAGGCCGCCACCTCGCGCACCAGCGCGTCGCTGGCCTCGCGCAGCGCCTGCGCGCCGCCGTCCGCGTCGGGCGTGGGCGCGGGCACGCGCTGCACAAAGCTGCGCTGGCCCAGCAGGCGGCCCTGGCGCGCCAGCGGCGCCGTGGCCGTCACGCGCAGGCGCACCACGCCCTCGCTGGCCGTGGGCGCGCTGAACACCTGGTCGAACTCGTCCAGCTCGGCGCGCAGCTCGACGGCGGCCAGGCCGCTGCCGGGCTCCAGCACCGGGTGGGTGGCGGCCAGCGCCTGGCGCAGGCGCTGCTCCAGCAGCTGGGCCGGCGGCATGCTCCAGCGCGCCTGGGCGTAGGGGCGCGGCTGCTGCGCGCCGCCCGCGTACAGCAGCCGGTAGATGACGGCGTTGGTGTCGATGGCCGCCGGTGCCTGCACCCGCTCGAAGGCCAGGGGCGCGCCGCTGCCGCTGGCCGCGGGCATGGCCAGCGGCGGGCCCAGGTCATAGGCGGCGGGGCGCACCGGCTTGTCGGGCAGCGGCAGGGCGCAGCCGGCGAGCAGCAAGGTTATTGAGAAAAAAACAGAGCTGGCCCGCATGGATGATGCCACAGTAGCTATTAATTTCATAGTTTCGCTCAGTGTGAAGCCATGCCCGCGGCGGCCGGTGCCACGAAGCCGGGCTCGCCCGGGCCGGGCGCGATGGCGCCGCTGCCGTACAGCAGGGCCTGCGGGTTCTCGCCCAGGGTGTTGGCGATGCGGTCCAGGCGGCGGATGGTGCGGCTGGCGTCCTCGGTCAGGTTCTGCAGCTGCGGCAAGGTGGTGCGGGTGACGGTGCTGGCGCCTTCGTCCACGCGCTCCAGCACGCCGCCGGGGCCGCTCAGGCGGGCCAGGCCCTGGCGCGCGTCGCCGGCCACCGCGTCCAGCGTGGCCAGCGTGCGGCGCGCGTCGGTGGCCACGCCCTCGGTGGCCTTGAGCGTGCTGCTGGCCTGCCGGATCAGGCCGGGCAGGTCGGCGCGCGCGGGGTCGAGCTGGGTGCGCAGGGTCTGGTCGGCGGTGCGCGCCAGCCGGTCGGCGCTGGCCGCGGCGGCGCCCACCTCGGCCAGGGCCTGGGTCAGCTTGGCCTGGTTCTCGGGCGCCAGCACCTGGTTGATCCGCTCCACCGCCTGGTCCACCTTGCCGATCAGCACGCTGGCCTGGTCCGAGATCTGGCCCAGCGGGTTGGGGCGCAGGGCGATGCGCGGCACGCCGTCGGGGCCGGGCGGCGGCGGCTCGGTGGAGCCGCCGGTGTCGTCGAGCTGGATGAAGGACAGGCCGGTGACGCCCTGGAAGGCCAGGGTGGCGAAGGTGGAGGCGGTGATGGGCGCCTGCGGGCTGACGGCGATGCGCACCAGCACGTTGCTGCGCTGCTGCGGGTCGAAGCGGATGTCGGTGACCTTGCCGATGGCCACGCCCTTGTAGCGCACGGCGGCCTGCACCTGCAGGCCGTTCACGCCGTCGGCGGTGGTCAGCTCGTAGGCGGTGGTGTTGGTCACGTCGCGCGTCAGCCACATGGCCATGGCCACCAGCAGGGCCGACACCAGCAGCACGAACACGCCGGCGGCCAGGGCGTGGGCTTTGTTTTCCATGGCTTATTGTCCTTTCTCGCCGTCGCGATGACGTGTCCGCAAGAGTTCCATCGCGCGCTGGCCGCGCTCGCCCAGGAAGAAGTGGCGGATGAAGGGGTGATCGAACGCCAGCACCTCGGGCACCGGCGCGCAGACGATCACGCGCTGCTCGGCCAGCACGGCCACGCGGTCGGACAGCTCGAACAGCGTGTCCAGGTCGTGCGTGACCATCACCACCGTCAGGCCCAGTTCGCGGTGCAGCGAGCGCAGCAGGGCCACGAAGGCGTCCGAGCTGTCGGGGTCTAGCCCGGCGGTGGGCTCGTCGAGCATCAGCAGGGGCGGGTCCATGATCAACGCACGGGCCAGTGCCACGCGCTTGATCATGCCGCCGGACAGCTCGGCCGGCATCTTGTGCGCGTCACCGGGCTTGAGGCCCACCATCTGCAGCTTGAGCAGCGCCGCCTCGCGCGCCAGCGCGTCGGGCACGGCGCGCGTCTCGCGCAGCGGCAGGGCGATGTTGTCGAGCACGCTGAAGGCCGAGAACAGCGCTCCCTGTTGAAACAGCATGCCCACGCGCGCGGCAGCGCCGGCGTCGGTCAGCTCGGCCACCGGCCGGCCCAGCACCGTCACCTGGCCGCGCGCCGGGCGGTTCAGGCCCAGCATCTGGCGCAGCAGCACCGTCTTGCCGGTGCCCGAGCCGCCCACCAGGGTCAGTACCTCGCCGCGGCGCACCGTCAGATCGAGGTCCTTGTGCACCACCACCTGGCCGCCGCCGGCCGTTGGAAACACGCTCCACAGGCCGCGCACCTCGATGATCGGCTCGGCCGCGCCGGCGGCGCTGTTCTGGCTGGCGTCGGCGGCTTTTTGCATCAGATGCCCACCGACTTGAACAGCACGGCAAACAGCGCGTCGATCAGGATCACCGCCGTGATCGAGGTCACCACCGAGGCCGTCGTGCCCTGGCCCAGGCTTTCGGTGTTGGGCTTGACGCGCAGACCGAAATGGCAGCCGATCAGCGCGATGAACAGGCCGAACACGAAAGACTTGCCCACCGCCAGCGCCAGGTTGGCCGCCGGCACCACGCGCGGCAGCGCCTCCAGGAAATAGCTGGCGTTGATGCCCAGCGTCACGTCGGCGGCCAGCACGCCGCCCACCAGTGCCGCCACCGTGGTCCACACCGCGATCAGCGGCATGGCGATGGCCAGCGCCATGGCGCGCGGCAGCACCAGGCGAAAGCCCTTGGGAATACCCAGCACGCGCATGGCGTCGAGCTCCTCGGTCACGCGCATCACGCCGATCTGCGCCGTGATGGCCGAGCCCGAGCGCCCGGCGATCAGCACCGCGGCCAGCAGCGGCCCCAGTTCGCGGATCAGCGCCAGCCCGAGGATGTTGACGATGAAGGTCTCGGCGCCGAACTGGCGCAGCACCTGGCTCATCAGGTAGGCCAGCACCACGCCGATCAGAAAGCCCACCAGCGCCGTGATGGGCAGCGCCTGCGCGCCGATGCGGTACAGGTGGCCGGAGAAATCGCGCCAGGGCCCGCGCTGTGGCCCCGCCAGCAGGCGCAGTGCCGACAGCAGCAGCTGACCCGACAGCGCCACGAAGTCGCGCAGTTGCACCAGCGCGCCCAGGATGGCGGTGCCCAGGGCATCCACGCGTGCGCCCAGGCCGGTGCGCACCCGGCGCACCTCCGCAGCGCCCAGCGTGGCCACGCGCTCGAGCAGGGCGCGCTGCGCCTCATGGGCCTGCAGCTGCGCCGGCCACTGGCGGCCCCAGTGCTGCCACAGGGCCAGCGCGCCCAGGTGGTCGAAGGCCTGCAGCGCGCGCAGATCCCAGGCGGCGCCCGGCGCCACGTGGGCCAGCGCCGCTTGCGCGGCGCGCCAGGCGGCCTTGCTGCCCAAGGCGCCGGCCGTCCATCGGCCCTGCAGCACCGCGCGCGCGCCGGGGCCGTCGGTGGCGGTTTCGATCCAGGCGGGCGGGTTGGGCATGCGGGGCAGGGGCGGGGTTTTGCGGGGCGCTGGCATGGTAACGTCCCGGCGAGCGGGATCGGCGCGGCCGCGCAGGCCATGAATTGGTTACGACTCTTGCGCGTTGTTGGCCGCATTATCCCGAGCTGCGCCCTTAGGATCGACCGATTGTTACTCAGGAGAAAGCATGGCACTGCAAGGACCGTTCTTCGGCAAGCGCGACACCGACCCCAACCCCGCTCCCACCCGCCCCACCGGCAGTACGCTGGGTGGCACCAGTTCGCTCGGGTCCGCCGGCAGCAGCGCGCAGCCCTTTGCGGCCCCGGTGCCGGCCGCCGCGCCCGCCAACCCGTTGGCGACGGCGCCCGCGGCGGCGGAAAGCGGCGCCAAGCTGACGGTGGGCCCCAACATCAAGCTCAAGGGCGTGGAGATCACCGACTGCGACACGCTGGTGGTCGAGGGCACGGTCGAGGCCACGATGAACTCGCGCGTGATCCAGATCGCCGAGCAGGGCGCCTTCAAGGGCTCGGCCGAGATCGACATCGCCGAGGTGCGCGGCAGCTTCGACGGCACGCTCACGGTGCGGCAAAAATTGGTGATCTTCGCCACGGGCAAGGTCACGGGCAAGATTCGCTATGGCAAGATCGTGATCGACGAAGGAGGCCAGCTTTCCGGTGAGATCACGTTCGGCATGGACAAGGACGGCGGCAAGAACGCCTGAGGCATTGCCTGTCATGCACCGCGCGGCGCGCGGTGCCAACGGGGTCGCCTTGGCGGCCCTTTTGTTTGCCGGCGCACTGGCTGGCTGCGCCAGCAGCGCCCCCACCCCGCACGGCGAAGTGCAGGGTGCCAGCTTCCAGTCGGGCGAGCTGCTGCAAAGCGACGGCAACCGCCTGACGCAGGTGGCCATGAGCGCCAACCTGGCCAGCCTGCGCCGGCTGGCCGACAAGCTGTACCGCCGCAACCCGGCCGAATGGCGCAAGACCGCGGCCACGCGCGAAGCGGCCCTCGCGCTGCTGGACGCCAGCGTGCTGGGCGGCCAGCCCTGGGCGCCGCTGCAGGGCCAGCGCGACGTGGCCGCGCTCTCAACGGCGCTGGCACCCGGCTTCACGGGCGATCGCGTAGCGGCCTTCATCGCCGCCTGCGCCGACACCCTGGTCACCGCGCATGGGGGCAAGCGCGAGTTCTATTACCTGGACGGCATCGACCCGCAGCACATCTACAACGCCGCACGCAACATGGAGATCGCGCTGTGGATCCTGAACACGCGGCGCGACGCCGCGGGCCAGCCGCTGCTGCGCGCCAACGAGATCACGGGCGAGGTGCGCAATCTCAGCTTCGAGCGCGAGTTCGGACAGATCATCGGCCGGCTCGATTTGCTGGCCACCTTCAGCACCGAGCGCTACCGGCGCGCCGCCATCGACTACGTGCAGGGGCTGGTGGCCGCGCCCTTTCTGGCCTTCTTGCCGGTCAAATGAGGGGCTGAAGGCCTCAACCAAGGGGCCATTGCGCGACGCCTGCCCTCACCCCAACCCTCTCCCGCATGCGGGAGAGGGAGTGAACAGCACAGCGTGCCGCGTGGCCCAATTCAGCGCGCCGCCTTGACCTCGTCGGCCGTGACCTTCTTGGCCTGGTTGCCCCAGGACGTGCGCTCGTGGTTGACGATGTCGGCCACTTCGCTGTCCGACAGCTGGGCTGCAAACGGCGGCATCGGGCTGGGGTAGGCCGTGCCGTTGATGGCCTCGCCCTGCATGCCGTGCAGGATGGTCTTGATGTGCTTGGCCGGGTTGGCGTCCAGCACCGCCGGGTCGCCCTTGAGCGGCGGGAAGGCGCCGGGCAGGCCCATGCCCGTGGCCTGGTGGCAGGCCGCGCAGTGCTGGGCGTACAGCGCGTCGCCGCGCGCGGCATCGAACTGGTAGGGTCCGGCTGGCGCGGGCGCGGCGGCGTGCGCCGGGGCAGCCGTCGTGGCGGCGCCCGCGGCCTTGGTCAGCGTGGGCTTGGCGGGCGTGGTGGCGGGGGTGTCGCCCTTGGCCTCGAACACGCCCACGGCGCCGATGGACATGTGGGCCATCGAGTGATCGACAAAGGGGTACTTGCCGGCCTTGGGCACGATCAGGTCGAACACCGCGCCCTCGCCGGGGCCCACGCTGAAGGTGGACACGCCGGTGAGCGCGTGCGAGGCGTCGGCGTCGGGATAGACCTTGTCGAACATGCCGCCGATGACGTGGAAGGCGCTCCACAGGCTGGGCCCGGCGTTGACGAAGTAGATGCGCGCGCGCTTGCCGGCGGTGATGGGCAGCGGCTGGTCGTGGTACTGGTTGGCGATGCCGTTGAAGACAATCTCGTCCGGGCGCATGGCCAGCATCTTTTCAAAGCTGGGGCCCATCAGGTTGCCGGCCATCTGCTGCGTGTACCACTCGCTTTGCACGATGACGTAGCTCTCGCTGGCCTCGGGCAGCGGCGTGGCCGGGTCGACGATGATGGCGCCGAACATGCCGTTGGCCATGTGCAGCAGCACCGGCGGCGTGCCGCAGTGGTAGACGAAGGCGCCCACGGTGTCGGCGGTGAAGGTGTACTCCAGCGTCTCGCCCGGATTGATGTCGATGTAGTTCATGTCCGGCGGCGTGATGGCCGAGTGGAAGTCCAGCGCGTGGTGCATGGTGCCGCGGTTGGTGAACTTGACGGTCACGACCTGGCCCTGGCGCAGGTGGATGACGGGCGCCGGCACCTCGCCGCCGAAGGTCCAGGCCTGGTACTCCACGCCGTTGGCGATGGTGACCTTCTTGTCCTCGGCGATCACCTCGATCGTGGCGGTTTTGCCATCACCGGCCACGGGCGGCAGGCGTGCGTCGCGGGCCTTGGCGATGGGTTCCTTGGATGCCAGCATCAGCGGCGACACCGCCGCCGCCGCCGTCGTGGGCGAGGCCGACTTGACGTTGAGCGTGCTGGGCAGGCCGGCGATCAGCAGGGCCAGCACCACCACGATGCCCAGCACCGAGATGATTTGCACGCCGGCCGGCAACCGCTCGGGCTCGGGCGGCGGGGTGGTGGCGCTGCTCCATTCGGCGATGCGCTGCCAGCGCGGCCAGTGCCGCTCGATCAGGTAGTCCAGGCTGTAGGGCACCAGGCCGGCGCGGTAGTGCAGGCCGATCAGCGCGGCAAACAGCAGCACGTAGATGATGGCGGTGCCGATGTTGGACACGCCCACCGAATACGGGCCGCCAAAGCCTTCGGCGGTGCTCCACACCAGCAGGCTGAACAGGGCGCCCAGGGCGTACAGCGTGCGCCCGCCAAAGCCGATCACCAGGCAGATGGCGATGCAGGAGACCGCCAGGCGCGTGAGCCAGGTGAACAGCGCCGCGTGCGGCGTGACCAGCGCGATCCACATCGAGAACCACCAGGAGTTCCAGCCCGGCTGGCCCTGCGCGGCGTTGTGCAGGTAGCCGACGTAGTGCGAGGCGAAGTCGGGCAGCCAGGTGAGGGCAGCGCCCACCATCCAGATGATGCCGAAGGCCACGCGCAGGGCGGTGGTGGCGATGCCGGGCCAGGTGGAGGCGTGCCGGGGGTCGTGGGTGGGGGATGTGCTCATGAGTCAGGCTCCGGGTTGCGCGGCGAGGGCCCAGGGTGGGCAGCGATGGCAAAACGGGAACGTCGCGTGTCGGTCTCGCGGATGATCCTCCCGTTCTTGTACCGGTGCCATTGACCGAAGTCAAATCTAAACCCTCTGGTGGCGCCGGGCAAGGCGCCCGTCAGCCGGGCGCGGCCCGCAGCACCCGCCGGTACTGGATCGCCTCGGCCACGTGGGCCACGGTGGTCGCGTGGCTGCTGGCCAGGTCGGCGATGGTGCGCGCCACCTTCAGCGCGCGGTGCGTGGCGCGCGCGCTCCAGCCCAGGCGCGCGGCGGCGCTGCTGGCGAAGGCGGCGGCAGCGGGGTCGAGCTGCAGGTGCGTGTCCAGCGCCTGGCCCTGCAGCGCCTGGTTGGGTTCGCCCTGGCGTGCCAGTGCCCGCTCGCGTGCCGCCACGCAGCGCGCGCGCACGACGGCAGAGGGCTCGCCGGCGGCAGCGGCCAGCAGCTCGTCGGGAGCCAGCTGGGGCACCTCGATGTGCAGATCGATGCGGTCGAGCAGCGGGCCCGACAGCCGGCCCTGGTAGCGCGCCACCTGGTCGGGCGTGCAGCGGCAGCGCGGCTGGCGGCCGTCTGGCCGCGCGCCCAGCTGGCCGCAGGGACAGGGGTTCATGGCGGCAATGAGCTGAAAGCGCGCCGGAAACTCGGCGCGCCGCGCGGCCCGGCTGATGTGGATGCGGCCCGACTCCAGCGGCTCGCGCAGCGCCTCCAGCGCGGCGCGCGGAAACTCGGGCAGTTCGTCCAGAAACAGCACCCCGCCGTCGGCCAGCGAGATCTCGCCCGGTCGCGGTGGCGAGCCGCCGCCCACCAGCGCCACCGCGCTGGCCGTGTGGTGCGGCGCGCGCGTGGGGCGCTGGCCCCAGTGTGCCAGCTCGAAGCTGCCGCCCAGGCTGGCGATGGCGGCGCTCTGCAGGGCGGCGTCCTCGTCCATGGGCGGCAGCAGGCCGGCAAAGCGCTGCGCCAGCATGGATTTGCCGCTGCCCGGCGGACCCATCATCAGCAGCGAATGGCCGCCGGCTGCGGCGATCTCCAGCGCGCGGCGCGCGGCGGCCTGGCCCTTGACGTCGGCCAGGTCGGGATAGCGCGGCTCGGGCGCGCGGTCGGCGGCGGGCACGCGCGCCCAGCCGTCGGTGGGTGCGGCGCCATCGGCGCCCGGCACGAACTGCGCCACCACGTCCAGCAGGTGCGCGGCGCGGTACACCGCCAGGCCGGGCACCAGCGCGGCTTCGTCGGCGCTGCCCGGCGGCAGCACCAGCCGGGGCGCCGGCTGCAGGCCACGCAGGGCTGCCGCCATGGCCAGCGCGCCGCGCACCGGGCGCAACGCGCCCGACAGTGACAGCTCGCCGGCAAACTCCCAGCCCGCCAAACGCGCGCCATCGATCTGCCCGCTGGCGGCCAGGATGCCCAGCGCGATGGGCAAGTCAAACCGGCCCGAATCCTTGGGCAGGTCGGCCGGCGCCAGGTTGACGGTGATGCGCTGGTTGTGCGGAAACGTCAGGCCACTGTTGAGCAGCGCACTGCGCACGCGCTCGCGCGCCTCCTTGACCTCCACCTCGGCCAGCCCGACCAGGGTGAAGCTGGGCAGGCCATTGGCCAGGTGCACCTCCACCGTGATCGCGGGCGCGGCCAGGCCCAGCAGCGCGCGGCTTGGCACCAGACTCAGACCCATGCGGCGACTCCTCCCGTTGCGACGCTGCCACTGTAGCGCGTGCGTCTGGGGGCTGACGGAGCCCCCTGAAACGGCCGGACGCAGAGGACGCAAAAGTGACGCAGAGGACGCAGAAAACTCAAGAAATGGATGGTTTCATGCGGATGCGCTTGCGCACCAAGCGCCAATTGCTCTGTTTTTGAAAGCAATTTGTTTTTGTCTCTTTTGCGCCTTCTGCGAATCCTTCGCGTCCTCTGCGTCCGGCTGTTTTGCCGCCCCCTCAGCCGCCCGCCTTGCGCGCGCGCTCGGCCAGGTAGCGCTCGGTCACGTCGCGCGCCATCGCGGCCGAGCCCAGCACCCGGCCGCGCTCGTCCTTGACCACGCTGAAGGTCATGTCCACGTACAGCTTGCGTCCGTCCTTGCGGGTGGCGCGCGTGGTGCGCACCTCGGCGCCGTGGCGGGTGGCGCCGCGCGCCATGGCCTGCTCGAAGCCGTGCCAGTGCGCCGAGCGCAGGTGCTCGGGGATGATCAGGTCCACGCTTTGCCCCAGCGCCTCGGCCGCTTCAAAGCCGAACAAGGTCTCGCAGGGCGCATTCCACACCCGGATCACGCCCTGCGGGTCGATGAAGATCAGCGCGTCGGCCACGTCGGCGACGATGCGCGACCAGGGGATCGTGGCGGGTTCTTGGGTCATGGGATTCGATGGGAGTGTGCCCACCGTCGGCCGCGGCGGGCAAGGCGCCATGATAGGTGCCGGGCAAAGACCGTTGCGTCGTGTCGGTGCGGGCTCACGCCTTCTCGCCGGCCAGCCGCGCCACCAGAAAATCCACCATCGCCCGCACCTTGGCCGGCGGGTGGCGGCTGGCGGGCCACACGGCGTGGATGCCGCCCAGGTCGTGCGGCGGATGCTCCAGCGGCAGGGCCTGCAGCGCGCCGCGCGCGACGGCGTCGCCGACGATGAAGCTGGGCTCGTACACCAGGCCCAGCCCGCCCAGCGCGGCGGCCAGCAGGGCTTCGCCGCTGTTGGCGTGCAGGTTGCCGCGCACCGGCTGGCGCACGCGGCCGTCGGCGCCAAAGCGCCATTCGCTGACGGTGTTGGTGGACGACAGCGTGTAGCCCAGGCAGTTGTGCTGCGCCAGGTCGGCCACCGCGCGCGGCACGCCGTGCTCGTCCAGGTAGGCGGGCGCGGCGCACAGCAGCATGCGGCAGTCGCCCAGGCGGCGCGCCTGCAGGCTCTCGTCGTGCAGCGCGCCAATGCGCACGGCCATGTCCCAGCGCTCGTCCACCAGCTTGACGGCCGCGTCGGTCATGCCCAGCTCCACCGTCACCGCCGGGTGCGCGCGGCTGAAGGCCGGCATCAGCGGCGCGAGGTGGCGCACGCCCCAGGCCAGCGGCGTGTTCAGGCGCAGCAGGCCGCTGGCCTGCGTGCGTTGCGCGGTGACGGCGGCGTCGGCCTCGTCCAGCTCGGCCAGGATGCGCTGCACCGCCTCCAGGTAGGCCTGGCCGGCTTCGGTCAGCACCAGCTTGCGCGTGCTGCGGTGCAGCAGCTTGACGCCCAGGCGAGCCTCCAGCGCGCCCACGTGCTTGGTGGCCATGGCCGGCGACATGTCCAGGATGCGGGCGGCGCCCGACAAGGTGCCCGCCTGCGCGGTGAGCGCGAACACGCGCATGCTGGTCAACTGGTCCATGTCCGGCCTTGATTTCACACTCGGGGTTGAAACTGACTGGCGATTGTGGGGCTTTGAAACGGTGCGGCAAACGCTCAAACTGGAGGGCACCATGACCACCACCGCCCACACCCCGTCACCCGGCGCCCGCGCTGCCGGCGCGCGCATGCCCGCCTTCTACATTCCGCACGGCGCCGGCCCCTGCTTCTTCATGGACTGGAACCCGCCCGACACCTGGGACCGAACCGCCGCCTTCCTGCGCGGCATCCCGGCCAGCCTGCCGGCCGCGCCCCGAGCCATCGCGCTGGTCACGGCGCACTGGCTGGCGCCGCAGGTCACGCTGACGGGATCGGCGCAGCCGGGCCTGCTGTTCGACTACTACGGCTTTCCGCCGCACACCTACGCGCTGCGCTACCCCGCGCCCGGCGCGCCGGCGCTGGCCGAGCGCGCGCGCGGCCTGCTGGCGGACGCCGGCATCGCCGCCGCCGTGGACACCCAGCGCGGCTACGACCACGGCACCTTCATCCCGCTGAAGGTGGCCTTTCCGAATGCCGACGTGCCGGTGCTGCAGGTGTCGCTGCTGGCCAGCCTGGACGCGCCCGCGCACATCGACTGCGGCCGGGCGCTGGCGCCATTGCGGGACGAGGGCGTGCTGATCATCGGCAGCGGCATGAGCTACCACAACATGCGCGGCTATGGCGATCCGCGCTCGACGCCGATCAGCGCCGCCTTCGACCGCTGGTTGAGCGACACCGTGGCCCTGCCCGCCGCCGAGCGCAACGCGCGCCTGGCCAACTGGGCCAGCGCCAGCGGTCCGGCGGGGCGCCTGTCGCATCCGCCACGCGCCGAAGAACACCTGCTGCCGCTGCACGTGGTGGCCGGCGCCGCCGGCGACAGCGTTGGGCGCCGGGTGTTCTCCGACGAGGTGCTGCGCACCACCATTTCGGCCTTCCGCTTCGATTGAGGCGGTTTTGTGCCGCCAGCGCCCGATCCACGGGCGCGGACAGCTATTGAAACAGGAGCAATCGACATGAGTTCAAGCACTTCATCGCCCGCGCCCGGCGGCGTGTCCCTGTCGCGCCTGGTGTTCGGCGGCAACGTGCTGGGCTGGACGGTCGATGAGGCCACCAGCTTTGCCCTGCTCGATCGCCTGGTCGACGCCGGCCTGACCACCATCGACAGCGCGGACATGTATTCCGCCTGGGCGCCCGGCCACCGGGGCGGCGAATCGGAGGCGATGCTTGGCGCCTGGCTGCGCGCGCGCGGCCCCGGCATGCGCCAGCGCGTGCAGCTGATGACCAAGGTCGGCAAGAGTGCGCCGGTCAACCCGCCGCCCGGCCAGGGGCTGTCGCCGGCCTACATCGAGCGCGCCATCGACGCCTCGCTGAAACGCCTGGGCACCGACCACGTCGACGTCTACTTCTCGCACGCCTTCGATGCGCAGGTGCCGCAGGCCGACACGCTGGGCGCCTACGAGCGGCTGATCCGCGCCGGCAAGCTGCGCGCCATCGGCGCCAGCAACTTCACGGCGCCCCAGCTGCGCGCGGCGCTGGACACCGCCGCCGCGCACGGCCTGCCCGCCTACCAGGTGCTGCAGCCGCACTACAACCTGATCGACCGGGGCGGCTACGACGGCCCGCTGCGCGAGCTGGCCATGCAGCAAGGCCTGGCCGTGTTGCCCTACTTCAGCCTGGCCAGCGGCTTTCTCACCGGCAAATACCGCAGCGCCGCCGACCTGGCCGGCAGCGCGCGCGGCGGCTGGGTCAAAAACTACCTCAACCCGCGCGGCCTGCGCATCCTGGCCGCGCTGGACGAGGTCGCCGCGCAGCACCGCGCCCAGCCCGGCGAGGTGGCGCTGGCCTGGCTGATGGCGCGCCCCGGCGTCACGGCGCCGATCGCCAGCGCCACCAGCGTGGCGCAGTTGGAGGGCCTGATCCGCGCCACGCAGCTTGGCCTGAGCGCCGCCGACATCGCCGCGCTGGACGCCGCCAGCGGCGCCCGATCCGCAAGCCTGAATCCGCCGAGGTTTTCCATGATCGACATCACCGCCCAGGCGATCTCCACCGCCACCATCGCCACCATCGAGCCGGCGCGCATCATCGCGCGCCTGTGCAAGCACTGGGGCCACAAGTTTCCCATCAGCCACGACGACACGCAGGGCCGCATCGAGCTGCAGTTCGGCCTGTGCCTGCTGAGCGCGGGTGAGGGCCGATTGAGCGTGCGCCTGGAGGGCGTGGCCGGCGCCGACATGGCCCGGTTCGAGCAGGTCGTGGCCGACCACGCGCAGCGCATGGCGCGCGGTGAAACCTACGCCTGGCACTGGCAGCGCACCGCCGCATGAATGACCCCGACAACTGGCTGATGCTTCGATTTCAGGAGCTGGTTGCGCACATCCAGTCTGCGCCAGGGGCCGATTTGCTTGTGAATGTGGACTTGCCCATCGGCGCCGACGCGCTGGCGCGCGAAGTGCTGCGCCACGCGCCGCCGCGCCCGCTGGAGATCGAACGCGCCATCGAGCAGGTCGAGGAGGCCGTCATGCCCGCGCGCGCCCGGCTGCCCGCCACGTTTCAACTGCAGACCGACGACGCGCGGCTGCGCGCGCTGGCGGCCGACGCGGCGGATGCGGCAGCCGCCGATGCGCCCGTCTGGCTCGACACCGACGCCGTCGAGCGCCTGTTCAACCGCCTGGTCGCGCGCGCCGAAGGCCGTCCCGCCACGCAGGATGCGCTGCCGGTGGACGGCCCCAGCGCGGCGCGGCTGCTGATCGTGCGCGAGTTGCTGCACCACTGGCGGCTGGGCGGCTTGTGGCTCGTGGGCTGAGCTCGATCGGCGCCTCGGCGAACCCGGTAAGCTGCGCACCGATCTCCGGGAGCCCTTCATGAGTCGATCGCTGCGTTTGTCCGAAAAGTGGTTTCGCCGCGGCCTGTGGCTGGTGGCGCTGGTGTTTGCCGCCT
>OFJB01000300.1_pt1 | contig 25306 bp, 23 predicted proteins | sample 1775081 | NCBI WGS metagenome assembly OFJB01 (sample SAMN08195771, study PRJEB24354) | sludge metagenome | isolation source: initial sludge from phenol fed wastewater aerobic bioreactor | place: India: Nagpur | collected 2016-06-05
GGTGGAGGATTACCGCGCCGATCAGCAGTGTCAGCCCGCCGGCGCCCGTCACCACCAGTGCCTGGATCGCTGCCCGCCGCGCCGCCTGGCGCTGGAGGTCGAAGCCGATCAGCAGGAACGGGATCACCTGGCGCAGCACGCCGCCGTCGATGCGGGTCAGGGCGATCCCGCCCGCCAGCGCTCCCAGGAAGGTGGCCAGCATCATTCGGCGGCTGCGTTTCAGGTCGATCTGGCGCATGCGCAGGAAGTGCAGCGTGGCGGCGGCCGAGCCGGCGATGCCGCCGATCTTGTTGGTGGCGATGGCCGCGCCGGGCGGCAGGCCCGCGGCCAGCAGCGCCGGGATGGTGATCAGCCCGCCGCCGCCGGCGATGGCATCGACGATGCCGGCCAGCAGCGCGACGAAGAACAGCAGGACGGCGACGTCGAAGGTGATTTCCATGGGGTGCCGCGGCGGGCGCGTTCAGCCTCGCGGCGCGTCGATGAAGGCGGCGAGCAGGTTCAGGAACGCCTCGGGCTGCTCGAACGGCGCCAGGTGGCCGCTGTCCAGTTCGGCGTAGCGGGCGCCGGGGATGGCGTCGGCCAGGGCGCGCGCGTGCTCCTTGGGCACCATGGCGTCGTGCGCGCAGCCGATGACCAGGGTGGGCGCGGCGATGCGGGGCAGCAGCGGGCGGATGTCCAGGCGCGTGTCGAGCATGATCTGGCGGGTGATGCCTTCCCAGCGGTTGGACACGACGACCGCGTCGGCCCATTGCGCCAGCTGGGCCGCGTCCATGCGCCCGAGGAAGGCGGGGCTGAAGCCGGTGAGCAGGATCAGCCGCGCGAAATCGTGGGGATCGTGGCGGATGAGATTGAGCCAGAGTTCCGACTGCATGCGCATGCGCGGATCCTGGCCGGTGGAGAAGCCGGCGAGCAGGGTCAGGGAGCGGACGCGCCCCGGCTGCGTGGCGGCGATCTGCGCCGCCACGCAGGCGCCCAGCGAGAAGCCGGCCAGGTCGAAGGATTCGGCGCCCGCCGCGTCGGCCGCCCCGAGCACCTGGGCCGCCAGCAGGTCCAGGCTCAGTTCGCCGGCCGGATCGGTGGTCTCGCCCGAGCCGGAATAGTCGGGCCGGATGACGGTGCGGCGGGCAGCCAGGGGCGCCACCAGGTGGCCCCAGTTGCTGTCCAGCGTGCCTCCCGTGCCGGCGACCAGCACCAGCGCCGGGCCCTGGCCATCGACGGCGTAGGAAACGTGTGTATCGAGCACTTCGACGACGGGCATGGAGGACTCCTGCGGAAATGAGGGATGGGGACAAGCGAAGGATGGGGACAAGCAAAGCCCGGCGGACGGCGGCCCGCCGGGCGTGGGGCCGTGCGGGGCTCAGCGCTTGGCGATGTCCGCCTGCGCCTGCTGCACCAGGTCGGGGCCGATCTGCTTGGCCCATTTGTCGAACACCGGCTGGGTGGCCTTGGCGAAGGCGCCGATCTGCTCGGGCGAGAGCACGGTGACCTTGACGCCGTGGCCTTCGATTTCCTTCAGCAGGGAATCGTCGGTGCTGGTCACGCCCTTGCGGGCGATGACGATTTCCTGGCGGCCCGCCTCGACGGCGGCCTCGCGCACGATCTTCTGGTCTTCGGGCGACCAGGAATCCCAGACGTCCTTGTTCACCACGAAGATCAGCGGGTCGGCCACGTAGTTCCACAGGCTCAGGTATTTCTGGCCGACGTCGTAGAGCTTGGCCCCGGCGTAGATGGACAGCGGGTTTTCCTGGCCGTCGACGGCGCCGCTGGCGAGCGCGGGCTGGGCGTCGGCCCAGCTCATCTGCGTCGGGTTGGCGCCCAGGGCGGTGTAGATGTCGATGTACAGCGGCGAGCCGACCACGCGCAGTTTCATGCCCTTGACGTCCTCGGGGGTCTTGACCTCGCGTGCCGAATTGGACAGCTGGCGGTAGCCGTTCTCGCCCCAGGCGAGCGGCACCACGCCCTTCTTGGACAGGATGCCGAACAGCTCCTCGCCGACCTTGCCCTGGGTGAGGGCGTCGATGGCGGGGTAGTCGGGCATGAGGAAGGGCAGGGAGAAGAGGTTCAGTTCCTTGACCTGCGGCGACCAGTTGATGGTCGAGCCGATGGCCATGTCGATCACGCCCTGGCGGATGGCGGTGAATTCGCGCGTCTGGTCGCCCTGGACCAGGGAGGTGCCCGGGTAGACCTTGATGTTGATGCGGCCGTTGGTGCGCTCGCGCACCAGGTCGGACCAGATCACCGCCCCCTGGCCCCAGGGGAAGTTGGTGCCCACCACGATGGACAGCTTGTATTCGGACTTGTAGTCGGCGGCCTGGGCCGGCAGGGCGGCGGCCAGGGCCGTGAAGGCCAGCGCGGCGGCGCCGATGAGTCGTTTGAAGCGCATGTCAGTCTCCTCTTTGAAAAATCTCGTGCGCGAACCCGCCGGGCGGGTCGCCCGCGGGCCGGGCCTCGCCGCCCGCCCGTGGGCGCCGGCATGGACGTCAGTATCCCAGATAATGCGGCAGCCAGAGCGCGATCTGCGGGAAGATCACGACCAGCACCAGGGTGCAGAGCATGCCGCCCACCAGCCACAGCACCCAGGGCACCGTGCTTTCCATCGGGATCCGGGCGATCTTGCTGGACACCATCAGGTTGACGGCCACCGGCGGCGTGAACTGGCCCACCGCGACCATCAGCGTCAGCACCACGCCCAGCCACACCAGGTCCCAGCCGAAGGCCATGGCGACCGGCTGGATCAGCGGCACGAAGATGAGGAAGATCGAGATTCCGTCGAGGAACATGCCGGCCACGATCAGCAGCAGGATGAGCAGCGTCAGCACGCTGTATTCCCCCAGGCCGGAGTGCACGATGGCGTGGGTGATCGGGTCGATGATCGACAGGGTGGACAGCGACCAGGCGAAGATCCCCGCCAGCGTGACGATCAGCATGATGACGGCGGACAGCTCGCCGGCCTCGCGCAGGATGGGGAACAGGTCGCGCACGCGGATGGTGCGGTGCACCAGCATGCCGATGAGCAGGCCGTAGAACACGGCCACCACGGCGGCCTCGGTGGGCGTGAAATAGCCCATGCGCATGCCGCCCAGGATGATGACGGGGGCGGCCAGGCCCGGGATGGCCTCGAACAGGCTGCGCCAGAAGGGCGGGCGGGGCTCGGCGCGGGCGGCCGCGCCCATCTTGTGGCGCCGCGCCAGCCAGACGGCCGGGATGATCAGCCCGATGCCCGCCAGGATGCCGGGGAACATGCCGGCGGCGAACAGGGCGGGCACCGAGGCCTGCGGCACCAGGACCGAATAGACGATCATGGCGATCGAGGGCGGGATCAGGATGTCGGTGGCCGCGCCCGCCGCCACCACGCTGGCCGAGTAGGCGCGGGGATAGCCGGCGCGGTTCATGGCGCCGATCATGATGGCGCCCACGGCGGCGGCGCAGGCCGGGCCGGAGCCGGAGATCCCGCCCAGGAACATGGCGACGGTGATGGCGACCACGGCCAGCATGCCGGGACCGTTGCCGGTGATGGACTGGGCCAGGCGCACCAGCTTGGCGGCGACGCCCGAGCGGTCGAAGATCGAGCCCACCAGCACGAACATCGGAATGGCCAGCAGCGGGTATTTGCCCAGGCCGGCGTAAAAGTTCTGTGGCACCGCCAGCAGGCCGAACCAGGGCGCCTCCGCATTGGCGACGGCGATGGCGGTAGCACCCGCCAGGCCCAGCGCCGCGCCAATCGGCACGCCCAGAAACATCATGCCCAGAAAGGCGACAAACAGCAGGGTCGCGATCATGGGCGGGCTCCCTGTTCCGCCGATGCGCGCCGCAGCCGGGCGAACAGTTGCAAGGCCCTTGCCGTGGTCAGCGCGCACAGCACCGGCAGCCAGACCGAGTACCACCACTGCGGCACGCCGATGCCGGGGGAGGTTTCTTCAAACCGGTAGTCGTCCCACACCACGCGGATGCTGAGCACCGTGATGAGTGCAAACAGCAGGGCCACCATCAAGGCGCCGAACTGCGCCAGCACCTGGCGCCGGCGCTCGGAGCCGCCATCGGCAAAGAACTCGATACGAATGTGCAACTGCCGCGCCACGGCGGCGGAACCGCCAACCATGGCCAGCACGATCATCAGGAACACCGAAATTTCTTCGGTCCAGGCAAACGATGCATCGGTGAAATAGCGCACCACCACGTTCACGAAGGTGATGAGCGCCAGGGCGGCCATGGTCAGGACGATGAGCCAGTGTTCCAGGCGCAGGGAACGGGGTTCGTCGAGGGGGGCACTGGGCGCCGCAGCAGGCACTGGGGGCGCAGCAGATGGCCCTTCAGGAGTGGAGGTGGACATGAACGCGGGGAGTCAGAAGAACAGAGGGCCGATGCCGATCTTGCTGCCCGGCGGCGTTGTGCACCTGGGGCGTTGACCGATGATGAGGCGGGGTAGACGCGCTGGGTATTATGCGTCGCTTGCTATGCATGCACAGCATTGGTGCGGTGCCGCAAACGCGGGCGCGGCCTGCGTCGATGCGCCGCGCGCTCTGTAGAAACCCTCATGCCTGCGGCCAGCAGGCTCCAGCCCGCGCGCGGATAATGCGCCGATGGAAACCAAGTGGCTTGAAGATTTCGTCAGTCTTGCGGAAACCCGCAGCTTCAGCCGGTCAGCGCAGCTGCGGCATGTGACCCAGCCCGCGTTCTCGCGGCGGATCCAGGCGCTGGAGGCCTGGGCCGGCACCGATCTGGTGGACCGCAGCTCCTACCCCACCCGGCTGACCCCGGCCGGCAAAACCCTGTACGACCAGGCCCTGGAGATGCTCCAGTCGCTGCAGAACACGCGCGCCATGCTGCGTGCGCACACCAGCGCGGGCAAGGACATGATCGAGTTTGCCGTGCCCCACACGCTGGCGTTCACGTTCTTTCCGGCCTGGGTGTCCAGCCTGCATGACAAGTTCGGCCCGTTCAAAAGCCGCCTGATTGCGCTGAATGTGCACGACGCCGTGATGCGGCTGGTGGAGGGTGGTTGCGACCTGCTGATTGCCTACCATCACCCTTCGCAGCCCTTTCAGCTCGACGCCGATCGTTATGAAATGGTCAGCCTGGGGCAGGAGGTGCTGTCGCCCTACAGCAAGGCCGACGCTGACGGCCAGCCCGTGCACCGCCTGCCGGGCCGCGCGGGGCAGCCGCTGCCCTACCTTGGCTATGCGCCTGGCGCCTATCTGGGGCGGGTGACCGAACTCATCCTCAAGCAGTCGCAGACACCCATCCACCTGGAGCGCGTGTACGAGACCGACATGGCCGAGGGTCTCAAGGCCATGGCGCTGGAAGGGCACGGCGTGGCCTTCTTGCCGCACAGCGCCGTGAAGAAGGAACTGCGCTCGCGCCGCCTCGTCAGTGCCGCACCCCCGGACGCTGAAGGCCTGCAAATGACCATGGATGTGCGCGCTTACCGCGAAAAGCCCAATGGCAAGGACACCCCCAAAGGCACGGCGCAGGCGCTGTGGAGCTACCTGCAGGCCCAAGCGGCCTCATGCTAAGGGTAAATACGGACATAAACAGTTTGCATAGTTGTGCGCGCAAACGGCATTGGAATTTCACCGTAACGACACGTACAGTCTGCGCCATCGCCGGATCGGTGGACAGCAGCGTGTGCCTTGGCAGGGCCCCACGGTGGCACGAAGATTGCAAACCCGGTTCATTCCTTCACAGAGGCATCGTATGAAAGTTCAGCATTGGGGATTGGCCTGGGGCCTCACAGCACTGTGCTGTGCGGTCGGTGCGTCTGCGCAGGCCAGCGTGCTGGAGCGTGTGGCTGGCGGCGGCAAGCTGGTCATCGCTTACCGCGAGTCCTCGGTGCCTTTCTCTTATGTCGACAGCCAGTCGGGCAAGCCGGTGGGCTATGCGCTGGACCTGTGCCTGCGCATGGCCGAGCTGGTGCGCAAGAAGACCGGCAAGAAGGACATGGAGGTCGAGATGGTGCCCGTCACCCCGGCCAACCGCATCGCCATGATCGAACAGGGCAAGGCCGACATGGAGTGTGGCTCCACCACCAACAACGCCGAGCGGCGCCAGAAGGTGGCCTTCACCATCCCCCATTTCATCACCGGTGCGCGTCTCCTGGTCAAGGCGGCCAGCCCCATCGACAAGGTGGAGGACCTCAATGGCAAGAAGCTGGTCTCCACCAAAGGCACCACGCCCCTGAAGGCGGCCGACCAAGCTAACCGCGAACGGCTGATGGGTATCACCATCGTGGAGGCCCCCGACCATGCCAAGGCTGTGGAGATGGTGGAAAAGGGCGAGGCCGACGCGTTTGTGATGGACGACGTGCTGCTGTACGGCCTGGCAGCAGGTCGGCCCGACCCCAAGGCGCTCAAGGTGGTGGGCCGCTTCATGACGACCGAGCCGCTGGCCATCATGCTGCCCAAGAATGACCCCGAGTTCAAAAAGCTGGTGGACGAGGAAATGCGCCGCCTGATCACCAGCCGCGAGATTTATCCGATTTACGACAAGTGGTTCAACAAACCCATTCCGCCCAACAACACGGTGCTGAACCTGCCGGTCAGTTACTTGTTGCGCGACTTCTGGAAATACCCTACCGACCAGGTCCCGTTCTGACTAATATCCCTGGTTGCGAGTTACCCCTTTTTGGAGTGCGGTCCTGACCGGAGACCCCGGGCAGGCCCCTGTCTCTAAAATCCCCCCCTTTTTTCGTTTTCAACACAAGGAGATCCCTATGAAGAAACATTTGCTCGCGGTTGCCGTGACCGCCTTGGCTGCTGGCAGCGTATTTGCCCAGGCCAATGACACTCTGGCCAAGATCAAGGCCTCCGGCAGCGTGACGCTCGGCGTGCGCGAGTCTTCGGGTCTTTCGTACACGCTGGGCAACGGCAAGTACGTGGGTTTCCACACCGAAATGGGTGAAATCGTCCTGCACGACATCCAGAAGCAGCTGGGCCTGGCCAAGCTGGACATCAAGTACCAGCCCGTCACCTCGCAAAACCGTATCCCCCTGGTGACCAACGGCACCGTGGATCTGGAGTGCGGCTCCACCACGAACAACGCCGCCCGCCAGAAGGACGTGGCTTTTGCCGTGACCACCTACGTGGAAGAAGTGCGCACCGTGGTGAAGGCCAATTCGGGCATCAACTCCATCAAGGACCTGAACGGCAAGACCGTGGCCACCACCACCGGTACGACCTCCGTGCAGACCCTGCGCAAGCACGAACGTGCAGGCGGCATCGACTTCAAGGAAGTGTTCGGCAAGGACCACGCTGACAGCTTCCTGATGCTGGAAACCGGCCGCGCTGACGCGTTCGTGATGGACGGCTCCATCCTGGCTGCCAACATCTCCAAGTCCAAGAACCCCGCCGACTACAAGATCGTTGGTGAAGTTCTGAGCGTGGAACCCATCGCCTGCATGCTGCGCAAGGACGACCCTGCCTTCAAGAAGGCCGTGGACGACTCCATCAAGCGCCAGATCGCCGACGGCTCGCTGGCCAAGCTGTACGACAAGTGGTTCATGCAACCCGTGCCACCGACCAACACCAAGATCGGTCTGCCCATGTCTGAAGCCACCAAGGCAGCCTGGGCCAACCCCAACGACAAGCCCATGGAAGACTACGCCAAGAAGTAATCTTCGCAACGCTTGTGCCCCTTCGGCCAACCGGTTTGAAGGGGCTTTTTTGTTGGGTGGGCCAAGGGTGGCACCCAACGCATAACCAAAATTTGAAGGGGTGCTCCTATGAGTTGGGATTGGCAGGTGTTCTGCCAGGACACCATGGACCGGGAAGTCGTGCAAAGCTGCTTTGGCAAGGGCGGCGACATCACGTACCTGGACTGGATGCTGTCGGCCTGGGGCTGGACCGTGTCCGTTTCGCTGCTGGCACTGCTGCTGGCACTTGTGTTGGGTTCCATCATCGGTACGCTGCGCACGTTGCAGGACCGTCCGATGATCGTTCGGCTGGGTAATGCCTGGGTCGAGCTGTTTCGCAATATTCCGCTGCTGGTGCAGATTTTCCTCTGGTACCACGTGCTGCCTACCCTGTTTCCGGTGCTGCGCGGCGTGCCCGGTTTTGCACTGGTGGTGCTGGCGTTGGGTTTCTTTACCTCGGCGCGTATCGCCGAGCAGGTGCGCTCGGGCATTCAGGCCCTGCCACGCGGCCAGCGTTACGCCGGCATGGCCATGGGGTTCACCACGTTCCAGACTTACCGCTATGTGCTGCTGCCCATGGCGTTTCGCATCATCATTCCGCCGCTGACCAGCGAGACGATGAACATCTTCAAGAACTCGTCCGTGGCGTTTGCCGTGTCGGTGGCCGAACTCACCATGTTCGCCATGCAGGCGCAGGAAGAAACCTCGCGCGGCATCGAGGTGTACCTGGCGGTGACCACGCTGTACATCCTCTCGGCGTTTGCCATCAACCGCATCATGGCCTTCATTGAAAAACGTGCGCGCATCCCGGGCATGGTCGTGAGTGGCGCGGCCGGAGGGGGGCATTGATATGAATCTCGATTTCTCCTTCTACAACTGGGACCTGATCTCCAACTTCGTGCTCAAGGGGCTGTACTTCAGCCTGATCCTCACGCTGGTGGCCACCATCGGGGGCGTGCTGTTCGGCACCGTGCTGGCGCTCATGCGCCTGTCGGGCAAGAAGTGGCTGGATGTGCCCGCCACCATCTACGTCAACGGCATGCGCTCCATCCCGCTGGTGATGGTGATCCTGTGGTTCTTCCTGCTGGTGCCGGCCATCATCGGCCGCCCCATCGGCGCAGAAGTGTCGGCGGTTATCACCTTCATCGCCTTTGAAGCGGCGTACTTCAGCGAAATCATGCGTGCGGGTATCCAGTCCATCCCGCGCGGCCAGGTGTATGCAGGCCAGGCGCTGGGCATGACCTACGGCCAGAACATGAAGCTGGTGGTGCTGCCCCAGGCGTTCCGCAACATGCTGCCCGTGCTGCTCACGCAGACCATCATCCTGTTCCAGGACACTTCGCTGGTCTATGCCATTGGTGCCTACGACATGCTCAAGGGCTTTGAAGTGGCGGGCAAGAACTTTGGCCGTCCGATCGAAGCGTACCTGGCGGCTGCGGTTCTGTACTTCGTGATGTGCTACGCGCTGTCCTGGATGGTCAAGCGCCTGCACCAGAAGATCGCGATCATCCGCTGATCGACGCTGGTGCTAAAGAGATTGGATTGAGGAAAAAGAAATGATCGAACTCAAGAACGTATCCAAGTGGTATGGCCCGGTGCAGGTGCTCAACGAGTGCTCGGCCACCATCAACAAGGGTGAAGTGGTGGTGGTGTGCGGCCCGTCGGGCTCGGGCAAGTCCACGCTCATCAAGACCATCAATGCGCTCGAACCCTTCCAGAAGGGCGAGATCACGGTCGATGGCGTGAAGCTGCACGACCCCAGCACCAACCTGCCCAAGCTGCGCAGCCGCGTGGGCATGGTGTTCCAGCACTTCGAGCTGTTCCCCCACCTGTCGGTGACGGACAACCTGACCATTGCGCAGATCAAGGTGCTGGGCCGCAGCGCGGACGACGCCAAGAAGCGCGGCCTCAAGATGCTGGAGCGTGTGGGTCTGATTGCGCACAAGGACAAGTTCCCCGGCCAGCTCTCGGGCGGCCAGCAGCAGCGTGTGGCCATTGCGCGCGCGCTCTCCATGGACCCCATCGTGATGCTGTTCGACGAACCCACGTCGGCGCTCGACCCCGAAATGGTGGGTGAAGTGCTGGACGTGATGGTGGGCCTGGCCAACGAAGGCATGACCATGATGTGCGTGACCCACGAGATGGGCTTTGCGCGCAAGGTGAGCAACCGCGTGATCTTCATGGACGTGGGCGGCAAGATCCTGGAAGACTGCTCGAAGGACGAGTTCTTCAATAACCCCGATGCGCGCCAGCCCCGCACCAAGGACTTTCTCAACAAGATCCTGCAGCACTGAACGCTGCCTTGCACTCCGCGTCGTACGGCGCGGTGCTACGAAAAAGCGCTCCTCGGAGCGCTTTTTTCATGGCCCCTCGGTTGCTGGAGACACGTGCTGCGCGCGGGCTAGCGCTTGCCCCTTCGACCGGCGGGCGAAGGGCCTTCCACGATGAGCTGGGACTCAAAATCCGTCCACAGGTCGTCGCGCCGTTTCAGCGCCTCGGACACCGCCTTGTGCCGCAGCTGCGCCACGGCCGACACCAGCGCATTGCACAGGAAGAACGCGGCGGTGTACGAGTCAAACGGCGACGCGTTGGACGTGCGCACCTGCAGCCGGTGGTGAGACAACGCGGCCAAGGGCGCTGCGGCGCTGTCGGTGATGGCCAGCACCTGGGCGCCCGCGTCGCGAAAGCGCTGCGCCACTTTCACCGGCCCGCTCGCGTAGCGGCGAATGCTGAAGACCAGCAGGGCGTCCTCAGGCTGAATCCACAGCAGCTGATCGGTGGCGTCCACGGCGCCAGCCCCCAGCTCGTGCACGCCGGGGCGGCACATGTTCAGGTGCAGCGCCAGCCAGGCGGCCACCGGGGCGCTGTTGATCTGCGCCAGCACAAAAATGCGGCCCTTGCCCTGCGCGATGCGCGCCACCATGGCCTCGAAGGCCACCATGTCCAGTCCGTCGCGTGTGGCGGTGAGGTTGTGCTGGTCGTGTAGCAGTGCATCGTCCACGCACTGCTGCAGGCTGCGCCGGGTGCCGATGGTGACGGGGGCGCGCTGCCCGGCCGTTTGCAGCAGGGCGGTGACCTCGGCCCGTGCCTCGCGCTGCGCCTCGGCATAGCTGCCGTAGCCCAGCTTGGCAAACAGCCGCACCACGGTCGATGCACTGGTGCCTGTGCGCGCAGCAAGGGCGGTGGCGGACTCCAGCAGGGCATGGGGGTAGTCGCGCCCCAGCGCCTCGGCCAATGCACGTTCGCTCGCGGTCAGGTCGGCATCCTGGCGGGCCAGCCGCTCCGTCAGCAAGGCGGTGGATTCTTGCAATGATGATTTCATAAAATACTCAATCGTGCAAAATACGTTGCAAAACCCGGAGTCGCATGCAACACTGCGACCCAAATTTTGCCCCCACCCGGGCATTGCCCAAGGACAAAGATGCTCAATACCCCGAACGAAACCCGACTGCCGGTGCATGCTCAGGTGCTGGACTGGCTGGCCCGGCAGCAGCAGGCCATGCAAGACCTGTTGCAAAAAGTGGTCAACATCGAGAGCGGCAGCCGCAATGAAGCGGGCGTGACGGCGGTGGCGCATGCTTTGGCCGAGCGCCTGCAGGCGGCCGGTGTGCCCGTGCAGTTCGAGCCCGTGCCCGGCTATGGCGTGCTGCTGCACGCGCAGGTCAACCCGGCAGAGGGCGCTGCAGCCGATGGCGCGCCCATCATCCTCATGGGGCACATGGATACGGTGTTTCCCGATGGCACGGTGGCCAAGCGCCCCTACCGCGAAGAAGCGGGGCGCGCCTATGGTCCCGGCGTGGCCGACATGAAGTCGGGCCTGGTGCTCAACGTGTTTGTCGCCGAGGCCTTTGCACGCTGCGGTGGGCTGAAGGCCCCGCTGCACCTGTTCTTCTCGTGCGACGAAGAGGTCGGCTCGCCCGCCACGCGCGACCTCATCATGGCCCGCGTGCGGGGCGCGCGTGCGGTGTTCAATGCCGAGCCCGGCCGCGTCAGCGGCAACGTGGTCACCAGCCGCAAGGGCTCGATGGTGGTGGAGTTCGAGGTGCAGGGCGTGGCCGCACATGCGGGCATCAACCACGCCGCAGGTGCCAGCGCCATTGACGCCCTGGCGCGCAAGACCCTGGCGCTGCACGCGCTGACCGACACTGCCACGGGCGTGACCTGCAACGTGGGCGTGGTGCAGGGCGGCATCGTGCCCAACATGGTGGCCCCTCACGCGCGCGCCGAGGTGGACTTGCGCTTCACGGCCGACACCAACCCCGACGACCTGCTGGAGCGCGTGCGCGCCATCGTCGAAGAAGAGTCCGTGCCCCGCACCCAGGGCCGCATCACCACCACGCGCCGCTCCCTGCCCATGAAGCCCACGCCCGACTACCTGCTGGCGCTGTACCAGCAGGGCGCCCGTTCGCTGGGCTTTGAGGTGCAAGGTGAGTTCACCGGCGGCGCGGCCGACAGCGGCCTCACCGCCTCGGTGGGCGTGCCCACCCTGTGCGCCACCGGCCCCGTGGGCGGCCACCCGCACACCGAACGCGAGTACTGCGAGCTGTCCACCTTCGTGCCCCGCGCACAAGCCGTGGCACTGGCCGTGCTGGCACACCCCTGATTCTTTCCGTCCCGGTTGGACCTGTTTTGACCCGTTTTCTGAGTTCCTTGACTGCCATGACCGCCACCCCTTCCCGCCGCCATCTCCTGACCACTGGCCTGGGCCTCGCAGGCCTTGCTGCATTGCCCGCCCTGGCGCAGGACAAGTTCCCGTCGCGTCCCATCACGCTGGTGGTGCCGTTCCCGCCCGGCGGGTCGGTGGACATCATGGCGCGCCAGTATTCCGAGCCGCTGTCGCGCGTGCTGGGCGTGCCCATCGTGGTGGAAAACCGCGCTGGCGCCGGGGGCTCGGTGGGTGCGCAGTATGTGGCGCGCTCCAAGGCCGACGGCTACACCCTGGTGGTCTCGTCGCAAAGCAGCCACCTGGCCAACCCGCTCACCCAGCCCAAAATCGGCTACGACCCCATCAAGGACTTTGAAAACATCGCCATCCTGGGCCGCCAGCCCAATGCCCTGGTGGTGCATAGCAGCCTGCCGTTCAAGACCTTCAAGGAGTTCATCGACTACGCCAAGAAGAACCCCGGCAAGCTCAACTACGGTAGCGGCGGCGTGGGCAGCATGGGCCAGCTCAATGTGGAAATGCTCAAGGTGTCCACGGGCGTGTTCACCACGCACATTCCCTACCGTGGGGGCACGCCGCTGATCACGGGTGTGCTGGGCAACGAGGTGCAGTTCATCCTCGACAACCTGGTCATCATGCTGCCGCACATCCAGGCGGGCAAGGTGCGCGCCCTGGCCGTGGCCGCCGACCATCGGCTGCCGCAGCTGCCCGACGTGCCCACCATGGCCGAGGTGGGCCACCCCGAGCTCAACCTTACCTCCTGGACCGGTCTGGCCGCCCCTGCCGGCACGCCCGAGGCTGTGGTGCAGACCCTGTACAAGGCCGTGCGCCAGGTGGCCACGTCGCCCGCCATGGTGGCCAACCTCAAGGACCGCGGCGTGATCGTGCCGGAAGAGATGCCGCCCGCTGCGTTCGAAAAGATGATGGCCGACCGCATGGTGAAGTTCGGTGCAGTCGTCAAACGCGCGGGCATCACCGCCGAATAAACCGCTCCACCGGCCCGTAGCGCGCCGGTTTTGAGCGATTTTGCTCGGTAGCGCTACGTCCATATGCCTCGACAGCTATGAAAATGAGAGCGTTTGGGAGCCTCTTGCCCACAATGGGACAATCACACCCATGACTGCAGCCCCCCAAACCCTCACCATCACCCGCCCGGACGACTGGCACCTGCATGTGCGCGACGGCGAGCCTCTGCACACCGTCGTGCCGCACACTGCCGCCCAGTTCGGCCGCGCGATCATCATGCCCAACCTGCGCCCACCGGTCACCACGGCCGAGCAGGCCCTGGCGTACAAGCAGCGCATCCTGGCCGCCGTGCCCGCTGGCATGAGCTTCGAGCCGCTGATGACGCTGTACCTCACCGACAACCTGCCGCCCGAAGAAATCGCGCGTGCCAAGGCCGCCGGCGTGGTGGCCTGCAAGCTCTACCCCGCAGGTGCCACCACCAACAGCGACGCGGGCGTGACCGACATCCGCAAGACCTATAAAACGCTCGAAGCGATGCAGAAGGCCGGCATGCTCCTGCTGGTGCACGGCGAGGTGACCAGCAGCGACATCGACCTGTTCGACCGCGAGGCTGTGTTCATCGAGCAGCAGCTCATCCCGCTGCGCCGCGACTTCCCCGAGCTGAAGATCGTCTTCGAGCACATCACCACCAAGGACGCCGCTGACTACGTGATGCAGGCCGACCGTTTTACGGCCGCCACCATCACCGCGCACCACCTGCTGTACAACCGCAACGCCATCTTCATCGGCGGCGTGCGGCCCCACTACTACTGCCTGCCTGTGCTCAAGCGCGAAACGCACCGCGTGGCGCTGGTGCAGGCTGCCACCAGCGGCAGCAGCAAGTTCTTTCTGGGCACCGACAGCGCACCGCACCCCGCGCACCTCAAGGAGCACGCCACCGGCTGCGCGGGCTGCTACACCGCCCACGCCGCCATCGAGATGTATGCCGAGGCATTTGACAACGCCGGTGCGCTCGACCAGCTCGAAGGCTTTGCCAGCTTCCACGGCCCGAACTTCTACAGCCTGCCGCGCAACACCGGCATCATCACCCTGCGCCGAGAGTCGTGGACACCGCCCGACAGCTTTGCGTTTGGCGAAGCCGAACTCAAGCCCCTGCGCGCCGGTGAAGCCCTGCAGTGGCGGCTGGTGTAAGTCAGCCTTTCGACGTCATCGACTGGAGCGCTCCCTGGCTGGCGCCGTGGCGCGCCCTGGGCCAACCCCTGGCCCAGCAGCTGCTGCAGGATGACCTATCGGTGCACCAGACATTGCAGACCGCAGCGCCGCAGGCTGCCCCGGTGGTCTTCGTGCCCCAGTCCGACCTGCCCGAAGGCACCGCCTACGAGCAGTACATCTGGGACACCCGCCGTGTGCCCACGCGCGACAACCTGCACGACTTCTTCAACGGCCTGGTCTGGCTGCAGTTTCCGCGCACCAAGCGGCGCCTGAACCAGCTGCAGGCCCAGGCCATTGCCGCCGATGGCGTGAAGGCCGTGCGTGGCCCGCTGCGCGATGCCCTCACGGTGTTCGATGAAAACGGCGCACTGCTGCAGGCGCCCGATGCCCTGTGGGATGCGCTCCGGGCGCGGGACTGGCAGCGTCTGTTCATCGACCTGCGCCCGCTGTGGGCCCAGGCTCGGCTGGTGCTGTTCGGGCACGCGCTGCTCGAAAAGCTGGTTTCTCCACGAAAACCCATGGTAGCGCACGTATTTCATGCGCCAGTAGCTATGAATTCAATAGCGGATGTGGATGGCTGGCTGGCCGATCAGATGGAAGTCTCGGCATGGTCCACCAAGCCCTTCACGCCGCTGCCGGTGCTGGGCGTGCCCGGCTGGTGGCCTGCCAACGAGGCGCCGGGCTTCTATGACGATGCCCAGGTGTTCCGGCCCTTGCGGGCAGCGCCTGTGCCGTAATTCCCGCCAAGCCTTGTGTGATAAGGCCCTGGCCGGGGTTTGCACCTACCATAGCGCGATGCAATCGCGGCCATGGGGCGGGTGCCGTTGTCACCCAGGGTGGCGGCGCTTGAAGCGCGGCCCCCGGCCCCCATCTGAGCCAGCAAACACTTGTTGTTGTTTACCCCACGGAGAAACCATTCCATGAAGCGGATCCTTTTGTTTGTGATGACCAACCTGGCCGTCGTTGTCGTGCTGGGGGTGGTGGCCAGCCTGCTGGGCGTCAACCGCTACCTCACGGCCAACGGCCTGAACCTGGGCGCGCTGCTGGGCTTCGCCCTGGTCATGGGTTTTGGCGGCGCCATCATCTCGCTGCTCATCAGCAAGCCCATGGCCAAGTGGACCTCGGGCGTGCGCGTGATCGACGGCTCCGGCTCGCCCGACGAGCGCTGGATCGTCGAGACCGTGCGCAAGTTCGCCGACCAGGCCCAGATCGGCATGCCCGAAGTCGGCATCTTTGAAGGCGACCCCAATGCGTTCGCCACGGGCGCGTTCAAGAACTCGGCGCTGGTGGCCGTGTCCACCGGCCTGCTGCAGGGCATGACGCGCGAAGAGGTCGAGGCCGTGATCGGCCATGAAGTGGCCCACATCGCCAACGGCGACATGGTGACCATGACGCTGATCCAGGGCGTGATGAACACCTTTGTGGTGTTCCTGTCGCGTGTCATCGGCTATGCGGTGGACAGCTTCCTGCGCAAGAACGACGAGAACAGCTCGGGCCCTGGCATCGGCTACTACGTGACCACCATCGTGCTCGACATCGTGCTGGGCTTCGTTGCGGCCATGATCGTGGCCTGGTTCAGCCGCCAGCGCGAGTTCCGCGCCGACGCAGGCGCCGCCCAACTGATGGGCCGCCGCCAGCCCATGATCAACGCGCTGGCCCGCCTGGGCGGCATGCACCCCGGCGAGCTGCCCAAGAGCGTGGCCGCCATGGGCATTGCCGGTGGCATTGGCAAGCTGTTCAGCACCCACCCGCCCATCGAAGAGCGCATTGCTGCGCTGCAAAGCGCTCAGCAGCAGCAATAACCCGCTGCAGGCGCTGCGCCTGACCGACCCGAGGGCCGCCACAGTCTTGCACTGTGGCGGCTTTTTTTGTGGGTGTGCGGGCGGCTGTTGGGCGGCTGTTGCTTTGGCGCTCCGGCAGGGTGGGGCCTGTTGTGGGCCGGCTCAAGGACTTGTAACCTTTTGTCGATACATTCCCAACGCCTGCCACCCTGAACGGTAGGCCCGCGTTGTCCCATTCACCCTCACGAGAGCCTCCCATGTCCATCTCCCACGCACGTGTTGCCGTCCGCCTGGCCCTGGCCTTTGGTGTGGTCTGCCTCGTCATGTCCCTGTCGGCGGCGGTGGGCATCTGGCGGCTGGCCGGGCTGCAGGACATCGCGGACGACCTGGGGGACGCATCGTCCGAGCGCGCGTTGCTGGCCCGCGAGCTGCACGCCATCGTGGTGCTCAGCTCCGCCCGCGCCGAAACGCTGCTGGAGATCGATAACAACCCCACCTATGCGGCACGCATCGACGCCGACCGCAAAACCACCTCGGCCCGCTCGTCCGAGGTGCGCAAGCGCCTGGACGAGCTGGCTGCAGACCCGGAATCGCAAGCCTTGTTCGACGCCATCGACAAGGCCGGCAACGGCTTCCGTACGGTTCGGGACGATCTGGTCAAGCGCCGCAAGGCGGGCGAGGCCTTGCCGCCCGACGCCATTGCCAACCAGCTGCGCCCTGCCGCCGACGCCTATGCCGCTGCCGTGGACAAGCTGGCCGACTACCAGCGCCAGCGCGTGGCCGAAGCGCGCGCTGCTGCCGCCCGCAGCGAAAGCCAGGGCATCACGCTGCTGGCAGCGGGCTCGCTGGTGGGCCTGTTGCTGAGCCTGGCCTGCGCCTGGCTGCTGTCGCGCTCCATCCTGCAGCCCCTGGCCCATGCGTCCGAAGTGACCGACCGCATTGCCGAAGGCGACCTCACTTCCCCCGTGCCTGCGCCGCAGGCGGGCAACCGCGACGAATTGCAGGCCCTGCTGGCGCGCCTGGGCGGCATGCAGGCGCGGCTGGCCGAGCTGGTGGTGGGCATGCGCCAGGCCAGCACGTCGGTGGCCGGGGCCAGCAGCGAGATCGCGGCGGGCAACAGCGACCTGTCGGCCCGCACCGAGCAGACGGCCTCCAACCTGGAAGAGATCGCCGCCAGCATGGAGGAGCTGCTGGCCACCGTGCGCCACAGCGCCGATGCCGCTGCGCAGGCCAGCACCCTGGCCGCCGGTGCCAGCAGCGTGGCCCAGCGCGGGCGCGAGGCAGTGGACCGTGTGGTGGGCACCATGGACGGCATTGCCCTGTCGTCACGCCGCATTGCCGACATCACCAGCGTGATCGATGGCATTGCGTTCCAGACCAACATCCTGGCACTGAACGCGGCCGTAGAAGCCGCCCGTGCGGGCGAGCAGGGCCGGGGCTTTGCGGTGGTGGCCAGTGAAGTGCGCAGCCTGGCCCAGCGCAGCGCCGAGGCCGCCAAGGAGATCAAGACCCTGATCAGTGCCAGCGTGGAGAACGTGGAATCGGGCTCGGCCCAGGTGGCACAGGCCGGGCAAAGCATGGAAGAGATCGTTGCCAGCGTGCAGCGCGTGAGCGACCTGATCGGTGAGATCACCGCCTCGGCCACCGAGCAGCGGGACGGCATCGCGCAGGTCAACCAGGCAGTCACGCACCTGGACCAGATGACACAACAGAACGCGGCGCTGGTGGAAGAATCCACGGCCGCAGCCGCCTCGATGCGCGACCAGGCGCAGCACCTGGCGGAGGTGGTGTCGGTGTTCAATGTGGGTGCGGTGGCCACCCGGGCGCCGGCGGCGGCGGCCCGCGCTGCAGCACCTGCACCGTCGCCCTCACCACGGCCCGCCGTGGCCAAGGCAACGGCCAGCGCGCCCCGCGTGGCGTCGGCCGCTGCGCCGAAGGCCCCAGCGCCCGCCCCGGCGCGCCTGCCTGCAGCCAAGGCACCAGCCCCAGCGCCCGCAGCCAAGGCAGCGGCGCAGGGCAGCGATGATGAATGGGAAAGCTTCTAAATCGATAGCGGCCAGCGCATTACCATCAAGCGCTGGCGGCTATTTTTGTGGTCGGTATTCCGGCTGATTTGACAGCAAGGCAGCGTGAGCTGCCTTTTGTTTTGGTGCACCTTGAAAGGATTCTCCGATGCCCCTGGTCAACATCCGCCTAGCGCGCCGCGACGTGCCCACCACAGCCGCTCAGAAAGCCGCCTTGATTGCCGGCGTGACCCAGCTCATGCAGCAGGTGCTGGACAAGCGGCCGGAAAGTGTCACCGTCATCATTGACGAGATAGACCCTGAGAATTGGGGCCAAGGCGGCGAGCCGGTCACGGAGATCAGGCGCCGAAGCCAGGGGCCGACGCAGGCCTGAGCCGTGGCGGGCTAGACCTGCGCGCCTTCGACCAAAAACTGCACCTTGCGCTCGCCCTTCCACTCGTTCACATCCAGGCGGAAGGCCAGCAGCACCCGGGCGGGCAGCTGCTCGGTGTGGCCGAACCAGATGGCGTCCACGGGGTTGCCCTGGTGGATGAGCTTGAGCGACAGGTGGTTCTTGGCCTCGCCCACCAGGCGCTGGCTCACGATCTGCACCTCTTCGCTGAAGGTGGGCGGCGCAAAGCCCTGGCCCCAGACCTCGCGGTGCAGGGTGTCCACGATGTCGGCGCGGCAATATTCAGGGGCCAGCGGGCCGTCGGTTTCGATGCGGCGGGTGAGGGTGGCGGCGTCCAGCCATTCCTGCGCGACCTGGGCAAAGGCCTGCTCGAACACATCGAATGATTCCTCGGCCACGGTGCAGCCCGCCGCCATGGCGTGGCCGCCAAACTTCAGGATCACGCCCGGGTGGCGCTTGGCCACCAGGTCCAGCGCGTCGCGCAGGTGAAAGCCGGGGATGGAGCGGCCTGAGCCTTTGAGCTCATGCTCCTTGCCCGGCGCACTGCTGGCTGCAAACACGAAGGTGGGGCGGTGCAGCTTGTCCTTGATGCGGCTGGCCACGATGCCGACCACGCCTTCGTGAAAGTCGGGGTCGAACACGCTGATGGCAGGCGGGGGCTCCTCGCTCTCGTCAAACAGGCTCTCGGCCATCAGCATGGCCTGCTCGCGCATGCCGCTTTCGATGTCGCGGCGCTCGCGGTTGATACCGTCCAGCGTGGCGGCCAGCTCGGCAGCGCGGGCGGTGTCGTCGGTCAGCAGGCATTCGATGCCCAGCGTCATGTCGGCCAGACGGCCTGCGGCGTTGATGCGTGGGCCTAGGGCAAAGCCAAAGTCGAAGGTAGTGGCCACCGGCGCCTTGCGGCCGGCGGCGTGGAACAGGGCGGCGATGCCCGCGGGCATCTGCCCCGCGCGGATGCGCTTGAGGCCCTGGGCGACCAGGCGGCGGTTGTTGGCGTCGAGCTTGACCACGTCGGCCACGGTGCCCAGTGCCACCAGCGTGAGCAGCGGGTCGAGCTTGGGCTGGGTGGCGGCGTCAAACACGCCACGCGCACGCAGCTCGGCGCGCAAGGCCAGCAGCACATAAAACATCACGCCCACGCCGGCCATGGACTTGCTCTCGAACGGGCAGCCGGGCTGGTTGGGGTTGACGATGGCGTCGGCCGCCGGCAGTTCGGGCCCGGGCAGGTGGTGGTCGGTCACCAGCACCTGCAGGCCCAGGGCCTTGGCCTCGGCCACGCCGTCCACGCTGGCGATGCCGTTGTCCACGGTGATGAGTACATCGGCCCCGCGCTCCGCCACGCGGCGGGCGATGGACGCGGTGAGCCCATAGCCGTCGGTCACGCGGTCGGGCACCAGGTAGTCCACGTTCTGGGCGCCCAGCAGCCGCAGGCCGCGCACGCCCACGGCGCAGGCGGTGGCGCCGTCGCAGTCGTAGTCGGCCACGATGATGAGCCGTTGGTTCTGCGCCATGGCATCGGCCAGCAGGCGGGCGGCCGCGTCAATGCCCTTCAAGCCCTGGTCGCCACTGGGCGGCAGGAGGCGGCCCAGGCCATCGTCCAGCTCGTCCTTGGCCTGCACACCGCGCGCGGCGTACAGGCGTGCCAGCAGCGGGTGCACACCGGCCTGCTCCAGCGCCCAGGCGGCGCGGGGCGGAATGTCTCTTGCTATTATTTTCATAGCTGCACCAGCATGTTCGACCAGCGCATGGGGCGAAAAAGGCCTTGAAACCTCTGCACAAGGCTGCGTGGAGCGGTGTGGAAGCCCAGCGCATTGCGTTCGCCGCACAGGGTTAGCTGCACGGGCGAGCCGCTTTCAGCCTGGCGCAGCAGGTCGGCCACGGGGCCTGCGTCGAGCGCGGCCCAGGCACTGGCCCAGGCGCGCCAATCGTCGCGCAAGGCGGCGTCCCGCAGGGTGGTGGGCATGTGGGGCGGTGGAGTGGATGGGGTGGCGGGCGGTGGAGTGGATGGGGTGGCGGGCGGTGGACCAGCCAGTACGCCCGTGCCGTGCACCCAGAACGAGTTGACGACCGGCAGCCCCTGCGCAGAGCGCTCCTCGTTGAAGGCGTGGGTGTACAGCAGCATCTGCATTTCGCTGTGCAGGCGGTGCAGGGTGCGGGCCTGTTTGGCATCGGGCATCCAGGCGCGCACGTCGCGCAGCAGCACGCGCTCCAGCGACGCGGTGGCCAGGTCGGCAAACAGCGGTCCGCTGGCCAGCCAGCGCGTGGGTTGGTCGTAGTGCAGGGTGATGCCGTCCTCGGCAAACCAGGGCGAGACGATGGCCAGCAGCGCGCGCGATGCGGCTTCATCCAGGCCCAGTTGCGCCGGGTCGCGCAGCGTGACGTGGTCGGTGCTGACCTGCCACTGGCAGGGCGTGACGAAGGCCCAGGCCTCGCCGTGGGTGGTCAGACCTTGCTGATGGCGGTGCCAGGCCGCCCAGGGGATGCGGCCATCCTGCGCAGGCAGGCCCAGGGCGCGGGCCAGGGCGCGTTCGTGGGGGGCTGAGAAGCTGGTTTCTTCGCCGGTGTCGTTGTGTTCGGGGCGGGGGCTGAGCCGGGCCAGCAGCCGGTCCAGGTGGGGCAGGGCCAGGCCCTGTTGGGCTTGCTGGCATCCCGGCGAGGCGCTGGCGGCGTAGGGAATGAGCAAATGGGTGGTGTCCGACATCCCTCTATTGTCCGGGATGCCACAATCGCTGGTTTACTGAATTCACTCTACGGCGAGTACCCACATGCGGCTGTTGCACTACCTCGAAATCGAGAACTTCAAGCGCTTCGGTGGCAGACAGCGCATTGAGTTAGACCATCCAGCGGTACTGATCGGACCCAACAACTGTGGCAAGACCAGTGCCATTCAGGCTCTAGCACTATGGTCCCAAGCCGTGCGTACGTGGTATGACGTGCGCAAAGACTCCACTGCCAAAGAGCGTACGGCTACGGCGCTCAATCGGCTGAACATCGTGGCTGTGCCTGTGCAGCGCGCTAGGTTTTTCTGGCACAACACCCAGGTTCGAACTGGCAACAAGGACATTTATCTGGTTATCACCGTGGGTGTCGAGTTCCAGGGAAAAGTCGTAGCGCTGTCGATGCGTTTTCGCAATCAGGGCGACGAACTGGTTTACTGCCATCCCGACCCGGCAGTTGCGGGTGACCTGCCGTTGATGAAACATGCTGCCGCGCTTCGGGTGGAGCTGCTGTACCCGATGTCAGGTTTAGAAACTGAAGAGCCTTTGTTGCAGCCCGGACGAATTGACGTTTTGCTGGGGCAGGGGCAGACGGCGCAGGTGCTTCGAAATCTGTGCCTGATAGTGCACCGATCTTCCAGGGACGACTGGTACCGAGTCGCCTCCTTAATGCAGCGGTTGTTCAACGTCACACTGTCTGATCCACAAGAAACCACGCGAGGAAGCGTGGAGTTGCAGTACCGCCAGCCAGGAGTGAAAGAGGCGTTGGATGTGTCCTCAGCAGGGCGAGGCTTCCAGCAGATGCTCCTGATCTTTGCGTATCTGTACTCGCACAAGGGCAGCGTACTGTTGGTGGACGAGCCTGATGCGCATTTGGAAATTTTGCGGCAGAAGCAGGTGTACGTACTGCTCCGTGATATTGCTAGCGAGAATGGATCGCAGGTGGTGGTGGTTACGCACTCTGAGGTCATTCTGGACGAGGCGCTGGACATCAATCTGACTCTACTTTTGGATGGACGGGCTGATGATCTGGCGCGAAAACAGGACATTCGCAACAGTCTCAAGCATTTCGGCGCCGAGCACTACGTGAAGGCGCGCGAGCGCGGATATGTGCTGTACGTTGAAGGCGGCACCGACGTGGATATGTTGCGCGCTCTCGCAGAGCGGTTGGACCACCCCGTTGCTCGTCAGTGGGATGAACGGATTAATTCCTTCTATGTGCAAAACAATTACCCGGATAGAAACCTCGAAGCCGAGTTGGAGCGGGTGGAGGGTGGATTTGGTGTGACGCCCCAGCAGCACTTCAATGGATTGCGAAATCTTTTGCCTGAACTGCGAGGACTTGCAATCTTGGACAACGATGGTCGAGAAAAGCAGAACGTGCTTGATGGGCCTCTAAAGATCGTTTATTGGAAGCGGTACGAGGCTGAAAACTACTTCATTACTCCCGACTTGCTTCGACGGTATGCCGCGAGCCAATATCCAGCAGATGACCTTTTTGCTCAGCAGGCACTGACCGCGATTGACGAAGTGTTAGATGCCTTGGTGTTGAAGCAGGTCTTCGATGGCGTGCAAGCTGATTTCGATGTGTGGCGACAAGCTGGTTCCGAGGCATCAAGAGTGCTTTGGGAGGCCAAAACCGAGCGACGTAAATTGAGTGCATTCGCTGAGGAGTTTTTTCGTGAGTTGGCAGCCCGATTAGGCGGAGGGCTGCTTTTGCGAAAAGGCGAACTGCATCGGCTAATCACACTCGTGCCTCCGGCAGCAATTCCTGCCGAGGTCAAGGAAAAACTTGATCGATTGGCAGAGGTCTTCCCGACACAGGTCAATGCCGAAGGCATGGATAAGGTGGATGCGCCACCTGCATGATGAATGCGAAAAACCCAGTTTCACGGAGTCTCGATAACTAATGAAAATCCCCTACGAACTGGCCCTGGGCTGGCGCTACACCCGCGCGGGCCGCGCCACGCGGCGCAATGGCTTCATCTCGTTCATCTCGGGCGTGTCCATGCTGGGCATCGCGCTGGGGGTGGCGGCGCTGATCATCGTGCTGTCGGTGATGAACGGCTTTCAGAAAGACGTGCGCGACCGCATGCTGAGCGTGGTCTCGCACATCGAGATCTTTGCGCCCCTGGGGGCCGCACTGCCCGATCCGGCGCTCACCCTGGCCGAGGCCAAGAAGAACCCGAACGTGATCGGGGCCGCGCCTTTTGTGGCGGCCCAGGCCCTGCTCGCGCGTGGCGAAGACATGAAGGGCGCACTGGTACGCGGCATTGACCCGGCCCTGGAGGGCGCGGTGACCGACCTGGCCGCTACCAATGAGAAAACCTTGAACCTGCTGGTGCCCGGCGAGTTCCGCGTGGTGCTGGGGGGCGAGCTGGCCCGTGCCCTGGGCGTGCGCGTGGGCGACCCGGTGACGCTGATTGCGCCCGCCGGCCAGGTGACACCCGCTGGTGTGGTGCCGCGCCTCAAGCAGATGACGGTGGCGGGCACGTTTGACTCCGGCCACTACGAATACGACTCGGCCCTGGTGCTGCTGCACCATGAGGACGCGCAGCGCATCTTCCGCCTGGAAGGCCCCACGGGCGTGCGCCTGAAGCTCAAGGACCTGCACCAGGCCCGCGAAGTGGCGCAGCAGCTGGCGCAGTCCCTGAGCGGTCAGCTGCTGATCCGCGACTGGACGCAGCAGAACCGCACCTGGTTCGCCGCCGTGCAGCTCGAAAAACGCATGATGTTCATCATCCTCACGCTCATCGTGGCCGTGGCGGCATTCAACCTGGTCTCCACGCTGGTGATGACGGTGACCGACAAGCGCGCCGACATCGCCATCCTGCGCACGCTGGGCGCCAGCCCGAAAAGCATCATGGGCATTTTTGTGGTGCAGGGCGCGATGGTGGGCGTGATTGGCACGCTGGTCGGCCTGCTGCTGGGCCTTGGCATCGCCTTCAACATCGACGTGATCGTGCCGGCCATCGAGCGCGCACTGAACGCCAGCTTTTTGCCCAAGGACATCTACCTCATCAGCAAGATGCCCAGCGAGCCGCAGAGCAGCGACATCGTGCCCATTGCGGTCATCTCGCTGGTGCTGGCCTTTGTCGCCACCCTGTACCCCAGCTGGCGCGCCAGCCGTGTGAACCCTGCCGAGGCGCTGCGTTATGAGTGATCCCCTCTCCCACAACAACAAAAGCAACGCTCATCCGGTGGTGCTGGAAGCCAAGGGCCTGACCAAACGCTTTACCGAAGGCCGCCTGGACGTGACCGTGCTCAAGGGCGTGGACCTGCAGATTCATGCGGGCGAAACGCTGGCGATCGTGGGCGCCTCGGGCTCGGGTAAGAGCACCTTGTTGCACCTGCTGGGTGGGCTGGACGCACCCACGGTGGGCACCGTGCGCCTGAAGGGCGAGGAGATGTCGTCGCTGTCGGCGGAGCGCCAAGGGCAGTTGCGCAACCAGCATCTGGGCTTTATCTACCAGTTTCACCATCTGCTGCCGGAGTTCAGCGCGCTGGACAATGTGGCCATGCCGCTGCGCATTCGCCGCCTGCCGTTGGCGCAGTGCCATGCGGAGGCGGAGCGGGTGCTGGCGTCGGTGGGTTTGAAGGAGCGGCTGATGCACCGGCCGGCTGAGCTGTCGGGCGGTGAGCGCCAGCGGGTGGCCATTGCGCGGGCGTTGGTGACGCGGCCGGCTTGTGTGCTGGCGGACGAGCCTACGGGTAATCTGGACCGGAGTACGGCTGATGGGGTGTTTGACCTGATGCTGCAACTGGCGCGGGACCAGGGTACGGCGTTTGTCATGGTGACGCACGATGAGTCGCTGGCGGCGCGGTGTGACCGGGTGATGAGGCTGGTGTCTGGGGTTGTGGGGTGATTTTGGCTGGATGAGATGGTGGGATATGCGCTGGTAGCTAGTGGTTGTGTAGTGTTTTC
>OFJB01000301.1_pt1 | contig 25258 bp, 21 predicted proteins | sample 1775081 | NCBI WGS metagenome assembly OFJB01 (sample SAMN08195771, study PRJEB24354) | sludge metagenome | isolation source: initial sludge from phenol fed wastewater aerobic bioreactor | place: India: Nagpur | collected 2016-06-05
CGAGGAAAACCTCATCGCCCTGGAGGCGCTGCTGCAGCGTGACGGGCTGGACATCCTCGAGGCCCAGTCGGGCCCCGAGGCCCTGGAGCTGCTGCTGGCCCACGACGATGTGGCCCTGGCCTTGCTGGACGTGCAGATGCCTGAAATGAACGGCTTTGAGCTGGCAGAGCTGATCCGGGGCAGCGAACGCACCCGGCACATTCCGCTCATCTTCATGACGGCGGGCTCGCGCGAGCAGAACTGGCAGTTCCGGGGGTACGAGAGCGGTGCGGTGGACTTTCTGTACAAGCCCATCGACCCGCACATGCTCACCAACAAGGCGAGCGTGTTCTTTGAACTGCACCGGCGCAAGCAGGCGCTGGCGCACGAGCTGCGCGCACGCACCGAGGCGTTGCGCATCAACGAGATGTTCATGGCCGTGCTGAGCCATGACCTGCGCACCCCCCTGCAGTCCATCGTCGCTGCGGCCTCCGTACTCAAGCGTCTGCCGTCGCCCGACAAGACTGCCCTGATGGCCGACCGGGTTCTGGGCGCGAGCCAGCGCATGGGCCACATGATCGAAGACCTGCTGGACGTGACCCGTATCCGCCAGGCAGGCGGGCTGGCCCTGCAACTGGGCCCTGCCCACATGCAAACGCTGGTGCAGCGCACGCTGGACGAGGTGGCGACCAGCCACCCGGAACGCCCCATCGACTCCACGCTCGCAGGGGATCTGGCCGGCACCTGGGACGCCGAGCGCCTGTGCCAGGTGATCACCAACCTGGTGGGCAACGCCCTGCACCATGGCAGCGCCGACCACCCGGTGCGCATTGCGGTGGACGGTTCCCGCCCGGAGGAGGTGAGCATCACGGTGTCCAACGGCGGCACCATCCCCGCCGGACTGCTGCCACATCTGTTTGACCCGTTCCGGGGCGGTGAGCGCGAGCCCGGCCGCCACCAGGGGCTGGGGCTGGGGTTGTTCATTGCGCACCAGATCGTGCGGGCCCACCACGGAACCATCGAGGCCCGGTCACACAACGATGTGACGAGCTTTCGGGTGACGTTGCCACGCCACGCGCCCGCACGCAGCCCCCGCAGTTGACGCAGCGCAGCCACATCACACGCCCCAGACCCTCAGGATCTAGGGAGGCGCGATGAGGGCAGAAGGAAAGAGGACGGCAGGAAACGCGAGCGGTGGCCGCCCGCCAGACTTAGAGCGGCTAGCAAAACTCAGCGAAGCGGTTCTGGCCAGGCGCTGTGTCGCAGGCAGTACGAGCAGTACGACAAGACACAGCAACGACGCCAGAAGAGTTTTGTGAGCCGCTCTTAACCGGCGGCTGCAGCCAGCGCGGTATGAATGGAAGTCAGGAGTTGCTCCAACTCTTCCAGCTCGAAGGGCTTGAGCAGAACACGCACATTCGGCCCCCATTGGGTTGGATGGCTCCCCAATTCGTAGCCGGAGCACAGCACCACCCAGCGCTGCGGATCGTCCGCCAGCAGTTGGCGGGCCAGATCCGTGCCCGAGATGCCGGGCAGGCTGACATCGGTCACCAGCACGTCAAAGGGGTCGCCAGCATCCAGGGCCAGCGCCTCCTCGGCAGAGGCGCAGGGCGTGACCGTCCGGCCTTCACCCTCCATGAGCATGCCAATGGTCTCGCGCAGCTCCGGATGGTCTTCAACGTACAGGATTCGCATACATCAGAGGGGGTTGATCCGCCATGCCACCCAGCGAAGAGAGGACATGGCCCAAACCCGCATCATGTGCAGGCGGCCGTGCCGCGCCGTGTAGGACAAGGCCCCCTTTTGCACACTGGAGCCCCTTGCGCCCGCGCTGGCCACGCCGGACTTCGGGCAACGCAGGCGGGTGCAACTGGCCTTTTTATTCTTCCAGCAGCGAGCGGAGCATCCACGCCGTCTGCTCGTGCACCGTGAGGCGCTGCGTCAGCAGGTCGGCCGTGGGCTCGTCGCTGGCCTTGTCGGCCAGGGGGAACAGACTGCGCGCCGTGCGGGCCACAGCCTCGTGACCTTCGACCAGCACGCGCACCATGTCCATCGCCTTGGGTGGCTTGGCGGGGGCGTCAGGCACGGTGGCCAGCTTGCCGAACTCGGCGTACGAGCCCGGGGCCACATGGCCCAGAGAGCGGATGCGCTCGGCAATCGGGTCCACCGCGTTCCACAGCTCGGTGTACTGCGCCATGAACATGGTGTGCAGCGTGTTGAACATGGGGCCCGTCACGTTCCAGTGGAAGTTGTGGGTGGTGAGATACAGCGTGTAGGTGTCGGCCAGCAGGCGCGACAGGCCTTGGGCGATGGCAGCGCGGTCTTTGTCGCTGATGCCGATGTTGATGCTGGGGGCAGAGGTTTTGCCGGATGCGGCTTTGCCAGGAGCTTTGGCCATGGGGGAGGTTCCTTCCGTGCGGAAAACATGAAACACCCCGCGCTGTGCGGGGTCCTCGAACACTGTAGCGCAAGCCGCAGCGCCCCTGTGTCAGCCAAGGCCGATGCCTTGTACCGGGGTCAAGAAAGCAGCGCGGGCGCCCCCCCCGGCCGGCTGGTTTATTGCATCTTCGGCAAGTTGCCGATGCGCACCAGCATCTCGGTGAACATCTGCATGTCGGCATCCAGGTCCGCCACTTCCTTGAACTCCTTGGCGTTGTGGGCCGTGTACTTCTTGCCAGGCATGGCTGGACCAAAGTTGATGGCGTTGGGCATCAGCTTGGCGGTGGTGCTGCCGGCCGTGGGCACGGGCTTGGCTTCAAGACCGGTGGTGTCGCCGAAGGTGTTCAGCAGCGTGGCCAGCCACGCGCCCTGCGGGTCACGCGCCATCCAGTTGCCCTGGTTGTGGTCCACCTCCACCGGCACGCCAGCCTGGGCGCCCCATGCCTTGATGCGTTCGGTGGTGGCCTTGGCCAGTTCCTCAGGCGTGTTGCCCCGGGGCATGCGTACGTTCACCAGCACATCGACCTTGCCATCCTTTTCGCGGATGAGGTTGGGCGACATCGTGAGCGGGCCCATGAATTCATCGCTGTAGGCCAAGCCCATCGTGCGCCCCAGGTAGTCGGTGCCATACAGGTCGGTCAGGTAGCGCACGGCCTGCGCGTAGCCATTGGGTGCCAGCGCAAGGCCCGACACCTTCAGGAACAGTGCCAGGCGCGGCAGGGGGTTCACGCCTTCTTCGGGGCGGGAGCCATGGGCCGATGCGCCCGTCACCTTCACCACCACCGCACCGCCGTCCTGCGCCACGTCGATGCTGAATGCGCCGCCTTGCGGCTGGTACTTGGCGACAAAAGCGCCCTTCGCCGCGTTCAGCCGCGCAGCCACATCGGCTAGATGGCCACCCTGCAGCCGGGCGGTGGCCGTCTGGGGCACAGCGTTGGCCGATGCAGCACCCGCCATGGCGGTGATGGCCGTAGCGCCCGGATTGGCAGCCGGTGACAGCGGGAATGAAGCGCGCAGGGCACCCGAACCCTTTTCGGCCACCACAGCCGGGTACTTGCTGTCGAGCACGATGTTGTACTCGGGCAGCGAGGTCTTGGCGCGGTAGTACTTCATCGCATCGCCGCCGGTTTCTTCGGTGGTCTCGATCATCAGGCGGATGGTGCGCGCCAGCGGCAGGCCGCTGTCCTTCACCGCCTTCATCGCAAACAGCACGGTGGCGATGGAGCCTTTGTCGTCGATGGAGCCCCGGCCATACAGGTTGCCGCCCACGCGGGTCAGCTTGAAGGGGTCGAGCCGGGTGCCGTCGTCCAGCACCCATTCGTCGGCCACCACGGGCACCACGTCGGCGTGTGTGAGGATGCCGAACTCCTCAGGGCCGCTGCCGGGCAGCTTCACTTCAAAGATGCGGTTGTCCACGTTGCGGTACTGCAGGCCAAAGTCCTTGGCCATGCCCTCTACCAGGGCACCAAACGCAATGATGTGTTTGTCTTCGTGCGGCGGCACCTTGTCGGCGCGCACGGTGGGAATGGCCACCATCTTCGCCGTGGCGTCGATCACCGCCGCCTGGTTGCGCAAGCGGTTGTGCAGGCCCAGCAGGCGGCTGATATTGACCAGGTCATCGCCCGCCAGCGGCTTGTGGGCCAGGTACGCCGACACAGCGGTTTGCAGCTGCGGCTGCATCTGCGCGGCCAGCGCCAGGAACTGGCGGAAGTCCGCCGACGTTGCTGCCGCAGGCGCCGCCGCAATGCGGTCGAGCGCGGGCTTCTTCAACGTCTGGGTGGCAGGCGGAGTGGCGGGGGTGGAGCATGCCGTCAGGGCAGCGGCCAGCGTGGCGGTGAGCCAAAGCGTCTTCATAGGAACCTCTTGTGGGGGCATAGACACCGACCGCCGATGGGCGGAGGGTGCCGTGGAGGGAGCATCGCCTGCCCAGGCCGGATGGACCTGCGCAGGGGCGGCGCGAGTGTAGCGCCGATCCCCCGCCGCGAATCAGAGTCCTGACGCAGTCAGGACAGTCGCGTCACACCCGGCAGTTCACACGCATAGATGGCATTGCGCAGGGCCGCAATGGCTTCATAACGGGTGAAGCTGCGACGCCAGGCCAGCACCACGCGGCGCATGGGCGGCGGGCCGCCATCTTCCTCGCGGATGGGCAGGTAGCGGATGTAGGTCTCGTCGCTCTTGCGGCGGCGCGACACGGTGAGCAGCGCATCGCGGGGCACCGACAGGCGGGGCACCAGCGTCACGCCCATGCCTGCGGCCACCATGTGTTTGATGGTCTCCAGCGACGAGCCCTCGAACGACTTGCGGATGCCCTCGGCGTTGCTCGCAAAACGCGCGAACTCGGGGCACACCTGCAGCACGTGGTCGCGAAAGCAGTGACCTGCGCCCAGCAGCAGCATGGTTTCGTTCTTCAACTCGGCCGCCGTGACCGACTTTTTGGCCGCCAGCGGGTGTGTGCTGGGCACGGCCGCCATGAAAGGCTCGTCATACAGCGGTGCCATCGCCAGGCCGGTATCGGGGAAGGGCTCGGCCAGGATGGCGCAGTCGATCTCGCCCGTGCGCAGCATCTCCAGCAGCTTGACGGTGAAGTTCTCCTGCAGCATCAGCGGCATCTGCGGGGTGCGCGTGATGGACTGGCGCACCAGCTCGGGCAGCAGATAGGGGCCGATGGTGTAGATCACGCCCAGCGTGAGCGGCCCGGCCAGTGGGTCCTTGCCGCGCTTGGCGATTTCCTTGATGGCCGCTGCCTGCTCCAGCACGCTCTGCGCCTGGCGCACGATGTCTTCGCCCAGCGGCGTCACCGTCACCTCGCCCGCGCTGCGCTCGAACAGCTTCACGTCCAACTCTTCTTCCAGCTTCTTGATGGCCACCGAGAGCGTGGGTTGCGACACATAGCAGGCATCGGCCGCATGGCCAAAGTGCTTCTCGCGGGCCACCGCAACGATGTACTTGAGTTCGGTGAGGGTCATACAGATTCCTGTCGCGGTAGCCCATCATTGTCCAGGGCAAAACGGCGCACAGCCCAGGGAGTGACAACAAAGTAATACAGCACCTGCCCAATGAGGAACGCGCCCAGAGCATTGAGGCACACAATGCGTGCCATCAAAAAACTGGCCAGTGCGAAAGCACCGGAAAAAATACCCGCCCGCAGACACTCAAGCCCCAGCAGTAGAACTCCCGCCCAAATCAGGGCAAGCAATAGCTGCGGCAACTTGCCTGGCAACTCCAGCTTGGGACGCCGTCTTTGCTGGAGGTACGCCAATCCCAAATGCAGTGCCAAAACCACCGGCGCCAGTACCAAAGCCCAGCCGACAAAAATCTCAGCGCCAGAATTGAAATATGCCCGCACCTCCGCAGGACGCAAGTAGGGCGATGCAACGACTGTGTCCGCCATGGTCGCCATCAGCCCTACCAAAAGCGCGGTGGCCAGCAAGCCACCCGCCAACCCCTTCAGGTCGTGCCGCGGCTGGGTCTGCACGGACACGCCCGCAGCACGCGCCAGTTCAGCCACATCGGCCATCACTCGCGCTGCATGTTGACCAGGCAACGCAAAACCTTGGGCAGGCAAAACAGACGCCCCACCAGAATCACGCCAGTGCAGACACAGGCCTGTCGTGTCCATCGTAAGCCGACTGAAGAGACTCCAATGGCTGAATGCGCTGTGCCTGCGCGAACCATCGGGCGCTAACACCTCGCACTGCACACCGCCAGCAGCAAACCTCCAGCAGATCTGATCGCCTTTGAACGAAAAACTCCACAGCGCTCGCTTGCGCTGCGCGTGGAAACACTGGGAAGTGCATAGTGCAACGGCCACGAACATAAGCAGCAGCTCCACGGCTTGGCTGAGTAGGTTGGCTTGCTCCTTCGGCACCGGCAAGGCCAAGGCAGAGACACAATACCAAGTGATAAAAGCAATACCGATCGGTGCCAAAGCGCGCGCCCAACCTGGTTGGTCAACAAAGGCTCTCCGCTTTGCCCGCTCGGAGGATGCGTCATCAATAACCCAGACAGCATCCCATGGCGCTGCCGGTGGAGTAAAACGGGCGGGAGAAATGGGGTTAACGGAATCCATGGTGTGTGCGGTTCGAAGATTCCTGTCCGTGCCTATGCCTTGAGATAGTCTGATTTTCCACCCAACCAGCGCGCCACGTGTTTGGCGGCCAGGTCAGGATACCGGTCCAGCATCTGCGGCGCCAGTTCGCGCGCCCATTCGAGCAGATGGGTGTCGGTGGCCAGGTCGGCAAAACGCAGCAGCGCGTCGCCCGACTGGCGCGCGCCCAGAAACTCGCCGGGGCCGCGGATTTCCAGGTCGCGCCGGGCGATCTCGAAGCCGTCGTTGGTCTCGGCCATGGCGCGCAGGCGCTCCTTGGCCGTTTCGCCCACGCGGCCGCTGTCGTTGGTGGCGTACAGCAGCACGCAGGCCGACGCCGCCGCGCCCCGCCCCACCCGGCCGCGCAGCTGGTGCAGCTGGCTCAGGCCAAAACGCTCTGCATGTTCGATGACCATGAGCGATGCGTTAGGCACGTCCACGCCCACTTCAATCACCGTGGTGCTCACCAGCACGCCCATCTGACCGCTGGTAAAGAGCGCCATCACCGCCTTCTTCTCGGCCGTGGGCATACGCGAGTGCAGCAGGCCGACCATCACGCCGGGCAGGGCCTCGCTCAGGTCGGCGTGTGTGGCGGTGGCGTTGGAGAGGTCGAGCGCCTCGCTCTCTTCGATCAACGGGCACACCCAGTACACCTGCCGCCCGGCCTCCACCTGCGCGCCGATGCGCTCGATCACCTCGTCCTTGCGGCTGTCGGCGATCAGTTTGGTGACGATGGGGGTGCGACCCGGAGGCAGCTCGTCGATGACGGACACATCCAGATCGGCGTAGTAGCTCATGGCCAGTGTGCGCGGGATGGGCGTGGCACTCATCATCAGCATATGCGGCTCCATGCCGTGGGCGGCGAGCTTTTGCCGCAGCGCCAGCCGCTGCGCCACGCCAAAGCGGTGCTGCTCGTCAATGATGGCCAGCGCCAGGTTCTTGAACTGCACCTGCTCCTGGATCACGGCGTGCGTGCCCACCACCAGCGCGGCCTCGCCGCTCGCCACCAGGGCCAGCATGGCGGTACGGTCCTTCTTTTTCTGCCCGCCCACCAGCCAGGCCACCTTGCGGCCGTGCTGCGCCAGCAGCGGCTCCAGCCAGCCGATCATCTTGGCGAAGTGCTGCTCGGCCAGGATTTCGGTGGGTGCCATCAGCGCACATTGCCAGCCCGCGTCCATCGCCAGGCAGGCGGCCAGGGCCGACACCACCGTCTTGCCCGATCCCACATCGCCCTGCAGCAGGCGGTGCATAGGCACCTGGCGGGCCAGGTCGGCGGCAATCTCTTCACCCACCCGGCGCTGGGCCGCCGTCAGGTCAAACGGCAATACGCCCATCAACTGTTCGTGCAATGGCAAGGCGCCGTCGGCACTGCGCCGGGGCCGCAGCACCGGGGCGCGCAGCATGTCGCGTTCGCGCCGCGACTGCTGTTGGGACAGCTGCTGGGCCAGTAGTTCTTCGGCCTTCAGGCGCTGCCAGGCGGGGTGGCTCTGGTCCTCCAGCGTGGACAGCGCCACATCGGGCGTGGGGTGGTGCAAAAAAGTGAGCGCCTCGCGCAAGCTGAACCTGCGCTGAAGGCCATTGGGACCATAAACCCGGGCCATCGGTGGCTCCGTGCCGGGGGGCAGGGTGTCCGACAAATCCACCCGCGTCAGCGCACTGACCACGGCGCGGCGCAGGTACGGCTGAGGCAACCCGGCGGTGGTGGGGTACACAGGCGTGAGCGCGGCGGGCAACTCACCCCCGGCCAAGCGAAACGCCGGGTGCAGCATCTGCCGCCCCCAGAAGCCGCCCTTGACCTCGCCCCGGATGCGCAGCCGGTTTCCCACGGCCAGGGTCTTCTGGTGCGACGGGTAGAAGCTGAAGAAGCGCAGCTCGCAACTGCCGGTGTCGTCCTCCACCTGCACCAGCAACTGGCGGCGGGGGCGCAGTTGCACCTCGCAGGCCGTGACCGTGGCCTCGATCTGCACCGTCTGCCCGTCCCGCGCGTTGGCCAACGGGGTAATGCGGGTTTCGTCCTCGTAGCGCAGGGGCAGGTGCAGTGCCAGGTCAATGTCGCGGCGCAGGCCCAGTTTTTGCAATGCTTTTTGCGCCACCGAAGCTGCGCCCTGACCCCGCGCTGCAGGGGGAGCAGCACGCGCAGGGGTTTTGGCAGAAGCTGGAACGGTGGCGGGCATTTGGAGCAAATTGCTAGGGAAAACGAGAGCAGATAGCAGCCTGAAAAGGCTACCATGGTTACCATTGCTAACGCCTGATCACGGCGTGTTTTCGAGTCCGGGGCTTCCGTCATGCTCAAGCGCATTCAAATTCAACACCTCACCCTGGGCATGTACCTGCACGAGTTTTGCGGCTCGTGGATGGATCACCCCTTCTGGCGGGCCAAGTTTCTGCTCAAGGACCCCAAAGACCTCGCCCGCATACAGGCCACGGCCATCCAGGAAATCTGGATCGACACCGACAAGGGCCTGGACGTTGCGGAGGGCACCGCATCCATGTCTCGTGAGGAGGTGGATGCGCAGATCGAGACCGACTTCAGTCGCCTGGAAGATTTGCCCCCCATCAAGGTGACATTGCCGTCGCCTCCCCCGCCCCCCAAGCGGGACCGCAAGCCGTCCGACATGCACAGCGAACTCAAGATGGCCGCCGCCATCTGCGTGAAGTCCAAGGAAGCCGTGGTGTCGATGTTCAACGAAGCCCGCATGGGCCGGGCGGTGGATTCTGCGGGTGCCCAAAGCCTGGTGGAGGAGATTTCGGACTCCGTCACCCGCAACCCCGGCGCGCTCATCAGCCTGGCGCGGCTGAAGACGGCCGACGACTACACCTACATGCACTCCGTGGCCGTGTGTGCGCTGATGGTGGCGCTGGCCAAGCAACTCAAGCTCAAGGAAGACCAGCAACGGCTCGCCGGCATGGCAGGCCTGCTGCACGACCTGGGCAAGGCGGCCATTCCGCTGGCCGTGCTCAACAAGCCCGGCAAGCTCACCGACCAGGAATTCACCGTGGTGCGCAGCCACCCGGTGGAGGGCTTTCACATGCTCAAGGAGGGCGGCAACGTGCCCGATGCGGTGCTGGACGCCTGCCTGCACCACCACGAAAAGGTGGACGGATCGGGCTACCCCGACAAACTGGCGGGCGAAGGCATCAGCGTGATCGCGCGCATGACCGCCATCTGCGACGTGTACGACGCCATCACCTCCGACCGACCCTACAAGCGCGGCTGGGACCCGGCCGAGTCCCTGCGCCGCATGGCGGAGTGGACCAAGGACCACTTCGACGCGCGCATCTTCCAGGCGTTTGTCAAAAGCATCGGCATCTACCCCGTGGGCTCGCTGGTGCGGCTGACCTCCGGCCGCATCGGAGTGGTGACGGAGCAGTCCCCCACAGCGCTGACTACCCCGATGGTCAAGGTGTTCTTCTCCACCAAGTCCGACCTGCGCATTCCGCCCGAGGTGGTGAACCTGGCTGCCCCGGACTGCAACGAGAAGATCGTGGCACGCGAAGACCCCGAGAAGTGGCGCTTTCCCGACCTGGACGAGCTGTGGTCCGGCTTCTCCGACAAGGTCTGGTAGCCCATGCCCGCACTGATCACCCTGACGCTCAACCCCGCCCTCGATCTGGCGACCACCACCGACCACGTGGCCCCCACGCACAAGCTGCGCTGCGGCCTGGTGCGGCGGTTTGCGGGCGGCGGTGGCATCAACGTGGCGCGGGTGCTGCACCGCCTGGGCGCGGACGTGTGCGCCTGGGCACTGGTGGGCGGTGCGGCGGGCACCCAGGTGCAACAGCTGCTGGCCGACGAGGGCGTGCCCACGCAGCTGCAGCGCATTGCGGGCGACACGCGCGAGAACTTTTCGGTGGTCGAGACCACCACGGGCCAGGAGTTTCGGTTTGTGCTGCCTGGCCCCACGCTGCAGACCAGCGAGTGGCGGGCCTCCCTGGATGCGCTGGCAACCCACACCCCACCACCCCGCTGGCTCGTTGCCAGCGGCAGCCTGCCACCCGGCACGCCCGACGACTTCTATGCCCAGCTGGCACGCGTCGTATCCGACCGTGGCGTGCGGGTGGCCGTTGACACCTCAGGCCCGCCGCTGGCGGCGGCCTTGCAAGCCGGGGTGGCGCTGGTCAAACCCAGCCTGCGCGAGCTGCGCGACCTGTTGCAACAGCCCCTGGAGCACTCCGCCGACTGGTGCACGGCCGCCCAGTCGCTGGTGCACAGTGGCGCGGCCGACACCGTGGCCCTGTCAATAGGCGAACAAGGCGCGGTGCTGGCCACGCGGGAGGGCGTATGGCAAGCCCCCGCCCTCAACGTGCCCGCCACCACCGGCACCACCGGCGCGGGCGACTGCTTTCTGGCCGCGCTGGTCTGGGCGCTGGACCGGGGCGATGCGCCTGCCGAGGCGCTGCGCTGGGGCGTGGCCGCAGGCGCCGCCGCGCTACTGCACCCGGGCACCACCCTGGCCCAGACCAATGACGTGGAGCGGCTGGTGCGCAGCGTGCCCGCACCAGTGGCATTCAACATCCAGCCATAGCATCTCGCCTGCAGGGCCAACAGCCCCGTGGGACAATCGCGCCCTCCGCAATTTTTACCTTGGCACGGGCCCGTTCGGCCCTCAAGCACGATGACTGATCTTTCCTCCGGCGCAGCCAGCGCGCCCCACGCTCCCCGCGTGTTCACCCTCAGCGACTTCGACTTCTCGCTGCCCCCCGAACTCATTGCCCAGCACCCCGCGCCCGAGCGCAGCGCCTCGCGCCTGCTCGACGGCCGCGCCATGCAACCGGTGGACCGCATCTTTCGCGAACTGCCCGGCCTGCTGCGCGAAGGCGACCTGCTCGTCTTCAACGACACGCGCGTGGTCAAGGCGCGCATCTTTGGCGAGAAGGCCAGTGGCGGCAAGCTGGAGTTGCTGATCGAGCGTGTGCTGCCCGCAGAAGCCGGTGGCCAGGGCAACGAAGTCGTGGCCCACATGAAGGTCAGCAAGAAGCCCCTACCCGGCAGCGTGGTGCACATGGCCGGCGGCCGCCAGGCGGGCGGCTTTGACGCGCAGCTGCTGGGCCGCTGGCCCACCGAGGACGGCCCGCTGTTCCGCTTTGCGCTGCACGGCCCGGCGGGTGAGTCGCCCTGGGAGCTGATGGACCGCCACGGCCACCTGCCGCTGCCGCCCTACATCGAGCGCCACCAAAACAGCGACCACGACCCCGACGAGGCCGAAGACAGCCAGCGCTACCAGACCGTGTTTGCCCGCAACCCCGGCGCCGTGGCCGCGCCCACGGCCGCGCTGCACTTTGACGAAGGCGTGCTGGCCGACCTGGCCGCACGCGGCATCGAGCGCGCCAGCGTCACGCTGCATGTGGGCGCAGGCACCTTCCAGCCCTGCAAGACCGAGAACCTGGCCGAGCACCAGATGCACAGCGAGTGGTACGAGATTCCGTTGGCCACGCTCGCTGCGCTGGAGCGTTGCCGCCAGCGCGGCGGCCGCGTGGTGGCCGTGGGCACCACCACCGTGCGCACGCTGGAGTCGTGGGCCAAGACCGGTCAGGCCTCGGGCGACACCAACATCTTCATCACGCCGGGCTTTGCGTTCCAGGTGGTGGATGTGCTGATCACCAACTTCCACCTGCCCAAGAGCACGCTGATGATGCTGGTGAGCGCGTTTGCGGGCTACGCCCACATCATGGGCCTGTACCGGCACGCGATTGCGCAGCAGTACCGCTTCTTCAGCTACGGCGACGCGATGCTGCTGGAACGCGCACGCAGCACGCCGTGAGCCCCCCAGGCCCTGCGTTGTCGACCAGCCCTGCGGCCCGCCGGCGTGCTGCGCTGGCAGGCATCGCGCTGGCCGTGATGGCCTGCGCGTTCTTTGCCTTGCTGGACACCGCGAGCAAGCTGGTCAGCGTGGGCGTGCCCATCGTGATGGCGCTGTGGATGCGCTACGTGTTCCAGTCGCTGCTGACCACGGCCTTTGTGCTGCAGCGCGCGGGGCGCTCGGCGCTGCGCACCACACAGCCCCGTTTTCAGGTTCTGCGCGGCGCGCTGTTCGCCATGACCAGCCTGTTCGGCTTCATCAGCCTCACCGCCCTGCCGCTGGCAGAGTTCACGGCCATCGTGGCCACAGTGCCCCTGTGCGTGACGGTGGTGGCGGCCCTGTGGCTGCACCAGCCCGTAAGCCCTTTGCGCTGGCTACTGGTGGTAGCTGGGCTGGCGGGCACGCTCGCCATCATCCGGCCCGGGGGCGAGGCTTTCACCTGGGCATTACTGTGGCCGCTGTGCATGCTGGCTGCTGGGACGGGCTACCAGGTGCTGAGCAGCAAGATGGCGGACCAGGAGAGCCCTGCCACCACGCAGCTCTACACCAGCTGGATCGCCACCGCGCTGGTGTCGCTGGGCGTGCCGTTCTTCTGGCAGCCGGTGAGTGACCCGTGGATGTGGGCGGGCATGTTCACCATGGGCCTGTCGAGCGCGGTGGGCCACATGCTGCTGCTCAACGCCTATGCACGCACCACGCCGGTGACGATTGCGCCGTTTCTGTATTCGCAGATCGGGTTTGCCATGCTGGCGGGCTGGCTGGTGTACCGCCATGTGCCCGATGCATGGTCCATGGCGGGCATTGCAGGCATCGTGCTCAGCGGCGCAGCCAGCGCCTGGCTGACCGTGCGCGAGACACGTTAAGCACCAAAACAGCCGGTAGCGCTAGTGCAATATGCCTGAAAAGCTACATATTCAATAGCATCAAGCCCGCCACCTGGGCATGGATCAGAACGCCACCGCGTGCCCGTCCTTGCGCGGGTCCGAGCCTGCGATGTAGCTGTTGCCGTTCTTCAGCACCAGCTGGGCGCCGCCAAAGGCGAACACGCCGTTGCCCTCTTCCACCGTCACCTCGTGCCCGCGCGCGCGCAGCGCGGCGACCACGGCGGGGTCAAAGCCTGGCTCCACGGCCACGCCCTTGCCACCCGTCACGCGCCAGCGGGGCGCATCGGCCGCCGCCTGCGGGTTCTGGCCGTAGCGCAGCACGCGCAGCGCCATCTGGGTGTGGCCCTGGCTTTGCATGGGGCCGCCCATCACGCCAAAGGCCATCTGCGGCGTGCCGTCGGCATGCATGGCAAAGGCCGGGATGATGGTGTGCGAGGGGCGCTTGCGCGGCGCCACCTGGTTGGCGTGGCCCGGGATCAGGTTGAAGCCGTGGCCCCGGTTCTGCAGGCTGATGCCCGTGCCCGGCACCACCACGCCCGAGCCAAAGCCCATGTAGTTGGACTGGATGAACGAGACCATCATGCCGGACGCGTCAGCCGCTGCCAGGTACACCGTGCCGCCGGGGCGTGGCGCGCCATAGCCAGGGTCACCAGCGCGGGTGGTGTCGATCAGCGCAGCGCGGCTGCGCAGGTAGGCGGCGTTCAGCAGCGCATCCGGCTTCACCGGCATGGCGTCGATGTCGGCGTTGTACTGGTGCAGGTCGGCAAACGCGAGTTTCATGGCCTCGATGCTGGCGTGCACGGTTTCCACATCGTCCAGCAGGTGCTCGCCAATGCCATGTGCGTCAAGCATCCCCAGCGCCATCAGCGCGGCAATGCCTTGGCCGTTGGGCGGGATCTCGTGGATGACCGAGTCGCCAAAACGCTGCTGGATGGTGCCCACCCAGTCGGCCTGGTGCGCGGCAAGGTCGGCCATCGTCATGGCGCCGCCGTTGGCTTGCGCATGGGCGGCAATGCGTTCGGCAATCACGCCGCGGTAGAAGGCCTCGCCCTCGGTTTCGGCAATCAGCTCCAGCGTGCGTGCATGGGCTTCGCTGCGGAAGATTTCACCCGCCGTTGGCACACGACCATTCGGCATGAAGCACTCGGCAAACCCGGGCTGCGTGCCAAGTTTGGCCGCACCCAGCGCCCACAGGCGGGCGATGGTGGGCGACACCGGAAAGCCGTTGCGCGCGTAATCGATGGCGGGCTGCGCCAGCTGCGCAAACGGCAGCTTGCCCAGGCGCTTGGACAGCGCCACCCAGGCCGACACGGCGCCCGGCACGGTGACGGCGTTCCAGCCCGTCTCAGGGATGCCACCCAGCTTCTCGAAGTATTCAGGCGTCCACGCCGCAGGCGATCGGCCCGAGGCATTGAGGCCGTGCAGCTCCTTGCCATCCCACACGATGGCAAACCCGTCGCTGCCCAGGCCGCAGCCCGTGGGCTCCACCACCGTGAGCGCCATGGCGGCGGCAATGGCAGCATCCACCGCGTTGCCACCGGCCAGCAGCATGCGCAAGCCCGCCTGCGCGGCCAGCGGCTGCGAGGTGGAAACCACATTGCGGCCCATGACCGCGCTGCGGTTGGAGGCGTAGGGAAGGGACCAGTCGAGAGAATTGGAATTCATAAAGCGTGTGTCTCCAGGACCCATGTCCGGTGCGCCAGACACGGGTAGATCAGGCATGGCGCAGGCGAGAGACGCCGAGGAAGGGCGCCCCGCACCGAGGGCGTCGTCCCCCTCGGGGGAAGGCGCCGAAGGCGACTCAGGGGGTTAGTCGATATTTATTTTGTGCTGGCGAATCACCGCCGCCCAGCGGTTGCTGTCGGCCTGCACCATGCTGGCGAACTGCGCGGGCGTGCGCGGCGCTGCAGGCTCCACGCCCAGCTTGGCCAGGCTCTCGGCCACTTCGGGCGCCTGCACGGCCTTGGCAAAGGCCTTGTGCACCTTCTCCACCAGCGCGGGCGGCGCACCTGCAGGCAGGTACACACCAAACCAGGTCACCGACGAATAACCGGGCAGGCCGGACTCAGCCAGCGTGGGCAGCTCGGGCGCCAGGGTGCTGCGCTTTTCGCTGGTCACCGCGATGGCGCGCAAGCGGCCCGCCTTGGCGTGGGGCATGCCGGTGGGCAGCGAGTCAAACAGCACATGCGTCTGCCCGGCGATCAGATCAGGGATGGCCAGCGCCGTGCCCTTGTAAGGGATGTGCGTCATCTCCACACCCGCCTGGGCGCTGAAGGCCGCAGTGTTCAGGTGCACTATGGTGCCGTTGCCGCTGGTGGCGTAGTTGAGCTTGCCGGGGTGGGCCTTGGCATAGGCAATCAGTTCGCCCACGGTCTTGACCGGCAGCGAGTTGGTGACCAGCAGCACGCTGGGTGCGTCGGCCACATGGGCCACGGGCGTGAAGTCCTTGCGCGGGTCGTAGGCCAGCTTGGGCATCAGGTGGGGAGAGATGGCGTGCGTGCTGCTGGTGGTCAGCAGCAGGGTGTAGCCATCGGGTGCAGCCTTGGCCGCCTCGGCCGTGCCCAGGGTGCCGCCCGCGCCGGGCTTGTTGTCCACCACCAGCTGCTGGCCCAGGTCGGCCGCCACGCGCTGGGTGACCACGCGGGCCACCAGGTCGGTTGCGCCGCTGGCCGGGAAGGGCACGATCACCCGCACAGGGCGGTCCGGCCAGTTGGCTTGTGCCTGCGCGGCAGACGCCAGCACCAGCAGGCCGGCCAGGCCCCAGACACCACGGCCCCAGGAAAGTAGACGCATACAGAGCACTCCCGCAAAGAAATCGGACACAACAAAGGATGGACCCATCTTAGGAAGCTGCGCCTTGCTTGACCACCAGCATTTCAGCAAGCTGCTTTGCCACCACGGCAAACCGTCGCATACTGCGGGCTTCCCTCTGCCCCTTCCCCCATGCGCCCTCACCTGCTGCAAGACACCACCCTGCGCTACTTTCTGGCCGTGGCGCAGAGCGGCTCGCTGACCGAAGCCTCGGCCCGCCTGCATGTCGCCGCCTCGGCGCTAAGCCGCCAGATCGCGGGGCTGGAGGCCCAGCTGGGCACGCCCCTGTTCGAGCGCCACCCGCGCGGCATGGTGCTGACGGCGGCGGGCGAGATCCTGGCGGTGCATGCACGCCGCACCTTGCTGGACGCCGAGCGCGCGCTGGGCGAGATCGGTGCGCTGCAGGGCCTGCGGGCCGGGCAGGTGCGCCTGGCCACGTCCGACGCCTTTGCCAACGAGCTGGTGCCGCGCCTGTGCGTGGAGTTCCAGCGCACCTATGCCGGGGTGCAGTTCAGCGTGATCGCCCTGCCCACGGCCCAGGTCCCGGACGCCGTGCGCAGCGGCGCGGCCGACATCGGCCTGTGCTTCAGCCGCGCGCCGCACAAGGACATCGACGTGGCCTACCGCCAGAGCGCCCCGGTGCTGGCCCTGCTGCCGCCCGGCCACCCGCTGGCCAGCGCAGGCAGCGTGACCCTGGCGCAGATGGCCGCCTACCCCCTGGCCCTGCCCCCGGCCGAAACCACGGTGCGCCAGATGATCGACATCGTCTGCAGCCGCCAGGGCCTGCAGCTCGAAGCCGTGCTCATCAGCAACCACGCCAAGACGGTGGTCAACTTTGTGCAGCAGGGCGGCGGGCTGTCCGTGGCCAGCGAGATCGCCGTGCGCCACCTGGTGGCCGAAGGCGCCATCGTGGCCCTGCCCATCAGCGACCCCGGCATGGACCTGCGCGACATCGAGATCCAGACCCTGGCCGGGCGCAGCCTGCCGGTGGCGGCGCAGGCGTTTCTGGAGCTGCTCAAGGAACAGTTGCCGGGCTCGGCCACGCCCGTCACTGCGGCTGCCAGAGGTGGGCCAGCCGCGTGAACCCATGGGTGTGCGGGTCTTCCCGCGCGACGATGTGGTCCGCCTCGCCGGGGCGGGACAGGTCCAGCACCCGCTGCTCGATGTGCGAGCCGGAGCGCAGTGAAAAGAACACGCGCACCCGGGGCGCGGTCAGTGTCTCGGGGTGGTGCTCCACCACCACGGCGAGCCGGCCCGACGCCAGGCGCACCAGCGACCCCACGGGGTAGATGCCCACCACGCGCACAAAGGCGTGCAGGATCGACGGGTCGAAATGCCCCTCCCACTGCGCCATGCGTGCCAGGGCCAGCGCCGGGTCCCAGGCGTTCTTGTAGGCCCGCTCGGAAGTCACCGCGTCATACACATCACAGACCGCCGCCATGCGCGCCAGCAGGCTGATCTGCCCCTGTGGCAAGCCATGCGGGTAGCCGCTGCCGTCCATCTTTTCATGGTGGTGCAGACAGACGTCGATCACGGAGTCCGGCACCTGGCCGCCACGGCGCAGGATCTCCACCCCGTGCTGCGGATGCATCTGCATCACCCGGAACTCTTCGGGCGTGAGCTTGCCCGGCTTGTCGAGAATATGGCCTGGCACCCGCAGCTTGCCTACGTCGTGCAGCAGCCCACACATGCCTGCCTCGCGCACCTGATCGGGCGCCAACCCCAGCTGGCGCGCCAAAGCGATCATCAAAGTGCATACCGCCACGGAATGCGCGAAGGTGTAGTTGTCCTTGCTCTTGAGGCGCACCAGCCCGATCAGCGCCCCAGGCTGGGTCGCCACCATGGCCGTCAACTCATCCACGATGGCCAGGCTGTGGTCCAGAGAGATCGCCTGCCCCGCACGGGCCTGGCAGAACAGTGACCGAACCACCTCGCGCGCATTCAGCGCCAGCCGCTCGGCGCGGTGGGGCGGGGCTGCCGAATCGCCAGGGGCCGACACGCGGTGCTGCCGCGATGCAGGCTCTGCGGCGGGGGCGGCGGACGACTCCGCCGGAATACCCACACCGTCCTCACGCGCGGGTGCCACCTCGGCCGCCACATCCGCGCCGCGCGAAATGTCGATCCAGCAATGTTCCACGCCGCTGCTACGCAGGGCCTGCACGTCGCCCTCGCTCTGCAGCACAAACCGGCTGCGCCAGAACGGATGGTCCATCCACGACGCATCCAGTGCGTGGACAAACATGCCGGGCGCGGCCTGATCCACCGGAATTCTTTTCAACACGGGGGCACGGTCCATGGCTATCTACCTGGCATGGGCCACCCGGTGGGGTTCAGCCCCTGCCACTGCACAGGGTGGATCAGAACCGCTTCCAGCTGGCATCCGCGCCCGGTGCCGCGCTTTGCGCCGCCTTCTGTGCGGCGGGGGGCAGTGCCGGGGCCTGCCGCTGCAGTGCGCCGGGCGCAGCAGGGCGGGTGGCGGGTACAGGCCGCTGTGCTTCCGGCCCCAGGCGAAACACGGCCACCGCCTGCACCAGTTGCTGGGCCTGGTGGTTCAGGCTGTCGGCGGCTGCCGCCGCCTCTTCCACCAGGGCGGCGTTCTGCTGGGTCACCGTGTCCAGCTGGGTCACGGCTTCGTTGATCTGGCTGATGCCTGCGGTTTGCTCCTGCGTGGCGGTGGTGATGTCGCCAATCAGGTCGGCCACGCTGCGCACCTGGGCCACCAGGGTGTCCATCACCTGGCCGGCGTCGTTCACCAGCTGGCTGCCTTTCTCGACCCGGCCCACGCTGTCCTCGATCAGGCCCTTGATCTCTTTGGCCGCTGCGGCGCTGCGCTGGGCCAGGCTGCGCACCTCGCTCGCCACCACGGCAAAACCACGGCCCTGCTCGCCCGCACGCGCAGCCTCCACCGCCGCGTTCAGCGCCAGGATGTTGGTCTGGAAGGCGATGCCATCGATCACGCCGATGATGTCGGAGATGCGCTGGGAGGATGTGTTGATCTCCGCCATCGTGGCCACCACCTGCCCCACCACGCGGCCGCCATCGTGGGCCGCCGCGCTGGCGCTGCGTGCCAGCTCAGCCGCCTGGCGCGAGACGTCGGCACTGCTTTGCACGGTGCTGGTCAGCTCTTCCATCGAGGCCGCCGTCTCCTCCAGGTTGCTGGCCTGCTCCTCGGTGCGCTGGGACAGGTCCGCATTGCCCACCGAGATTTGCCCGGCGCCCGTGGCAATGCTGTCGCTGGCCTCGCGCACCGTGCCCACCACGCTGCGCAGCGCGCGCTGCATGTCGTGCATCGCGGCCACCACACTGCCCGCCCGGGCGCGCGAGGTATCGATGGGCAGGGACAGGTCCCCGGCGGCGATGGCGTTGGCGGCCTGCGCCACGGCGGCCGGCTCGCCGCCCAGCGCGCGTGTGAGGCTGCGGGTCAGGGCCACACCAATCGCGAGCCCCACCAGCGCACCGCCGGCCGTCAGGGAAATCAGCAACACGCGGATGCGGCTGTAGATAGTGTCCGTTTCATCGTTGAGCGCCTTGGCGTCGCTGCGCTTGCGCTCGACCAGCTTGCCCAGCAGGTCGTCGGCCTTGTCGGCGAGGGTGCGCACCGCGCGCATCTTGTCGGTGGAGGCGCGCACATTGGCCAGCTCCTCCTCCTTGAGCAGCGCCGCCACCTGGTCCAGCCCGGCGGCGTAGTCGCGCAAAGCCGCACCAGCGTCCCGCGCAAGGGCCTTGCCACTGTCGGTGACGAAGTACTGGGCGGATCGCTCCAGCTCGCTCTGCGCCTGCGACACGCTTTCTCCGGCAGAGCGCAACTGCGTGGCACGCTCCTGCTCCGACGCCGCCAGCAGCGCGCTGCGCATGGCGCGCCCGGCCATGACGAGGTTGATGTTGGCCTCGGTGGCATGCAGCATGCCTGTCATCTCGCGCTCATACATCAGCTGGGCCAGATCGTTGATCTGGGACGATTTCTGGATGCCGTTGATCCCGATCACCGCCCCCACTGCGGCGACTGCGAGAAACCCGCCAATCAGCTTGCTCCCCACCGGAAGCTTCTTGAACCATTCCACGATGTCGTTTCCTTTGCTGTGTTCTTGTCGATGGCAAGACACCGTGGATGCACCGCGCCACAGCCACCCGGCGGCGGCATGCGCCGCCGGGCCCGCAGACCTCCCCCCGACTCGGCGGGATTGTCCGGATGGAGCCCGGCCGCCGTCTACACGATTCGCGCAGTTGTCTGCATGTTTAACGCAAAAGTAACCTCCAGGCGATTTTTTGACAGCTATTGACAGCTTGAGCTGCTTGTACACTGCGCCACTCGGGACCTCCCTGCAGACCCCAGGGCTCACACCCGGCCATCTCCGGTTTCTCTCCTCCTGCCTTCAGCGGTACCACGCTCTGAACCCCACGTCCGCCCCGTCCCCTTTGCTGTTCGGCAACGACCGCTGCGCCACCTTCTCCACCCCTGCGGCGTTTGGAGAGTCGGTCTTGCCCCTGTGGCCCAAGCTCCAGGATTGCGATGCCCAGCCACGGGACAAAGCCTTTGCGGGCCAATCGGCCTCCGTGGTGCTGCCCTGCATATCAGCCATAGCCGCCTCGTTCACGTCGCTGCGTGTGGCGGTGGCCGACAACACGCGCGCCTCCGTGTCCTTCAAGCTGCAAGGCCACAACGAGCTGCGGGTGCAAAACCAGAAGCTGGAGTTGACCGGGCCCCGCTGCGTGTTCATTCCGGCGGGCTCCGGCCCCCAGGAGGCCATTGGCCAGGGGCAGAACGTGCTCATGCTGCAGCTGGACCCCCACGGGCTGCACATGGCGGCGCGCGCACTGCGGGGTCTGGAGGCAGGGTGTCCGGTCGACCTGGACCAGGGGCGGGTCCGCTTCCTGACCTCGCAAACGGGCCCTTCTCTGGAGGCCCTGGCGCGGCACATCGGGGCCACCATCCATCTGCACCTGGACCAGCCGGAGGTATTGCACCGGCTGGGCTTCCAGGATTTTGTCTACCGCCAGCTGGTGCTGCTGTTCCGGCCCGACTGGCTGACCGCCGAGATCCGCCCGCCCCGCCCCGGCAGCCTGCGCGAACGCGTGGCCGTGGACAAGGTGTGCGATGCCATGCTGGCCGAGCCTGGGGCGCGCTTCACCCTCAGCGAACTGGCCCAGCTGGGCTGCCTGTCGGTACGGGCGCTGCAGTATGCGTTTCAGCACCGGTTCGGGCAGTCCCCCCTGCAGTGGCTGCGCGATCAGCGGCTGGCAACCGCGCGCCAGCGCCTGCTGCAGGACAGTGCAGACACCATCGCGCAGATTGCCATGGATTGCGGGTTTGCCAGCGCCAGCAGCTTTTCAGCGTTCTACCGTGAGCGCTATGGCGAGTTACCCGCCCAGACCCGCACCCGGAGGTTTTGAGAGCAGAAAGGACGGCCCATGCAGGGCCCACGGCTGCCGCCGGCAACGGCTCAGTAGCCGTGCTGCGCGCGAAAATCCCGCGCCTTGCCAAAGTGCCCGTTGCCAATGAAAGGCACGGGCGGGCGCAGTGCCGACAGCGGCGAGGGGTGGTTGGAGGTGAGCACCAGGTGCCCCCGGTCGGCGGGAATCCACGCCCGCTTGGACTGAGCGTGCGAGCCCCAGAGCATGAACACCACCGGGCGCGGGCCCTCGGCCACGTGGCGGATGACGGTGTCGGTCAGCTCCTCCCAGCCTTTGCCTGCATGGCTGGCGGCCTGGCCCTCTTCGACCGTGAGGCAGGTGTTGAGCAGCAGCACGCCATTTTTGGCCCACTTGACCAGACTGCCGCCCGGGTTCGGGAACGGGGGGAAGGCCACCCCCAGGTCGCGCTGCATCTCCTTGAAGATATTCTGCAGCGAGGGCGGCAGGCGCACGCCCGGCGCGACGGAAAACGCCAGCCCCTCGGCCTGGCCCCGGCCGTGGTACGGGTCCTGCCCCAGGATGACCACGCGCACCTCCTCGGGCGGCGTCAGCTCCAGCGCGCGCAGCGGCTGGGGCGGAAAAATCGCCGCCCCCGCCTGCAGCCGCGCCTGCAAAAACGCGAGCAGTGCCTGCCCGCGTACGCCGGCAAAAAACGCGTCCACCAAGGGCTGCCAGCCCGGGGCTACCGGCCAGTCAGCGGGCTGGGCCGTCTGGAGTTGCGTAGCGGGCATTTCAGAGGGATTCATGGCGAAATGGGCTAGTAGCGCAGGTGAAATATGCGCCACCAGCTATCAAAAAGATAGTAACTATTCACTGTCAAGCAAACAGCTTGGCCAGCGCCAGGCCGGGGTCGTCGGCGCGCATGAAGGCCTCGCCCACCAGGAAGGCGTGCACGCCCGCGTCGCGCATGGTCTTCACGTCGGCAGGCTTCAGGATGCCCGACTCGGTGACCAGCAGGCGGTCAGCGGGCACATCCTTGAGCATGCCCAGTGTTGTGTCCAGCGTGACCTCGAACGTGCGCAGGTTGCGGTTGTTGATGCCGACCAGCGGCGTCTTGAGCTTCAGCGCGCGCTCCAGCTCGGCGCGGTCGTGCACCTCCACCAGCACCGCCATGTCCAGGCTGCGGGCGATGGCCTCGAAGTCGGCCATCTGGGCGTCATCCAGGCTCGCGGCGATCAGCAGGATGGCATCGGCGCCCATCGCGCGCGATTCGTAGATCTGGTACGCGTCCACCATGAAGTCCTTGCGCAGCACGGGCAGCGTGGTGCTGGCGCGGGCTTGCTTCAGGTAGTCGGGCTGGCCCTGGAAGAACTGGCGGTCGGTCAGCACCGACAGGCAGGCCGCGCTGACCTTGCCATCGCCTTCCATGTAGCTCTGGGCGATGTCGGCCGGCTCGAAATTGGCGCGCAGCACGCCCTTGCTGGGGCTGGCCTTCTTCACTTCGGCAATCACGGCCGCCTGGCCCTTGGCGATCTTGGCGCGCAGCGCGCCTTCAAAGTCGCGCGTGAGCACGCGGCTCTCGGCATCGGCGCGCATGGCGTCAAAGGGCAGGCGCTTTTTGGCGGCGGCCACTTCTTCGTGCTTGACGGCCACGATCTTGTTGAGGATGTCACTGCTCATGGTGGACTGCCTTGTCGGTTTCAGTGGGCTCGGCGGAGCCCTGTTTCAGAATGCGGGTGAACACGCGGTGCATCACGACCCCGGCCACGATGAACAGGGCAGAGACGCCCAGTGCAATCCAGGTGCCAGGGTCGCGCCACATGGCCAGGTCAGACCGTCGTATCAGACCGCTGTAGCCAGCGCGTGCGTGCGCGTGACCACCTGCTCCAGCTTGGCCAGCGCGGCGCCGGAGGCAATCGCGGCGCGTGCCTTGGCAATGCCTGCCTGGATGGAGTCGGCCACATTGGCGGCGTACAGGGCCACGCCTGCGTTCAGGCAAACAATGTCCTGCGCGGCGCCGGGCTCTCCCTTGAGCACGCCGATCAGCATCTCGCGTGACTGCTCGGGTGTTTCGACCTTGAGCGCGCGGTTGCTCGCCATCGGCAGGCCAAAGTCCTCGGGGTGGATTTCGTACTCGGTGATCTGGCCGTTTTTCAGTTCGCCCACCAGTGTGGCGGCGCCCAGGCTCACTTCGTCCATGCCGTCACGGCCGTAGACCACCAACGCATGCTCGGCGCCCAGGCGCTGCAGCGCGCGCACCTGGATACCGACGAGGTCGGGGTGGAACACGCCCATCAGGATGTTGGGCGCGCCTGCGGGGTTGGTGAGCGGGCCCAGGATGTTGAAGATGGTGCGCACGCCCAGCTCCTTGCGCACCGGGGCCACGTTCTTCATGGCGGGGTGGTGGTTGGGCGCGAACATGAAGCCGATGCCGACGTCGGCAATGCACTGGGCGATCTGCTCGGGCTTGAGGTTGATGTGAATGCCCAGGGCTTCCATCACATCAGCGCTGCCGCTCTTGCTCGACACACCGCGCCCGCCATGTTTGCTGACCTTGGCGCCCGCCGCAGCGGCCACGAACATGGAGCAGGTGGAGATATTGAAGGTGTTGGCACCGTCGCCGCCCGTGCCCACGATGTCCACCATGTGGGTCGCGTCCTTGACGTGCACCTTGGTGCTGAACTCTCGCATCACCTGCGCGGCGGCGGTGATCTCGCCGATGGTTTCCTTCTTCACGCGCAGGCCGGTGATGATGGACGCCGTCATGACCGGCGAGAGTTCGCCATTCATGATGAGCCGCATCAGGTGCAGCATCTCGTCGTGGAAGATTTCGCGGTGCTCGATGGTGCGCTGCAGCGCTTCCTGGGGGGTAATGGGCATGGAATGTCTCCTGGAATTTATGCAGAGGGCTGGTCCGTGAAGGCCAGCTTGAGCCCGAAGCCGATGAACATGGCACCCGCCACGCGGTCCAGCCAGTGCATGCCGCGCTGAATGACCGTGGCTCGCCGTGCCACCCACGACGCGGCCAGCGCCCATCCCACGTTGATAGGGATGGCGTTGATGTTGAACAGCACGCCCAGCAACACAAAGGCCAGCGCCTTGTTGTCCGCACCCGGCGCGATGAACTGCGGCACAAAGGCCAGGAAGAAGATAGCGACCTTGGGGTTGAGCACGTTGGTCCAGAAGCCGCCGAGGAACACCTTGGAGAGCGGCGTGTGTTGCGCAGGGGCCGCCTGGGCTGCCGCCAGCGCTGCGCTGTTGCCCCCATCGGTCCCGGGCTTGGACAGCAGCATGCGCACGCCCATCCACATCAGGTACGCCGCACCGATCCACTTGAGCACGGTGAACGCGGTGGCCGATGCGGCCAGCAGTGCGCCCACGCCCACGGCGGCGGCAAAGATGTGCACAAAGCACCCGGCCGTGATGCCCAGCCCCGCCACGATGCCCGCGCGCGTGCCAGACTTGAGTGCGTTGGTGACGATGTAGAGCACATCAGGCCCGGGCGTGAGGTTGAGCAGCCAGCCGGCGGCGATGAACATCACCAGCTGATGGGCATCGATGAAGTTCATGCGCGCTGCTCCAGAAAGTTTTGGAGCATGGCGTGGCCGTGTTCAGTGAGGATGCTTTCGGGGTGGAACTGCACACCTTCGATCGCCAAAGTCTTATGACGCACTCCCATGATCTCGCCGTCATCCGTCCAGGCCGTCACCTCCAGCACGTCGGGGCAGGTGGCGCGCTCGATGGCCAGCGAGTGGTAGCGGTTGACGGTGAATCGCTCGGGCAGGTGTGCGAACACGCCTTCCTGCGTGGTGGTGATGACGCTGGTCTTGCCATGCATGAGCTGCTGCGCCCGCACGATGCGACCGCCAAACGCCGCGCCGACGCTCTGATGCCCCAGGCAC
>OFJB01000302.1_pt1 | contig 25231 bp, 25 predicted proteins | sample 1775081 | NCBI WGS metagenome assembly OFJB01 (sample SAMN08195771, study PRJEB24354) | sludge metagenome | isolation source: initial sludge from phenol fed wastewater aerobic bioreactor | place: India: Nagpur | collected 2016-06-05
TGCAGCACGTGCACAGCAACTACGAGATCGACCTGTTCCAGGCGCTGATCGCCGCCGCCGCGCGCGAGACCGGCTGCGCCGACCTGGCGCACCCGTCGCTCAAGGTGATCGCCGACCACATCCGCGCCACCGCCTTCCTGGTGAGCGACGGCGTGATCCCCGGCAACGAAGGCCGCGGCTACGTGCAGCGGCGCATCATCCGCCGCGCCATCCGCCACGGCTACAAGCTGGGGCAAAAGACGCCGTTCTTCCACAAGCTGGTGGCCGATCTCGTCGCGCAGATGGGCGAGGCCTATCCGCGCCTGGCGCAGGAGCAGGCGCACATCACCAGCGTGCTCAAGACCGAGGAAGAACGCTTCTTCGAGACGCTGGCGCACGGCATGGAGATCCTCGACGGCGCGCTGGCGGACGGCGCCAAGCGGCTGCCCGGCGACGTGGCCTTCAAGCTGCACGATACCTACGGCTTTCCGCTCGACCTGACCAACGACGTCTGCCGCGAGCGCGGCGTGGCCGTTGATGAGGCGGGCTTCGACGCCGCGATGCAGCACCAGAAGAACACGGCGCGCGCCGCCGGCAAGTTCAAGATGGACCGCGTGCTGGCCTACGAGGGCGAGGCCAGCACCTTCACCGGCTACGAGCACCTGGCCGACCCGGCCCGCGTCACGGCGCTGTACTTCGAGGGCGAGAGCGTGCCGCACCTGGCGGCCGGGCAGGCGGGCGTGGTGGTGCTCGATGTCACGCCGTTCTATGCCGAATCCGGCGGGCAGGTGGGCGACCAGGGCGAGATCGGCGGCGCGGGCGTGCGCTTTGCCGTGCACGACACGCTCAAGATCAAGGCTGGCGTCTTCGGCCACCACGGCGTGCTCGCCTCGGGCAGCCTCAAGGTGGGCGATAGGGTAGAGGCGCAGGTCGATGCCGCGCGCCGCGCCGCCACCATGCGCAACCACAGCGTCACCCACCTGATGCACAAGGCGCTGCGCGAGGTGCTGGGCAGCCACGTGCAGCAAAAGGGCTCGCTGGTCGATCCCGAGAAGACGCGCTTCGACTTCGCGCACAACGCGCCGGTCACGCCGGCGCAGATCGCCGAGGTCGAGCGCCGCGTGAATGCCGAGATCCTCGCCAACAGCGCCACGCAGGCGCGCGTGATGGACATCGAGAGCGCGCAGAAGACCGGCGCGACCATGCTCTTCGGCGAGAAGTACGGCGAGAGCGTGCGCGTGCTCGACATCGGCACCAGCCGCGAGTTCTGCGGCGGCACGCACGTGGCGCGCACCGGCGACATCGGCCTGTTCAAGATCGTCGCCGAGAGCGGCGTGGCCGCGGGCGTGCGCCGCGTGGAAGGCGTGACCGGCGAGAACGCGCTCGCCTACCTGCAGTCGCTGGAGGCCACGGTGCACGACGCGGCCGGCGCGCTCAAGGCGCCGGCGGCGGAGCTGGCGCAGCGCATCGCCGGCACGCTCGACCAGATCAAGGCGCTGGAGAAGGAAATCGCCCAGCTCAAGGGCAAGCTCGCCTCCAGCCAGGGCGATGAACTGGCGGGGCAGGCGGTGGAGGTCAAGGGTCTGAAGGTGCTGGCGGCCGTGCTGCCCGGCGCCGACGCCAGGACCTTGCGCGAGACCATGGACAAGCTCAAGGACAAGCTCGGGAGCGCGGCCATCGTGCTCGCCGCCGTCGAGGGCGACAAGGTGCAGCTCGCCGCCGGCGTGACCAAGGCCGAGACCGCCAGGGTCAAGGCGGGCGAGCTGGTGAACTTCGTCGCCCAGCAGGTCGGCGGCAAGGGCGGCGGCAAGCCCGACATGGCGATGGCCGGCGGCAGCGACGCGGCCGCGCTGCCCGCGGCGCTGGCCAGCGTGCCGGCCTGGGTGGCCGAGCGGCTGTGACCCCGCTGCTCTCGCGGCGCGGCTGGCTGGCGCTGCTGGCCTGCGCGGCCGCCGCCGGGCCCGCGCGGGCGCAGTACCGCGCATCGCCCTGGCCCAGGGGCCGGACGCAGCCGCCGCTGGCGGGCACCGATCTGCAGGGCCGCGCCTGGGACCTGGCCCGCCTGCAGGGGCGCGTGGTGCTGCTCAACTTCTGGGCCACCTGGTGCGCGCCGTGCAAGGAGGAGATGCCGACCTTGCAGACCCTGGCCGAGATCGAGGGCGACGATCTGGCCGTGCTGGCCATCGACGTGGCCGAATCCCTGTCGCGCGTGCGCCGCTATCTGCAGGCCACGCAGCTCGACCTCGCGGTGCTGCTCGATCCGCAGGGCGAGACGGCGCGCGCCTGGGGCGTCTCGGTGTTCCCCACCACGGTGCTGATCGACCCGCGGGGGCAGGCCCGCCAGGTGGTGCTGGGCGCCGTGGACTGGACGGGCGCCGAGGCCTCCCGCTGGCTCGCGGCCTTGCGCTCGCCCCATCCGCGGCGTACATAATCGCCGCCGTCGCGCGCCCGGTGGCGCCGACCGCCTGCCTTCGAGGCATGGGCGTTTGCAACACAACGCCCCACATGCGCCGACAGGTGTTCACCAAGCACACAAGGGTTCTCTTTCATGAACTTGCATCGCCGCTCTCTCGTGGGACGCGTGGCCTGCGCTGGCATGGCCGCCGCGTTTCCTGCCGCATGGGTCGTTCCGGCCCGCGCCGCGTCTTCTTCCGACCACCGCTTCGCGCCGCGCGCGGGCGATTGGCGCACCTTCGATGTCACCACGCGCATCGAGCTGCCCGCCACCACCAGCGCCACGCGCGTCTGGGTGCCGCTGCCGTCGGTGCAGACCGACTGGCAGTTGCCGATCAACGATGCGGTGCAGGGCAACGGCAGCGCGCGCCTCATCGCCGACGGCGCGCAGGGCGTGCGCATGCTGGCCGTGGCGTTCGACGCGGGCGTGCCGCAGCCGTGGGTGGAAGTCACCAGCCGCGTGAGCACGCAAAGCCGCGAGCTGGCGCGCCACAAGCGCCACGAAGACCCGCAGACCCTGGGCCATGCGCTGCGCGCCACCCGGCTGCTGCCCACCGACGGCATCGTGCGCGAGACCGCGCTCAAGGCCACGCGCGGCGCCCGCGGCGACGAGGCCAAGGCGCGCGCCATCTACGATTGGGTGGTGGCCAACGCCTGGCGCGAGCCCGAGGTCAAGGGCTGCGGCGAGGGCGACATCAAGACCATGCTGGAAACCGGCAACCTCGGCGGCAAGTGCGCCGACCTGAACGCGCTCTTCGTCGGCCTGTGCCGCGCCGTCGGCGTGCCCGCGCGCGACGTCTACGGCATCCGCGTCGCGCCCTCGGGCTTCGGCTACCGGCAGCTCGGCGGCAACCCGGCCGACCTCAGCGGCGCGCAGCACTGCCGCGCCGAGGTCTACCTGCAGGCGCACGGCTGGACGGCGATGGACCCGGCCGACGTCGCCAAGGTCATGCGCCAGGAAACGCCCGAGTGGATCCGGCGCACCGACGACCCGCTGATCGCGCCCGTCATGGCCGGGCTCTACGGCGCCTGGGAAGGCAACTGGGTGGCCTACAACACCGCGCACGACGTGAAGCTGCCCGGCAGCCACGGCAAGGCGCTGGGCTTTCTCATGTACCCCATGGCCGAGGACGCCGATGGCTGGTTCGACCCCTACGACCCGGCCCACTTCACTTACCGCATCAGCGCCCGCCAGGCCGCCGCATGAAAGGACGCTGAGTGAGCACCATCACCTGGGACGATTTCACCAAGGTCGAGCTGCGCGTGGGCCGCATCGTCGCGGCCGAAGTGTTCAAGCAGGCGCGCAAGCCCGCCTACAGGCTGCAGGTGGACTTCGGCCCGCAGGTGGGCGTGAGGAAGTCCAGCGCGCAGATCACGCAGCACTACACGCCCGAGGCGCTGGTGGGGCGCCTCGTCGTCGCCGTGCTCAACTTTCCTCCCAAGCAGATCGGCCCGCTGATGTCCGAGTGCCTGGTGACCGGCTTTCACGACGAAGCCGGCCATGTGCGCCTGTGCGTGCCCGATGGCGAGGTGCCGCTGGGCACGCGGCTGCTGTGACGCCATGAAATCGTTTGCTCTTGCATTGATAGTGGCTGGCGCTTTGTCCGCCTGCGCTACAGGCCAAAATGCCTTGGAAAACGCGGCAGCCCCGGCGGCCGCGGCAGCGCAGCCCAATCCGGCCTGCCCCGATCTGGCGCGCTGGCCGGCGCGCCGGCTCTACGGCCGCTGGAGCGTGGAGCTGCCGCAGCTGGGCGAGCGCGGCACGCTGGTGCTGCGCCAGCATCCGGAGTTCGCCGCCAGCCTGCGCGGCGAATTCACGCTCGGCGGCGTGCGCTCGATCGCCTCGGGCGACGTGGAGGAGGGCGACTTCAACCTCGACGAATCGCGCGACGGCAAGACTCTCTCGGCCTTCTGGACCGGGCGGCTCGATGAGGCGAGCTGCGGGCGCGAGATCCGCGGCACCTTGCAGCGGCTCGACCGCCCGGGCCAGCGGGGCATCGACACGCCCTTCGTGCTGCGGCGCGCGGACGCGGGGAGCGGCTGGTAGGGGCTCTCGGCGGACTCGGGCGGGGAGTCCTATAATTGCATAGCCTAACTATGCAATTCATCGTCCGTGTCCAAATCCAGCCATAGCCCCGCGGGGGCCGCCGAACTGCTCGACGTGGTGGTGCGGCTCAACCGCTGGGTCACGCACCATTCCGACTGGGCGCTGCCGCTGGCGCAGGTGCGCGTGCTCTCGCAGATCGACGAATGGGGGCAGGCGCGCACCAGCGATCTGGCGCGCGCCGAGCACTGCAGCCAGCCGACGATGACGGCGCGCATCCAGCACCTGCAGGCCCAGGGCTGGGTGGCGCGCACCAGCGATCCGCAGGATGCGCGCGCGGCCATGCTCACGCTCACCGCCGAGGGCCGCGCCGTGCTGGCCGACGCGCGCGGCACCCGCGCCCGCGTGCTGCAGACGCTGATGGCGCAGATGGACGCCCCCGGGCGCGAGCGCCTGCGCGCGGCCACCGACACCCTGGAAACCCTGCTGCAGATGGCCTACGCCCATCGGCCCCAACCTCCCCGCAACGCACCATGAATCTCCTGCACCAACCCAAGGCCGTGCTGGCCGTCGCCTTCGCCTGCGTCATCGCCTTCATGGGCATCGGCCTGGTCGATCCCATCCTCAAGCCGATTGCCGATTCGCTGGGCGCCACGCCCTCGCAGACCTCGCTGCTGTTCACCAGCTACATGGCCATCATGGGGCTGGCGATGCTGATCACCAGCGCCGTCTCCAGCCGCCTGGGCGTCAAGCGCACCCTGCTGCTCGGGCTGGCGATCATCATCGTGGGCGCGGGCCTGGCGGGCGCCTCGGGCTCGATCGGCGCCATCGTCGGCTGGCGCGCGCTCTGGGGCCTGGGCAACGCGCTCTTCGTCGCCACGGCGCTCACGGCCATCGTCACCAGCTCGCGCGGCTCGGTGCGCGAGGCCATCATCTTCTACGAGGCGGCGCTGGGCGTGGGCATCGCCGCCGGGCCGCTGATCGGCGGCGTGCTCGGCTCGATCTCCTGGCGCGGGCCGTTCTTCGGCGTCTCGGTGCTGATGGCCTTCGCGTTCCTGGTGACGGTCTTCCTGCTGCCCGAAAGCGCTACCCGGCCGCAGCCCAGCGCGCTGCGCGATCCGCTGCGCGCGCTGCGCCACCCGGGGCTGCTGGGCGTGGCGCTCACCGCGCTGCTCTACAACTTCGGCTTCTTCACGCTGCTGGCGTACACGCCGTTCCCGCTCAACATGGGCGCGCGGCAGGTGGGCCTGGTGTTCTTCGGCTGGGGCGTGGCGCTGGCCTTCGCGTCCGTCTTCATCGCGCCGCGGCTGCAGGAGCGCTGGGGCACGCTGCCCTCGGCCCTGATGGCCCTGGCCGGCTTCGCGCTGGTGCTGGCCGTCATGGCGGTCTGGACCGGGAACAAGGCGGTGCTGGCCGGCGGCGTGGTGGCGGCGGGGCTGTTCCTGGGCATCAACAACACCCTGGTGACCGAGATGGTGATGAACGCCGCGCCGGTGCCGCGCGGCGTGGCCTCGGCCGCGTACAGCTTCGTGCGCTTCGCCGGCGGCGCGGTGGCGCCGTGGCTCGCCGGCGTGCTGGGCGAGCGCATCAACGACCACGTGCCCTACTGGGTGGGCGCGGCGGCGGTGCTGCTGGGCGCCGGTGTGCTGGCGTACAGCCGGCGCCACCTGCTGCACATCGACGCCGTGCTCGCGCATGGCGCCGCGCCCGCGGCGGTGGCCGCGGCCAGCCGCTGAGATCTACAGGCCCACGGGCAGCGGCCCGTTCTCCTGGATTTCCTCCATCACCACGTAGCTGTTGCTCTGCGCCGGCACCGGGATCTGGCGCAGGATGTGGCCCAGCAACTCGCGGTACTCGCGCATCGCCGACAGGCGCACCTTCACCAGGTAGTCGAAGCTGCCCGAGATCAGGTGGCACTCGACCACGCGCGGCTCCAGCAGCAGCGCCTGGCGCACCGTCTCGAACACCTGCGCCGACTTGGACGAGAGCGTGAGCTCGACGAACACCAGCAGGCCACGCCCCAGCGCCTCGGGGTTCACGCGCGCGTGGTAGCCCGTGATCACGCCCTCGCGCTCCAGGCGCTTGACGCGCTCGGTGCAGGGCGAGGTGGTCAGGCCGATGCGCTGCGCCAGCTCGGTCATCGGCAGGCGGCCCTGGCGCTGCAGTTCTTCGAGGATTTTCCGGTCGATGCGGTCGATTTCAACCATGATCACTTTTAATATTCGATAACGAAGTGATTTTTGCTGAAATTCTCGGGTTTGGCTATGCATTTCAGTGAGACTTTCCGCACCCTAGTACCTAAACTTCCGGCCCATACAACAGGCGTGGACCTGCGGAGGCAATCATGAAAGTTCTGGTTCTGGGTGGCGGGGTGATCGGGGTCAGCACGGCGTACTACCTGGCGCGCGCCGGGGCCGACGTGACGGTGCTCGAACGCGAGGACGGCGTGGCGCTGGAGACCAGCTTCGCCAACGCCGGCCAGGTCTCGCCCGGCTACAGCACGCCGTGGGCCGCGCCCGGCATTCCGCTGAAGGCGCTCAAGTGGATGTTCCAGAAGCACGCGCCGCTGGCCATCCGCCTGGACGGCTCGATGTTCCAGCTGCGCTGGATGGCCCAGATGCTGCGCAACTGCACCAGCGAGCGCTACGCGGTGAACAAGGAGCGCATGACGCGCATCGCCGAGTACAGCCGCGACTGCCTGCGCCAGCTGCGCGCGGACACCGGCATCGCCTACGAGCAGCGCACGCAAGGCACGCTGCAGGTCTTTCGCACGCAAAAGCAGCTCGCCGCCGCGCACCGCGACACCGCAGTGCTCGACGAATGCGGCGTGCCCTACCGCATGATGACCGACCCGGCGGCGCTCACCGAGTACGAGCCCGCGCTGGCGCATGCCCAGGGCCTGATCGGCGGCCTGCAACTGCCGGGCGACGAGACCGGCGACTGCCAGCGCTTCACCACGGCCCTCGCCGAGAAGGCCCGCGCCCTGGGCGTGAAGTTCCGCTTCGGCGTCCAGATCGCCGAGGTGCGCCAGCGCGGCGGCCAGATCAGCGGCGTGCGCCTGGGCGGCGAGACCGGCGAGGTGCTCACCGCCGACCGCTACGTGCTGGCCCTGGGCAGCTACACCCGCGCCATGGCCGCCACCCTGGGCCTGGACCTGCCGGTCTACCCGGTCAAGGGCTATTCGCTCACCATCCCGCTGGTCGATGAAAGCCGCGCGCCAGTCTCGACCGTCATGGACGAGACCTACAAGGTCGCGATCACGCGCTTCGACCGGCGCATCCGCGTCGGCGGCATGGCCGAGCTCGGCGGCTTCGACCTGCGGCTGAACCCGCGGCGCCGCGCCACGCTGGAGATGGTCACCAACGGCCTGTTCGCCGGCGGCGGCGACGTGCCGGCGGCCACCTTCTGGACCGGCCTGCGCCCGATGACGCCGGACGGCACCCCCATCGTCGGCGCTACGCGCATCCCCAACCTGCTGCTCAACACCGGCCATGGCACCCTGGGCTGGACCATGGCCGCGGGCTCGGGCAAGCTGGTGGCCGACCTGACGCTGGGCCACACGCCCGATATCTCAGTCTCCGGCCTGGGACTCGAACGCTATGGGAAGAGTAGTGGCCAGCGCGCGGCTGGCAAGGGCTACAGGCCGATTCACGCTTGAATGCCGGTGGTGATCAGGCGCCGGGTGCCAGCAGCTCGGCCGCCTGCGACGCCGCCATCCATTCCTCGTTGGTCGGCTCGACCCCCACGGTCACGCGGTTGCCGCTGCCTGAGATGACGGGTGCGTGTGCCGCGTTGGCGGCGGGGTCCAGCGCCATGCCCAGCCATCCGAGCCGTTCGCAGATGCGCGCGCGCAGCACGTCGTGGTGCTCGCCGATCCCGGCGGTGAAGATCAGCATGTCCAAGCCCCCGAGCACGGCGGCGAGCGCGCCGATCTCGCGCACGATGCGCTGCACGTAGAGCTGCAGCGCCAGGCGCACGCGCTCGTTGCCGGCCTCCAGCGGCAGCAGCTCGCGCGGGTCGGACGAGACGCCCGAGACGCCGAGCAGCCCCGAGTCGTGGTAGAGCATGCCGGCCACCTGCCCGGGCGTGAGGTTTTGCCCCTGCATCAGGTAGATCACCGCGCCCGGGTCGAGTGCGCCGCAGCGCGTGCCCATCATCAGGCCGTCGAGCGCGGAAAAGCCCATGGTCGTCGCCACGCTTTTCAGATCCTGCATGGCGCACAGGCTGGCGCCGCTGCCCAGGTGCGCGACGATGGTGCGCCCGCGCGCCGCGTCGCCGTGGCGCTCGGGCAGCGCGCGGGCCATGTAGGCGTAGGACAGGCCGTGAAAGCCGTAGCGGCGCACGCCGCTCTCCCAGGCCGACCAGGGCAGGGCGAACATCTGCTCGACCGGCGCCAGCGTGCGGTGGAAGGCCGTGTCGAAGCACGCCACCTGCGGCACGCCCGGGTGCCGCGCCAGGATCAGGCTCATGGCCTTGAGCGGAAAGGGCTGGTGCAGCGGCGCCAGCGGGATCAGCGCGCGCAGCTCGTCGATCACCGCCTGGGTGACCAGCGTGGGCGTGAAGTGGCGCGGCCCGCCATGCACCACGCGGTGCGCCACGGCGGCCAGGCGCTGCCCGCGCAGGCGCGCATCGGTTCGCGCCAGGATCAGCTCCAGCGCCGCGGCGTTGGGGTGCTCGGCGTCGAGCGCGATTGGCTCCGGCGCCTGGCCGGCGTCGTCCCATCGGGGCGCCTGGCCGCCGATGCCCTGCACCTTGCCGCTCCACAGCGGCGTGCGCGGCAGCGGCGCATGGCGCGCATCGAACAGCGCGAACTTGATGCTCGAAGAGCCGCAGTTGAGGGCGAGGATCACGCGGTCGTCGTTCATGCAGGAGGTTCCTGTGCCGGTCAAAGTTGCGACTCGATCGGCAGCAGCCCGAGCAGCCAGGTGAGCAGGCGCAGGCCGGGGCCGGTTTCGGGTTCGTGCTGCCAGGGGGTGCTGCCGCCGGCGCTCCAGCGCAGCTGGCCATCGTCGGCCAGCGTGACGCGCCAGGCCAGCGCCGGCGCGGTGCTTTCCTCGAAGAAGCGCTTGAGTTCGGCGGCCAGCCCCGGCTGGTCGAACACCACGCCCATCTCGGTGTTGAGCTGCACCGAGCGCGGGTCGAAGTTGAACGAGCCGACGAAGCCGCGGCGCCCGTCCACCAGCACCGCCTTGGAGTGCAGGCTGGCGCCGCTGGAGCCGGCGATCCGGCGCTGCGTGTCGCCGTCGTGGCTGGGCCGCAGCTCGTACAGCTGCACGCCGTCGCGCAGCAGCCCGGCGCGGTATTTGGCGTAGCCGGCGTGCACCGTGGGCACGTCGTTGGCGGCCAGCGAGTTGGTCAGCACGCGCACGTCCATCCCGCGCCGCGCCTGGCCCCCCAGCAGCAGATTGCCGCTGGCGCCGGGCACGAAATAGGGCGAGACGATCCAGCTCTCGCGCTCGGCCGAGAACAGCAGCGCCATCAGGTCGTAGAGCAGCCAGTGCGCGCGCTCGCGCCGGCTGGCCACGGGCGAGGCTTTCTCGGGCGGGTCGGAGACCACCTCGATGCGGGCGGACCAGTGCAGCCGCCGCCCGCCGCCCTGCAGCTGCTGCTCCAGCCACTGCCGGCGCTCGTCCAGCGCGCGCAGCCAGGGGCTGCCGCCGGCATCGGCCAGCCATTGCCGCTGGCGCGCCGCCAGCTCCTGCGGCGCCACGGCGTCGCCCTCGGCATGCAGCGCCTGCAGCGGCACCACGGCGGCCGAATTCCAGAAGGCGTCGAAGATGCTGCTGGCCTGCGCCACCGCGGGACCGAGCAGCAGCAGGTCGGTGTCGCGGAAATTGGTGTCGGCCGCGCCGAAGTATTCGTCGCCCACGTTGCGCCCGCCCACCAGCGCGAGCCGGTTGTCGGCGATCCAGGCCTTGTTGTGCATGCGCCGGTTGAAGCCGACGAAGCGCAGGCCCATCTCGATCGCGCGCCGCAGCCCCTTGGCGCGGTTGCGCGCCGGGTTGAACAGGCGCACCTCGATCGCGGGGTGGCTCGCCAGCGCCTGCAGGGCTTCGTCCTTGCCCGCGGCGTTCACGTCGTCCAGCAGCAGGCGCACGCGCACGCCGCGGTCCGCGGCCTGGATCAGCTCGCGTTCGAGCAGGTGCCCGGTCAGGTCCTGCTGCCAGATGTAGTACTGGACGTCCAGGCTGCGCTCGGCCGTGCGCGCCATGTGGGCGCGCGCGATGAAGGCGTCCAGCGGGTCATCGACCAGCGCGGCCGCGCTCTGGTCCGCGCCGCGCGCGTCGAGCAGGGGCTGCACCATGCGGTCGAGCGGCGTGGCATCCGGCGCCGCCGGCAGCGCCATGGTGGCGGGCCCGCGCGCCGAGCGCGCGAACTGCCCCCAGGCCCACAGCGCCAGCACCGACAGCAGCGCGAGCACCAGCAGCGTGACGAGGAGCCAGCGCAGGAAGGAACCGTGCATGGGCCAAGTATGCCGGCAGCTTCAGGCTGCGGTGTAGCCTCCATCGACCACCAGCGTGCTGCCGGTCATGAAGCTCGCGCCCTCCGAGAGCAGGAAGGCGGCGGCGTGCGCCACCTCCTCGGGCCGGCCCAGGCGCCCGATCGGGTGCAGGCCGATGAGCGCCGTGTGCGTGGCTTCATCGAGCACCTTGAGTAGCGGCGTCTCGATGTAGCCCGGGTGGATGGAGTTGATGCGGATGCCGCGCGCCGCGTAGGCCAGCGCGGCCGAGCGCGTGAGGCCGCGCACGCCGTGCTTGGCCGCCACGTAGGCCGGGGCGTTGGGGTTGCCCACCAGGCCGAGGATGGACGACATGTTGACGATGGCGCCGCCGCCCGCCGCGAGCATGGCCGGGATCTGCGCGCGCATCGCGTGCTGCACCCCGCTCAGGTTGATGTCGATCACGCGCTGCCAGTCCTCCGCCGAAATCTCGCCCGAGGGCGCGAGCGTGCCCGCGATGCCGGCGTTGTTGAATGCCAGGTGCAGCGCGCCGTAGGTCTGCTGGGCCAGTTGCACGGCCGATTGCGCGTCTTCCGGCCGGGCGGTGTTGCCCGTGTGCGCCACGGCCTGTCCGCCGTCGCCGGCGATGGCCTGCGCCACGCGCGCGGCGGCGCCGGCGTCGATGTCGGAGACGACGACCTGCAGGCCGTTGCGCGCCAGCAGCTTGGCCGTGGCCTCGCCGATGCCCGAACCCGCGCCGCTGACCAGCGCTGTGCTGCCCTTGAAGCTGTATTGCATGGTGGTGACCTCCTGGGGGTGCGATGAAATCGGTGAGAGCCTGTCCATGAAGAGACCATGAACCGGTGCTTAGGGCGGGGCGAGACGCCAGTGCTCGGCCAGCAGCAGCGCGATGGCGCACGAGGCCAGGCGGGTCTGGCGCGAGTCGGCGCGGCTGGTGAGCACCACGGGCACGCGCGCGCCCATGACGATGCCCGCGCTCTCGGCGCCGCCGAGGAATTCGAGCTGCTTGGCCAGCATGTTGCCGCTCTCCAGGTCGGGCACGACGAGCACGTCGGCCCGCCCCGCGACCTGGGAGACGATGCCCTTGACGCGCGCCGCCTCGGGCGAGACGGCGTTGTCGAACGCCAGCGGGCCGTCCAGCAGGCCGCCGCTGATCTGGCCGCGGTCGGCCATCTTGCACAGCGCGGCGGCGTCCAGCGTCGAGGGCATGCGCGGGTTCACGGTCTCGACGGCGGCCAGGATCGCCACCCTGGGCTCGGCGATGCCGATCACCTGCGCCAGCGCGATGGCGTTGCGCACGATGTCGGCCTTGTCCTCGAGCGTGGGGGTGATGTTGATGGCCGCGTCGGTGATGAGAAAGGGGCGCGGGTAGCTCGCGATCTGCATCACGTAGCAGTGCGACAGGCGCCGCTGGGTGCGCAGGCCGGCCTCGCCCGCCAGGATCGCGCCCAGGTATTCGTCCGAATGCAGGCTGCCCTTCATCAGCGCCTGCACCTGGCCCTTGCCGGCCAGTTGCGCGGCGGCGGCGGCGGCCGCGTGGCTGTGCGGCGCGTCGACGATCTCGCAGCCCGCGAGGTCGATGCCCGCCTCGGCGGCCACCCGGCGCAGCCTGGCCTCGGGCGCCACCAGCACCGGCACGATCAGCCCGGCGGCGCGTGCATCCATCGCGCCGCCCAGGCTGAGCGCGTCGCACGGGTGCACCACGGCCATGCGCACCGGCGGCCTGCCGCGCACCTGGTCGATCAGGCGGGCGATGCCGCTCTCTGGTGGAGCGGCCGGGGTGGGGCAGGGTGCGGGCATGTCGTGCATCGCCGTGGAGGAGGGCTGTGCCTGCATGCTACCTGCTCGCCGTGGCCGCTCGTGTCAACTCTGGAACAGGTGGTTGAGCTCGCGCCCGGGCACGGCGCCCTCGAACCCGTCGAAGCGCCCGTGCTCGGCCAGATCCCGGGCCGCGCGCATGAAGCCGCCCCAGGCGGCGCGCGCCAGGCCTCCGCCCACGCTCACGCGGCGCACGCCCAGCTGCGCCATGTCCGCCATGGTGAAGGCGCTGGCGCCGCCGATCAGCACGTTGATCGGCTTGGGCGCGCAGGCGGCGACCACGGCGGCGATCTGCTCGCGCGTCTGCAGGGCGGGGGCGTACAGGCAGTCGGCCCCGGCCTCGGCATAGGCGCGCAGGCGGGCGATGGCGTCGTCGAGGTCGGGTTGGCCGGCGAAGAAATTTTCCGCGCGGCCGATCAGCATCACGTTCTGGCCCGAGGCGTCGATGGCCTCGCGCGCCGCGCGGATGCGCTCGGCGCCCAGCGCGATGTCGAACAGCGGCGCATCGGGCCGGCCGGTCGAATCCTCGATGGAGATGCCCGCGATGCCGGTCTCCACCGCCAGGCGCACGTGGCGCGCGACGCCCTCGGGGCCGTCGGCGAAGCCATGCTCGAAATCGGCGTTGATCGGCAGGCTGGTGGCGGCCACCATCTCGCGCAGGTGCGCCAGCACCGCCTCCAGCGGCATCCCGCCATCGCAGGTGCCATGGGCCCAGGCGCAGCCCGAGCTGGTGGTGGCCAGCGCCTTGAAACCGAGGCGGGCGAGGTAGCGGGCCGAGCCGGCGTCCCACGGGTTGGGGATGGCAAAGCAGCCCGAGGCGTGCAACTGGCGAAATGCCGCGCGGCGCGCTTCGATGGATGGGGGGGTGGGGGTGTTCATGCGCGAGGTCTCCTGCGGCTATCGTAGTGCAGCGTTCGCCGCACCCGTCTGCGCCCGCGCAAACCCTTGCTGCGCTGTCGGGCGCCGGGCTGCGGGCGCCCGTGCCGCGGGCGGGACGGGCCGTTTTGCGGGGACAATCGCGCCATGCCCAGGCAATTGCTGATCGTCTACCACACGCTCACCGGCGGCACCCTGCAGATGGTGCAGGCGGCGCAGGCGGGCGCGTCGGGCGAGGCGGAGGTGCAGCTGCGCGTGCTGCACGCGGCCCAGGCGGGCGTGGAGGATGTGCTGGCCGCGCAGGCGTATGTCTTCGCCACGCCGGAGAACCTGGCGAGCATGAGCGGCATGATGAAGGATTTTTTCGACCGCACGTACTACGGGGCGCTCGATCGCATCGAGGGGCGCCCCTACGCGAGCCTGATCTGCGCCGGCAGCGATGGCGAGGGCGCGGCGCGGCAGATCGCGCGTATCGCCACCGGCTGGCGCCTGAAGGCGGTGGCCGAGCCGCTCATCGTCTGCACGCACGCGCAGACGCCCGAGGCGATCGCCGCGCCCAAGCACCTGGCCGAACCCGATCTCGAACGCTGCCGTGCCCTGGGCGAGGCGCTGGCCGTGGGGCTGGCGCTGGGTGTCTTTTGAGCGCGCCATCGGGCGCTGGAACCGGAACATGAAGCAAGACAGGCGCGGCATGCGGCCGCAGCAGGGGAAGGGCTGGCTGGGGCCGATGCCGGCGCAGCGCGCGGTGCTGCTGCTGACGCTGTACCTGCTGCTCGCCGCCAACTGGCCGCTGTGGCTGGCGCTGGCGCGCATCGGCGCCAAGCCCGGCGCCGTCCTGGCGCTGGCGGCGCCCATGCTGGGCCTGCTGGCGGCCGCCAGCGTGGCGATGCTGGCGGCGACCGCCTGGGCGCGCGGCATGCGCTGGCTGTGGTGGCTGGTGGCGCTGGTGGCGGCGTTCGCGCAGTACTACATGCTCACCTACAACGTGGCGATGGACCCGGGGATGCTCGCCAACGTGCTGCAGACCGACGTGCGCGAGGCGCGGGACCTGGTGTCGTGGCGCATGGTCGTGTCGGTCGTGCTGGTGATGCTGGCGCCGACCTGGTGGCTGCTGCGCGTGCGCATCGCCCCCGCGCCGTGGTGGCGGCAGCTGCTGCTCAATGCGGGGCTGGTGGCGGGGGCGCTCGCCGTGGCGGCGGCGACGATCGCCATGGGCTCGCGCGGCCTGGCGCCGCTGATGCGCAACCACGTCGAGGTGCGGTATCTGATGAACCCCGCGGCGCCCCTGTTTTCCACGGGGGTGGCGGTGTATGAGCGCTGGTTCAGCCGCCCCCGCGCGCTGGTGAAGATGACGGCGGGCGCGGCGCTGGGTTCGGCGTATGCGGGCGTCAAGCGGCCGCTGCTGTTCGTGCTGGTGGTGGGCGAGACGGCGCGCGCCGACCACTTCGCGCTCAACGGCTACGCGCGCGACACCACCCCCGAGCTGTCGCGCCGCGACGTGCAGAGCTGGCGCAACGTCTTTTCCTGCGGCACCAGCACCTATGCGTCGCTGCCCTGCATGTTCTCTCCGCTCGGGCGCGAGGCCTTCATCTCGCGCAGCGAGGACTACGAGAACCTGCTCGACGTCGTGCAGGCGGCCGGCCTGGCGGTGCTGTGGCTGGACAACCAGGGCGGCTGCAAGGGCGTGTGCGACCGCGTGCACCATGCGGATGCGATCGACGGCCTGAACGCCCAGCAGCGCCAGGCCCTGTGCGATGGCGGCGAATGCAGCGACGACGCGATGCTGGTGGGGCTGGATGCGCGCATCGCCGCGCTGCCCGAGGCGCAGCGCGCGCGCGGCGTGCTGCTGGTGCTGCACCAGATGGGCAGCCATGGCCCGGCCTACTACAAGCGCTCGCGCCCCGACCAGAAGAAGTTCGAGCCCGAATGCCGCACGGAAGTGCTCTCCGATTGCCCCCAGCAGGCGCTGCTCGATGCCTACGACAACTCCATCGTCGCCACGGACGCCTTCCTCGCCAAGACCCTGGACTGGCTGCAGGCGCGCTCGGCGCAGGACGATACCGGCCTGTTCTACGTGAGCGACCATGGCGAGTCGCTGGGTGAATACGGGCTGTTCCTGCACGGCATGCCCTACGGCATCGCGCCGGACGTGCAAAAGCACGTGCCCATGATCACCTGGTTCAGCGCGCCGCTGCGCCAGCGCCTCGCGCTTTCCGAGACGTGTCTGCGCAAGGAACTGGACGAGCGGCTGACGCACGACAACCTGTATCCGACGGTGCTGGGCGCGCTGGACGTGCGCTCGCCGAGCTACCGCAAGGCGCTGGACGTGCTGGCGCCGTGCCGCTCCAATATCTGATGGAAAAACGGCTCAAACGCTTGTCCAGCAAGCGCTAGCAGCTCTCTTTCCAGGAGCTTACGCCTTCTTTTCCCGGGGCAGGCGGCCCATCAGGTAGAACTCCGGGTTGGGCATCATGCCGGCGAAGCTCGCCATGCGGTTGGACAGGCCGAAGAACGCGGTGATCGCGGCGATGTCCCAGATGTCCTCGTCGTCGAAGCCGTGCGGGTACAGCCGCTGGAAGTCGGCCTCCTCGATCTCGCTGGAGTGCTGGCAGACCTTGAGCGCGAAGTCGAGCATCGCGCGCTGGCGCGGCGTGATCTCGGCCTTGCGGTAGTTCACCGCCACCTGGTCGGTCACCAGCGGCTTCTTCTCGTGGATGCGCAGGATCGCGCCGTGCGCCACCACGCAGTACAGGCACTGGTTGGCGCTGCTCGTGGCCACGACGATCATCTCGCGCTCGCCCTTGGTCAGGCTGCCTTCTTCCTTGAGCATCAGCGCGTCGTGGTAGGCGAAGAAGGCGCGCCACTCGGCCGGGCGGCGCGCGAACGCGAGGAAGACGTTGGGGATGAAGCCGGCCTTCTCCTGCACCTCCAGGATGCGGGCCTGGATGTCTTCGGGCAGCGTGTTCAGCTCGGGGACGGGGTAGCGTTCGGTCATGGGGCCTTTCCGGGTGTGGCGCCCGCCTGGGGCGGGGCGTAGATGTATTCGCGGTTGAACGGGTATTCTGACTGCGCGCCGGCCATCGCGCCGCCGTCGCGCTGGCCGTTCGGATGGGCCATGAGGATCTGGTGCAGCGCCACCCAGCCCTGCTCGAAGCCGAGCGCGCAGCCGGCCAGGTACAGCCGGTAGGCGCGCAGCACCTTCTCGCCCTTCTCGGCGCCGTGCTGCGCGGTGAGGATGGCGCGGGCGCGGGGCAGTTGCGCCTCCAGCGCGTCGGACCAGGCCCAGAGCGTGCGGGCGTAGTGCGGGCGCAGGTTCTCGGTATCGACCATCTCCAGGCCGGATTTGCCGATTTCGTGCAGCGCCACGCTCACGTGCAGCAGCTCGCCGCCGGGGAAGATGTAGCGGTCGATGAACTCGCCCATGCCCGCGCCCAGCTCGGTGTTGTCGATGCCGCCCGCCGTGATGCCGTGGTTCATCGCCAGGCCGCCGGGCTTGAGCAGGCGGCGCAGCGTGGCGAAGTAGGTCGGCATCTGCGCGCGGCCCACGTGCTCGAACATGCCGATGGAGGAGATCTTGTCGAACGGCTCGCTCACCTGCAGCTCGCGGTAGTCCTGCAGCAGCACGCGCACCCGGCCCGAGAGGCCGCGCTCCTCGATGCACTTGTGCACGTAGGCGTGCTGGTTCTTCGAGAGCGTGATGCCGGTGCCGTCGACGCCGTAGTGCTCGGCGGCCCACAGCAGCATGCCGCCCCAGCCCGAGCCGATGTCCAGGAAGCGCTCGCCGGGCTTCAGGCGCAGCTTGCGGCAGATGTGGTCGAGCTTGGCCTCCTGCGCCTGCGCCAGCGTCATGTCGGGGCTGCGGTAGTAGGCGCAGGAGTAGACGCGGTAGGGGTCGAGCCAGAGCGCGTAGAAATCGTCCGAGACGTCGTAGTGGAAGCGGATGTTCTGAGCGTCCCTGGCCGTGGTGTGGCGGGCCCGGGAAACGTACCAGGAAAGCGCCTGGCGCCACCAACCCGTATGTTCGTCCTGCGCCGGATCGGATTGCAGCAGCGCCTGCGCCGCGGCCATCAGGTCCCGGATGCGGCCGCTGAGCTCCACGCGCCCTTCGACGATTTCGGCGCCGACGGTGCCTATGGCCCCCGTGGCCAGGGCGGCGACCGCGGTCTGATCGCGCAGGTTCAGGCGGACGGCGCTGTCGGCCGGGCCGATGCGGTCTCCGCCGGGCAGCACGATGGAGATGGGGACGGGTGATTTTGCAAGCCGAGCCTCAAGAGAGTCATAGGGCGGCCTCATTGCCAGACACTCCTTCTTCCGTGGGTATTCGTTCGAGTATCGCCCTCTTCGCCGCGGGTGGGAAAAGGGAATAACCCTGAGCAGGATCCAGGATTCCTGATCCTGCCACGGAATGCGTGGCCGTGTGTTGAGGTGGCTCAAAATGCAAGAGGCCGCGGAGCCTGAGCTCCGCGGCCTCTTGCGACAGGCGGGATGCGCCCGATTACTTCAGCGAGAGGATCCAGTCCACCAGCTGCTTGGCTTCGGCCTGGCTCACGTTCTTGTTGGCGGGCATGGGGATCGGGCCCCAGACGCCCTTGCTGCCTTCCATGACGGCCTTGATCAGCTGGGCTTCGGCTTCCTTCTGGCCGTTGAACTTCTTGGCGACGTCCTTGTACGCCGGGCCAACGACCTTCTTGTCCACGGAGTGGCACGACAGGCAGTTCTTGGACTTGGCCAGCGCGGACGCGTCTTGGGCGAACGCAGGAGCAGATGCGGCGAATGCGAGAGTCAGCGCGATCAGGGCAGCTTTCATGGTGTCTTCCTTCAAAAGGTTGGTGGAAATACAGTACGGACAACGCTATTCTAGTGACCTCAGTTGACCCGACCGGCAAATTGATTGACCTTTAACCCGAGGTGGCTTGTGTATACATTGATTCTGGGCGTCATCCTGGTGGCGTTGAAATACCTCGAAATCGGCCCCGTCGCCACCTGGTCGTGGTGGTGGGTGCTTGCGCCCTTTGCCGTGACGTTTGCCTGGTGGATCTGGGCGGACTCGACGGGCTACACCAAGCGCAAGGCGATGCAGAAGATCGACGAGCGCAAGCGCGAGCGCGTGGAGCGCCACAAGGAGTCGCTGGGCATGGCGCCGCGCCGGCGCCGCTGAAGCAGCGGCGCGGCCGGCGCGCTGCTTCAGGCTTCAGTCGAATGCGTCCAGCACCGCGCCGCGGCTGGCCGTCGAGGCATTGTGGGCGAACTTGGCCAGCTCGGCAGCGGTCAATCCCTCATACTCATTGGTCATGGTCATGTAGGGATTATCCCAGTCCCCCAGCACCCCCAGACGCTTGAACTCCTCTTTCTGGATATCGATAAACTTTTTGGCATAGACACGGCATTCCTTGCGCATCTCGGCCTTGGTCATCTGATGCTTTTTTGAACCCAGGTTTTTCTCCACCTGCAGTTCAATCGGCAGGCCATGGCAATCCCAACCCGGCACATAGGGGGCCTGGAACCCCTCCATCCGCTTGACCTTCAGCACAATGTCCTTCAGGGTCTTGTTCAGGGCGTGGCCGATATGGGTATGGCCGTTGGCATAGGGAGGGCCGTCATGCAGCATATAGACCTGCTTGTCCTTGCCGGCCTCCTCAATCATTCCGTACAGGTCCAGCTCCTGCCAGCGCTTGAGCAGCTCCGGCTCACGCTGATACAGGTTGGCCTTCATCGGAAAGTCGGTTTGGGGCAGGTTCAGGGTCGCTTTGTAATCCATATACTTTTCTCCGCTGCTCATCTGGTAAATTTGTGTAACGTACCGACATCTCCACGCAAAGTCAAGGAGATAGCACGCTGCTGCCGCAGACGGCATCTGTTTTCCCCCTTGCATTAACCTACCTATTCTGCTAGTTTTTTTAGTCCATTTTTCCTGAAAGGAATTCCACCCATGTTCAAGATATTCGACTCACTGTTCGGGATGTTTTCCAACGATCTGGCCATCGACCTTGGCACCGCCAACACCCTGGTCTATCTGAAGGGTAAGGGGATCGTCGTCCGTGAGCCTTCGGTGGTTGCCGTCCAGAAAATGCCCACCGGCCAGCAGAAGGTGCTGAAGGTCGGGATGGAGGCCAAGCAGATGCTGGGCCGTACTCCCGGTTCCATCACCGCCATCCGCCCGATGAAGGATGGGGTTATCGCCGACTTTGACATCACCGAAGAGATGCTGCGCTACTTCATCCACAAGGTACACAACCGCAAGACCCTGGTCCGTCCCCGGATCGTGATCTGCGTCCCCTCCGGCATCACCCAGGTGGAAAAACGGGCGGTCAAGGAATCGGCCGAGTCTGCCGGTGCCCGCGAGGTCTACCTGATTGAAGAACCGATGGCGGCCGCCATCGGAGCCGGCCTGCCGATCACCGAGGCAAGCGGCAACATGATCGTTGATATCGGCGGCGGCACCACTGAAGTTGCCGTGATCTCCCTGGCCGGCATCGTCTACTCCCAGTCGACCCGGATGGGTGGTGACAAGATGGATGAGGCGATTGTCCAGTACATCAAGCGCAAGTACAACCTGCAGATCGGTGAACGGATGGCGGAAGCGATCAAGATCGAGATCGGCGAAGCCTACCCCGGCCCTGAAGTACTGACCATGGAGGTCAAAGGGCGCGACCTGGTATCAGGTATCCCCAAGACGATAGAGATCAACTCTGACGAAATCCGTGATGCCCTCAAGGAAGCGGTTAACGCCATTGTGGATACCGTCCGTCAATGCCTTGAGCGTACCCCGCCCGAACTGGCTGCCGATATCGTAGACAAGGGAATCTTCCTGGCCGGTGGCGGCGCCGGCCTGCGCAATCTGGACCTGCTGCTGCGCGAGATCACCAAGGTGCCGGTACTGATTGCAGAAAACCCGCTGGACTGTGTTGTTCTGGGCTCCGGCAAGGTACTGGATGAGCTGAACCTGCTCAAGCGCGTTGCCGTTACCTCATAACAGAGCCTTTTCGTCCTGAAAGTACTACGAATAAAACAATCTCAAGGGGTGGGTTATGCCCACCCTTTCTAGTTAGTGCCTATGACCGCTCCCACTTTTGACATTATCATTCCGGTCTGGAACAACCCGACCGAGACCAGGGCCTGCCTTGTCTCCATCCTGGGCTGCTCACCGATCGCCCGGATGATCATCATCAACAACGGCTGTGACCGCACCACCGAGTTGATGCTGGAGGAATTCTGCGATCACCTGGGGGAACGTGCGCTCTACATGACCATGGAGCGTAACATCGGTTTTGTTCCGGCCGTCAACCGTGCGCTTGCCCGCTCGGATGCAGACTGGGCCTTGATTGTACGGCCTAGCGGAACACTTTCCGGCACCTGCTTCCAGCAGATTCTGGCAACAGCAGACACCCGGCAGGCCGGCATCATCACCCCCCATTGCCCCTCAGAGCACCCGCTGCCTGCCCAGCTTGTAAAGTCCGGTTGTGCTGTCATTGAAGCCTGCGATATAAGCTTTTCCCTGCTGGCACTTTCAAAGGCAATGCGCGACAGTATCGGCCTTTTTGATGAAGAGCTGGACAGCGGCCCCTGGTGTCTGCGGGATTACCGCCACCGCGCAGATGCCCATGGTTTTAGAACCTGTCTATTGCCGGGAGCGACCTCCGATGCGGAGCCTGCCACCATCTTTGGCTCGCGTGAACGGCGCCGGAAGCAGGAAGAGGCCGCCATTGCCACCTTTCGGGAACGTTGGGGAAAGCAGCAGCATGTTGCCATCTATCTGCCAAAGGATACCGAAGAGGCCCATCTGCACGCCCTGCTGGAGCAGTTGCTGGCAGCAGCACGGCGCGGTCACCGCCTGGAGCTGTTCCTGCATCGCCGCCAGTATCTTGCGGCGCTGCACAAGGGTGCTGCCTGCCTGCACTGCGGAGTGACTCTCCACAGGCTCTCCCTGCTCACCCCGTTACGCAGCCTGACCCGCAGCATGGCCGCGCTTCTCAAACAGCATCCCGGGCTGCAGCCTGTCTGCGGTCTGGACGGCATTCCGTTTCCCGGCTATGATACAGCACTTCCAGCCGCCACCCTGACTCAACTGGCTAATCCATAAGGAGGCAGTTCATGCAATCATTTATCGCCAAGCAACTTCAGGACCACCTGGCCCTGTTTCAGAAGATGGAAGCCGAACTGACCGCACCGGTGGCAGAACTTGCGGAGCGCCTGATTGAGACCTTCAAGATCGGCAACAAACTCCTGATCATGGGTAACGGCGGTTCGGCAGCCGACGCCCAGCATTTTGCCGGAGAGATTGTCAGTCGCTTCAGGATTGAACGGCCCGGTCTGCCAGCTATAGCCCTTTCAACCGATACCTCCATCATAACCGCCATCGGCAACGACTACGGCTTTGAGCGGATCTTTTCCCGCCAGGTCGAGGCGCTGGCGGTCCCGGGCGACGCGGTCATCGGCATCTCCACCAGCGGCAACTCTCCCAATGTGCAGAAGGCGCTGGAGGTGGCCCGCCAGGCCGGCTGCACCACCATCGGCCTGCTGGGCAAAGACGGCGGCAGCATCAAGGCGGTCTGCGACATCCCGCTGATCATCCCCTCCAATGACACCCCCCGGGTACAGGAAGGTCACATCGCCGTAATCCACATCCTCTGCGACCTGATCGAGCAGGGCCTGTTCGGCATATTTGCCGGGGAAGGACGTTAGACCATGGATCGTAAAATGGTCGAATCACTGTTTCAGCGCGCCTCCACCCTGAAATGTCTGGTTGTCGGCGACCTGATGCTGGATGAATACCTCTGGGGCAGGACCGACCGGATCTCTCCCGAGGCCCCGGTACAGGTGGTGGATGTGCTGCGGGAAGACCTGCGCCTGGGCGGGGCCGGCAACGTGGCCAACAACCTGCTGGCGCTGGGCTGTCAGGTCACGGTCGCCTCGGTGATCGGCGAGGACGAGAACGGTTGGGCACTACTGAAGGCATTCAGCCGCCAGGGGATTGATACCACTCCGATTTATCAGGAGGCGGGACGCCGCACCGGCCGCAAGACACGGGTGATTGCCGCCAACCAGCAGATCGTCAGGATCGACCGGGAATCCCGTGAGCCGCTCTCCGGGCAGATCGAGCAACAGCTGGTCAACTGGCTGCAGCAGCATATAACCGGTTTTGATGTAGTGCTGGTCTCCGATTACCTGAAGGGGGTGCTGACACCGTCCGTCCTGGCCGCTGTCACCTCCACGGCGAGCAGACGCAGCATTCCTGTTCTGGTGGACCCCAAAGGAAGTGATTACAGCAAGTACCGGGGCGCCACCTGCCTGACCCCCAACCGCAAGGAGGCAGAAGCCGCTTCCGGTGTGCCGATCCGTGACGGTGCCAGCCTGCAGCAGGCTGCCGATACGATCATGTCCACCGTGGGACTGGACAACCTCCTGATCACCCGCAGCGAAGAGGGGATGTCGCTTTTCTGCGGCAGTGGCGAGACCGTCCATATTCCGACCGTTGCCCGCGAGGTGTTTGATGTCACCGGCGCCGGCGACACGGTGCTGGCCCTGCTGGCCTGCGGGCTTGCCGGCGGCCTGCCTTTGGCCGAGTCGGCCCGGCTGGCCAACGTTGCAGCCGGGATCGCCGTGGCCAAGCTGGGCACCTCCACCGTTACCCCTGCAGAGATTATCACTGCGGTATCCCTGGAACACCGCGACAGTGACAGCAAGATCAAGAGCCGTGAGGTCCTGGCAGAGATCATTGCCGCCGAACGGGCCAAGGGCAGGCAGGTGGTCTTTACCAACGGCTGCTTTGACCTGCTGCATGCCGGACATGTCAAATACCTGCAGGCCGCCCGCCGCCTGGGAGACCTGCTGATTCTGGGACTGAACAGCGATGCCTCGGTGCGGCGCCTGAAAGGGCCCAAACGCCCGCTGATTGACGAAGATGAACGGGGCCACCTGATGGCTGCCCTGGACTGTATCGACTACGTCTGTCTGTTTGAGGAGGACACCCCGCTGGAACTGATTACCGCCCTGAAACCGCAGATTCTGGTCAAAGGTGGCGACTACACGCCGGAGGGGGTCGTTGGCAAGGATCTGGTGGAGTCCTACGGAGGCAGGGTCGAACTGATCCCCTTTGTGGATGGCAAATCAACCACCAACATCATCGAAAAGGTACTGGAACGCTACACCGACGAGCAGTAAAAGAAAAGGGCGGCCTGGTTGGCCGCCCTTTTCTTTTACGCCTATCCCCACTCAGCAGGCCACTGCGAAACGTTACCCTAAAGCAGGACAACCAGTCCACGGCCTACAGCTACTGGAACGAAACACCCTTTCAACGTACCAGGCGTCTCACCACCCTGCCCACCACAATCGGATAGGTTGAGTTATCATTGGGATATATGACATCAGGCGGCGAGCACTCATTGTCATCCCTCACCATCAGCCTACCCTCCGGACTTCTGAACACCCGTCGCACCATCAAAACCCCATCAGGGTAACGCAACAGCAAGCATCCACCGGCTGTGGTGGTTTTTATGCTGGTATCAACCATAATCAAATCACCATCCTGCAGCCAAGGGGCCATATTATCCCCTAACGCCTTAACCAGCAGAAAATGCTCCGGCGCAATCCCCAGCGAATGATTCAGCCAATTGAGACCAGGCGCCAGCACATCCACAATCTGGGGTGAGGAAAACGAGGAAAGCACTTCGCCTTTTTCCGAGCGTTGGGTGTAGGCCTTGTAGGGCGGATGTATCCGAGGATGACCGCACTGTGAAGGGGTATAGGTGTCGCGCGGCTTGTTCGCCTGCTCCGGATCAAAGTTGCAATGTACCGCCCCTTTTTTTGCTCCAGCTTGCATAGCCCCCACCCCCTGCAGTGGCCCCGGGCCAGTCAGAATATATTGCAAATCAAGCCCTTCCTTACCACAGATAGCCACGATCTCTTCGGTCGGCACCGTGTTGCGGTGTTTCCAGTTATGAATTCGCCTGATACCGATTCCCATCGCCTCTGCCAGCTCAATATCCGTATCAAGCCCCAGCTGTTCCTTGATCCGTGCCAGCACCTGACGCGTGCTTAAGGCAACTTCCTCATCACTTTTGGACACGGCTATCGCAGCGTCCTCATGGGGTTCATGAGCAGCAGCGCCATCAAAAAGTTCAACTATTTTAGTGCTTTTTGCTGTCATAGTCACCTCCTTTGCTTTTCCCTGAAGAAACAATATAGCTTTTTTTGCACCTCAGGTCAATCAATGCCCATTTTAGAAGTTGACTTGATATAATAACTATACTATATCAAGCTATCAATTTCGGTAACAATGCACACAAATTATATCAATATTGGATATCGACATATATTTAAATGCACTATATTGAAGCACAAACACCTCATTATCAGCCAGGAGACACGGTTTTATGCGCGAAACACCATGGTATACAGACAGCGCCTGCCATCATAGCAGCACAAATCCCCCGATGACCCCGTGCTATACACATCACAACACAGAACAACTGGCCCTGGCACTGCTGCTGGATGTCATCCCTAACCAGCAGGCGCTTACCCTGCATCGCCGTTTTGCCGGTGAGGTCATCGCAAGACTGCCCCAGCGCAGATCGCCGCTCCTCCTCTCACGCCACGAGATC
>OFJB01000303.1_pt1 | contig 25219 bp, 23 predicted proteins | sample 1775081 | NCBI WGS metagenome assembly OFJB01 (sample SAMN08195771, study PRJEB24354) | sludge metagenome | isolation source: initial sludge from phenol fed wastewater aerobic bioreactor | place: India: Nagpur | collected 2016-06-05
GCCGTAGCGCAGCGCAATCTGCTGGCGCAGGCGTGCGTCGCCGGGCGGCAGGCTTTGCACGATGTTCCACGGATCGAGCTTGCGCATGCCGCTGGCAAGGCACCGCGCCAGGCGCTCTAGCGGAAACAGCTCCAGCCCCGGAAAGGCTGAGCCCAGCGGCACCAGGTCGCGGTCGCGCGCCAGGCCCAGCACCTCAAACACCAGGTCGCTGATGGCCACCTCGGTGGAGGTGACTGCGGGCTGGGAGGGCCGGGGCTCGGCCGGGCGGGCCTCGGCGGCGCCAGGCAGCCGGGCGCTGACGTAGTAGCCCGAGCGCGGGCGCGCGTGGATCAGGCCCTGGGCCTCCAGCAGGTAGTACGCCTCGAACACGGTGGACGGGCTGATCCCCCGCGTGCGGCTGGCCTCGCGCACGGAGGGCACGCGGTCACCCGGGCGCAGCGCGCCGCTGTGGATGAGCTGGGCGATGGCGTCAGCGTGGCGTTCGTAGCGCTTCATGGGGGGGGTGGGGTTGATGCAGGGCAAACTGATCTGTATTTTTAACTCGAAACTGAATCTGTACTGTTTTTGTGGTCGGGCGTAGAGTGGCGGACTGTGTGGGCCCACGCCCACCGACTGTTTCCCCAAAGATAAAAAGCCATGATCGATTGCCTGCGCAGCCTGCTGCGCCCCGTTGTCTGCCTGCCTTCGGCCACTGCCGTGCTGGCGCTGGCCTTGAACGCTGGTGCTGCGGCCCAGACGGCGCCCCCTAATACCGCCGCTGCAGCGCCCGTGGCCACCGCATCCACGGCGGCCACGGTGCCCGCGTCGTCCATGGCGTCGCGCGTGCTGGCCTGCACCGCCTGCCATGGCAAAGAGGGCCGCGCCACGCCCGATGGCTACTTTCCGCGCATAGCAGGCAAGCCGGCGGGCTACCTGACCAACCAGCTGCTCAACTTTCGCGATGGGCGGCGCAGCTACCCGCAGATGGGGTACCTGATAGAGCACCTGACGGACGACTACCTGCGCGAGATGGCCGAGTACTTTGCCGCGCAGGACCTGCCGTACCCGCCGCCGCTTGCTCCGCAAGTGCCACCCGCCGTGCTGGAGCGCGGGCGCGTGCTGGTGCAGCGGGGTGACGTTGCGCGCAACATCCCGGCCTGCGTGGCCTGCCACGGTGCGGCCATGACGGGTGTGGTGCCGTCCATCCCCGGCCTGCTGGGCCTGCCGCGTGACTACCTCAACAGCCAGCTGGGTGCCTGGAAGACCGGCCAGCGCCGCGCGCACCTGCCCGACTGCATGGCCGACATTGCGCGTCAGCTCACGCCCGACGATGTGAGCGCTGTCTCTGCCTGGCTGGCCGCGCAGCCGGTGGCAGCAGGGGGCAAGCCGGCCCGCACGCTGCCTGCCGCCATGCCTGCCCGCTGCGGCGGTGTGGCCGAAGTGCCCGTGGCCGCTGCGGCTGCACGCTGAGAAGGGATGCACTGATGAAACGCATCCTCTGGACCCTGTCTTCCGTGCTGGCGGCGCTGGGTATTGCCGCTGCCGTGCTGATCACATTGAATCTGCGTGGCGAAGAGCCGCTGCCCTCCACCGAGACGCTGCAATCCACGCCTGCATTGGTGCAGCGCGGCGAATACCTGGCCCGCGTGGGCAACTGCATGGCCTGCCACACGACCGCAGGCGGCGCGCCGTTTGCGGGCGGGCGGGGTATCGAGACGCCGTTTGGCGTGGTGCACAGCTCCAACCTCACGCCCGACAGGGCGCAAGGCATTGGCAGCTGGACCTCGGCCGAGTTCTGGCGCGCGATGCACCATGGCCGCAGCAAGGACGGGCGGCTGCTGTACCCGGCTTTCCCATACCCCAACTACACCCAGGTGACGCGCGAGGATTCAGACGCCATCTTTGCCTATCTGCAAAGCGTGCCCGCTGCGCCCGACGCCAACCGCGCCCATGCGCTGCGTTTTCCGTACAACACGCAGGCGGCATTGGCGGTATGGCGTGCGCTGTTTTTTGCACCCGGAGCGCCCGCCACCGAACCCACGCAGACGGCCGAATACAACCAGGGCGCCTATCTGGTCAACGGCCTGGGCCACTGCACCGCCTGCCACACGCCGCGCAACGCACTGGGCGCCACGTCGGACGCCAAGGCCTTTACTGGTGGTTTGATCCCGGTGCAGAACTGGTATGCCCCGGCGCTCAATGCGGTGCACGAGGCGGGCGTGAAGGAGTGGCGCACCGACGATGTGGTGGCGCTGCTCAAGACCGGTGTGGCCCCGCAGGGCTCCGTGCTGGGCCCGATGGCCGAGGTGGTGTTCCGCAGCACGCAGTACCTCAGCGACGCCGATGCGCGCGCGATGGCCGTCTACCTGCAAGCCCTGCCGCAGCAGGATCACAAGGCGCCCACCAGCGTGGCCCTGCCGCCCGCCAGCGCGATGGCGCGGGGCGGCAAGGTGTACGAGCAGCAGTGCGCCCAGTGCCACGGCGACCGGGGGCAGGGCGAGCCCGGCGCGTTCCCGGCGCTGGCGGGCAACCGTGCCGTTACCCTGGCCGACCCGACCAACCTGGTGCGCGTGGTGCTGCAGGGCGGCTACCTGCCCGCCACAGCCGGCAACCCGCGTCCGCATGGCATGCCGCCATTTCAGCAGACCCTGTCGGACGAAGAGGTCGCGGCGGTGACCACGTTTGTGCGCAACAGCTGGGGCAACCAGGCGCCGGGAGTGGGTACCATCGAGGTCTATCGCGCGCGCGAGCGGCGCGGCATGTAGCGCCAGGCCCCGGGGCCGGCGCCCGCCGCCCCGCAGCGCGGCCCTCCAGGAGCCTTTTTGATGTCCAGTCCCGCCGCACTGCCCGAACCCATCCCCACGAGCCAGGGGGCTGCCACGCCCAGCGGCTGGTGGGCCGTGTGCCTGTGCGCAGCGTGGTGTGGCACCTGTGGCATTTACCGCCCCTTGTTCGACGAATTGGCCCGTGCCCACCCGGACGTGCGGTTTGAATGGGTGGACATTGAAGACGAGTCCGATCTGGTGGGGGACCTGGACGTGGAAACCTTTCCCACCCTGCTGATTGCCGACGGCGAGCGGGCCCTGTTCCTGGGGCCGCTGTTGCCGCAGGCGCCGGTGCTGACACGGCTGCTGACCAGCCTGCAGGGGGCTGCGCCCGGTGGTGCTGGCGTTGGGGGCGATGCCCAGGGCGTTTTTGACAGGGTGCGTACTGCACGCGGCGGCTAGTGGGCAGTCTTGCGGCCTGGTAGCGGTCGTTGCCGTAACTCCGCTCATTGCTTGAATGCTCTTTATTTGATAGCTGATGGCGCATGATCCACTAGCGCTACAGCCACTTTTTGCTCGAAATCCGTGTCCACACCCCGCCCACCCTGGTTCCCGCTCAATTCACTGCAGGCCCAGTGCGACAAGGGCGCGTGGGAGCGGGGCATTGAACTGTACCGCCAGGCCGACGTGGTGCGCGTGGGTATTCGGCAGCCAGCCGAGGGGCGCTGGGCCCTGGCGGGCGAAGTGCAGGGCAGCTTGCCCCACCCGTACGAGGTGTCGGTGCAACTGGTGCTTGCGCCCAACGGCCAGGTCAAGCAATGGTCGGGCGACTGCAGTTGCCCCGTGGGGGCTGATTGCAAACACGCCGTGGCCCTGACCCTGGAGGCTGCGCACCGCGACCCGGCGCAGGGCCCGTCGTCCACGCGGGCTGCCGATGCGCTCCAGGCCATGCAGGAGCGCAAGGAAGCCCTGGCCCGCGCCGAGGCCGAGGCCCGCCTGCTGCACTGGCTGCAGGAGTGGGACCGGGCCCTGGGCGTTGCGGTGCTGCAGGAGCCGGTCGCACGGCCGGGGCGGCCCGAGTGTTATCTCTATCTGGTCTCCACCGTAGGGCGGGCGCGCACCAGCGTGCCGCAGCTGCAGCTGGAGGCCGTGGTGTCGTACCCCAAGCTCACGGGCGGCTGGGCCAAGCCGCAGCAGATCCGCACCCAGCCGGCACCTGGCCAGGCCGTGTACGACCGCGCCAGCGATGCCGACCGCCAGGTGCTGCAGCTGCTGCGCGCCATGCCTCGCAGCGTGGGCTACTACTCGGCTTACAGCGTCGCGCCCATCGGGGTGCTGGAGGGCGCGGTGGGCCTGCTGGCGCTGGAGCAGGCAGCGGCCACGGGCCGCCTGTTTGTGGATGCGGGTGGGTCCACCGTGGGTGCGCCTTTGCGATGGGGCGACCCGCTGCCGATCACGTGGGCATGGCAGGCGTCCACTCCTCTACAAGGCGGCGAGGCCATCTGGGGCCTGCAGGCCAGTCTGCCGGGCGACACTGCGGTTCTGTGCGATAACCACCCGCCCTTGTACCTGGACGCCGTCCAGGGCGTTTGCGGCCCGGTGCATGCCGAGGGCCTGAGCCCTGCCCAGGTGGCCATGCTGCTCAAGGCGCCAGCGCTCAGTGCCGCCGCGCTGCAAAAGCACCATGCCGAGGTGGTGCGCCGCATTGGCGGGGTGTTGCCTTTGCCCACGGCGCTGGGTCCGCTCACGCAGGTGCGGGGGGTGAAGCCCGTGGCGCACTTGCATTTGGCTCCGTCGCCTGCGGACAAGGTGGCCGAAATGGGGCTCATCACTGGGCAGTTGCGGTTTGACTACCAGGGCCATGTGGGCTGGTGGGCAGGGCAGGATCTGGCGGTGCTGGTGCCGGGAGCCGACGGCGGCCAGGTGCTGCTGCAGCGCGACGCGGTGGCTGAACGCCATGCCGTCGAGCGTCTGGAGGGACTGGGCCTTCTGGCAACCGACGACGGGCAGTTCGGCATCCCCGGCGGGCGCCCGCAGGACGACTGGATGCACTGGGCGGACGACGGCTTTGCGGCGCTGCGCGGCGCGGGGTGGGATGTCACGCTGGACCCGGCACTGCATGGCTGGGTGCAGCACGCCGACCGGCTGGATGTGGTGCTGCAGCCTGAGGGGGATGACGCGACCACATCGCCCTGGTTTGCGCTGTCGCTGGGCATGGAGATCAATGGCGTGCGCCACAACATCCTGCGCTGGTTGCCCGACTTGATTGCTGCGGCGGCAGCCCAGCCGCTGGACCCTGCGACGGGCCTGCCCCAACTGCCTGCGCATGTCTACATGGCCTCGTTGACCGGCCCTGGTTTTGTGCGCCTGCCCACCGACGCTCTGCGGCCCTGGATGGCCGCGCTGCTCGATCTGGCCGGCGACCGCGCGCGTGATTTCAACGCCGACAGCCTGAAGCTTTCGCGCCTGGACGCCCTGCGCACCAGTGCTGCGCTGGGTGAGGGCGCGGGATGGCAAGGCGCCGCTGCCTTGCGCGGCATGGTGGCCCAGCTGCGCGGCGCCAGCGCCTTGCCCGAGGTGCCGCTGCCCGCCAGCGTGCGCGCCACGCTGCGCCCGTACCAGCAGCAAGGGCTGAACTGGCTGCAGTTTTTGCGGGCCCACGGCCTGGCCGGTGTGCTGGCCGACGACATGGGCCTGGGCAAAACGCTGCAGACCCTGGCGCACATCCAGGTCGAAAAAGACGCCGGGCGGCTGACTGCCCCCGCACTTGTGATCGCCCCCGTGAGCCTGATGGGCAACTGGCAGCGCGAGGCCGCCCGCTTTTGCCCGGGCCTGCGGTGCCTGGTGCTGCATGGCGCGGGTCGGCACGAAGTGGCCGATGAAGTCACCTTGCACGACCTGGTCATCGCGCCGTACTCACTGCTGCAGCGCGACCGAGACCGCTGGTTGGCACACCAGTGGCACCTGGTGGTGCTGGACGAAGCCCAGAACATCAAGAACGCCAGCAGCCAGGCCGCTCAGGTGGTGGGCGAGCTGCAGGCGCGCCATAGGCTGTGCCTGTCGGGCACGCCCATGGAAAACCACCTGGGCGAGATCTGGAGCCTGTTCCACTTTCTGATGCCGGGATTTCTGGGCAGCGCGACGCGCTTCAAGGAGGTGTTTCGCACGCCCATCGAAAAGCAGGGCGACAGCGCGCGCATGGCGCAACTGCGGGCGTGCATCACGCCCTTCATGCTGCGGCGGACCAAGGCCCTGGTGGCGGGTGAGCTGCCGCCCAAGGTGGAATCGGTCATGCCCGTGGAGCTGACGGGCGCGCAGGCCGACCTGTACGAAACCATCCGTCTGGGCATGGAAAAGACCGTGCGCGAGGCGTTGCAGTCCAAGGGGCTGGCGCAATCGCAGATCACGATCCTGGACGCGCTGCTCAAGCTGCGGCAGGTGTGCTGCCACCCGCAGCTCGTGCCGCTGCAGGCTGCTGCCAAGGTCAAGACATCGGCCAAGTTGGACCAACTGATGGCACTGCTGCCCGAAATGCTGGCCGAGGGGCGGCGCGTTTTGCTGTTCTCACAGTTCACCAGCATGCTCACGCTGATCGAGGCCGAGCTGAAGGCGCGCAACCTGCCCTGGGTCAAGCTCACGGGGCAGAGTGTCAAGCGCGACGCGATCATCGAGCAATTCACCAGCGGGCAGGTGCCCCTGTTTCTCATCAGCCTCAAGGCGGGCGGTGTGGGGCTGAACTTGCCGCAGGCCGACACCGTAATCCATTTCGATCCCTGGTGGAATCCGGCAGTAGAGGACCAGGCCACCGATCGCGCCCACCGCATCGGCCAGACGCAAAGCCTGTGGGTGATCAAGCTGGTGGCGCAGGGCACGATTGAAGAAAAGATTCTGGCGCTGCAGGAGCGCAAGGCCGAGCTGGCAGACAGCCTGTACAGCGGCGCGGCCGCCCGCAAGGAGCCGCTCTTCACCGAAACCGATCTGACAGAGCTGTTGCAGCCGCTATCAGTGTCATAGCTGGTAGCGCTTGTGGGGCAAGCGCAAGACGCTGATTTGGCACGCTGCGGCCCCGCAGGCCGCATGAACACTGGCTGGGGCCGGTTGACAACAGTTTTCCGAACCCGTGTCTTTGCAAATCAACAGTTTGCGCGCTACAATACGACTCTCACGACCAAACGGGCGGGTACCAACCGCCCGTTTTTTTTGGTCGAACGCTTTTGGAGCTCGAAGCTGTCGGGGAAGAGTCTCCGGGGGTTATCGGGTTTTTTGTTTTTCCGGGATTGAACTGAGCACGTGGCACTACAGCAAGTCGTTGAACAAATTGTGACGGGACTGGGATATGACCTGGTGGAGATCGAGCGCTCTGCCGGCGGCCTGTTGCGCGTCACCATCGACTTGCCCTGGGAGCAGCCAGCCGCTGATGCCCCCCAGCCCGTGATCGAGCAGTTCGTGACGGTCGAGGATTGCGAGAAGGTCACCCGCCAGCTGCAGTTTGCGTTGGAGGTCGATGGCGTCGAATACAAGCGCCTCGAAGTGTCATCCCCCGGTATCGACCGGCCCCTGCGCCACGAGCAAGACTTCGTGCGCTTCGAAGGTTCGGTCATCGACATCACCCTGAAGGCGCCCATTGGCGCCGCAGCAGCGGGAGGGCAGGTCAACGCCACCCGTAAGAAATTTCGCGGCACGCTGGAGCGGGCCGAGGCTGGTGGCTGGCAGATCGTCTGGAGCGACGAGCCGCCGGTCAAGCCAGGTCAAAGAGTCAGCAAGAAACGCGTGCCCGCCCCTTTGCAGGCCATGGGCTTCACCCTGGATGAATGCCGGGATGTGCGCCTGGCGCCCATCGTGGACTTCAAGGGGCGTGCAGGCAAGGCCGGGGCAGCACCTGCCTGATTTGCTGCAGAAAATTGTGGGGTGGGTGGTCGCTGCGCGCAGCCCCCGCCCTCGGGTGATTGAAATAGGAGAGTCGTCGCATGAATCGCGAATTGTTGATGTTGGTTGAGGCCATTTCGCGCGAGAAGAACGTGGAGCGGGATGTGGTCTTGGGCGCCGTGGAGTCGGCCCTGGCCCAGGCTACCAAGAAGCTGTACCAGGGCGAGGTGGACATTCGCGTGTCGATTGATCGCGACAGCGGCAATTACGAGACTTTCCGCCGCTGGCTAGTGGTGCCCGACGACGCCGGTCTGCAGAACCCCGAAGCCGAAGAGTTGCTGATGGATGCCAAAGAGCGCATCCCGGACATCGAGGTGGGCGAATACATCGAAGAGGGCGTGGAGTCCGTGCCCATCGGCCGCATCGGCGCCATGGCTGCCAAGCAGGTCATCCTGCAGAAGATCCGCGACGCTGAGCGCGAAATGCTGCTCAACGACTTCATGTCGCGCGGCGAAAAGATCTTCACCGGCACCGTCAAGCGCATGGACAAGGGCGACATCATTGTCGAATCCGGCCGCGTGGAAGGTCGCCTGCGCCGCAGCGAAATGATCCCCAAGGAAAACCTGCGCAGCGGCGACCGCGTGCGGGCCATGATCATGGAAGTGGACCTGACCCTGCGTGGCGCGCCCATCATCCTGTCGCGCTCGGCACCTGAGTTCATGATCGAACTCTTCCGCAATGAAGTGCCCGAGATCGAGCAAGGCCTGCTGGAGATCAAGTCCTGCGCCCGTGACCCCGGCTCGCGCGCGAAGATCGCCGTGCTGAGCCACGACAAGCGTGTGGACCCCATCGGCACCTGCGTCGGCGTGCGCGGCACCCGCGTGAACGCGGTGACCAACGAACTCGCTGGCGAGCGCGTGGACATCGTGCTGTGGTCTGAAGATCCCGCCCAGTTCGTGATTGGCGCACTGGCTCCGGCCAATGTGTCCTCCATCGTGGTCGATGAAGAAAAGCATGCCATGGACGTGGTCGTGGACGAGGAAAACCTTGCCATCGCCATCGGCCGTGGTGGTCAGAACGTGCGCCTGGCGTCCGACCTCACCGGCTGGAAGATCAACATCATGGACGCCGCCGAAAGCGCGCAAAAGCAGGCCAACGAGACCGACACGGCCCGCAAGCTGTTCATGGAAAAGCTGGATGTGGACGAGGAAATCGCCGACATCCTGATCTCCGAAGGCTTCAACAGCCTGGAAGAAGTGGCCTATGTGCCGCTGCAGGAAATGCTGGAGATCGAAAGCTTCGACGAAGACACCGTGAACGAGCTGCGCGCCCGCGCCAAGGATGCGCTGCTCACCATGGAAATCGCCCGTGAGGAAAGCGTGGAAGAGGTCTCCCAGGACCTGCGCGATCTCGAAGGCCTCACCCCCGAGCTGATTGCCAAGTTGGCCGAGGGCGGTGTGCACACACGTGACGACCTGGCCGACCTGGCCATTGATGAACTGACCGACCTGACCGGACAGTCTGCAGAAGAAGCCAAAGCCTTGATCATGAAGGCGCGCGAACACTGGTTCGCGGGGCAAGAGTAAAGGTCAGGGAGGTACGAACCACATATGTCCAGTAACACTGTCGCCGAGTTCGCCACCGAACTCAAAAAATCGCCTGAAACCCTGCTCGATCAGCTCAAGGCTGCGGGCGTGGGGAAGGCTGCCCCCTCCGACGCGTTGACCGAGTCGGACAAGCAAAAGCTGCTGGCTTACCTGCAGGCCAGCCACGGCACGGCTTCGGCCGACCGCAAGAAGATCACGCTGGTCAAGAAGTCCACCAGCGAGATCAAGCAGGCCGATGCAACGGGCAAGGCCCGCACCATCCAGGTGGAAGTGCGCAAGAAGCGCACGTTCATCCAGCGCGACGAAGGCGCAGAGGCCACGGCCGAGTCCCAAGCAGCGGCTGCGGTGGAAGAGCCCGCCGTGTCGAGTGAGGACCTCGAACTCTCCCGCCGTGAGGAAGAAGCCCGCCGCCAGGCCGAGCTGATCCGTCGCCAGGAAGCGGAGCTGGCCGAGAAACGCGCAGAGCGCGAAGCCCGCGAAAAGCGCGAGCGCGAAGCCGAAGAGCGCGCTGCCGCCTACGCCGCCCAAGAAGCCGAAAAGAAGGCCCAGGCCTCGGCTGTGAAGCAGGAAGCCACGCGCGAGCAGGCGGCCGAAGCTGCTGCACGCGCCGCCGCCCAGACGGAAGCCCGCGAAAAGGCCCAGGCAGAAGCCAAGGCCCGCGCGGACGAAGAGTCTGCCCGTGCCCGCGATCTGGAAGAGCGCCGCCGCAAGGCCCTGGCCGAGGCAGAAGCCATTCGCGCCATGATGGCCACGCCCAAGAAGGCGGTCATGGTGGCCAAGAAGCCCGAGGAACCCAAGCCAGCAGCTAAGCCTGCTGCCGTGGGCGACGCCAAGAAGGGCACGCTGCACAAGCCCGCCGTTGGTACCGGTGGTGCGCGTACGGCAGCGGCTGCCCCTGCCACTGCAGGCGCTCCCGGCGCTGGCAAGGAAGTCAAGTCGGCCAAGCTGTCGTCCAGCTGGGCCAACGACACGGCCAAGAAGAAAGAAATCAAGACCCGCGGCGACAGCAGCGGTGGTGTGGGTCGTAACAACTGGCGTGGTGGCCCCCGAGGCCGCCGTGGTGACAACCGCGACCAACGCGATGACCACCAGAACGCAGCCCCGGCAGAAGCCCGCATCATTGAAGTGCATGTGCCTGAAACCATCACGGTGGCAGAGCTGGCACACAAGATGTCGATCAAGGCCTCTGAAGTCATCAAGGCCCTGATGAAGATGGGCCAGATGGTCACCATCAACCAGCCGCTGGACCAGGACACCGCCATGATCGTGGTGGAGGAAATGGGCCACAAGGCGGTGGTGGCGGCGCTGGACGATCCAGAAGCTTTCACCGACGACGATGCAGGTCAAAAAGACGCCGAGCTGCTGCCACGCGCTCCGGTGGTTACCGTCATGGGCCACGTGGACCACGGCAAGACCTCGCTGCTGGACTACATCCGCCGCGCCAAGGTCGCTGCAGGCGAAGCCGGCGGCATCACGCAGCACATTGGTGCCTACCACGTGGAAACGCCACGCGGCATGGTGTCGTTCCTCGATACCCCGGGCCACGAGGCCTTCACGGCCATGCGTGCTGGTGGTGGCGGCCGACGACGGCGTCATGCCCCAGACCAAGGAAGCCATCAAGCACGCCAAGGCGGCCAAGGTGCCGATCGTGGTGGCCATCACCAAGGCGGACAAGCCCGATGCCAACCCCGACCGCGTCAAGCAAGAGCTGGTGGTGGAAGAGGTGGTGCCTGAAGAGTACGGTGGCGATTCGCCCTTTGTGGCCGTGTCGTCCAAGACCGGCATGGGCATCGACGACCTGCTGGAGCAGGTCCTGCTGCAGGCCGAAGTGCTGGAACTGAAGGCGCCGGTCGAGGCCATGGCCAAGGGCCTGGTGATCGAAGCCCAGCTGGACAAGGGCCGCGGCCCGGTGGCCACGGTCCTGGTGCAGTCCGGTACGCTGAAGGTGGGCGATGTGGTGCTGGCTGGCCAGACCTCTGGCCGCGTGCGCGCCATGCTGGACGAAAACGGCAAGCCCGCCAAGACGGCTGGCCCGTCGATCCCGGTGGAAATCCAGGGTCTGTCGGATGTGCCGCAGGCCGGTGACGAGTTCATGGTGCTGTCCGACGAGCGCCGTGCGCGCGAAATCGCGACCTACCGCGCGGGCAAGTTCCGCAACACCAAGCTGGCCAAGCAACAGGCCGCCAAGCTGGAAAACGTGTTCAACGAGATGACTGCGGGCGAGGTGCAGACCCTGCCCATCATCATCAAGGCGGACGTGCAGGGCTCGCAGGAAGCGCTGGCAGCCTCGCTGCTCAAGCTGTCCACGGACGAAATCCGCGTGCAGCTGGTCTATGCCGGTGTGGGCGGTATCAGCGAGTCCGACGTGAATCTGGCGATTGCCTCCAAGGCCATCGTGATCGGCTTCAACGTGCGTGCCGATGCCGGTGCGCGCAAGCTGGCCGAGTCGAGTGATGTGAACCTGCATTACTACAACATCATTTACGACGCCGTGGATGAGTTGAAGGCCGCCATGTCCGGCATGCTGGCACCCGAGCAGCGCGAAGAGGCCCTGGGTACCGCCGAGATCCGTACGGTGTTCGTGGCTTCCAAGATCGGTACGGTGGCGGGTTCGTACGTCACCTCCGGCCAGGTCACGCGCAACTGCAAGTTCCGCCTGCTGCGCGACAACGTGGTTATTTACACCGGCGAAGTCGAGTCTGTGCGCCGCCTCAAGGACGATGTCAAGGAAGTCAAGGAAGGCTTCGAGTGCGGTATCAAGCTGCGCAACTACAACGACATCAAAGAGGGCGACCAGTTGGAGTTCTTCGAGATCAAGGAAATCGCGCGGACGCTGTAAGGCGAACGGGATACCAGCGACAACATGGCTGCGAAGAAATCATCCGCCCCCAACCGCGCCTTCAAGGTGGCCGATCAGATCCAGCGCGATCTGACGGAACTGATCGCGCGCGAGTTGAAAGACCCGCGCGTGGGCATGGTGACGCTGCAGGGCGTGGAAGTCACTCCCGACTACGCCCACGCCAAGGTGTTCTTCAGCCTGTTGACGGGTGACCCGGTGGAAACCCAGGCAGCCCTCAACCAGGCTGCCGGGTTCCTGCGCAACGGCTTGTTCAAGCGTTTGCACATCCACACCGTGCCTACGCTGCATTTTGTGTTCGACCGCACCTCCGAGCGTGCGGCCGACATGAACGCCTTGATTGCCAAGGCGGTGTCTTCGCGCGCGAAAGAGGACTAGTCCATGCACGCGCCACGCACCAGGGTGCAGCGGCGCCCTGTGCATGGGGTGTTGCTGCTCGACAAACCGCTCGGCCTTTCGAGCAATGACGCCTTGCAAAAGGCGAAATGGCTGCTGCGTGCCGAGAAAGCGGGCCATACCGGCACGCTCGATCCGCTCGCCACGGGCGTATTGCCGCTGTGTTTTGGCGCGGCCACCAAGTTCAGCCAGCTGCAGCTGGATGCTCCCAAGACCTATGAAGCCGTGGCGCTGCTGGGGGCCACCACGACCACCGGCGATGCCGAGGGCGATGTGGTCGAGCGGCGCGAGGTGCTGCCCGAGCAGGTGACGCCAGAGCGCCTGGCTGCCGTCCAGCAGCAGTTCACCGGCCCCATTCGCCAGGTGCCGCCGATGCACAGCGCGCTCAAGAAAGACGGCAAGGCGCTGTACGAATACGCACGCGCCGGTGTCACGGTGGAGCGTGAAGCGCGCGATGTGGTGATCCATGCACTCAAGCTCACGCTGGTGCAGACAGATCAAGCGCAGCCAGCTATCAAAATAATAGTGACCTGCAGCAAGGGCACCTACATCCGCACGCTGGGTGAAGACATCGGCGCCGCACTGGGCTGTGGTGCGCACCTGACCTTTCTGCGCCGCATCGACACCGGCGGGCTGGGGGTGGAGCGCTGCGTCACGCTGGCGCAGCTGGAGGCCATGTCCGAGGCTGAGCGTCTGGCCAGCCTGGAGGCGCCCGAGTCGTTGCTGGCACAACACATGCGTGTCACGCTGGACGGTGAGAATGCAGCCCGATTCCTGTCGGGTGTGCGTCGCCGTGGCAACTGGCCCGATGCCAGTGCCGTGGCGGTGTTTGGCGAGAATCCTCCGGCGCTGCTGGGGGTGGGCCACATCGTGGGCGGGGAGCTGGTGCCGGACAGGCTCCTGAGTCCGCTGGAAATTCAACAAATTTTGGAAGGCATGCCGCACCCTCAAGCCAGCGGCACATTGGAAAAACTATGACGACGAAACAAATCCGCAACATCGCGATCATCGCCCACGTTGACCACGGCAAAACCACCATGGTTGACCAGCTGCTGCGCCAGTCCGGCACCTTCGCCGACCACGAAAAAGTCGTCGACACCGTGATGGACAACAACGCGATCGAAAAAGAGCGCGGCATCACCATCCTGGCCAAGAACTGCGCCGTGAGCTGGAAGGGTACGCACATCAACATCGTGGACACCCCCGGCCACGCGGACTTCGGCGGCGAAGTGGAACGTGCCCTGTCCATGGTCGACAGCGTGGTGCTGCTGATCGACGCGCAAGAAGGCCCCATGCCCCAAACGCGTTTTGTGACCAAGAAGGCCCTGGCCTTGGGCCTGCGCCCCATCCTGGTGGTGAACAAGGTGGACAAGCCCGGTGCCAACCCCGACAAGGTGGTGAACGCTGCGTTCGACCTGTTCGACAAGCTGGGTGCCACCGACGAGCAGCTCGACTTCCCGGTCGTGTACGCCTCGGGCATCAATGGCTGGTCGTCGCTGGAAGAAGGCGCCCCGGGCGAGCAGTGGGGCCCCGACATGTCGGCCCTGTTCGACACCATCCTCAAGCACGTGCCACCAAACTCCGGCAACCCTGACGCCCCCCTGCAGCTGCAGATCTCGGCGCTGGACTTCTCCAGCTTCGTGGGCCGCATCGGTGTGGGCCGCATCAGCCAAGGCACGCTCAAGCCCGCACAGGACGTGCTGGTCATGGAAGGCCCCGATGGCAAGACCACGAAGGGCCGCGTGAACCAGGTGCTGACCTTCCAGGGTCTGGACCGCATGCAGACTCCCCTGGCAGGCCCGGGCGACATCGTGCTGATCAACGGCATTGAAGACATCGGCATCGGCGTGACCGTGACCGACCCGGCCAACCCCGCGCCGCTGCCCATGCTGAAGGTGGACGAGCCCACGCTGACCATGAACTTCTGCGTGAACACCTCGCCCCTGGCCGGCCGTGAAGGCAAGTTCGTGACCAGCCGCCAGATCTGGGACCGCCTGCAAAAGGAACTGCAGCACAACGTGGCCCTGCGCGTGAAGGAGACCGACGAAGAAGGCGTCTTCGAAGTGATGGGCCGGGGCGAACTGCACCTGACCATCCTGCTGGAAAACATGCGCCGCGAAGGCTACGAGCTGGCCGTGTCCAAGCCCCGCGTGGTGTTCAAGGACATCGACGGCGTCAAGCACGAGCCTATCGAGCTGGTGACGGCTGACATCGAAGAAGGCCACCAAGGCGGCGTGATGCAAGCCCTGGGCGAGCGCAAGGGCGAGCTGGTGAACATGGAGTCCGACGGCCGTGGCCGCGTGCGCCTGGAATACCGCATCCCGGCCCGTGGCCTGATCGGTTTCACCAACGAATTCCTGAACCTGACGCGCGGCTCGGGCCTCATCAGCAACATCTTTGACAGCTACGAGCCGCACAAGGGCGACATCGGCGGCCGCAAGAACGGTGTGCTGATCTCCATGGACGACGGTGAAATCTTCACCTACGCCCTGGGCAAGCTGGACGACCGTGGCCGCATGTTCGTGAAGGCCAACGACCCCGTGTACGAAGGCATGATCGTCGGTATCCACAGCCGTGACAACGACCTGGTGGTGAACGCCACGCGCACCAAGCAGCTGACCAACTTCCGCGTGTCCGGCAAGGAAGACGCGATCAAGATCACGCCCCCGATTGACCTGACGCTGGAATACGGTGTGGAGTTCATCGAGGACGACGAACTGGTCGAGATCACGCCCAAGTCCGTGCGCCTGCGCAAGCGCCACCTGACGGAAAACGAGCGCAAGCGCGCTGCCCGTTCCTGATGGATAGGCGGGTTGGTCCATCGATGGATCGATAGACTGACCGTTTCCGACAAGGGCCACTGCAGCGCAGTGGCCTTTTTTCCGTCTGCAAGTTGGAACCCATGTTGAAACTCACACATTCCCGTGCCGTGGTGCTGATGGTGGCCGTGACCCTGATGTGGTCCATCGCCGGTGTGGTCACGCGCCACCTGGAGCATGCGGCGAGCTTTGAGGTGACCTTCTGGCGCAGCTTCTTCACGCTGCTGGCGCTGCTGGTCATCCTGCCCGTGCTGCAGGGCAGGGCGGTGTTTGCCTCGATGCGCCATGGCGGGCGGGCGTTGTGGATCTCCGGCGTGTGCTGGAGCGTGATGTTCACGGCCTTCATGGTGGCGCTGGTGCTGATGCCGGTAGCCAATGTGCTGGTGACCATGTCGGTGGGCCCCTTGCTCACGGCGCTGTTTGCCCGGGTGTTCATTGGCCACCACATCGCTCTCCGCACCTGGGCAGCCATTGCGGTGGCAGGGCTGGGCATTGGCTGGATGTACGGTTCGCAAATGGCGGGCCTGCCGCTGCTGGGCACCCTGGTGGCCTTGTGTGTACCGGTGGCGGCGGCGGTGAATTGGACGGTGGTGCAGCACTCGCAGCGCCATGGCCATGCGGTGGACCTGGTGCCCGCAGTGCTGGTGGGAGCAGTGATCTCGGTGGTGGCGACCCTGCCGCTGGCGTTCCCGTTTCAGGCATCTTTTTACGACCTGGGGCTGCTGGCCCTGCTGGGCGTGGTGCAATTGGCGATTCCCTGCGTGCTGGCGGTGCGCTGCGGCAGGGTGCTCAAGGCGCCCGAAATGGCGCTGCTGGGTTTGCTGGAAGTGATTTTCGGCATCCTGCTGGCATGGCTGGGTGCGGGCGAGAAGCCTGCGCCTGCCGTGCTGACCGGAGGCGCACTGGTCATCGGTGCGCTGGTTTTCAATGAACTGTTGGGTTGGAAGGAACAAAAATGACGGAGACGGTTGTGTCTGAAGTGTTGAGCGAGGTGCGTGGCCAGGTGGGCTTCATCACCCTGAATCGTCCACGGGCGCTCAATGCCCTGTCGCTGGGCATGGTGCGTGACCTGATGGGCATCCTGCTGGCATGGCAGAACGATGCGCGGGTGCTGGCGGTGGCCATTCGTGGCAGCAACAAGGAAGGCCCGTTTGGGGCTTTCTGCGCGGGCGGCGATATCCGCTTTTTGCACCAGGCAGGCAGCCAGGGCAACCCGCTGATCGAGGATTTTTTCACCGAGGAATACGCGCTCAACCACCTGATCCACAACTACGCCAAGCCCTACATCGCGTTCATGGACGGCATCGTGATGGGGGGCGGCATGGGCATCAGCCAGGGCGCTGCGCTGCGTGTGGTGACCGAACGCACCAAGATGGCCATGCCCGAAACCGCGATTGGCCTGTTCCCGGACGTGGGTGGTGGGTACTTTCTGAGCCGCTGCCCCGGCCGGGTGGGCGAGTGGCTGGCCCTGACGGGCGACACCATCGGCGCAGGCGATGCCATTGCCTACCAGCTGGCCGATGGCTGCATGCCGTCAGACCGGCAGGCGGCGGTGTGGGACGCCCTGGCCACACAAAGCTTTGCAGATGGTGCGGCTATCAAGGCCTGTGTTGCTTCTCAATTTGTAGCGGCTCAGCCAAGCGGTTCTAGCGCTCAGGCTGATATTGACCACTATTTTGCGCTGCCGACCGTCGGCGAGATCGTGCGGGCGCTTGAAGCGGCTGACAGCGACTGGGCGCGTGCCACGGCCGCCACGCTGCGCAAACGTTCGCCACTGATGCTGCATGTGGTGCTGGAACAAATCCGCCGCGCCCGCACTATGGGCCTGGCCGATGACCTGCGCATGGAGCGCGACATGGTGCGCCACTGCTTCTTCCTGCGCCCGGGGCAAAGCGAGACCGTCGAAGGCATCCGCGCCCTGGCTGTGGACAAGGACCATGCGCCCCGCTGGAATCCTGGCCGCATTGAAGACGTGACGCCGGACATGGTCAGTCCGTTCTTTGCCAGCCCCTGGCCTGTACACGCCCATCCGCTGGCCCATCTGGCCTGACCGGCGAAGGCTGTAGTCGGGCGTTTGGGTTGCGCACCAAGCGCCTGTTCAAGACCTCCTCGGGTGCACGCATCGGTGATCGCGGGCCGGGAGGCCTGCGATCTGCCTGCCACGACGGCTGCGATGTTCCAGCTTTTATGGGTTCAATTGCTGGTACACGGCAGTGGCCAGGGCCAGCAGATCGGGCCGCGAGAGCTGCCCGCTCAGCGCATAGCCAAAGCCCCCATCTGTCCAGTAAAAGCCCGGTACGGGGCCTTCCTGTGTGAACTGGAACGCGGTAGCGGGAGCGGCCGCCAGCGTCGATTCCTTGCTTTGTGGCGCGCCGCCTTTGTTTTCGCCCGCAGGGCGGGGCGAGGACGGCGCCAGAGCGCCCAGGTACAGCGTGATGCGCTGGCCGGCGCCATTCTGGTACATGAACTGCGCGCGCACGCCTGTGTCGCCAGGCAGCAAGCGGCCACCCACCAGTTCATAGCCTTGCGCACCGAGTGCAGGGACTTTGAGGGGGCGGTCCAGACGCTTGGACAGCCATTGCACCAGGTGTTCTTGCTGGGCGGCAGTGACCTCTACCGGGTGGCGCACTTCGGGTTGGTACACCGCATGGGCCACCGAGGCCTGTTGTGCAAAGCGCTGTGCCGGTTCGGCGGCCACCAGCGTGGTGCCCTGGCCCGCAACGATGGTTTGACCGGGCATACCGGCGGGCCAGTGGCTGCGCCCCGTCCAGCCCAGCACAAAGGCCAGCAACACGGATGCAGCCATTCCACCCCAGCGCCACCATTGCGCGTATTGCTCGCGTCGGTCGGTGGCACGCTGCGCTGCGGCCAGCAGGGCGTCGGGCACGGGGGCGTGGAGCAGGTCCTGGTGCAGGGCCTGCAGCCGCTGCCGCTGCGCCTGCCAGTGGGCCAGCGTGGCCTGGGCCTCCTCATCGTCCCGCAGTTGCTCGCGCAGCGCCTGGGCCTGCGCAGGAGTCAACTGGCCGTCCACAAGGGCGTGCCAGGCGCTGGTTTCTTCAGCGCGCGGTGGAGAGGCAGGATGCTTGGGGTCCATGGCGGGGGATCGGGTCTGGGGGCTATTTGAGGCGACGCAGCACCGGCGTGGTACTGCCTGCGGCCGTCACGGTGCCAGGCTGTGTGGCAGCTGTAGGGGCTGACGCGGGTTCACGGTCCATGAGTGCGCGCAGGCGCGTGCGGGCCCGCGACAGGCGTGACATGACGGTGCCCACCGGAATGCCCAGGATGCGTGCCGTATCTTCGTAGCCCATGTCCTCCATTGCCACCAGCAGCAGCACGGCCCGCTGGTCGGCGGGCAGGCGCTGGAGACAGCGCTCCAGGTCCAGCGCATCGTCCGACCGGGACGGAGTGCCGGGCAGCTGATCTTGAACTTCGTCGATGTCCAGGGTTTGCATCGGGGGCAATGCGCGGCGCTGGTTGAGGTACAGGTTGTGCATCAGGGTGAACAACCATGCGCGCAGGTCGCTTCCGGTGCGCCACAGCAGCCATTTGCTGCAGGCCCTCTCCAGCGTGTCCTGCACCAGGTCATCAGCCGCCCAGGCATCGCCTGTCAGCACCCGCGCGTAGCGGCGCAGGGCGGGCAGCTGTTCGATGACCTGGGAGCGGTTCATTCCGCGCGAAGCCTGGGGTGCGCTGACCGGTTTCTTATGGCCGCGCGGTGCGCCAGACCTGGTTCACTCCGTCGCCCGTCTTGTCCCCGGGCTTGGCGTCCTTGGCCCAGTAATACAGTGGCTTGCCCTTGTAGGCCAGCTGGGATTTGCCATCGTCGCGGGTGATCACGCTGTAGTCAGCGCCCGGGGCCTTGCTGGCCATCAACGGCGGCCAGTTGGTGGCGCAGGGGCCGTTGCACACCGATTTGCCGCTGCCGGCCACATCGCGGTCAAACGTGTAAAGGGTCATGCCGTTTGCGCCGACCAGCACGCCGTCCATGGTCTTCACGGGCGAGTTGTCCATGGTGGCGCAGCCAGCCAGAGCAACGGCTGCGACGAGGGTGGTCATCGAGATCAGTTTCTTCATGGGTTTCTCCAGAGGGTGGTGCAGGCAAAGGCGAATGCTGCCTTGCACCGGGACAAACACATGGAGGCAGCGGTTTATTCCACGGCATCGCAAAAAAATCTCAAGGGCGGTCTGGGTATGCAGAGACCCCACCGTGCAGCGGACTCAGCGGCTGCGGCTTTTCATGGCGCGTTCCACTTCGCGCTTGCCTTCACGGTCCTTGATGGTGTCGCGCTTGTCGTGCTCGGCCTTGCCCTTGGCCAGGGCGATTTCGCATTTCACGAAGCCGTTCTTCCAGTGCAGATTGACGGGCACAAGGGTGTAGCCCTTTTGCTCGACCTTGCCAATCAGGCGCTTGATGTCGTCCTTCTTGAGCAGCAGCTTTTTGGTGCGCGCCGATTCCGGGTTGACGTGGGTGGACGCCGTCTTGAGCGGCATGATCAGGCAGCCGAGTAGGAACAGTTCGCCATCGCGGATCAGCACATAGCCATCAGTCAGCTGCACCTTGCCTTCGCGCAGCGCCTTGACCTCCCAGCCGTGCAGCACCATGCCCGCCTCGTGGCGCTCCTCAAAGAAGTAGTTGTAGGCCGCTTTCTTGTTGTCGGCAATGCGGGATGTGGGATCGGGTTTTTTGGCCATGTAGTTCAGATGCGGCGCCCTGCGGGAGATAAAAGGTCTCCCTACATACAATTGTGGCCGTTCAGAGACCCGTGATTCTAGTTTCCCCGGCCGCCTTTCCCCTTCGAAAGCCGTGCGCCCACTGCCTGCATGAAAACCGTCCACAAGTCCGTCCTCATTTGGTACAGCCCCGAAGAGATGTTTTCCCTGGTCACCGGGGTGGAGCACTACCCACAGTTCCTGCCCTGGTGCGACCATGCCGCGGTGCTGGAGCAGACCAGCGAGGGCATGACCGCCGAGGTGGGCATTGCGTTCAGCGGTATTCGCCAGACCTTCGTCACGCGCAACACGCACGAGGCGGGCAAGCGTGTGCAGATGCATCTGGTGAAAGGGCCGTTTTCACGGCTAGACGGAGACTGGCACTTTCATCCCGTGGGAGACGGCACGCAGCGTGCGTGCAAGGTGGAGTTGATGCTGAACTATGGGTTTGACAGCGCCGCACTGGCCGCGCTGGTGGGGCCGGTGTTCGACCGCATCGCGGGCAGCATGGTGGATGCCTTCGTCAAGCGCGCGGAACAGGTCTATGGCTGAGAAAGGGCCCGGCGCCCCGGTGACCCTCGCCATCACCGTGGTTGCCTGCTTGGCGCCGCGCGAGGTGCGCGAATGGGTGCTGGATCTGCCGGTGGGCGCTACCGTGGCGGATGCCCTGCGCGCCAGCTGTGGGGTGGAGGCAGGTGATGAGCCGTCGGTTGGCATCTGGGGCCGTGCCGCCAGCCTGGATGCAGTGCTGCAGCCCCTGGACCGTGTGGAAATCTACCGCCCGTTGAAGGTGGACCCCAAGGTGGCGCGCCGGGAGCGTTTTGCCCGCCAAGGCGCGCGCACCACCGGGCTGTTTGCGCGGCGCAGGCCCGGGGGCAAGTCGGGCTACTGAATCTCACGTGCTGGTCGGTGGGGGAGGTCGAAGCAGCACGTCCCTCACAACTCAGCGTACGCAGTCGCTTGCGACGATCTCGTCGATGCGCTTGGCCTCTGCCGCGCGGGCGGGGCCGTCCAGGAAGATTTTTTCGCCCTGTGCATTGGCTTGGGTAATCGGTTTGCCTGCGTCGAACGCTGCTTTGGCCGCACGGGCGCGGGTGCAGTTTTCGGCTTTGGCCTTGGCGATCTTTTCGTCCTCGGCCTTTTTCTTGGCGGCTTCTGCGGCCTCGGCCTGGGCCTTCTTTTCTTCCAGCTCCTTGTCCTTGCCCGCGCCTGCAGCGCTGGCTGCGGCCTTGGGCGCTGCTGCCACGGCAGGGGCCGCATCGGAGGCTGCGGGTGCGACAGGGGTCGCTGCGCGTGTCGGACGGTTGCCGCCGGGCTGCTTCAGGATGCTTTTTTCAGGGATGTCGGGTGGCGGGGGGCGGTCGCTGAAGACCTTGCGACCGTCTTTGTCTGTCCACTGCCATTGCGCCGCCGCGCCCATGGCCCAGGTGCAGGCCACGGCCAGCAGGAGAAGCTTGTGCATTTTCATGCGGACAAGTTTATCCATGTGATTCCCCCCCCGCCAGTGCGTTGCAGATGGGTGGGCGCGTTTTCGCCACATGCGGCGCGGGTACAATCCATTTTTTGGAGCTTTCTCATGCGCCTTCTTGGAAAAGCGCTCACCTTCGACGATGTGTTGCTGGTGCCAGCGTACTCCCAGGTCCTGCCCAAGGACACGTCCCTCGCGACGAAACTCTCCCGCAATATCCAACTGAACCTGCCGCTCGTGTCCGCCGCCATGGACACCGTGACCGAGGCGCGTCTGGCCATTGCCATTGCCCAGGAGGGCGGCATCGGCATCGTGCACAAGAACCTCACGGCGCAGGAGCAGGCTGCCCATGTGGCCAAGGTCAAGCGTTACGAGTCCGGTGTGCTGCGCGACCCGGTGGTCATCACCCCCGAGCACACGGTGCTGCAAGTGCTGCAGTTGTCCGAACAGCTGGGCATTTCGGGCTTCCCCGTGTGCGACGGTGGCAAGGTGGTCGGTATCGTCACGGGCCGCGACCTGCGCTTCGAGACCCGCTACGACGTCAAGGTCCACCAGATCATGACCCCGCGCGAGAAGCTCATCACGGTCAATGAAAAAGAGGGCACCACGCCTGCACAGGCCAAGGCGCTGCTCAACAAGCACAAGCTGGAACGCATCCTGGTCGTGAACGACGCCTTTGAACTCAAGGGTCTGATCACGGTGAAGGACATTACCAAGCAAACCAGCTTCCCCAATGCTGCACGTGACGCAGCAGGCCGCCTGCGTGTGGGCGCTGCGGTGGGCGTGGGCGAGGGCACCGAAGAACGCGTCGAAGCACTGGTCAAGGCCGGTGTGGACGCCATCGTGGTGGACACGGCCCACGGTCACAGCAAGGGTGTGATCGACCGCGTGCGCTGGGTTAAGCAGAACTACCCGCAAGTGGACGTGATCGGCGGCAACATCGCCACCGGCGCCGCTGCGCTTGCACTGGTTGAGGCCGGTGCGGATGCCGTCAAGGTCGGCATCGGCCCTGGCTCCATCTGCACCACCCGCATCGTGGCCGGTGTGGGCGTGCCCCAGATCATGGCCATCGACAACGTGGCCACCGCCCTCAAAGGCACGGGCGTGCCGCTGATTGCCGACGGCGGCATCCGCTACAGCGGCGACATCGCCAAGGCCCTGGCCGCTGGCGCAGGCACGGTGATGATGGGCGGCATGTTTGCGGGCACTGAAGAAGCACCTGGCGAGGTGATCCTGTTCCAGGGCCGCAGCTATAAAAGCTACCGCGGCATGGGCTCCATCGGCGCCATGCAGCAGGGCAGTGCGGATCGCTACTTCCAGGAATCGAGCACGGGCAACCCCAACGCCGACAAGCTCGTGCCCGAGGGCATCGAAGGCCGCGTGCCCTACAAGGGTTCCATGGTCAGCATCGTCTACCAAATGGCGGGCGGCGTGCGTGCCTCCATGGGCTATTGCGGTTGCGCCACCATCGAAGAGATGAACAACAAGGCCGAGTTCGTCGAGATCACCACCGCCGGTATCCGCGAAAGCCACGTGCACGACGTGCAGATCACCAAGGAAGCGCCGAACTACCGCGCTGACTGATCGTTGTTGATCCATTCTGGCCTGATTGAAAAAATCTGGTCAGACTGATATAGTCTGGTCTGAATTCACCATTCAGGCCAGACTTTTTTACTTTATGCAGTCCGTTGGCATCTACGAAGCGAAAAGCAGGTTCTCTGCCTTGATCGAACTGGTCGAGCAGGGCGAGGAAGTGCGCATCACCCGCCACGGCAAAGAGGTGGTGCGCATGCTGCCCGTGCGCCGCCGCCCTGTGATTTCTGACGAACAGATTGCGCGCGAATTGGGCCAGATGGACGCGTTGCATGCCAGCATTCAACCCGCAGGGTCAACGACGGTGGATGGCTTGCGCCGTGCAGGGCGGAGCACTGCATGACCGCTTTCGTGCTCGATGCCTCGGTCACTGCTGCCTGGCTGCTGCCGGACGCGGCCAGCGAGCACACCCGCCGCCTGTACACCCTGATCCGCCGCGATGAGGTGGAGCCACAGGCGCCCAACCTCTGGCACTGGGAGTGTCACAACATACTGGCCGTCGGGGTGAACAGTGGGCGCATTCCAGCTGCCTCTGTCGAGGGGCTGTGGGGCGTGCTCGAAGCCATCCGCCACAGGGTGGAGCTCCATGAATTGGCCCCTGCCCAACACAAGGCCGTACTGGATGTGGCGCTGGAGACAGGCCTGCCAACCTTTGATGCCGCCTATCTGTGGCTCGCGCGCTCGCTGCGCTTGCCCCTGGCCACCTTTGATTCCCAACAGGCTGCTGCCGCACAGCGCAGCGGTGTACCCCTTCTCGACCTCTCTCGCCTTTGACGGACCACCACCATGCAACACCAGAAAATCCTCATCCTCGATTTCGGCTCGCAAGTCACCCAGCTCATTGCCCGCCGCGTGCGCGAGGCCAATGTGTACTGCGAAGTGCACCCTTGCGACGTGACGGACGAGTGGGTGCGCGACTACGCCAAGGACGGCTCGCTCAAGGGCATCATCCTGTCGGGCAGCCATGCCAGCGTGTACGAAGACACCACCGACAAGGCGCCCGAAGCCGTGTTCCAGCTCGGCCTGCCTGTGCTCGGCATCTGCTACGGCATGCAGACCATGGCCCACCAGTTGGGCGGCAAGGTCGAAGGCGGCCACAAGCGCGAATTCGGCTTTGCGGCCGTGCGTGCGCGCGGCCATACCGCGCTGCTCAAGGACATCGCTGACTTCACCACCCCTGAAGGTCACGGCATGCTCAATGTCTGGATGAGCCACGGTGACAAGGTCACCGAGCTTCCCCCGGGTTTCAAGCTCATGGCCAGCACCGACAGCTGCCCCATTGCCGGCATGGCCGACGAAGACCGCCGCTTCTATGCCGTGCAGTTCCACCCCGAAGTCACGCACACCGTGCAGGGCCGCGCCTTGCTGGAGCGTTTTGTGCTGGGCATCTGCGGCACCCGTGCCGATTGGGTCATGGGCGACTACATCGAAGAAGCTGTGCAGAAGATCCGCGAACAGGTGGGCGATGAGGAAGTGATCCTCGGCCTGTCGGGTGGTGTGGATTCGTCCGTCGCGGCAGCTCTGATCCACCGCGCCATTGGCGACCAGCTCACCTGCGTGTTTGTGGACCACGGCCTGCTGCGCCTTAATGAGGGCGACATGGTCATGGACATGTTCGAAGGCAAGCTGCACGCCAAGGTCATCCGCGTGGACGCGAGCGACCTGTTCTTGGGCAAACTCGCCGGAGTGAGCGAACCCGAACAAAAGCGCAAGATCATCGGCGGTCTGTTTGTGGATGTGTTCAAGGCCGAAGCAGCCAAGCTCAAGGCCGGCACCGGGGGCCACAAGGGCGCCACCTTCCTGGCCCAGGGAACCATCTACCCCGACGTGATTGAATCCGGCGGCGCCAAAAGCAAGAAGGCCGTCACCATCAAGAGCCACCACAACGTGGGCGGGCTGCCCGAGCAGCTGGGCCTGAAGCTGCTGGAGCCGCTGCGCGACCTGTTCAAGGACGAGGTGCGCGAACTGGGCGTGGCCCTGGGCCTGCCGCCCGACATGGTCTACCGCCACCCATTCCCCGGCCCCGGCCTGGGCGTGCGCATTCTTGGTGAAGTGAAAAAGGAATACGCCGACCTGCTGCGCCGTGCCGATGCGATCTTCATCGAAGAGCTGCGCAACTTCAAAGACGAAGCCACTGGCAAGACTTGGTACGACCTGAC
>OFJB01000304.1_pt1 | contig 25108 bp, 17 predicted proteins | sample 1775081 | NCBI WGS metagenome assembly OFJB01 (sample SAMN08195771, study PRJEB24354) | sludge metagenome | isolation source: initial sludge from phenol fed wastewater aerobic bioreactor | place: India: Nagpur | collected 2016-06-05
GAGCCGGGCGCGCATCGGGCTGAGCCCGCGATGCGGGACGTGCTCGACCGCGGTCCACAGGCGCAGTGCGTATTCGACCGTAAAGACAACGAGGGAGAAATACTCGACAAGCGCGAAGACCGTGCCGTAGCGATCTTCAAGCGCCGGCACCGTCTCCAGCGCGACGTTGACGAGATTGACGAGAATCAGCGCGATGAGTGAAACCTTGAGCCAGAGTTTCATAGGTGCTCCTTCTTGTTCAAGGACGATTTACGGAATGTTCTTACGTCAAGCTAGTCTTCCAGCCGATAGCCGAGCTTGGAGATGGTTTTAATCTGCTCGCCCAGGCCGAGTTTTTTGCGAATCTGAGCTATGTGGACGTCCACCGTGCGCGTTTCGCCCTGATAGTCCACGCCCCAAACCCCATGGAGCAGCCGCTCCCGCGAGAGCGCAATGTTCTTGTTCTTTGCGAGCATCACCAACAGGTCAAACTCCATCGGCTTGAGTAATATCTCCTCGCCGTTTTGGCGGACGGAGCGCTCCAATAGATTGATCGTCAGCGGGCCAACCTCGAGCACCTGCCGCAGTTTTCCCGCGCGTTCGAGCACCTTTTCAATTCGGACAAGCAGCTCCAGCACTTCGAACGGCTTGACGATGTAGTCGTCCGCTCCGTCCCGCAGCCCGCGCACCTTGCTTGCCACGTCGTTCTTCGCGGTGAGAAAGATCACGGGGATGTCCGCGTGCCGCAGAATGCCAAGCAACTCAAATCCATCGATGCAGGGGAGCATGACGTCCAGCAGCGCGAGGTCGAAGTCCTCGTCCTGCGAAATGGTCTTTGCGGCCTGCTCGCCGTCGAAACAGGAAAACACGGCGTACCCCGCCGCCGTCAGATTCTTGACGATGACCTTATGGATGCTCTCGTCGTCCTCGACCACCAGAATGCGATTTCTTGCCATATCACGTCCTCCTGTTTGAAACATTCTACCATGGTGTTTGTAATCGCGTCCGCAACAAAATGTAAACAAGATGTAATTCAAATGAAATATATACCGATCCGGCGGAGGCGAACCGGATTGACGGATGCACCATCACGGGCTACAATCGGGCTAGGTTGTCATATGGCAGAACGAATCGGAGGAAACGGATGCGCCTGTTGTTGATTGAAGACGATGCGGATCTGGTGCGCGCGCTGAAGCAGCGCCTGACGCAGGAAGGATACGCCTGCGACGTTTGCCCAAACGGCGGCGACGCGGCGTACTATCTCCAAAACGGCGGCTACAACGCGGTGGTGCTGGATCGCATGCTGCCCGGTAAGGACGGACTCACGATTCTGCGGGAGATGCGCGTGAGCGGCAACGGTACGCCCGTGCTGATGCTGACCGCGCTGGACGCCGTCAACGACCGCACGGACGGGCTGGACGCGGGCGCGGACGACTATCTCGTCAAACCCTTTGCCATGCCGGAGTTGATTTCGCGCATTCGCGCGCTGATTCGCCGCCCGCCGGTGCTGCGCGGCGGAGAAACGCTCCGTTTTGCGGATCTGGAGCTCGACGTTCGGCAATGCCGACTGACCGGCGCGAAAGCGGAGCAGACGCTCTCCCGAAAGGAAACAGCGGTGCTTGAGCTCTTTTTTGAGCACCCGGATCGCGTGCTCTCCCGCGCGGAACTGCTCAACCGCGGCTGGGGCGGCGACGAGGCGGTGGAGGAAGGCAACGTGGACAACTACATCTATTTTCTGCGGCGCAGGCTGAAGGCGGCGGGCACGCGCGCGCACCTGAAGACCGCGCACGGCGTTGGATTTCAACTGACGTTGGAAGAGTAAGCCGATAAAGGAGTGGGCCAAATTGGAAGAGCGTAAACGGCGCGCACATCTGATTACGATCTACGTCGTGACCATTGCCGGGATTCTCGCGGCAATGCTCGCGGTCGTGCAGCTGCTCTCCGCTCGCGAACTGGAGCAGAAGAACCGCGAGAGTTTTCAAACGCTCTTGACGGCAATTGGCGACGATCTACAAAACGGAAACGTCGTAAGCCACAGCAGCCTGCGTAAGCTCGAAGGGGAAAACAACCTGATGCTGCGCATCAGCGACAACGGGAAAACCCTGCTCTACAACAATTCAGATGGTTCCGTCAAGCAGGCGCTGCTGACGCGTGCGGAGCAGACCGCGAAGACCGAAGGGTACGACGTAAACAGCCTGCCGCTTTCGAACGGGCGCAGAACCTCCGCTCCGGCGGAGTTCCGCGAGGACGGGGCGCGATACCTCGGAGCCGTGAGCATTGTGCCAACCAAGGACGGCTATCGCACGCTGACCGCGGTGCAGCGGATTGACCGCGCCGGAATCTGGCCGTCGCTGCTGTATTGCCTGAGCTATCTGGCGGGGGTCACGCTGCTCGGTTGGGTCGGCGCGCGGCTGATTGACCGGGCGCTACAGCCTGCCGTGGAAAGCCGGATTCGGCAGAGGCAGTTCATCGCCGCCGCTTCGCATGAGCTGCGCTCGCCGCTTGCGGTGATTGCGGCAAACGCCGCTATATTGCCGGAAAACACGCGCGAGAGCGCCGCCGCGGGCGTCATTACCGCGGAGTGCGGGCGAATGTCGCGCCTGATTGGGGACTTGCTCTTGCTGGCGTCGGCGGACGCGAACACCTGGACGGTGCAGCTCGAACCGCTCGAACTGGACACGCTGCTACTGAACGTATACGAAGCCCATGCGCCGGTCTATCGAACGAACGGCTGCACACTTCATCTCGATCTGCCGGAGGATGCGTTGCCGCGCGTGCGCGGGGATGGCGAACGGCTCAAACAGGTGCTCGGCATCCTGCTCGACAACGCGCTGGCCTATGGGGTCACGAAGGAACATCGAACGGTGGAGCTCACGGCAATTGCCCAGCGGCAGCGCGCGGTGATCTGCGTTGTGGATCACGGAACCGGGCTGGATTCGGCGCAGAAGGCGCATGTGTTCGACCGCTTCTTTCGCGGGGATGCGTCCCGCGGGAGTAAGGAACACTTCGGGCTGGGGCTTTCCATCGCACGCGAGCTCGTCGCGCTGCAAAAAGGGACACTGGATCTGCTGGATACGCCCGGCGGCGGGTGCACCTTTCGAATTACGTTGAACTAAGTGCGACCAGAGTTGATAGGAAATGGCACGCTTTCCGGCGTGTCATTTTTTGTTCGAAATTTTTAGAAGATTTTTAGAAACTTGGTCAATAGAATAGGGAGCGTAACAAACAGGAGGGTCAACGATTCATGAAAAAAGCAATCTCTCTTCTCCTTTGCGTCGCGGTCTTGGCCGGCCTCTTCGGCTGCGTCGGACCGGCGCGCGCAAGCAACTCCAACGCCGCCGAGGCGGCGAGCGGACGCTATATGGAACAGGTGATCAACGTTCCGCTGCCGGAAGGCGTCAGCGAGCAATACATCATAGGGCTTAGCGCGCTGGAAAACGGCCTAGAGGTGTTTTCGTATGCGTATGTGGACAACGGGGACGGAACTGGCAGCGTGCGGTATTACCGCCACACGATTCTGGACGACGGAACGACGACCACCGCCGACGAACCGTGGCTCAACGACCTTGCAAAGGATGCCGCCAACGAACTGCGGGTCATCCGCGCACAGGACGGCGCGCTCTATATGTTCAACGCGAGTTTTACTCCGGATTATCAGATGCTGGCGCATTTTCTGGTGAGCCGGGACGACGGAAAGACCGGCGAGGAACTGACCGGCGACGGCTTAGCGAGCATTGCGATTGCAAACAGCTTTGGCGTGCTGACGGACGGCTCCATTGCGTACTCCGACTATTTTAACGCAAATCTGGGCTTGCTGGACGCAAAGGGCAATTCGCTGGAACAGCTCGAAGGCGAAACGGGTAAGGTAACCCCGTCGCTGGCCGCCGCGGGAAGCCGGATTGCGACCGTCGCGCCGGAGGCGAAAGCGATTCGCGTCTACGACCGCGCGGACAACACCACCGCGGAATATGAGTATGCCGTAAAGGAAAACGGTTATGTGCAGATGGCGTTTGCGCCGGATGGTTCGCTCTACCTCTGCGATTCCACCGGTATTTACCGCCACACGCAGGATGGCACGCTCTGGGAACGGATTATGGACGGAAGCACCTGCAACCTCGGGCTTCCCTCGTTCCAGCCCGGCAATATGATTGTTCGCGCCGGAACGCAGAATTCGGTCTATCTCTGCGACTCGAAGAGCGTATTCCGGTATTGGTATGACGAAACCGCCTCCGCCGCCGCAAGCGAGGAGATCAACATCTTTTCGCTGCGCCCGGATGAAACCATTCAACAGGCGGTGGTTGCGTTCAACCGTTCGCAGAGCGACGTGCTCGCCGTCTATAAGGTGGCAATGGGGCAGGACTCCGCCGGAACGGAGCAGGATTACATCAAGGCGCTCAACACGGAACTGCTCGCCGGAACCGGACCGGATGTGCTGGTGCTGGACGGGCTGCCCATCGCCTCCTATCTGCAAAAGGGCGTACTGGCGGAGCTGAGCGAAGTCATGGACAGCGCGGAAGCTGTGCTGCCAAACATCCGTGCCGCTTCGCAGACGGCGGACGGCAAGCTCTACGCGATTCCGGCTGGAATGCGCCTTCCGCTGGCGTATGCCGACGGGGACGCGAGCAACGTCTTCTCTTCGCTTTCGAATCTGGCGGATGCCAGCGAGGCTTCCGGCGAGGTGCCTCTGCTGGCCAAGGTGGCCTACAATTATCAGATGCTCGCAGAGGTGCTGCTCAACTACTATGGCAGCGATCTGTATGAAAACAAAGACGGCGCGGTGAACGACTTTCTAACGAACATCGGCCGCATCAGCAAGGCGATTGGCGCCAACGAAAACATTGGCGAAGGCTGGCAGGCGGCGTCCGGCAGCACGCAGGCGGAACTGCTCAAGGTCGTTCGCATGCAAAACGGCGGTCCGCAGATTTTCGCAAACGCGACGAACCTCGCGACGGCAGCGCTGTTTCTGCCGATGGGCTCGCTCTACGGCGGCATGATCAATCTCTCCGCGGCGGAACAGCTCAATAAAACGTTCTGCGGCATCAACAACCAGTATGAGCCGGTCGGCATCGTCGGCATCAACCGCGCCAGCCAGCATATGGATGCCGCCGCATCGTTCCTCAAGACGCTGTTCTCTTACGACGTGCAAACGGGCAATAAATACGCCGAGCAGTTCCCGGTGAACCAGAAGGCTGCGGAAGCGATCTTCGCCCGCGTGGACAATTCGATTTCCTCCGGCATGACAATTGATCCGGAGATTACCATTTTTGCCGAGTGGCCGGATCAAGCAACGCGCGACATGTTGCTTGGCATGGTGAAGGGGGTCAGCCGTCCGCTTTCAACGGATCATACGCTCAGCGACCTACTCGTGCCGCAGATCGTCTCCTATCTGGACGGCAGCAGCACGTTGGAGGACGCCTCCGCCAAGATGGAAAGCGTCATTTCCACCTATCTGTCGGAATGAAACGCGCAGCTTTGGATTCTATGGGCAAAGGGGAGGCGCGCGCCGCGCGCGCCTTCCTTGCCCCGAGCCTGATCGGCATTTTCGTGCTGGTGCTCATTCCAACGGCGGATGTGATTCGCCGTTCGTTTTTCTCCGCCATGGGCGACCAGTTTGTGGGTCTGGAAAACTACAAGACCATCTTTGAGAACGCGTCGTTCCAGCTTGCGGTGCACAACACGGTGCGCTTTCTCTTGGTCTGCATTCCGCTGTTGCTGCTTTTTTCCCTCGCGGCGGCGCTGCTGCTCTACCGGCGGATTCGGTTTCAGAATCTGTTTCGAACGACCTACCTGCTACCGCTGGTGGTGCCGGTGACGAGCGTGGTGATGATCATTCAAACCGTATTTCATAAAAACGGTTTGCTCTCCGCGCTGAGCGTTGCGCTGGGGCCTACTCCGACGGATTGGCTCAATAGCGAGTACGCGTTTTGGGTACTGGTGCTCTGCTACCTCTGGAAGTACTTTGGCTACAACGTAATCCTCTGGCTGGCGGGGCTTTCCGCCATTTCGGATTCCTATTACGAGGCGGCTCGCGTGGACGGCGCAAACGAGGCGCAGTGTTTCTTTCACATTACGCTGCCGCAACTTGGCGGAACGTTGTTCATCACAAGCGTTCTCGCGCTGATCAACTCCTTTAAGGTGTTCCGCGAGGCGTATCTCGTAGCCGGACGGTACCCGAACAATAGCATCTACATGCTTCAGCACGTGCTATCGAACTGGTTTTCGAATCTGGACATGCAAAAGATCAGTGCGGCGGCGGTGCTGCTGATGATCACCATCCTCGCGATCGTCTTTGTTTCGATGCGTGTGGCGGACCGGCGAAAGGAACAATCATGAAGAGCAAACGACTGCAACCCGGTTCCTTTGTCGTTCTGTTTCTGCTGGCGCTGCTGGTCTGGATGTCACTTTGGATGCTGTTCACCGGCGCGCTGACGCCAACCGGCGAACTGGGGAAGCACCTATCCGGCGTGCTGGACGCGAGCGGGGAGCTCGCAAGCTGGAGCCTGCTGCCAAACCGGCTGACGCTCAAGCACGTTGTCGAACTGCTGCTTGACACGCCTGCGTTCTTTCGCGTGTTCTGGAACTCCTGTATTCAGGTGCTTCCCGCCGTCGCCGGGCAGGTTCTGATTGGCGCGCCTGCGGCCTGGGCGCTCTCGCAGCTGCGCTTTCGCGGGCGAAACATGCTGTTTCGGCTCTACATTGTGCTCATGATTCTGCCGTTTCAGGTGACGATGGCTTCGAGTTACATCGTGCTCAACGCGATGGGGTTGATCGACTCGCCGTTTGCGATTCTGTTGCCGGCCGCATTTTCCGCGTTTCCGGTGTTTATCATGACGAAGTTCTTCGCCGGAATTCCGCGCGAAATGCTGGAGGCGGCACGCATGGATGGCGCGAGCGAGTGGGCGGTCTTCTTTAAAATCGGTCTGCCGCTGGGGCTACCCGGTGTGCTCTCCGCCGCGCTGCTCGGCTTTGTCGAGGGCTGGAACGCCGTGGAACAGCCGATTACGTTTCTCAAGTCCGCGTCGCTGACGCCACTCTCCGTGTTTTTGCCCGCAACAACGGTGGCAAACGCGGGGGTATCGTTTGTGTCCGCGGTGATCGCGCTGTTGCCCACGGTGCTGATCTTTCTATTGGGGCAGCAGTACCTCGAGCAGGGCATCCTCGCCTCGGGCATCAAGGAGTAAGATTTTTATGGAAGAAAACAGTCAAGCCAAGCGCGAACAAAATCCCTTTACCCGGCGAATTGCGCGCATCCTGATTTGGTTTTTCGTGGCAATGATGGCGCTTACGTTTCTGTCCCGCGCGGCGAGCGATGCGCTCAAAGCGAAGGTCTCCGTTGGATACACGAGTTCGTCCTCGCTGGACTTAAGCGTCAGCGGCTCGGGTAAATGGATCAGCGGCGAAACGCAGTTTTTTACCACGTATTTTGCACGGCGGATTTCGAAGGTGTTCGTCAAGCCCGGCCAGGCCGTGGCGGAGGGAGACCCGCTGTTTGCCTACGATGTGTCTACCGTAACCGGCGGCAAGAAGGTTTCCGAACAGAAGCTGGTTGCCGCCCAGCGCGCGCTGGAAAAGGCGAAGGCGCTGCTCGCAGAGCAGCCGGACTCCACCTACCTCAGCAGCACGGTGGACAACGCAGAGCAGGCGCTGCTGTTTGCGCAGTTTACCTACGAGCAGTATGTTGCCCTGCAAAACGGCGGCGTCGTGCGCGCAACCTGTGCGGGAACCGTTGTTTCCTGCGACCTTGTTGCGGGAAAGACGTCCGTTGCCGGAACGAGCGGGCTGGAAATCGCGTTGGGCACGCCGCAGCTTGAACTGCGCATTCCCAAAAAGGAAGCGGAGCGGGTTGCCACTGGTGATGAAATTGTTCTGATGCGCGAGGGCAAGCAGGAGGACGAAACACTCCGTGTCCGTACCATCTCCGCGCCGGACGCGGACGAAATGGTCACCATTCTTGGCGCGCAGAGCGGCGAGGAAGCCGGAAAAACCGAGCGAAAGATCGGGAGCGCGCAGGATTATAAGATTCGCAAGAAATCCGGCCAGTACTATACCTGCGTTCCGCTGGAAGCGCTGCGGCAGGGCGGCGGCGACACGTATTACGTATACGTCATTCGCGAGGTGGCGACCATTTTGGGCACGGAGCTGGAGGCGCAAAAGGTGGACGTCGATCTACTGGCGCACGACGACAAGCGCGCCGCGGTGGACGCCGCGCTGACGAGCGAGGATCGGCTGATTACGGCCTGCTCCAAGGAGATTTCGGACGGTGACCGGGTGGTGCTGCATGACGGGGACTAAACGCGGCTGGTGCGCGGCGGCGTTGCTCGGCCTGTTCGCGATTGCCTGCTGGCTTGGCGCGCTTTCCATCGCGTCGTGGCTGACGCGGCAGTACGACGGACTGAGCGTTCGCTTTGCCCAACCGGCGGTGGCGCAGAAGGATTTGCTGCGCGCCATTGACGAAACACCGGAGGGCGAATTGCAGGTTCGCGCGGCATGGACCAGCGACGCGAAGCAGCAAACGGCGAGCTCCGAACTGGGCACGCAAACGCAGCTACGCCGCATTCAGGCGTATGGCGACCTGCGGGCGATTGCGCCGATGCGATTGCTTTCGGGTAGCTATCCGGTGGAGGACGACACTGGCGGCTGCCTACTGGACAAAGCGTCCGCCTGGCAGCTCTTTCATTCGACCGATGCGGTTGGGGGCGTGGTTACGCTGGGAAAGAATCGCTACACCGTTCGTGGCATCGTAGACGCCTACGAGCCGATGCTGATTCTTCGCGGCAGCAACGCGACGTATGAAAATCTGGAGTTCGTTGCCGCCGACAATTCCGCCGTAAAACAGCAGGTGGAGACGTTTCTCTACCGCTGCAACGCGCCGCAGACCTACACCCTGATTGAGAGCGGACTGTTTGCCCGCGTTGCGCGCGGACTCGTTTGGCTCTGCCCCTGCGTGTTCGGCATTGCGGGCGCAGTCGGCTTCTATCGAGGCGCAAGAGCGCGAAAAGGCCGCCCGAACGCGGCGTTGCCGCGCTACGTTGCCAGCGTGGTATTCGCGGCCATAACACTTACAATCCTGTTTCTCACGTTCTATTGGCCGCAGTCGTTTCTGCCGACGAAATGGTCGGACTTCGGATTCTGGCGTGATCTGGTTGAAGGCTGGAGCGCGTTGGGAAAGGCAGTTTCGCTCATGACGCCGCATCCAAAGGAAATTCAGTTGCTTCGTGCGCTGCGTTGGTGCGCGGTGCTGGAACTATCGGCGGTTCTCTTCGGCGGGTGGAGCACCACTTCGGTTCGGCGCGTATTCGACAACCGGCGGAAGAACGAGAATCAACCTGGTTAAGCAGTCAAGCATGCGAATAAACGAAAAACGATCCCAAAGGTGGTTCCTTCGGGATCGTTTTGTTCTTATTTTTCCAGTCTGTCTATTTGAAGTAGTCGTTTTTTCGGAATTACTGCGCGTCTGAACGATCGTAGACGAAGGAGCTTTCTGAAATTGTGATGGCGGAGCGATCGTCCGGCTCGAAATAACTGTGCGTGTACTCAACCATATACCGTCCGGAGATGACCATGCCGTCGGGGCTAACGTCGTCGATGGCGATTACGTACTTATTCCCGTTGATGCCCTTGTACATATCGCTGTCCACTTCCTCCGGGTAGACGATGTATCCCGGATTCATTGCATCATAGGTCTTGCCCGTTCGAAAGTCCACGTAAATCACGCATCCGCTGCCGTATACGCGGTCATACTCGTCGTCGTATCGATAAACAGCGCCTGCTTCCGCGCAACCGGGTATAACGATGGTTAAGGTCGATAATGCGGTGCCTTGCTTGTCGGAGAGAACATAGAGCACGCTGTATTGATTGTTGTTTTCGAATACACTTTTGAATTGGTAGGTATTCGTCTTGCCGTTGATTGTCGCGGTTGCGGTACTCTTTCCGGGCGAGGAAGCGCCGTTGCCATCCAAAGAAAGCGGCTCCTTTGTGCTTGCGGCTGCGTCTTCGCCCTGCTCCAGGGAAAGCGGCTGCTGCGCAACGGAATCTTCGGCGCCGGTAGACACCGTCTGCGGCATGGTTTGACCGCGCGTGCCTGCGCACCCGGAAAGCAGGAGCAGGCAAAGAGAGAGCGCGATCGTCAGAAACAAAGTTTTTCGCATATTCAAGTTCCTTTCCATCGGAGATTACCGTTGGTTACTCATCGATTCCTTGCGCTTTTGGCGCGGAGATTTGCTCTGCCTGCTCCAGCCTCGCCTGCTCCGCATCGAACGAGTCGACGAACCCGCCGCAGTGTTCCGCGGCATAGATCAGGTGCGAACGAAGGGTGGCAATGCTGAACCAGATGATGGCGATCCAGAGGGCACCCAACGAAACCAAAAGAAGAGGAAACAACCAATAAATAACATCAGTAAAGATTTTGTTCGTTGAAATAAAGGTAAAAATTACATAGTACACAAAACATCCGACCCCGCAAGCGATCCGCTTCCATTTCCGATCGGATATGCCGATGTGGATTAAAGCGATCGGTGAAGTAATGAGTGGCAGGCACCAAAGCAGGTGGACGGAATGCTTGATCTTCCAAGCGGTATTTTGCAGGCATGGGTAAAGCAACTTTAATTGCTCGAATTCCTGTTTGTGCTGGCGTAGGCCCTCGTTGTATGCGTTGCGAATGCCAATCGATGTGTTCGTATACTCCGATTTGGTACGGATGCAGAGCAGCAGCGCAACAACCCAGAGAAACAACACAACCAGTTGCGTCAGAACGGTGAAAAACGGCCGTAAGGGATGAATGCCATAGATAATCGTTTCAGAAACTGGATTATAGTCAACTATAACACGATCATAGTTGTTGAACAGGATGAGAAGGGCAGTTTCCAGCAGAACGCCAAGCGCAAACGAGACCCAACCGAACATCTGCAACTTCTTGCGTTGTATGGTCTTGCCCACGTGCACCAAGCTTAATCCGCTGATGGGAACGAGCGCAAACAGAAGATAGACGAGATTGCTCTGGATGTGTTCCTTTTTCGTCATCGGAATCGACTCGGTGGAAGGCGCGCCTTCCTGAGCCGCAAACCGCCGCTCGAGCCGCTTCTTCGCCTCGCCGGAGATCCACCAGGCTTGAACAACACCAACAAGCCAGCTCACGAACAGTAAATAGGGGAAGAGCTTGTCAAAATCGCTGTATGGATTCACGAGGTAATCGTAGCTAAAAACGTAACTGGCAAACAGACTCGCCGACGCGAGGGAGAGAACGAAATGGACATAACCCAATATGGTCCATTTCTTTTGGTTGGTCGCATGACCGAGCACGAGAAACCCGATCCAATTCAGAAAGGGAATGCAGGAAAGAACGATCCAGAGAATCTGTACAGGTTTTCTGCTTGACGTTGATTTTAACTGTTCCATACGGCTGCCTCCTGAATAGTATGTGGTGGGGATGCGTGCATTTTCTATCGCAGCTGACATAAATAAAAATAGTTGTCGCTTCTGTTATGAGGAGGAAAGAACGCAGCAAAATCAGCGGTACCCTGCCGCGATTTGACGCAACAAACCGTTATTTTAGGATATTCTAAACCATCCATTTGGCAGTTGGTGCGCAAATTGCACGATGCGCAAATTAACTTGCTTCAACGGTCGATTTACGGATAAACCGGGCGTCGGAGCCTCCGCGAAAGGCAAATCACAAGAAAAAACCTCCTGCCGAACGGTGCGGCGGAGGCTTTGCTTTGCGCTCAAATTTTACTTTGCGGGTCGAATTTGGATTGGTTAGTGAATCAGCGGTTTTTCATAGATGCGATAGGTTTTGTTGTGCTGCATGCCGAGGCGCTCCAAGGCGTTTTTGATATGCAGATTGTCCTCGAGAATATAGTTTGCCTCCATGCGGATGCCCTTGGACTTTAGATTCTCGTAAAGATGAATGTACATCAGCGCGTCCAACGCGCGCTTGTGCCACTCCGGATTGACCGCGAGTCCAAAGAGCCGGTAGTCGCGTAGTTTCTTGACCCCGAACAACAGCCGTGCCCAGCCGAACGGGAGCAGATTGCCGTTGATTCGCTTAAGCAGCACGTTGATATCCGGAAAACCGAGGCAGAAGCCGACCGGCTCGCCCTTGTACTCCACCATCCAGACCGCGTCCGGGTCGACAATCAGCTTGAGTTTTTTGAGCATGTCCTCCATCACGGGGAGCTCCAGCGGCACGTAGCCCCAGTTGTCTGCAAGCGCGGTGTTCGAGATTTCCCAGATGGCGCGCGCGTCCTCGCGGAGGTTTTTCATGTTCAGCCGCCGAATGGAGATTTCGGGGTAGCGCGCGCGGAAACGCTCCGCAAACCCTTCGAACCGGGCGGGCAGCGCGTAGCCGTTGCCGATGTCCGCTTCGTAGACGAGCAGATCCTTCACCTTCTCGTAGCCATACTGCGTGAAAAACGCGTGGTAATACTCCGGATTCCAGGGGGACATATACACCGGCGGCGTATCATAACCCTTTAGCACGAAGCCCCAGTTCTCCGCAACCGGGTGGATCGGCCCGCGGATGGCGTCCATGCCACGCTCGGCGAGCCAGCGTTCGGCGGCGTCAACGAGCAAGCGCGCGGCGGCGGGGTCGTCCACGCACTCAAACGCGCCAAAGAAGCCGATCTTCGCGTTGTAATAGCGGTTGAACGTGTGGTCGATGTAGGCGATGGTGCGCCCGATGGGGCGGCCTGCGTCGTCGAGCAGCACGAAGAGCTCGAAGTCCGAGTTCTTGAGGATGGGATTCGTTTTGCCGGTGTAAGCGTTCGCTTCGTCCAGCCAGATGGGCGGCGCAAAGCAGGGGTTCGTTCCGTGCAGAATCTGCGGCGTGCGCACAAACGCGCGCATCTGTCATTTGGTTTTAACCGTAACAAGCTGCATTCCGGCGTCCTCCTGGGGCGAAATCGGCAAACGTATATGCAAACGTAACACCGTAGTGACCGAAGTATATCAAACGTGGATGAGAAATACAATTCCCCGAACAAGCGGTCTGGCAAAATGCCGGGAAAGCGCCATCCGGTGCCGTAGACACGGTAAGATTGCCATTGACGGGTTCTTTCGCCCAAGCCTACAATAGCAATAGATTGCGGTTGTTTCGAAAGGGGAACTGGCTATGAAGACGGTCGTGATTACGGGCAGCACGCGCGGCATTGGCTACGCGATGGCGAAGGAATTTTTAAAGCGGGATTGCCGGGTTGTGCTTTCCGGCCGCGGGGAAACGCTACGGAAAACCGCACGGGAAGAGCTGCAGGCGTATGAAGAACGCTATTGCTATGTGCCCTGCGACGTGCAGAAAAAGTCCGACCTCGAAGCACTTTGGGCGGCGGCGGTGGGCCAATTTGGCTGTGTCGATATTTGGATCAACAACGCCGGGCAGAATACCCCGCACGTGCTGGCCTACGAAACGGATGAGTCATACGTCCGCGCCGTAGTGGAAACGAATATGTTGGGCGTAATGTTTGGCTCGCAGGTGGCCGCCAAGGGTATGCTCGCGCAGAAACACGGCGCGATCTACAGCATGGAAGGGCTTGGCTCGAACAACATGATTCAGCCGAAGACCATTCTCTACGGAACAACCAAGCACGCGCTCACCTATTTTATGAAGGGGTTGGCCAAAGAACTGGAGGGAACGGGCGTCATTGCGGGGCGGCTTTCGCCCGGCATGATGCTGACCGACTTTATCACGACCTCGCCGGACGGCGCTGCCGCCGCCATTGAAAGCGACGAGAGCTTTCGGAAGCTGTTTAACATCCTCGCGGACAAGCCGGAGACGGTTGCCGCGTTCTTTGTGCCAAGAATTTTAAAGAACAAGAAAAACGGCGCGCAGATCAGCTGGCTGACGGGCGCGAAGGCGGCGGGACGGTTCCTCTCCGCCGGATTCCGCAAGCGAAATCTGTTTGAATAATCGCAAAAGCCGGCTCGTGAAACCGAATCGAAATTTGGTGCGCTGGCTTTCTAGAACGAGAACGACACAACAAAAAACCGCCCCCGCATGGGCGGTTTTTTGGTTGCGCGGAGAGAGTCGCGCAGAATGCGAATCCGGTTACAACGCAAAATCCTTGTCCGTTAGATTCGCAAAGATGGGCTTGAGTGGCGAGTAGTCCGTAATTGGGCAGCCTTCCAGCTTGAGGGATTTCAAGTTACTCAGGCCAGCCAGCGGGGCGACGTCCGACACCTTCGAATTTGCCAGATCCAAGTCCGAAAGATTGGTCAAACCGGACAGCACGCTCGCATCGCTGAACGAGGAATAACCGATTTGGAGCATGCGCAGGTTCGCCAGATTCTTCAGCGCACTGTAGTCGCTTGCCTGACAGTTGAACAGCGCGAGATAGTCCAGATTCTTCATATCGGCAATCGGCATGATATCCTTGATCGGATTTCCGCCGAGGCCAAGGGCACGCAGCTTAACCAGCCCCGTGAGCGGGGAGATGTCGCTGATGTTGTGGAACTGGAGCTCAAGGACTTCCAGATTGACGAAGTATTTCAGTGCATCGATGTTCGTAATCTGCGATCCGGCGGCCGGGTTCTGCTGGTAATCGATGTTGAGTCTTAGCTCTGTAATGTTCTTTGCATCCGCAAATGTAATGTCGCCATCCGGTCGCTTGATATAGTCGCGCACCATGCGCTCCAGCACGGGGTCGCCAAAGACAATCACTTCGTCGTCGGGAAATTGCGTTTGCGCCGCAATGGACTTGTCGTTCGGATCAAAGTCGGTCTCTTCCAGATTGGGATAAATCTGAAGCAGCGGCGCATAATCGGTAATCGAGCAATCGCGAATCATCAGCTTTTTCAGCTGCGGCATGTTGAGAAGCGGGGATAGGTCGGTTACTTTCGATCCGACGATATCGAGCGCCTGCAAATCGGGCAGACCGGTGAGAAGGCTCAGATCGCTGAAGGTGGAGTATCCGATTGCGAGCGAATTCAGCTTCGTCAGATTCTTCAAACTCGAATAGTTGCTTGCGGTGCAATTCCAGAGAGTCAAACCGTACAGGTTCGTCAACCCGTAAAGCGCGTCGATATCGTTCACCGGATTTCCGCCGAGCCGGAGGGACTCCAACTTGGTCAGTCCCGCCAACGGTCGGATGTTTTGGATGTTGTGGAACTGCAAGCCGAGGTCCTTCATGCCGAGAAAATACTTGAGTGCGGAGATGTCCTTGATCTGGGTTCCTTCCGCGGGGCTCTCCTCCCAGTCGCGGTCAGCGTTGAGGGACTCAACACCCCAAACGTCCGCAAACGTGATATCTCCACTGGGCTTTTGTATGGTGTTGCGAATGGCGGCCTCCAGCACGGGGTCGTTGAACACGATCACGTCGTTGTCGGGGTCGAGGTCAAAGTCCGGGTTTTGCAGATTCGGGTAGAGGGAAGCGATTGGCGAATAGTCGGTGATTGGGTTGTCGGAGAGCGTCAGTGCGGCCAGCTTGGTAAGACCCGCGAGCGGCGTTAAATCCGTCACCAGATTGTCCTCCATGCTGAGGCTGGCAAGCTCCTTCAGGTTCGCCAGCGGAGAAAGATCCTGAATATAGTTTCCCTTGATCCATAGATCGGATAGCTGCGTCATGCTTGAGACGGCGCTGATGTCCGTAATGGAGTGATTGCCCCAGACCCAGAGGCTCTTGAGGTTGACCAGACTGCTAAGCGGCGTGATGTCCCGAATATCGTCGCAGCTAAGCAACAGGCATTCCAGCTTCACGAGGCCGGAGAGCGGACTGAGGTCTACGCCCTTTCCGTCGTTGTAGAGCGCCCAGCCCATGTCCAGAAAGGTTAGGTTGGTAAAATACTGTAACGCGTCCAGATTCTTGATGCGAGGACTGGACCAGTCGTTGCCGTCCCTGGTGAGTTCCAGTCTTGTGACGCCGAGCGCATCTAAAACCAGCACATCTCCCGTGGGTTTACCCAAAGTGCTGCGAATCATCTCTTCGAGCACGGGGTCGTTGAACACGATTGGCATATTTGGATCGGGTGTTGCGTTTGGGTCCTGCGTCGGCTCCGGGGTTGGGGCGTTGCTCGCCTTCGGCTGGGCGGAAGGTTCCGGCTGCGTGTTTCCGCTTGCACAAGCAAAAAGGCTGAACGCCAGCAGGCAGACAAGCAGCAGACATGCAATGCGTTTCATACGGCAGTTTCTCCTTTTTAATTGGAATTCGCAGAACATCTGAGCCAACCATAGTTGTATACACGTGTATCATTTCAGACTTTACAGAGAAATTCAATAGGCCTTACCGCATCGTCAATGACAAGTCAATGACAAAATTCGGTTTTCAACTGTACTCGACAGCTTTTTTTTGTTACGATAGCGAAGAAGGGCGGTGGAGCGGTTGGAACGGTACGATGAGGCGAGTCGTGCATTCCGCTTGCGGTTGACACTACTCATGGAGTACCTTGGGGTAACGAATGCAAGCCTCGCAAAGGCAATTGACGTCGACAGCTCGCTGATCAGCCGCTGGCGCACCGGAAAACGCTCGATTGCGGGCAATCCGGAGTATGCTGCGCTGATTGCGCGCTACCTTGTGCCGCGCATTGCGGACAAGTCGGATCGGGTTTGGCTCATGCGGCAGATCTCCGGCGATCTTGGCGCGACAGATGCGGATCTGGACGCGGACTTGGTTTCGTGCGCAGCTCGCTGGCTTTTTCCCAGCCGCGTTCGTCTGCTGGAAGATCCGTTGCAGGAGGACCCGGCAGTGCTGCTGGTCAGCAGCTTTGCAGAAGCGGTTGCCGCGGAAAGTGGTGCAAAGCGGGAAGGCGCGTGGGCGCAACCGCGAACCAGCCTGGACGAGGTGGTTGCGGTGCTCGGCGAGGCGCGCGTGGAGGAACTGCTTCGATGCTGCCTGAACCAAGCCGGGGCGGACGATGAGGTGTTTATCTACCTGTCCAGCGAGAGCATTCGTTCCATACGACGCGCGGGCGTTGTTTCGGCCATCCAATCCGCTTTTGCGGAAAAGCGGTTTCGCGTATGCATGCTGGTGCAATCCGCCAACAACACGGCGGCCAGCAGTGAACTGGTGGCTACGTATATGTCGCTGCTCGTGACCGGACGGCTGCAACTGTTGGTAACGCAGGGGGTTCCACAGTCCTTGTTTGGAACCTGGGGCGTTCTGGTGCCGAATCAATCGGCGCTGACGGTGAACGAAACGCTCTCCGGCGATTCCCCGCCGATTGCGACGCTTGTGACCAACGAACGGCATTTAACGGATATCCGGCAGAGTTTTGAACGCAGCAAACGCTTTGCCCACCCGCTGATGACAATGATGGACGATCAGTTTGCGCGCAACATCGTCGAGATATTCTTTCAGGAATATGGCGTGCCCGGCAATCTGGACGTGATCAAAAATGGCCTGAACCCGCTCTTCTTTGCGCCGGACGATTATGACCGGGTGCTGCGTGGCTATGGATTGACGAAAGAGGAGTTCACTTGGCGGCAGCAGGAGTTTGTGCGCTTTAAGCAGGCCATGGCGGAGGTCATGCGCGAGTCGGTCTTTCGCGAGGTGCTGTCCCTGCCGCGCCTGCGCGAGATCGTTCGAACGGGCAAGTGCCGCATGCCCGGCATCTACTTTTTTCAGACGGGCATCCACGAGATGGATGCGCTGGACTGCGCCGCACTGCTGGAAGGCTATATTCGATCGCTGGAATCCGAACCGAACTTTTTCGTGATTCTGCTGGACGACGAGCGGCTCTTTCTGCCAAACAGCTGCTGGCACATCAAGCTGAACAAGCACGTGATGATTCACACTTGGAATTCGGATGACCCGACACTGATCTATTCCGACCAGCTTCTGCTGATCGACGTGTTCCAAAAGCATTTCATCGCGCTTTGGGACCGGCTGACGCAGATTGGTTCGGAGAACCGAAAGACCATTGAGCAACTGAAAGCGCTCGCCGTACAGTGCCGCCGAAACGCAGAGCAAGGATGAAGAAAAAGATACATTTTTTCGAATACATACCGTGACCAAAAAGAAAGATACCGCATTACTGGCTTCCGCTGCGCTGGAAGCACGCGAAGGAGAGCACGTTGAGACGGGGCAAAGCAGGACCGATTCGGGGTATTCTACTGATCGTAGTATTAATGTTCGCGCTGGGCGCGCTGCCCGTTTCGGCACGCGCGGAACTGAACGACTCGCTCTGGCACGGTTGCCGCTACACCAGCTCCGGCGGGCGGCCGAGCGGGCTCTGCGAACTATGGGACATGAATGCGGAGAGCGGCTATGTCGTCAAAGGCCCCGGCGATCTGACGATCAGCTGGCGAAACGGCGTTCCCGCGCGCATGCTCTTTCTGGAATGGCGGTCGCTCCCCGAACCGTTTACGCTGACGCAGTTCGATCAGAGCGGAACACTCATCAGCTCGATTCCCGGTGAAACGTGGGAACTGAATCAACTCTACAAGATCAGTCCGGAGGCGAGAAGCCTCTCCATTGCGTCGCAGACGGATATGGACCTTTGCTCCGCGCTCGTCTACGGCCCGAACATGATTCCGAAGAACTATCACCCCTGGAACCCGACGCCGGAAAAGCTCGACTATCTCGTGATAGCGACGCATCCGGACGACGATATTCTGTTTTTGGGTGCGGTTGTACCGCTGCTTGGGGTTTCGCGCGGACTGAACGGCACCATTGTGTATACCGCGACGCGCAGCATTCGCTACCGCTGCGACGAAGCGCTCAACGGCGCCTGGGCGATGGGGCTTCGCAACCACCCACTGTTCGCGGGATTCCCGAACCTGCTGCCCAAGGAGCAATATCGGCGGGGGAAGGAATTCTCCGTCGATGCGCTGACGGCGTATTATGTTTCCATCCTTCGCCGCTACAAGCCGGAGGTGGTCATCACGCAGGACGAGAACGGCGAATACGGGCACTGGCAGCACATCAACGTTTCCCGCGCGGTCTGCAATGCGGTATCCCTTGCGGCGGATGCAACATACGATCCAACGTCCGCGGCGGAATACGGCACGTTTCAGGTAAAGAAACTCTACCTGCACCTTTACCCGGAGAACAAACTGACGCTGGACGTGTACCAGCCGCTGCCCGCGCTTGGCGGACGGAACGTGATGGAGGTTGCGACCGCGGCGTTTGCCGAGCACAAATCGCAGGTGAAGGTCGATCACTATCGGGTTCGCAACGACGGGTTCTACCGGCTCAGCGACTTTGGCCTCGCGTTCTCGGCGGTCGGCGCGGACACGGGCAAGAACGATCTTATGGAGCATATTGACCCGAACAATTTGAGCAACTATATTCCGGCGGCGTCCGTCGCCACTCCTACGCCCGCGCCAACGCCGGCGGGCGCACTAAAGGAGCAGGAGCATACGAAACCATTCGCAAATCCGGGCGATGCGGCGCGCCGGCGGGCGCTATTGATCGGCTTGACGGCGGGCGCGGTTCTGGCTGCAGCCACAGGGGCATATCTCGTGATCCGCGGCCGGAAAAAGCGGTAAAAATGCAGGCAAACGCGATGTGGCATGCAATATCTATGAATCATATGTGCGCCAACAAATGCAGACAATCTGCGATAAATTGAGGATTCATGCGAGAATAACGCATAAATATAAATATTTCTAGCATAAATATAATTTAGCTTTGCATCACTCTTTTTTTGTGCTATCATACACGATAAAAGCAAACGGGGAACCGAAGGCGGACTTCCCCGGTTCAACGAGTATGGCGCGGACAGGGAGGACATGCATGGCAGGCGCGAGATATTTAACCCTTGAAAACGGACGCGTGTTTCAAGGAAAGGCTTTTGGCGCGGGCGGCGAGGTGACCGCCGAAATTGTGTTTACAACGTCCATGACCGGATATCTGGAGACGCTCACGGACCCCAGTTATTACGGACAGATGGTTGTTCAGGCGTTTCCGTTGATTGGAAACTATGGCGTGATTCCGCAGGATTTTGAAAGCGGCGCTCCGGCGCTTCGCGCATATATTGTTCGTTCCTGGTGTCAAGACCCTTCGAATTTTCGCAGCGAAGAGGACCTTGACACTTTTTTGTTATCGCACGGCATCGTCGGGCTCTACGGCATCGACACGCGCGAACTCGTGCAGATAATTCGCGAATACGGCGTGATGAACGCCATCGTTGCGGACGAGCCAAAGACGGACGAAGCGTCGCTGGCCAAGCTCCGCGGTTATACCATTCATCATGCGGTGGACTCGGTCAGCTGCGAATGCCCGACGATGGAATGGAACGCGGGCGCAAAGCGGACGGTCGCCCTCTGGGACTTTGGCGCCAAGCGAAACATTGCCCGCGAGCTGGTCAAGCGCGGCTGCAACGTCGTCTCCATGCCCGCGCAGGCATCGGCACAGGAGATCCTCGCGCAGCAGCCGGACGGAATTATGCTCTCCAACGGCCCCGGCGATCCGGCGGAGAACACAGGCATCATCCGCGAACTATCCAAGCTCTGCGACGCGGGGATTCCGATCTTTGGCATCTGTCTTGGCCATCAACTGCTCGCGCTCGCGCGCGGCGGCAGCACAAAGAAGCTCAAGTACGGCCATCGCGGCGCGAACCAGCCGGTGCAGGAAACCAAGACAAAACGAGTTTACATCACCAGTCAGAACCACGGCTACGCGGTCTGTCTGGACGAATCGCTGCCGCCGAACGCGCGGGCGAGCTTTGTCAACCTCAACGACGGCACCTGCGAGGGAATGGAGTATACGGACATCGACGCGTTCTCCGTTCAGTTTCATCCGGAGGCCTGCGGCGGCCCGCTCGACACGCGGTTTCTCTTTGACCGCTTTCTTGAGCGTATCGACTGCCACCAGGAACACCGGCAAACGCAAGCGGACGGGAAAGGAGAACCGAAATGCCACTGAATCCGAACATTCACCGCGTCATGATGATTGGCTCCGGGCCAATCGTCATCGGCCAGGCGGCGGAGTTTGACTACGCGGGCACGCAGGCCTGCCGCGCGCTCAAGCAGGAGGGGCTGGAGGTGATCCTCGTCAATTCCAACCCTGCAACGATCATGACCGATCAGGCGATGGCGGATCGCATCTATATTGAGCCGCTGACGCTGACCACTATAGAGCGCATCATCGAAAAGGAGCGGCCGGACAGCCTGCTCTCCACGCTCGGCGGGCAAACGGGGTTGACGCTCTCCATGCAGCTCGCAAAATCCGGCTTTCTCGCGGCGCACGGTGTAACGCTGCTCGGCGCAAAACCGGAGACGATCGACAAGGCGGAGGACCGCCAGCTCTTTAAGGACACGATGCTCGAAATCGGGCAGCCGGTGATTCCCTCCAAGGTGGTCAACGAAGTAGCAGACGCGCTGGACTTTGCAGAGGAGATTGGCTATCCGGTCATCGTCCGCCCCGCATTCACGCTCGGCGGTTCCGGCGGCGGCATTGCGCAGACGCGCGAGGAGCTCGCCGAAATTGCGCTCAACGGCCTGCGCCTCTCGCCGATTACGCAGATTCTCGTGGAGCGCTGCGTCTCCGGCTGGAAAGAGATTGAGTTCGAGGGCATGCGGGACGCAAACGGAAACGTGATTACGATTTGCAGCATGGAAAACTTCGACCCCGTTGGCGTCCACACGGGGGACAGCATCGTTATTGCCCCGGCGGTAACGCTCGCCGACCGCGAGTATCAGATGCTGCGCTCGGCCACGCGCGAAATTATCGACGCGCTGGGCATTGAGGGCGGTTGCAACTGCCAGTTTGCGCTGAACCCAACCAGCTTTGAATACGCGGTGATCGAGGTCAACCCCCGCGTGTCCCGCTCCTCCGCGCTGGCCTCCAAGGCGACGGGTTACCCCATCGCGAAGGTTGCGGCGAAGATTGCGGTCGGCTACACGCTGGACGAGATTCAAAACGCGGTCACGGGCAAAACCTCCGCGTGCTTTGAGCCCGCGCTGGACTATGTGGTGGTCAAGCTGCCGAAGTGGCCGTTTGACAAGTTCGTCTATGCCAAGCGCACGCTCGGCACGCAGATGAAGGCAACCGGCGAGGTGATGGCGATTGGCCCAACCTTTGAGCAGGCGATTCTCAAGGCCGTGCGCGGCGCGGAGCTTTCGCTCGACAGCCTCAACCTGCCAAGATTGAGCAAGCTCTCCAACGAAGAAGTTCGCGCGCTTTTGACCAACTGCGACGACGAGCGTCTGTTCGTGGTGTTCGAAGCGCTCAAGCGCGGCATTCCGGCGGACGAGATTGCGGATATCACGACGATTGACCGCTGGTTCATCCACAAACTGCGCCTGCTCGCGGAGTTTGAGCACACGCTTGCGCAAGAAGGGCTAAACGACGAGCGGTATTTCGAAGGCAAGCAGCTTGGCTATCCGGACGCGGTGCTGGAGCGCATCTCCGGCGGAAAAGTCCGGCAGCATCTTGCCGCGGGCTATCGCATGGTGGATACCTGCGCGGCGGAGTTTGAGGCGCAAACGCCGTACTTCTACGCGGACTATGGCTGCGTCAACGAGGCGGAGCGCTTTTTGCAGCAGCACGAAACCGGCAAGAAGCGGGTGATCGTCTTCGGCTCGGGGCCGATTCGAATTGGCCAGGGCATTGAGTTTGACTATGCCTCCGTACACTGTGTCTGGGCGCTCAAGAAGGCGGGCTATGAGGTGATCAGCATCAACAACAACCCGGAGACGGTCTCCACGGATTTTGACACCGCCGACCGGCTCTACTTTGAACCGCTCACGCCGGAAGACGTCATGAACGTGATCGCAACTGAGCAGCCCTACGGCGTGGTGGTTGCGTTTGGCGGACAGACGGCAATCAAGCTCACGCGCGCGCTCGTGGCAAACGGCATTCGCATCCTCGGCACCCCCGCGGACAGCATCGACATGGCGGAGGATCGCGCGCGGTTCGACGCGCTATTAGAATCGCTGCAGATCAAGCGCCCGCGCGGGCATACGGTCTATACGGAGGAGCAGGCGATTGCCGCCGCCAAGGAGCTCGGCTATCCCGTGCTGATTCGGCCTTCCTACGTGCTCGGCGGACAGAACATGAACATCGCCTTTGGCGAAGAGGACGTCCGCGAGTTTATGGAGATTATCCTGCGGCACGCGATTGACAAGCCCGTGCTGGTGGATCAATATCTCATGGGCGTGGAGATTGAAACGGACGCGATCTGCGACGGAGAGGATATTCTAATTCCCGGCATCATGGAGCACATAGAGCGCGCGGGCGTGCACTCCGGGGACTCGATTGCGGTCTATCCCGCCTGGAACCTCAGCGGACCTCTGATTGAGCGCATTGTGGAGCACACACGCCAGCTTGCGCTCGCGCTCAACACGCAGGGGCTCGTGAATATTCAATACGTGATCTACGAAAACGAAATCTACGTCATCGAGGTCAACCCCCGCTCGTCCCGAACCGTGCCATACATCAGCAAGGTAACGGGTGTGCCGATGGTCGACCTCGCGACGCGCGCCATGCTCGGCGAGCGCCTGCGGGACATGGACTACGGCACGGGGCTCTACAAAACGCCGCCCTACGTCGCGGTGAAGGTGCCGGTGTTCTCGTTTGAAAAACTCACGGACGTGGACATTTTGCTCGACCCGGAGATGAAGTCCACCGGAGAAGTGCTTGGCATTGGCAAAACACGCGAAGAGGCGCTCTATAAGGGGCTCGTTGCCGCGGGCTACAAGATGCGGCGGCGCGGCGGCCTGCTCGTGACCGTTCGGGGCAGCGACAAGGTTGAGGTTACGGACGCGGTGCGCAGCTTTTTTGAGATGGGCTTTACGATCTATGCGACAAAAGGCACGGCAAATGTGCTCCGCGCGGCGGGCATGACCGTGCAGCAGGTGAACAAGATTCACGAGTCCGAGGACAACATCATGGTGCTGCTCGAAAGCGGCAAGGTGGACTACATTATCTCCACCTCCGCGAAGGGTCGGCTGCCCTCGCGGGACAGCGTGAAGATCCGCCGCAAGGCTATTGAGCGCTCCATTCCCTGCATCACGTCCATCGACACCGCAAACGCGCTGGCGGACAGCCTCAAAAGCCGCTTTACGCAGAAGACGACGGAGCTCGTGGACATCAACCACATGCGCACGGAGAAGATGAAGCTCCAGTTCGTCAAGATGAACGGAACGAGCAACGACTATATCTACTTCGACTGCTTTGGCCAGCCGGTGGACTCGCCGGAGTCGCTGAGCGTTCAGCTCTCCGGGCGGCACCAGGGCATTGGCGGGGACGGCGTAATTCTCATCGAGCCGTCGAAGATTGCGGACGCACGGATGCGGATTTTCAACCGCGACGGCAGCGAGGGCAAGATGTGCGGAAACGGCATCCGCTGCGTGGGGAAATACCTCTACGACAACGAGTATGTCACCTCCGACCAAATCACAATCGAGACGGCGAGCGGCATCAAGAATCTGCATCTCTACATTCGCGGCGGAACGGTCAAGTCCGTCACCGTAGACATGGGTAAAGCGGAGCTCGCGCCGGAGAGGGTGCCCGTGCTGCTGGACGGGGAGCGCGTGGTTTCCCGCGAGGTGATCATAGAAGATAAGCCGTACGTGATCACCTGTGTATCGATGGGGAACCCGCATTGCGTGATTTTTTGCGAAAACCCGGATCTCGTCGATCTGGAGCGGGTCGGCCCGGAGATTGAGAACGCAAAGCTTTTTCCGGAGCGGGTCAACGTGGAGTTCGTCTCCGTGCTCAACGCGCACACGCTCAAGATGCGCGTTTGGGAGCGCGGCAGCGGGGAGACGCTTGCCTGCGGAACGGGCGCCTGCGCGGCGGTGGTTGCGGCGGTGGAAAACGGTCACTGTCAAAAGGGCGAGGACGTCAACGTCCATCTGCGCGGCGGCGACCTGCTGGTTCGGTATACCGACGAGAGCGTGTATATGACCGGCGACGCGCGGAAAAACTTTGAGGGTTTTGTAGAACTCTAACGCGAACAATACGGGCGATTTCAAAGAACGGGATCGCCTGTTTCTTTTTTGGCAAAAACAGGAAATAAAGTTGTTTTTACTGGCGCTAATACCTTTACACAAGTATTGCTCTGTGCTATAGTCAAATCTAAATTGGTAATACGTAAAGGTAGTACCAATTGGTACGACAAGGAGGCGCAAACGAATGAGCGAAACCATTCCGCTGCAGAGCGTGCGAAGCAGGTTGCTGCGCGAAATCAAGGAAGGCGCCTACCGGTACTCGGGAAAACTGCCGCCGGAAGGCGTGCTTGCCGAGCGACTGAACAT
>OFJB01000305.1_pt1 | contig 24965 bp, 22 predicted proteins | sample 1775081 | NCBI WGS metagenome assembly OFJB01 (sample SAMN08195771, study PRJEB24354) | sludge metagenome | isolation source: initial sludge from phenol fed wastewater aerobic bioreactor | place: India: Nagpur | collected 2016-06-05
GATGAACTTGTGGGGATAGGTGAGATTGCTGAGATGGCTGGGGTGTCCCGTCAAGCTGTTGCCAATTGGCGCGTGCGGATGGCCGACTTCCCCAGCCCGGTTACGGAGCTAGCCTCCGGACCGATCTTCCGGCGCTCGCAGATTCGGTCTTGGCTCAAAAGGAACAAAAGGAACACTCCAATGGCTCATGTAATTTCGACGATCAATTTGAAGGGTGGTGTAGCAAAGACAACCACGTCTGTGGCGCTAGCCGAGGTCTTCTCGGCTGAGATGGGAAAGAAGGTGCTGGTCATCGACCTGGATCCCCAGACCAACGCGACGATCATGCTGCTCGGGGAGGACAAGTGGCTTGAGTTGAACAATCAGGGGCACACATTGGCCCAATTGTTCAAGGACGCAATGAACCCCGACGTGAAGAAGTTTGACCTCAACGCCACGCTCCAGAAGCGGGTAGGCGATGTCCAGGAGGCCAGAACCATCGATTTGCTGCCGTCGAGTCTCGACCTAATCGACGTGCAAGACCAACTCGCGTCCGCGCCATCGGGGAAGTTCTATGCAGTGAACCCGGTGGAGCTACTCTGGCGGGCAGTCAAGTCCAAGCTGGATGACTACGACATTGTGATCATCGACTGCCCTCCGAACTTGGGAATCGTCACACTGAATGGCCTGCGCTTGTCAGAGGCTTACATCATCCCCACAATCCCCGACCACCTCTCGACCTACGGCATCCCTCAGATCGTGACCCGTGTAGGTGAGTTCGCCCAGGCCATCGGAGAAGAGATTGAGCCGCTGGGCATCGTCATCACGAAGTACCAAGCCAACTCGACGGTGCACAACACCGTGCTGAGGCAGCTTCAGACCGACGCGAATTTCCCCGACGTGTACGGCACGAAGGTCAAGCAGACCAACACGGCGTCGGCAGCTGCGGAACACACGGCGCACAAACGGACGCTGCGGCAGAAGTATGGATCCGATCCCAACGGACTAACCTCGACCTACATCGAGCTGGCGAAGGAAATTTGGGACGACTTGGAGGGCGAATTGTGAACCTGCGGAACACACTTAGCCGCCTGATGCGGGTGGTAATCGAGGAGGCAGAGCGCAACCCCGACTTCGAGGCGGCCCTCAACGACGCCCTCGGCTCCGCGACGCAGGGCAAGCGCAAGTCGCCCAAAGAGGGCCCCCCCGGTTCGGCTGACGATGGCGAGGCAAAGCGCGGAAAGAATCGGCGAGCTCCGGCCACACTCGACCCTGTCCAGGTCGTACGAGACGGCGAGCCAACCCTGCGAAGTGCGCTGGAAAAGCTGTCGCTGGAACAACTGCGCGACATCGTCGCCGAGTACGGCATGGACCCCAGTCGGCTTGTGATGAAGTGGAATACGCCGGAGCGTGTTATCGACAGGATCGTGGAGATGTCGGTCGCAAGGGCGCACAAGGGCAATGCCTTCCGCAAGCCCGCCGACGAGTCGCCGCCTCCGGCCACGGGCACAAGCGAAACGTCGCCCCCTGATACCAGACCAGACGGCGAGCCATCGTAACCTCATGAAAAAGAAGGGCCGTCATTGCAGGACGGCCCTTGAAGACACGATCAGGGCTACTTCTTTTCAGGAGCGCAACTCAACTGGCAAGCCAACTCAGTGCGCGAATGCGTGGCGCTCGGCCACGACTAGGCCCCCTATAGCGAGAGCCTCCCAACACGCTCAGCCGCCACCGTCACATGGCGCACCAACTCGGCCTTGCACCCGTCAAAACCCGCGCTGAATCCTTCCTCACCCTCCACGCGACGAACAAACACCTGCGCCATCGCCAACGCCTCTTTCCACGCCGCCGCACTGACCTGCTCCCCCACCGTCAGTTCCAGCGCCCGATCCGGCAAACCTCCCCCCGCCGTGGGTGCAAACGCCATGGGCGTCATGTCATACGCAGGGGCCAGCTCATAAGGCCTGCGCCCCTCTGACAAGCACGACAGGTTGCCGCTGTGCATGTCGGTGTTGCCGATCAGGGTGCCAAACGCCCACAGCACGCAGGCCGTGTCAAAGGCTTGGGGGGTGATGACGCCCTCCTTCCACAACGCCCTGACGATCACCGGCCAGTTGCCGCCGCTGCCGACAAACTCGGCGTCCAGCGCGGCGAAGGAGTGCAGCGCTCTGCGCCCGCGCGCGCCCAGCCGGTCAAACCGCTGCACCTCCAGAAACCGTTGGGTGCCGTGCATCCAGGTCATCGACTGCGCGGCAGGCACGCCGTGGTCTCGTAGCACCTGCAGGGCGATGTGTTCGGCCAGCAGCAGGTCGCGCCAGCGGGCGCTGACGGGGGTGTCGAGTTCTGCGGTGAACTTGACCATTACGTGCGCGGCGGTGCCGTCGGCCAGCTCTGCGTAGGCGGTGAACTTGGGCTGCTCGCCAGCGGCTGACGAACCCGCCACTTCGCCGCGCGCGGCCAGGTCGGCCAGCTGGGCGTAGGTGCGCAGCTTTTGCGCGGCTGCAATGGGCACGGGGTCGGGCGCGTTAACGAACTGGTCGCGTGCGGTGGGGCCGATGAGCAGGTTGCCAGGCATGTCGTCGCCCTGGTCCAGGATGGCGCGCAGCGCGTGGGTGTCGCTCCAGTCGCCGAGCCGCTCGGGCAGGCCCAGGCGCTGGCCGTGCCGCTGGCAGTAGGCGCGCCCCAGGTAGCCCTGCGGGCGCATGTCAAAAATCCACCACGGCAGGCCGTCGCTGTGCAGCCGGGCCCCGCCCGCTTCGACCATCACAAAGCCCTGCGGGCATACCGGGACGAGGGTGCCCAGGGTTTCCAGCGCGCCCTGGGGGGTGACGCGGTACACGGTGGCCTGCAAATCGGCGCGCTGGGGATCGCGGAGTGTGTATTGAATAGATCTTGCAGCACCAAAAGGCACCACCTCATCACCCAGCGCGCTAAGGGCCCGGGAGACGGTGGGCTGGCTGACCTGCAGCGCCTGGGCCAGCGCATGCGCCTTGGCGGGGCCGGTGCGCAGCAGGGGACGGATGGCGTTGGCGCAGGTCTGGGCGGCGGAGGGCATGCCCTAAGGATACTCCGATTGAATGGAAAATTGAATAGATAAAAGAATAGATAAATCAGGCTGGATGTACGCCCCGGGATCGCCCGCCTACGCCGGCAACCGCACCGCCGCCTCCCGCAACGCCTCTGCAAACGCCATGGCCGCAGGTTTTTGCTGCGTGCCCCGGCGGTAGGCCAGGTACAGGTCCAGGTGCACCACGGGCTCGCGCAGCATGGCGACGCCCAGGCCCTGGCGCAGGCATTCCTCCAGTGCGAACGAGGGCACGATAGCGCTGCCACGGCCTGCGCGCACCATGCCGATGAGGGTGCCGATGAGGTTCATGCGGGGGCGCTCCTGGTGGGCCAGGCCCAGGCGGGAGAGCTGTTTTTCAATCACCACCTGGATGGGGTTGTCCGAAGGCAGGCTGACCAGGGGCACGTCTTTGAGGCGGCTCCAGGGCTGGCTGTCTGACAGCTGGCCGCTGGTGTGCGCCGCGTCAGGCGGGCTGATGCGCATGAGGCGGAACTTGCACAAGGGCTGGCGCGACAGCCCCACAGCGGGTTTAACGAAGAAGCCAAAGCCGATGTCGGCCTCGCCGTCGAGCACGCGCTGGCGCACGGTGCCCACCTCTACGTCGCTGAGCTGCACCTGCACGCCGGGGTGGCTGTGCGCAAAGCCGCGAATCACCTCGGGCAGCAGGCTGGCTGAGATCATGGGCGTGGCCGCCACCAGCAGGCGCGAGCGCACGGCAGCCTCGTTGCCGTCCAGCACGGCGCCCAGGGCGCGCAGCTCGCCCACCACGCGCTCGGCCACGGGCTGCAGGCGGCGCCCGGCGTCGGTCAGGGTGATGGACCGCGTGGTGCGGTCGAACAGGCGGGCGCCCACCTGGTCCTCCAGCTCCTTGACCAGCATGCTCATGCCCGAGGGGGACAGGTGCACCTGCTCGGCCGCCTTGGCAAAGCTTTGCAGGCGCGTGACCTCCAGAAAAGCGTGGAGCTGGCGGGTGCTGACATTCATCAGCTTTGATGAAGAATTCATCAGAATTTTCCGTTTGATCAATATCAAGAGTGTCGTTGTAATCGACCCGCAACGCCCTTTCAACGACTAAAGAGACAAGCCCCATGTTCGATCAGCCTGCATTGCGTGCCCACACGCGCCCGCCCTCCCCCCAACGCCGCAGCCTGGTGCTGGGCGCGCTGGCCGCCACGGCTGCAGCCGCCACGCCCAGGGCCTGGGCGCAGACGGGTGCTGACGCACCTGTGCGGCTGGTGGTGCCGTTCACGCCCGGCACAGGCATTGACCTGATTGCGCGGCAGATTGCACAGCCGCTGTCTGACCGGCTCAAGCGCCCGTTTTTTGTGGAGAACAAGGCGGGGGCGTCCGGGATCATCGGCACGCAAGAGGTGGTGCGCGCTGCGCCCGACGGCACCACGCTGCTGGTCAGCGTGAACACGCTGGTGATGAACATGGCGCTGTACCCCAAGCAGGGCTTTAACCCGCTGACGGACCTGGTGCCTGTGAGCCAGACGAGCTGGGGGCAGCTGCTGCTGGTGGCGTCGGCCGGGTCCAGGATCGAATCGCTCAAGGACCTGATGGACCGCGCCCGGGCCAAGCCCGGCTCGCTCAACTACGGATCGCCCGGTGCGGGCACGCCGCACCACCTGGCCATGGAGCTGCTGAAGAACCGGGCCAAAATTTCGCTCACCCACATCAGCTACCGGGGCACCGCCCCGGCCGTAACGGACCTGCTGGGTGGGCAGATCGACGCGATGTTCTTGCCCATCCACGTGGCCCTGCAGCATGTGAAGGCGGGCAAGCTGAAGGCGCTGGCCATCAGCTCGGACACGCCCCACCCGCTGCTGCCCGAGGTGCCGTCACTCGGCACGCTGAAGCTGGGCGACCTGAACGTGGACATGTGGTACGGCGTGTTTGCCCCCGCAGGCACACCCCGCGCCATGGTGGACCGGCTGAACACCGAGCTGCGCGATGTGCTGGCATCACCCGCAGTGGCCAAGTCGTTCGAGACCCAAGGCATGACGCCCGCCCACAGCTCGCCCGACGCCTTCCAGAAGCTGGTGACGGCCGATGCCAAGCGCTGGGCCGACCTGATCAAGGCCCAGGGCATCACCGCCGAGTAACCACGACCACCCACACCCAGCGGTGGCCAGTAGCGCGCCGCACTGCACAACACTGCATCGCGGCCAGTGCCAAACCGACCCGTACCGAACAACACCAACAACATGAACCAGCAAGCAACCGTGGCGCCGCAGCAAGACGCCGAAGTGATCATCGTGGGCGGCGGCCCCGTCGGCATGGGCCTGGCCATTGAGCTGGGCCAGCGCGGCGTGAGCGTGATCGTGGTGGAGCGCTATGTGCAGCCCCAGCCCATTCCCAAGGGCCAGAACCTCACGCAGCGCACCATGGAGCACTTTCACTTCTGGGGTGCAGAAAAGCAGCTGCGCGCGGCGCGCACCATTCCGGTCGAATACGGCATTGGCGGCCTGACCGCACACGGCACGCTGTTGGGGCCCTACAGCTACGACTGGCTGCAGCGCGACCTGGTCAAGCCCTATTACTTCACCGCCAACGAGCGGCTGCCGCAGTACGCCACCGAGGCCGTGCTGCGCCAGCGCGTGGCACAGCTGCCATCGGTGCAGACCCTCTACGGCTGGGAGACCAGTACCGTGGCGCAGGACGATGCGGGTGTATCCGTCACCATCCAGCAGCGTGGCGACGGCAAGGCCCAGCGCGTGCTGCGCGGCGCCTATGTGGTGGGGGCGGACGGGGCGCGGTCGGTGGTGCGCGAACAGGCGGGCATCAGCCACACCCGCACGGACCACGACCGCATGATGGTGCTGCTGGTGTTCAAGTCGCAAGGCCTGCACCAGCTGCTGGAGCGCTACCCCGGCAAGTCGTACTACAACGTACTGCAGCCTGAGCTGAAGGGCTACTGGAAGTTTCTGGGCCGGGTGGACCTGGGCAGCACCTGGTTCTTTCATGCCCCGGTGCCGCCGGGCACCACCAAAGACAACTTTGACTTTGCGGCCTACCTGCACGAGGCGGTGGGCGCGGAGTTTGAGGTGGAGTTTGAGCACATCGGCTTTTGGGACCTGCGCTTCATGCTGGCCGACCGCTACCGCAAGGGCCGCGTCTTCATCGCGGGCGATGCCGCGCACAGCCACCCACCGTACGGTGGCTACGGCGTGAACTCGGGCCTGGAAGACGCGCGCAACCTGGGCTGGAAGCTGGCCGCCGTGCTGCAGGGCTGGGGCGGCGAGCGGCTGCTGGATTCGTACGACGCCGAGCGGCGCCCGGTGTTTGCGTCCACCATCAATGACTTCATTGCGCGGTCCATCGAGACCGACAAGGAGTTCCTGGACACCTACGACCCGGCGCGCGACCAAGCCGCGTTTGAGGCCGCGTGGCAAGCGCGCGCCCAAGGCGCCGTGGGCGAGGTGCATGCGTTTGAGCCGCACTACGAGGGCTCGGCCATCGTGTGGGGCAGCGAGGGCCGCACCACCAGCGCCAAGGGCTCGCACCAGTTCACGGCGCGGCCGGGCCACCACCTGGCACCCGCCACGCTGCCCAGCGGGCGCAACGTGTTTGAGGAGCTGGGCGCAGGCTTTTCGCTGCTGGTGGTGGGTGGCGATGGAGCGCATGCGACCTCAGTGCAGGCCTTTCGCGAGGCAGCGGCGGGCCTGGGCCTGCCGCTGCGGCTGGTGGACTGCGGCGACGGGGGCGAAGGCACCGAGCCCGCGCGCTATGGCGCACCGCTGGTGCTGGTGCGGCCCGACCAATTTGTGGCCTGGACGGGGCAGGCTGGCGGCCCGGCAGTGACTAAGGAGCAGGCGCGCGAAGCGCTGGCGCGGGTGGCGGGGTAGGCAACAGTGCACGGCTGAAGCGAATCGGGCGGAGGCGCGGTGCAACGCTGCGCAAGGGCGCGCGGAGGGGCGCAAAGGGGGCGCAGGTCCTGCAGCCACCGACGCGCTTGCCTGAATGAACAGAGGCAGGCCAGAAGGTAACAACCCGTTGTACCGGGGTTGCCAAGGTGTGCGGAGGAGCAACAATGGCGGGGCCTCACCCCTCGCCTTTTGCACCCACTCCACCAAGGACCACCCCGTGGCTGCTGCCAAAAAACCCCCATCCACTGCCATCGGCCTCGCGCCCAACACTACTGCCCCAGAGGCGGCCACCACCGGGCCTGCCGCATCGGCACTGATCGACCAGCGCATTGCCGACCTGGGCGGCTGGCGTGGGCAGGTGCTGGCGCAGGTGCGCCAGCTGATCCACGAGGCCGCGCCCGGTGTGGTGGAAGAGTGGAAGTGGCGCGGCACGCCGGTGTGGTCGCTGGGTGGGATCTTGTGCACGGGCGAGAGCTACAAAACAGCCGTGAAACTCACGTTTCTCAAAGGCGCCGCCCTGCCCGACCCGGCGCGCCTTTTCAATGCCAGCCTGGACGGCAACGCACGCCGTGCCATTGATATCCACGAGGGCGACACGCTGCCTGCCGATGCGTTCCGCGCGCTCATCCGCGCGGCGGTAGAGCTCAATGCCCTGGGCGGCAGCAAGGCCCGCAAGGGCCGGGCACCGGGGCACCAAGGGTCGACCGCATAGGCCCCAGCATTCAGACCAACGGAAGGATCACCCCATCATGCTGTCGCACGTGTTTGTGGGCATTTCAGACTTTGAGCGCGCGCTGGCGTTTTACCGGCCCGTGTTGAGCGTACTGGGCGTGAAGGAGCGTTTTTGCGAGCCCAGCCGGCCCTGGGCAGGTTGGGAATCCAACCCCGGCCCCCGCCCGCTGTTTGTGATTGCGCGTCCCTTCAATGGCGAGGTCCCACAACCCGGCAACGGCACCATGGTGGCCTTTGCGGCCGCCACGCGCGACCAGGTGGATGCTGCACACGCCCTGGCGCTGAGCCTGGGCGCCGTGTGCGAAGGCCGCCCGGGCCTACGGCCCGAGTACCACGCCCATTACTACGGCGCGTATTTTCGGGACCCGGACGGCAACAAGCTGTGCGTGGCGTGCCACGCGGCGCTGCTGTAAGAACCTGTTCTAAGGCCCACCCTCACCTAGTCAGCGGCTGGTAGCGCCACTGCACGTTCATCACCAGCACCTCGCCCTTCGCCAGCGTGCGCAGGCCGGGCTGGCCCGGCTGGTGAAAGGCGTCGATGGGCTGGGTGATGGGCTCAAAGCAGAACGCCGGGCCCTGCGGCGGGCGGTAGACCAGGCAGTAGTGCTGGGCCGTGCCGCCGTCTTTTTCAAAATCGGGCATGTAGGCTGTGAGGCGCAGCCCGCGCTCGGGCCAGTCGATCTGCGCCGTGCCGCCCCAGCCGGTGTAGGCGTTGTCGATCAGGCCGCCGTTGGCGGGCGCGCCGCTGTTCAAGTCCGAGCCGGGCGGGAAGTGCTGTGTGTGCTCCGTGGGTAAAGGGTCGTCGCCACACAGCCACACGCCCTGCACCGGCGCCGTGATGCGCGTGCCGGGCGTGCGCGGAAACCAGGGGTGCAGGCCCAGGCCGTAGGGCAGCGGCTGTGCGCCCAGGTGCCGCACCTGCACCGACTGGTCCAGGCCGCCCTCCACCAGGCGGAAGGTCTGTACACATTCGTACTCGTAGGGGTTGCCGTCAAAGCGCTCGGAGCGCAGCTGCATCTGCAGCGTGTCGGGCGCGGGCTGGGTGATCTGCCAGGGCTGCAGCCACCCGTCGCCGTGGATGGGGTACGTCTCGCCCACACGGTTGGGACGCATGGGGTGGAACTGCCCTGCATGCTCAAACCCGCCGCCACTGATGCGGTTGGACCAGGGCACCATGGCGAAGGACGCGAGCTGGTACAGGTCGGGCTTGGCGCCATCCCACGGCCGCCACAGGTCGATGCGTGCATCAGCCTCTCGCGGGTCGTCGATCTGCCAGGCCGCCACGCTGCCGCCCAGTGTGGGCACCAGGCCCAGGTGCTGCCCCGCGTGGTGCAGCCAGACGATGGGGTGGGATGAAGAGGCCTCGGTCATGGGCGGTGTGCTTTCTGCGGGATGGAGAAAAAAGGAGGCGGAGCCATGGGCCTCGCTGCTGCGCGCGGGGCCGGCATCAGCCGCCGAAAAGATGCGCGGGCAGGCCGGGCGTGCTGATGTCCACGGCCAACAGTGCCCCGGCCAGCGGCTCGGCCGCGAGCTGCTCGGGCGTGAGGCCGGTGCGGGCCGAGGTGATGTACAGCGTGCACAGGTCCGCACCGCCAAAGGCGCAGTTGGTGACCTGACTCACGGGCAGCGGGATGCGGGCCAACTCGTCGGCCGTGTCGGCGTCATGGCAGGTGATGCAGCCGCCGCCCCAGTGCGCAATCCACAGGCGGCCCTGCGCATCGGTGGTCATGCCGTCGGGCACGCCGTCGGCAGCGGGCCAGCGCTTCCACAGGGTTTTGTCGCTCACGGTGCCGGTGGCCGGGTCGCAGCGGTAGCGGTAGGTGGTGCCCTGCACCGTGTCGTTGAAAAACATGGCCGGGCCCTGCGCGGTGGTAGCCCAGGTGGGGCCGTTGGTGACGGCAAAACCATCGTCGTGCCGCACGCAGTCGCCGCTGGCGGTGTAGGTGTAGAGCGCGCCCGTGGGAGCCTCGCACGCAAAGTCCATGCTGCCACCCCAAAAGCGGCCCTGGGCGTCACACTTGCCGTCGTTGAATCGGTTGCCTGTGCGCTCTGGCTCGGGCTGGTGCAGGTAGCGCGGGGCGATGTCGGCAGCGGGGTCGAACAGCGCAAAGCCCCGGCGCAGGGTAACGATGAAGCCGGGGGCGTTGGCGCGCTCGGCGATGGCGGAGATTTCTTCATCAAACGTCCAGCGCTGGTGGGCGCTGGTGGCCGGGTCCCAGCGGTGCAGCTCGCGCTGCAGGATGTCCACCCAGTACACAGCCTGCTCGCGCACCGACCACATCACGCCCTCGCCCAGTGCGTTGCCCAGTGCGACCACGCAGCGCACGGCGCCGGCGGTTGTTGGCGCAGAGGCGGACGCGCCGCTGGACGGTGGGATGGGGGTATCCGGCGAAGGGCGCACGTTGGTTGTCTCCGGTCGTTTTTTTGCATCGGCCTGCCGCCAGGCACTTGACGAGCGGCATCTTATCAACGCCAATTGATGCTTTAAATGAATTTTTTTGCCATTGATTGATTGCAATATTGATATGACGCAGCTTTTTACCCCCTCCTCTTCCTCGACCGACGCCACCGGCGCCCCCCAGGGCCTGGCGAAATTCCCCAGCCTGCAAGGCCGTGCCGTGTTTGTGACGGGCGGCGGCAGCGGCATTGGCGCGGCCATCGTGGCGGCGTTTGCCGAGCAAGGCGCCCGCGTGGCGTTTGTGGACGTGGCGCGCAACGCGAGCGAAGCCCTGGCCCAGCACATTGCCGACGCAGGCCTGCCCCGCCCCTGGTGGCGTGTGTGCGATGTGCGCGATGTGAACGCCCTGCAGGCCTGTGTGGCCGAAGCGGCGGCCGAGCTGGGCAGCGACTTTGCGGTGCTGGTGAACAACGTGGCCAGCGACGACCGGCACACGCTGGAGTCCGTGACCCCCGAGTACTACGACGAGCGCATGGCCATCAACGAGCGCCCCGCCTTCTTCGCCATCCAGGCCGTGGTGCCCGGCATGCGCAGGCTGGGCGCAGGCTCGGTCATCAACCTGGGCTCCACGGGCTGGCAGGGCAAGGGCACGGGCTACCCCTGCTATGCGATCGCCAAGTCGTCGGTGAACGGCCTCACGCGCGGGCTGGCCAAGACGCTGGGGCAGGACCGCATCCGCATCAACACGGTCTCGCCGGGCTGGGTGATGACGGAGCGGCAGATCAAGCTGTGGCTGGACGCCGAGGGCGAGAAGGAGTTGGCGCGCAACCAGTGTTTGCCGGACAAGCTGCGGCCGCATGACATTGCGCGGATGGTGTTGTTTTTGGCGTCGGACGATGCGGCGATGTGTACGGCGCAGGAGTTCAAGGTGGATGCGGGATGGGTTTGATTTTTTGAAGTCTTTTTGGGCTCTGGCGCTTATCCATTAAGCGCTGGCAGCTATTGTTTTTGTAGTTTGTGAGTGTGAGTGTGGGTGCTGGTCTGGCGGCGTGCTCGGGTTGAGGACGGAGGCCGGGAGTCGCCCGGCGTGCGAGTAACTTTCTTTCGCGTCGCCGAAAGAAAGTCACCAAAGAAAGGGCGACCCTACTGCGCGCGTCCCTTCGCTGCGCTACGGGCAACCTGCGATGCTCGGACAGGGGGTGCGCCGCAGAACTCACTGCGCGCTACGCGCTCCGTTCAAACAACTGCGGCAAGTCAGTGCACGAAGTGCGTGTGTCCTTCGGCACACGCACGCACCCCCTGCCCTGCGCTTCTCGGCACGCGCAGAAGGGAACCCAAAACGGACATCCACACGGGCCATTGCTTCGCTGCGCTGCGCTCGGCCCCGTTTCGCGGGCGCAAGCGCCACGCGCTGCGCAAACTGGGCCGAGCGCAGCGATGGCCCGAATGGATGTCCGGCTGTTTGGATGTTTGGCTCCCCACCCCTGCTGGCTGCGCCTGCGGCGGGGCGGTTGCGGGGTGAGCATGGGCGTCGAAGCGCCCATGCCTCGTGAACTGACTCGCCGTGGCTGTCCGAGCGGCGCGCGCAGCGCAAAGCGAGTTCCACGGCGCACCCCGCAACCGACACGACGCAGGTTTGCCCCTTCGCTCCGCGAAGGGGTCGCAGACTGGGGGTCGCCTTTCTTTTGGGTACTTTTCTTTGGCGAAGCAAAGAAAAGTACCTCGCCCGCCGGGCGACTCCCGGCCTCCGCCCTACAACCAAACATGCAGTCCGATGTGCAACTCACGCCCGACGCAGCCATCGAAAACACACTACAAAATCAATAGCTACCAGCGCTTTTCATACGAGCGCTAGCAGCCAAAAAGATCTCAAAGAATCACCCTCGACTTATCTCCTCCAGACAAGCCTTCATCACCCCAGGGTCAAACGCCATCTGCACATGCGCAACCCCTTCCACCAACCGGTGTTCTGCCCCCACCAACGCCGCTGTGGTCGCCGGAAACACGATGTTGTCGCAGTTCGAATACCAGCAGGTAAACAACGCCGCCCGCCCCGCAGGCTCCGCCCGCTGCAACGCCACCACCCAGTCCCCCGCCAGGCTCATCTGCCGCCCATTCACCGCCCGGCTGAACCGCCCCAGCCACGTCCCTCCATGCGGCGTGCCCAACGTCAACACCCGGTGCACCCGCCCGTCCGCCTGGTGCGCCCGCAGCCACGCCCGCGCCGCCAACCCGCCCATGCTGTGGCACAACAACACCGGCGCCTGCCCGGTGGCCGCCGTCACCTGGCGCACAGCCTCTTCAATGATGTCCGCGTACTCGTCAATCGAGCCCATCACCGGCTCCAGATTGACGGCCACATAGGCATGCCCCCGCGCCTGCAACTGCGCAAACCACGGCAGCCACAGGCCCCGGTTGCACATGAAGCCATGCACCAGCACCACGCCGCGCTTTCCGGTGGGCTGCGCAGGCAGCCAGTCGGGTACGGACTGGTGGCGAAACGGCTGGCGCCAGCAAAACACCATCAACGCCACCCACACCTCGGCCCACCAGGCTCCCACTACCTGCGACAGGCGGGCGCGGGGCGCAGCGTCGGTGCGGTTGGTGAAATGCATCAGCAGAAACTCCACCGCCATCACCACCAGGTACAGACACAGCGGTACCAAGGCCCCCAGCACGGCGCGCCAGGGCGAATGGGGCCATTGCCACACCAGCCAGGCGGCCATGGCCAGCAGGATGCTCAGAAGAAGGGTTCGTTGCCAGCGCGCGATCATCATGATGGTGGTGATGGGCAAATGTTGTAATCGACCAGCCGCATTGTGCGGTCTGACCACCGCCCGACACCGCACCCCGCAGAACGCTGAAAGGACACCACCCCATGGATGCCGCCCAGACCATCCGCGATGCCATTGCCGATGTGACCGCCCTGCGCCTGCACCGCACGGGCGACCCGGCGTTGGGGGCGGCGGTGGGCAGCGTCAAGACCTTTCAGGCGCGGCGCTTTCGCGGCACCTATGCGGACCTGATAGCGTCGCCCGCATTCGGGCCCGCAGCGCGTTTCTTTCTGGAAGAGCTGTACAGCGACACCGACTACACCGACCGCGACCAGCAGTTTGGCCGCATCGCAGGTACGCTGCAGACCATGTTCCCCCAGCCGGTCGTGAACACGGCCGTGGCCCTGGCCGTGCTGCACGCGCAGACCGAGGAGCTGGACCAGGACATGGGCCGCGCCTGGCTTGCGCATGAAGGCGCCGATGCGGCCAACGACGCCACCCGCTACACCGCCGCGTGGCGCGCTGTGGGCCAGCGCCACGCGCGCCAGCAGCAGCTGCAGCGCGTGCTGGCCATGGGCACCGACCTGGCGCGCCTCACGCGCACACCCGGCCTGCGGATGATGCTGCGCATGATGCGTGGCCCGGCCAATGCAGCGGGCATGGGCGCGCTGCAGAAGTTTCTGGAGGCCGGGTTCGACACCTTCGGCCAGCTCGCGCGCCAGCGGGGCGGGGTGGAGCAGTTCCTGGCCACCATCGAGCAACGCGAGCGGGCGCTGATGGATTTGCTCTTCGACGCCGATCCTGTCACCTGCGGGACCCAGCTTAACCACACACTAGGACAAGCCCGATAGCCCGTTGCGCCACCGCCTTCCACAATCTGTGCCCACCTATCAACGGCATTTGGCGAGCACAAGGAAACACGCGCATGGAAAAGATCTGGCTCAAGAGCTACCCCCCGGGCGTCCCGCATGACGTGAAGCCCGAGCAATACCGCTCTGTGGCCCACCTGCTGGAAGAGTCGTTCCGCAAACACGCATCCAGCCCGTTCTCGGTCTGCATGGACCAGTGGATGACCTATGGCGAGCTGGAACGCCGCTCGGCCGCGCTGGGCGCCTATCTGCAGAGCCTGGGGCTGGAGCCCGGCGCGCGCGTGGCCATCATGCTGCCCAACATCCCGCAGTTTGGCGTGACCATGGCCGCCGTGCTGCGCGCTGGCTACACCTGCGTGAACGTGAACCCGCTGTACACCGCCCGCGAGCTGGAGCACCAGCTCAAGGACTCGGGCGCCACGGCCATCGTGATCCTGGAGAACTTTGCCCACACGCTGGCCGAGGTCATTGACCACACTGCCGTCAAGCATGTGGTGATGGCGTCCATGGGCGACCTGCTGGGCTTCTGGTTTGGCAAATGGATCACCTTTGCCGTCCGCCACCTGGCCAAGATGGTGCCCGCCTATGACCTGCCGCTGTCGAATGGCCGCAAGGTCGTTACCTTCAAGAAGGCGCTGTCGCTGGGCGAGCACAAGTCGCTCGCACCCAGCCAGGCCACGCTGGATTCGATTGCCTTCCTGCAGTACACCGGTGGCACCACGGGCCTGTCGAAAGGCGCGGTGCTCACCCACCGCAACATCGTGGCCGCCACGCTGCAGGCCGAGGCGTGGTTCACGCCCGCGCTGTCCAAGGTGGGTGACCTCTCCAAGGCCAACAGCATTGCGGCGCTGCCGCTGTACCACATCTTCGCGCTCACGCTGTGCCTGCTGGCCATCCGCCAGGGCTCCAGCCTCACGCTGATCCCGAACCCGCGCGACATTCCCAAGTTCATCGCCGAGCTGAAGAAGCGGCCCTTCCACATGCTGCCGGCGGTGAACACGCTGTTCAACGCGCTGCTGCAAAACCCGCAGTTCAAGACGCTGGACTTCTCGCACCTGTGCGTGTCGCAGGCCGGTGGCATGGCAGCCAGCGAGGGCACGGCCAAGCAGTGGCAGAAGGTAACCGGCAGCACCATGATCGAAGGCTGGGGCATGAGCGAGACCTGCGCCATCGGCACCAACAACCCGGTGATCAGCACCACCTTCAGCGGCAATATCGGCCTGCCGCTGCCGGGTATCGACATTGCCATCAAGGACGACGAAGGCAACAGCCTGCCCCAGGGCGAGTCGGGCGAGATCTGCATCCGCGGCCCCAATGTGATGGTGGGCTACTACAACCAGCCCGAAGAGAACGCCAAGGCCTTCACGCCCGACGGCTTCATGCGCACGGGCGACATCGGCATCATGGACCCGCAGGGCTACACCCGCATCATCGACCGCAAGAAGGACATGATCCTGGTAAGCGGCTTCAACGTGTTCCCCAACGAGCTGGAGCAGGTCATCAGCCTGTGCCCCGGCGTGGTCGAATGCGCGGCCATCGGCGTGCCCGACGAAAAGCAGGGCGAGGCCATCAAGGTCTTCATCATCAAGAGCGACCCGGCCCTGACCGAGGACGAAGTGGCCAACTACTGCCACCAGAACCTCACCGGCTACAAGCGCCCCAAGTACATCGAGTTCCGCGACGAGCTGCCCAAGAGCAATGTGGGCAAGATCCTGCGCAGGGAATTGCGCAAGGCTTGACCTTGTTCATGGGCGCGGCGGCCCGAACGCCGCACCCGGCAACCTCCCCCAGGGCGCTTCGGCGCCCTTTTTCTTGGGCGCAAAAACTGCAAACCGCCTGCGTGCTCCAGATCCTCCAATATCGGCATCTCCGGGTTTTTACTGATTAGCAAACGTTTGCGCAAACGTTTGCTTTCGTTATCATCCCGATCGCGACAAGGCACCGGGCAGCCGCAGGCGCTCCTTTCTTGCGGAGTCTGCCGGGGGTTTCTCTCCGCGCTGTCGGTCGCCTGAGGGCGACGCTGAATAAGCCTCCGCGATGCGGCGGGCCCTGGATCGGGATGGGCTGCAAGGCGCAAACCACAGCGATAGCCGTAGCTATCGCGAGGATTTGCAACGCTGCAGACCGTGCTGAGCCAGGGATGCGCCGGGCGCGAGAGGCTTGTTCAGCGTTGCCTTGATCCACATTCCAACCTGGAGACAACACCCATGCAGTTCACCCGCCGTTCCGTTCAGACCGCCGCCGCCCTCGCCGTTGTGGGCAGCCTGCTGGCCAGCCCTGCGTTTGCGCAGGACAAGCCCAAGATCGCGCTCATCATGAAGTCGCTGGCCAACGAGTTCTTCCGCACCATGGAAGACGGCGCCAAGGCGCACCAGAAGGCCCATGCCAAGGAATACACGCTGGTGGCCAACGGCATCAAGAACGAGACCGACACGGCAGCGCAGATCAAGATGATCGAACAGGCCGTGGCGCAAAAGGTCAACGCCATCGTGCTGGCCCCGGCGGATTCGAAGGCGCTGGTGCCCGTGGTCAAGTCCGCCATCGACAAGGGCATCATCGTGGTCAACATCGACAACCAGCTCGATGCCGATGCGCTGAAGGAAAAGAACATCACCGTGCCCTTCGTGGGCCCCGACAACCGTGCAGGCGCCAAGCTCGTGGGCGACCACCTGGCCAAGACGCTGAAGGCCGGTGACAAGGTCGGCATCATCGAAGGCGTGTCCACCACGTTCAATGCGCAGCAGCGCACCCTGGGCTACCAGGACGCCATGAAGGCCGCCAACATCACCGTGGTGGGCGTGCAGTCCGGCAACTGGGAGATTGAAAAGGGCAACACCGTGGCCGCCGGCATGATGCGCGAGCACCCTGACCTCGTCGCCCTGTTGGCGGGCAACGACAGCATGGCCCTGGGCGCCGTGGCCGCTGTGAAGGCCGCTGGCAAGACCGGCAAGGTGCAGGTGGTGGGCTACGACAACATCGGTGCCATCAAGCCCATGCTGCAGGATGGCCGCGTGCTTGCCACCGCCGACCAGTACGCCGCCAAGCAGGCCGTGTTCGGTATCGAACTCGCGCAGAAGGCCCTGGCCGCCAAGACGCCGCAAAACCAGTTGCCCGCCACGGTGAAGACCGACGTGGTGCTGGTGACGAAAGACAGCAAGTAAGCCCTGGAGCGGAGAACAAAGCTCTTCTGGCGTTGTTGCCGTCTCTTGTCGTACTTCCAGTACTGCCTGCAACACGGCGCCTAGCCAGAACCGCTTCGCTGAGCTTTGTTCACCGCTGCAAAATTAAAAACTGCACACACTGCCATGCCCACCAGCCCGTCATCTGACTCACCACGTACGCCCCTGCTCGCCATCCAGGCTGTGGGCAAGGACTACACCGCCACCGTGCTCGATGGCGTGAACGTGGAGCTGTTTGCGGGCGAGGTGCTGGCGCTGACCGGGGAGAACGGCGCAGGCAAAAGCACGCTGTCCAAAATCCTCTGCGGGCTGGAACAGCCCACGCGCGGCGGCATGCAGCTGGCGGGGCAGGTGTACGCCCCCACGTCGCGCCGCGATGCCGAGCGCCACGGCGTGCGCATGGTGATGCAGGAGCTGGGCCTGGTGCCCACGCTCACCGTGGCCGAGAATTTGCTGATGGGCCGCCTGCCGCACCGCCTCGGCTGGCTGCAGCGCGATGTGCTGCACACCGCCGCCCGCGCGCAGCTGGCCAAGATCGGGCTCGACACCATCGACCCCGCCACCCCGGTCTCGCAGCTGGGCATCGGCCAGCAGCAGATGGTGGAGATTGCGCGCAACCTGCAGGACGACACGCGCATCCTGGTGCTGGACGAGCCCACGGCCATGCTCACGCCGCGCGAGACCAATTACCTGTTTGAGCAGATTGCGCACCTCACTGCACGCGGCGTGGCCATCATCTATGTGTCGCACCGGCTCGAAGAACTGCGCCGCATTGCCGACCGCGTGGCCGTGCTGCGCGATGGCCGCCTGGTGGACGTGCGCCCCATGGCGGGCATGAGCGAAGACGACCTGGTGCAGCGCATGGTGGGCCGCGTGGTGAGCGACCTGGACCACCGCCCGCGCCGCCCTGTGGGCCCCGTTGTGATGAGCGCCGACAACCTGGGCCGGGGCACCGCCGTGCAGGACGTGAGCCTGGAGCTGCGCGCGGGCGAGATCTTTGGCATTGCCGGGCTGGTCGGGTCGGGCCGCACCGAGTTGGTCCGCCTGCTGTTCGGCGCCGACCGGGCAGACCGCGGCAGCGTGACGCTGCACCCAGTTTTGGAGCAAAAACAACCGCAAGCGCTAGTGAATCAAGCACCAACAGCTACACAAAATATAGCAAAACCAACCAGTACAGCACCCACCGCCCCCCGCACCTGGCCGCGGGGCTTTGCCTCGCCGCTGCAGGCCATCGCCGCCGGCGTGGGCCTGGTCACCGAAGACCGCAAATCCCAGGGCCTGCTGCTGTCGCAACCCATCCGCATCAACGCCACGCTGTCCGACCTGTCGGCCGTGTCGCGCGGCGGCTGGCTGCAGCGCGGGCTCGAAAGCCGCCTGGTGCAGGGCTTCATCCGCACCCTGCGCGTGCGCTGCCACGGCCCCGAGCAACCCGTGGGCCAGCTGTCCGGCGGCAACCAGCAAAAGGTGGTGTTCGCCCGCTGGCTGCACCGCGAAGGCCGCGTGCTGCTGCTCGATGAACCCACGCGCGGCGTGGACGTGGGCGCGCGCGCCGAGCTGTATGGCGAGCTGGACCGCATGGCCCTGGAAGGCCGCGCGCTGCTGATGGTGTCGTCCGACCTGCGCGAACTCATGGCCATGGCCGACCGCATCGGCGTGATGAGCGCGGGCCGCCTGGTCGCCGTGTTCGAGCGCGGCGAGTGGTCCGAGCAATCGCTGCTGGCGGCCGCGTTCTCCGAGCCCGGCGGGCGCACCAGCACCACCCCTTCAACTTCTTCTCCTGTGACCGCATGAACGCCCCCACCGCATCTGCCGCGCCCGCTGCGGCGCCTTCCTCCGCCTCGGTCTGGCGCAGCCAGCTGGGTACCTATCTGGGCCTGATGGCCGTGCTGGCGGGCATGGTGGCGCTGTTCTCGTCGCTGTCCGAATACTTCTGGAGCACCGAGACCTTCATCACCATCGCCAACGAAATCCCGGCCCTGGCCGTGATGGCCGTGGGCATGACCTTTGTGCTCATCATTGCGGGCATCGACCTGTCGGTGGGCTCGGTGATGGCGCTGGCCGCCGCCACCTCGGCCGCCGCCATCCTGCAGTGGGGCTGGACGGTGCCCGCCGCCGCCGCGCTGGCCCTGGCCACGGGCCTGGTGTGCGGCACCATCACCGGCATGATTTCTGTCGCATGGCGGCTGCCCTCGTTCATCGTGTCGCTGGGCATGCTCGAAGCCGTGCGCGGCAGCGCCTATGTGGTGACCGACTCGCGCACGCAGTACGTGGGCGATGCGATCTCGTGGCTGTCGGCACCGTTCTTTGGCGGCATCTCGTTCGCCTTCTTGCTGGCCGTGGTGCTGGTGGTAGTGGCGCAGCTGGTGCTGTCGCGCACGGTATTTGGCCGCTGCGTGGTGGGCATTGGCACCAACGAAGAAGCCATGCGCCTGGCCGGTGTGGACCCGCGCCCCATCCGCGTCATCGTGTTTGCCATGACCGGCCTGCTCGCGGGCCTGGCGGGCCTGATGCAGTCGGCCCGGCTCGAAGCCGCCGACCCCAACGCGGGCACGGGCATGGAGCTGCAGGTCATTGCGGCCGTGGTGATTGGCGGCACCAGCCTGATGGGCGGGCGCGGCTCGGTGGTGAACACCGCGTTTGGCGTCCTCATCATCGCGGTGCTCGAAGCAGGCCTGGCCCAGGTGGGCGCGAGCGAGCCCAGCAAGCGCATCATCACGGGTTTTGTGATCGTGGCGGCCGTCATTGTGGACACGCTACGCCAGCGCCGCGCCGCCCGCTGAACCTGTTTCAACACACCGATTTTTCTTCTTCCTGCATGGCTACTATCAAGGACGTTGCGCGCCACGCCGAGGTGTCGGTCACCACGGTGTCGCACGTGGTCAACGGCACACGCCGCGTGAGCCCCGAGGGGCGCGAGCGGGTCGAGGCCGCCATCCGCGCCCTGGGCTATGTGCCCAGCGCCATTGCGCGCAGCCTCAAAAGCAACAACACGCGCACGCTGGGCATGCTGATCCCCAACAGCTCCAACCCCTACTTCGCCGAGATCGTGCACAGCGTGGAAGACCGCTGCTTTGGCGCGGGCTACAACGTCATCCTGTGCAACACCAACGACGAGGCGCACCGCCAGGGCACCTACCTGCAGGTGCTGGCCGAGCGGCGCATCGACGGGCTGATCGTGGTCTCCACCGGGCACGACGCCACGCTGGCCACGCAGCTCGCGGGCCTGTCCATCCCCACCGTGCTGGTGGACCGCGAAATCGACATCGCCGGGCAACAACCCTGCGACCTGGTGGAAACCGCCCACATGCAGGGCGGCCTGCTGGCCACGCGCCACCTGCTCTCGCTGGGCCACCGCCGCATTGCTTGCATTGGCGGGCCCGAAGGCATTGCCCCCAGCGAACAGCGCATTGCCGGCTGGCGCACCGCGCTGGCCGATGCGGGCTGCGGCACGGGCGAGGGCCTGCTGTGGCACGGCAACTTCACCAGCCAGGGCGGCTACGAAGCCATGCACGCCGTGCTGCGCGCGCCCGAGCCGCCCACTGCCGTTTTCGTCTGCAACGACCTCATGGCCATGGGCGCGCTGTGCGCCGCGCACGAGCGCGACCTGCGCGTGCCCGAGGCACTGTCCATCGTCGGCTTTGACGACATCGAACTCACCGCCTTCACCAGCCCGCCGCTCACCACCGTGGCCCAGCCCAAGCAGCGCATCGGCGCGCTGGCCGTGGACATGCTGCTGGAACGCATCGACGGCAAGCGCCAGGACGCGCGCAAGGTGATGCTGCAGCCCGAGCTGCGCGTGCGCGCCTCCACGGCCCATGCGCCTGGAGGTGCGGCATGAGCCCGACCCACACGCCCCGCATCGCCGTCGTCGGCAGCCTGAACATGGACCTGGTGCTGCAGGTGCAACACGCACCCGGCCCCGGCGAAACCGTGCTGGCCGACGCTCTGCACCTGGTGCCCGGCGGCAAGGGCGGCAACCAGGCCGTGGCCTGCGCGCGCCAGGGCGCCCAGGTGGCCCTGTTTGGCCGCGTGGGCGACGACGGCTATGGCCACACGCTGCGCGCCGGACTGGACGCCGACGGCATCGACCACAGCGGCGTGCAGACCGACACCGACACCACCACCGGCGTGGCCGCCATCACGGTAGAAGCGACGGGGCAGAACCGCATCGTGGTCGTGCCCGGAGCCAACGGCCGCTTTGTGCTGGATGCCGCCGCCCTGGGCCCCGCGCTACAAGGCGCGGGCGGCCTGGTGCTGCAGTTTGAAACGCCCCTGCCCCAGGTACTGGCCGCCGCCGAGATGGCCCATGCCGCTGGCTGCCCCGTGGTGCTCAACCCCTCGCCCATCCAGCCCCTGCCCGATGCGATGTGGCCGCTGGTGCACACGCTGGTCGTGAACGAGGTAGAAGCCGCCGCGCTGGCAGGCCAGAACGTGACCACGCCCGCCGATGCCGCGCAGGCCGCACAAGCCCTGCGCGCCAAGGGCCCCACCCAGGTGGTGGTGACCCTGGGCGCCGCCGGAGCCGTGGCCGCCGATGCCGCAGGCAACCGCTACCACCCTGGCCTGGTCGTGAAGGCGGTAGATACCACCGCAGCGGGTGACACCTTCCTGGGCGCGCTGGCCGTGGCGCTGGCACGCGGCGAGCCTCTGGACGCCGCCGTGCGCGAAGGCATCCGCGCATCGGCGCTGTGCGTCACCCTGCCCGGCGCCCAGCCCTCCATCCCCACCCGCGCCGCCGTGGCGCACAGCCCCCAACCGCCCGCCTGGAGCCCCCTGTGAAACGCACCGCCCTGCTGCACGCCGAACTCTCCCATGCCATCGCCACCCTGGGCCACGGCGACATGCTGGTGATCGGCGATGTGGGCCTGCCCATCCCCAACGGCCCGCGCCGCATTGATCTGGCCCTCACGCCCGGCATCCCGGCCGTGGCCGATGTGCTGCGCGTGGTGCTGGAAGAAATGCAGGTCGAAAAAGCCGTGATCGCCGCCGAAGCCGTGGAGCGCAACGAAGGCCAGTTGCCCACGTGGTGCCAGCTGCCGGTGGAGCCTCGCACCCTATCGCACGAAGAGTTCAAGCGCCTGACCCAGCAGGCCCGCGTGATGGTGCGCACCGGCGAGTGCACCCCGTATGCCAACGTGATCCTGGTGGCGGGCGTCACGTTCTGACACAGCCTGGGTGGCCGGGCTGCGGGTTTTGGAGGACTTCGGGCAGGCACGACCTGCGGTACGCTGGGCAGCAGCCCACGGCGCGGCATTAACGCCCGCCACCGAAGCCCCGAATTCCTGCCCCCATGCCCACCACAGCGCCCCACGATCTCCTCCCCCCTGAAATCACCGTTCTCGAACGCGGCTGGCTGTCGGCCAACAACATCCTCTTCATCGGCCAGCACGACACTGCCATCGTGGACACCGGCTACTGCAGCCACGCAGAGCAGACCGTGGAGCTGGTGCGCGATGCTCTCGCGGGCCGCAGGCTGGATCGCCTGCTCAACACCCACCTGCACAGCGACCACTGCGGTGGCAATGCCGCGCTGCAAAAAGCCTGGCCCGGCGTGCTCACGGCCATACCGCCCGGCCAGGCCGACCATGTGCGCCAGTGGGATGCCTATGCGCTGAGCTACACCCCCACAGGACAGGAGTGCCCGCCCTTTCGGGCCGACACGCTGCTGGTGCCAGGCTCGTGCGTACTGCTGGGCGACAAGCCCTGGCAGGTGCATGCTGCGCCGGGGCACGACCCGCACTCGGTGGTGTTGTTCGAACCCCAGGGCCGCGTGCTGATCTCGGCCGATGCGCTGTGGGAAAACGGCTTTGGCGTGGTGTTCCCGGAGCTAGAGGGCGACGATGCCTTCGCCCAGGTGGGCGCCACGCTGGACGTGATTGAAACGCTGTCGCCCCAGGTCGTGATCCCGGGCCACGGGCCGGTGTTTGCCGATGCGCCCCGCGCCATCGACGGCGCCCGTCGCCGCCTGGATGGTTTTGTGCGCAACCCGGGCAAGCACGCGCTCTACGCGGCCAAAGTGCTGCTCAAGTACAAGCTGCTCGAATGGCAGCAGATCGGCATCCCCGACCTCACGGCCTGGGCGCAGGCCACGCCGTATTTCGGCATGCTGCGCGCGCGCCACTTTGCAGCCCAGACCGAGGGCGAATGGCTGCAGAGCCTGGCGGATGAACTGGTGCGGTCAGGCGCCGCTGCGCGGCAGGGCGAGGTGCTGCACAACGTGTGAGGCCTGGCGCCTCGGCATCACTGGGTGCCGGTGCGTGCCCTGACGGAGGGACCCCGCCGCTGGCGCAAAGCGCCTGGGCGGATCAGCACAACGCCGTCAGTGTTTGTATTGCTTGTCGCAGCCCGTCACGTGGTTCTTGCTGCTGGACATGCACTGGTAGAACGACTTCTTGTTGCCCGAAGCGCCCTGACAGTCCGACACGCTGTACTTGCCCTTGGCCTCGCGGATTTTGGGGGCGGCGGAATCAAACGCTGCCTGCGTCATGTAGCCATCGCGCACGTTCTTCTGGCCCACCTCCAGCATCAGGTCGGCCTGGTAGTGAATGTTGTCAACGGCCACGGCGCAGTTCAGGGGCACCTGCTGGCTGTCCACGGTGCCCAGCGATTTCTTGAGCCCTTCGCCAAACTCCTCCACGTCCTTGGAGACTTTCTTGGTGCCATCGGGGTTGTACTGCTGGCCCGCCTTGGCGCTGGCGCCCCTGTTGCCGGATGAGGTGCTGCCGCCACTGGTGCCGTTGTTGCTCTGCAGCTTCAGCGGCTCGGCGTCCTGTTTGGCGGGCGGGGGCTGCGAGCCATAGTGGGTCTTGCCATCGGCATCCACCCACTTGTACACGGGTTGCGCCTGCGCGCCCACGCTCCACGCCGCTGCCGCGGCCATTGTGGCCACACAGGCCATCCATGCCAGTTTGCCCATCACACCCTCTCTTTTTGAATAAAACCCCGCTGAGGCGCTAGTTGAATATGCGCCTTCAGCTCCTCTATTGATAGCAATCCAGATACCTCTCGCCCCCGCCTGGCGAGCAACAGGGCCTCAGGGCAAGTCCTTGTTCACCTCGGGAAGGTTCGCGTCGCGGGGGCCAATGGTGCCCAGGCGGCTCTTGAGCGACTGGGGCAGGCCGGTGAGGATGGCTGCGTAGTTGGTGGTGTTAGAGAGCACCTTCTTCACGTAGTCGCGCGTCTCGGCAAATGGCACGTTCTCGGCCCAGATGGCGGCGTCCAGCACCGGGCCGTTGCGCCAGTTGCGCGGGCGGCCCGGACCGGCGGGCTCAGAAGGTCGTGCGCAGGGTGACTTCCACGCTGCGGCCGGTGCCCGGCAGGACGTCGAACGCGGAGCGGTATTCCTTGTCCAGGAGGTTGTTGAGCTGCACCCCCACCTGCACCTTGCGGTCCTTGCCGTGGGTGCCGCCGAACGCCAGGTTCAGCGTGCCCCAGCCTGGCAGGCGTTCGGTCGACAGGGCGCTGCCGCTCAGCGTGGTTTCCTTGACCGGCGTGGCGGCGCGCACGAACAGGTCGGCCCAGACCTCGGCGCCGTACATCGTGGTGTCGTAGCGCACCCCCGCGCGGCCGGAGAAGGCCGGCACGCCGCTGTCCTTGGTCGAGTACGTGGGGTATTTCAGCTCCCGCTGCGTCCAGGCGCCGGTCACGTAGGGGGTGAGGTTGGTGCCGGGCAGCGCGTATTCGGCGACCAGCTCGATGCCGTGCTGGGGCGCCAGCTTGGTGGTGGCCTGCAGCCAGGCTTCGCCGAAGGCGTCGTTGAAACCGATGAAGCCCAGGCGCTTGACGCCCTGCTTTTGCATGTGTTCGATCAGGCCATCGGTGTAGTAGCGCGCGTTCATGACGACGCGGAAGATCCAGTGGTCCTTGCCTGCCGGCAGTTCCGCGGGCGCCGGGGACAGCTGCATGATGCCGGCCTCGTTGGCGACCTGCGCGATGGCTATGGTGGCGGGGGTGTTGGCCGCGCCTACTATCAGGTCGGCTTTGTCCTCGACGAAGCGCCAGGCGTTCTTGGTGGCGGCAGTGGGCTCGCCCATAGCGTCCAGAATCTGCACCTTGATTGTTTCGCCGGCGATCTCCGTCGGCCCGAAATCGGTGGCCT
>OFJB01000306.1_pt1 | contig 24954 bp, 24 predicted proteins | sample 1775081 | NCBI WGS metagenome assembly OFJB01 (sample SAMN08195771, study PRJEB24354) | sludge metagenome | isolation source: initial sludge from phenol fed wastewater aerobic bioreactor | place: India: Nagpur | collected 2016-06-05
CAAAAAACGACTCTGGGCGGCGTCAGTCATGCGCGATCAGCTATTGAAGCGGGAGCGTTCAGCACCACGTCGGCGCGCCGGCACTGAAAGACGTGCGTGGGGCTGAGCACGATTCGAGGCGGCACGTCGCGGCTGCAGGCGGGCTCTTCGGTGAACGGGCAGCGGCCGGCAAAGGGACAGCCGGGTGGCAAATCGAACAGGTCGGGCACGGTGCCGGCGATGGTGGGCAGGCGATCGCCCCGGTGCGCATGCAGGCGCTGCGCCAGGTTGGGGCGCGCCGCCAGCAGGCCGCGCGTGTAGGGGTGCGCCGGCTGCCGGAACACCTCGTCGGCCTGGCCCGATTCGACCACGCTGCCGCCATACATCACCAGCATGCGCCGCACGTTCTGCGCCACCAGGCCCAGGTCGTGAGAGATCAGCACCAGGGCCATGCCGCGCTCGGCCACCAGCTCGCGGATCAGCGCCAGGATCTGCTTCTGCACCGTGACGTCCAGGGCGGTGGTGGGTTCATCGGCAATCAGCACGTCGGGCTTGCAGGCCAGCGCCATGGCAATCATCAGGCGCTGGCGCTGGCCGCCCGAGAATTGGTGCGGGTAGGCGTCCACGCGCCGGGCCGGGTCGGGGATGCCCACGCGCTCCATCAAGGCGATGACCTGCTGGCGCGCAGCAAAGGCCGACAGGCCCTGGTGCAGGCGCAGGGGCTCGGCAATCTGCACGCCCACGCGGTGCACGGGGTTGAGCGCGGTCATCGGCTCCTGGAAGATCATGGCCAGGCGGTTGCCGCGCAACTGGCGCCAGCCGCGGTCGCCCAGGCCGATCAGCTCCTGGCCGTTCAGGCGCACGCTGCCGGTGACGGTGGCGTTGTCGGGCGCCAGGCCCATCAGCGCCAGCGCCGTCATGGATTTGCCGCAGCCGGACTCGCCGATCAGGCCGACGGTGTCGCCGCGCTCCAGCGCGAAGCTGACGTCGCGCACCGCAGTCGCGCTGCCGCGGTGGGTGCGCAGCTCGATGCGCAGGTCTTGGACGTCGAGCAAAGGCATGGATTTCAGGCGCGCAGAAGGTTGACGAGGGGGCGCCCGCGCGCGTTGCGGTAGACGTCGAAGTCGGCATCCACGCTCAGGATGTGGCGCAGGCCCAGGCGCTCGGCGGCTTCGGCAATGGAGGTGTCGGCGAGGTCAAGCGGCAGGCTGGCAAAGCGCTGGGCGATGCGGCGCATGTGCGGCAGGCTGGATTCAGCCGGGGCGTCCACGCGCAGGCCGCCGCGCTCGACCCACAGCAGAAAGTCCAGTGCGGCCTGGTTGTGCACGCGCCGTGCCAGCAGGGCACAGACCTCGGTCAGTACGGGCCAGGTGCTGACCAGCGCGACATCCGGGTGTTGCTTGAGCCAGGCCAGCACGCGCGCATGCCAGCCGTCCCCTGCGTTGAACAGTGCCAGCAGCGGGCCGCTGTCGACCAGCACCGAACCGGTCGGCGTCAGACGCCATGGCGCCGGCGCTTCGGCCACATGGGGCGCTGGCGCGGACGCCGGGACGGGTGGCTTCATCGCGCGGGGCCGCGGGCGTGTTTTTCGTCCCAGGCCTCGGCGGCGCGGGCATGGCGTGTGGCCGCCAGATCGCCGGGTCCGGTGTGGCGGCCAAACAGGTCGGCGCCCAGCGACCAGGCCGAGGGCGGCGCCTGGGGCACGCTGGCCAGATAGGCCGTCAGCGCGTCGCGCATCAGATCGCTGATGCTGCGGCCCTCGACCGCACTTTGCCGGCGCAGGGACTGCTCGAGGCTGGGCGGGAGTTTGACGGTGGTGGTCATGCCAGCTTTCTACAAAGTAATAAATTGAATATTACGCCATCAAGGAACTACATGCAAGAAAGGCTGCAGCCCCCGTCAGCGCCGCTGCAAGCGCGGGTCCAGTACGTCGCGCAGCCCGTCGCCCAGCAGGTTCAGCCCCAGCACTGAGAGCATGATCGCCAGGCCCGGCCACACGGCCAGCAGCGGCGCGTCGAACATCAGCGTCTGCGCCTCGCTCAGCATGCGGCCCCAGCTGGGCTGCGGCGGCTGCGTGCCCAGGCCCAGGTAGGACAGCGCGGCCTCGGCCAGGATGGCGATGGCGAAGCGGATGGTGGCCTGCACGATCAGCACCGCGGCAATGTTGGGCAGCACGTGTTCGACCGTGATGCTGAACGCGCCCTTGCCGCAGCTGCGCGCGGCCAGCACGTAGTCGCGGCTCCACACCGCGTTGCCGGCGGCGCGCGTGATGCGCGCGAAGGTGGGGATGTTGTACAGGCCGATGGCGATGATGGCGTTGACGATGCCCGGGCCGTACACCGCCGTCAGCATGATGGCCGACAGGATGGCCGGAAAGGCAAAGCCGAAGTCGCAGGCGCGCATGATGGCTTCCTCGACCCAGCCGCGCCGAGCCGAGGCCAGCAGGCCCAGGCCGGTGCCCGCGACCAGACCGATGCCCACCGCGATCACGCCCACCAGGATGGAGGCGCGTGCGCCCACCAGCAGCTGCGACACCACGTCGCGCCCGAAGGCGTCGGTGCCCAGCCAGTAGCTGCTGCTGGGCGGCAGCAGCTTGTCGCCCATGTTGACCTCGTAGGCCGAGTGCGGCGTCCACCCGTAGGACAGCGCCGCTGCCGCCAGCAGCAGCAGCGTCAGTACGCCGCCGATCACGAAGCCCGGATGGCGGCGCGCACGGGACCAGAAGCCGGGTGCGGCACGCATCGTGGACGCGGGCAGGGCAGTGGCACTCATTGGCTGTAGGGTCTTGAATAAAAAGCGGCTCTAGCGCTTGTTGGATAAGCGCTAACAGCTATATAAACAATAGTTTCGGGCAAGCATCGCACAGTCATATCTCACTCGCCTTCACGCGCGGATCGATGGCGGCATACAGCACATCGACGATGAAGTTGACCACCACCACCATGCCGGCCAGCAACATCACGCAGTTGCGCACCACGATCAGGTCGCGGTTGGCGATGCTTTGAAAGATGAGGCGGCCCAGGCCCGGCAGGTAGAACACGCTCTCCACCACGATGGTGCCGGCCAGCAGCTCGGCAAACTGCAGGCCCATTACGGTCACGACCGGAATCATGGCGTTGCGCAGCACGTGGCCCCACAGCGTGGCGCGGCGGCTCAGGCCCTTGGCGCGCGCAGTGCGCACGAAGTCCTCGCGCAGCACCTCCAGCACGGCCGAGCGCGTGAAGCGCGCCAGGATGGCGGCCTGCACCACGGCCAGCGCCACCGCCGGCAGGATGAGGGCCTTGAGGCCGTCCCACAGGCCAGCCCACACGCCATCGTCGAAGTACCAGCCGTCGAAGCCGCCGGCGGAAAACCACTGCAGCTTGACCGAGAACAGCAGGATCAGGAGGATGGCAAACCAGAAGTTGGGCACCGCGATGCCCAACTGCGCCAGCGCCATCAGGCCGGTGTCGCCGGCCTTGTTGTGCTGCGAGGCGGCGTACACGCCCACCGCCAGCGCCAGCACCGCCGTCAGCGCCATGGCCAGCACCGCCAGCGGCACCGTGAGCTGCAGGCGCTCGCCGATCAGCTCCGACACCGAGGAGCCGTAGGCATAGGACAGGCCCATGTCGCCGTGCAGCAGCCCACCGATCCAGTGAAAGTACCGGCCCAGCGCGGGCTTGTCCAGGCCCAGCTCGACCGCCTTGGCAGCCACGGCGGCCGGATCGGCGTCGGGGCCCATCAGCACCTGCGCGGCATTGCCGGGCAGGATCTCCAGCACGGCGAACACGATCACGCTGGTGGCCAGCAGCGTGACGATGAGCGTGAGCAGGCGCTTGGCGAGGAAGAAGCCCATGAGTGGCCGGCATTATCGCCATGAATGCCGGCCGGCTCGTTCACCCGTCCTGTCGCGCAGCGGACTCGGGCGGGGGTGGCTTGCGCTCGGGCTTGGGGCGCGGCGGCTTGCTGGTGTGGATGCACTGCGTGGCGGCATTCATGTCGCCGGCGGCCAGCAGCTCGAAGGCGGCGGCGGCGCGGTCGATGGCCTGCTCGATGGCGATCTTCTCGTCCAGCGGGGGGCGCTGAAGCACCCAGCCCACCACCTCGTTCCGCGCGCCGGGGTGGCCGATGCCCAGGCGCAGGCGCCAGTAGTCGGCGCTGCCCAGCTGCGCATGGATGTCGCGCAGGCCGTTGTGGCCGGCATGGCCGCCGCCGAACTTGAGCTTGGCTTCGCCCGCGGGCAGGTCCAGCTCGTCGTGCGCCACCAGGATTTCATCGGGCGGAATCTTGAAAAAGCGCGCCAGGGCCGATACCGACTGGCCCGACAGGTTCATGAAGGTCTGCGGCTGCAGCAGCCAGACACTCTGGCCCGCCACGCTGGCGCGGGCCACCCGGCCCTTGTAGGCGCGCTCCAGCGTCAGCGACGCATTCAGGCGCCGGGCGATCTGCTCGATCCACCAGAAGCCCGCGTTGTGGCGGGTGGCCTCGTACTCGGGGCCCGGGTTGCCCAGGCCGACAAACAACTTGATCATGGACAGGGATTATCGAGCGCCGCAAAAGCCGACGGCCCGCGCGAGGCGGGCCGTCGGGACGGGCGGTGGGCCTTCAGCAGGCCGCCGCCGTCACTTCTTGTCGCCAGCCGGGGCGGGCGCGGCCGCGGGCGCTGCCGCCTCGGCCGCCGGCTCGGCTTCCTCGACGGTCGGGTTGGCCACCGATACCAGCACCAGGCCCTCGGCCGTGTGGCCGCGCAGCACGGCCTCGACGCCCTTGGGCAGCGACACGTCCTTGAGCGTCAGCGTGGTGCCTTGCTCGAGCTTGGACAGATCGATCGTGATCGCCTCGGGCAGATCGGCCGGCAGGCAGCTGATTTCCAGCTCGGTCTGCACGTGGTTGATGAGGCACTTGCCCAGCTTGACCGCGGGCGATTCCTCCTCGCCCTGGTAGTGCAGCGGCACCTTCATGTGGATCTTGTGGGTGGCCGACACGCGCAGGAAGTCCACGTGCAGGATCTGCTGGCGATAGGGGTGCACCTGCACGTCGCGCAGCAGCACCTGGCTTTCCTTGCCGGCCAGCTCCATCGTCAGCACGCTGGAGTGGAAGGCCTCTTTCTTGAGGGCTTGCCACAGGGCGTTGTGATCGAGCTCGATCAGTTGGGGTTGGCCTTCGCCCCCATAGACGATGCCGGGCGCCTTGCCGGCGTTGCGCAGACGGCGGCTCGCACCCGTACCCTGCTTGTTGCGCTCGAAAGCGACGAATTTCATGTTGAACTCCTGAAAAGGGCCGACCGCGACCAGTACGACCCCGATTGAAAAGGACGGTGCGCCCCAGCGGGTGGCGCCGTCCGCGACATGCTCCTCAGAACAGGTTCTCCTGCTCGCGGAACAAACTCATGACCGACTGGCCGTGCGCGATGCGCTGGATGGTTTGTGCAAACAGCGGCGCCACCGACAGCTGGCGAATCTTGGGGCACTGGGCGGCCGCGGGACTGAGCGGAATGGTGTTGGTGACCACCACCTCGTCCAGCGCCTCGCCCTGCGTGATGCGGTCGACCGCCGGGCCCGAAAAAATGGGGTGCGTGCAGTAGGCGTACACCTTCCTGGCGCCGCGCTGCTTGAGCACCTCGGCGGCCTTGACCAGCGTGCCGGCGGTGTCGATCATGTCGTCCATGATCACGCAGTTGCGACCGTCGATGTCGCCGATGACGTGCATCACCTCGCTCACGTTGGCCTTGGGGCGGCGCTTGTCGATGATGGCCAGATCGCACCCCAGCTGCTTGGCCAGCGCGCGCGCGCGCACCACGCCGCCCACGTCGGGGCTGACCACCAGCAGGTCGTGGTAGTTTTTTTGCCGCAGGTCGGCCAGCAGCACCGGCGAGGCGTAGATGTTGTCGACCGGGATGTCGAAGAAACCCTGAATCTGGTCGGCATGCAGATCCATGGTCAGCACGCTGTTGACGCCCACGGCCTGCAGCATGTTGGCCACCACCTTGGCCGAGATCGGCACGCGCGTGGAGCGCGGGCGGCGGTCCTGGCGGGCATAGCCGAAGTAGGGGATGACGGCGCAGATGCGCTCGACCGAGGCGCGCTTGAGCGCATCGACCATCACCAGCAACTCCATCAGGTTGTCGTTGGTGGGCGCGCACGTGGACTGCACCACGAAGATGTCGCGGGCGCGCACGTTCTGCTTCAACTCGACGGTGACCTCGCCATCGGAGAAACGCCCGACGTCGGCGGCGCCCAGGCTGATGTCGAGATTGCGCGCAATCTCGGCGGCCAACGAGGGGTTGGCATTGCCGGTAAAGACCAGGAAATCAGGAGAATGGGACGGGTGCATGGGGATTGCGGCAGATCGAAGGATCGGATGATCGTGAGATCCAGGTGCGGCCCGCGGGCTACCCGCCCGGGATGGGGTTTTGGCAGGGGAGGAAGGACTCGAACCCTCGCATGCCGGAATCAAAATCCGGTGCCTTAACCAACTTGGCGACTCCCCTACGCAGGAGCCCGATCAACACCGCCGACCGGGCACCCTCAATTGTCGCTGGAAGCCCAACCGCCAAGCGGATGAACCTCCAAATTGCTGCACAGACGCATCCGCCAGTCGGGCGCTAGCTTGGGCGAGAGGCGGGCAAACACATCGGCCTCTTGCGCAAGCGGTGCGAACACCGCACTGCCCGACCCGGTCATTCGGCCCTTCAGACCCTGTTGCGCCAGCAACTCGAGCCCCTGGGCCACCGGCGGACAAAGCCGCTCGGCAACCGGTTGCAGATCATTTCGGCCAAAGCCAAATGGGTCTGCAGCAAAGCCAGTGATTGTAGCAGGTTCTGAATCGCGTTTCAGCTCCGGCGCGCGAAAAATCGCGCCGGTGTCGAGCCCGGCCCGTGGCTTGATGACCACGAAGCGTGCCTGCGGCAGGCTCATGGGGCGGATCTGCTCGCCGATGCCTTCGACCCAGGCGTTGCCGCCGTGAAGGAAGAACGGCACGTCGGCGCCCAGTTGCAGCCCGATGGCCGCCAGCTGCGTACGCGTCAGGCCCAGCCGCCACAGCCGGTTGAGTGCCAGCAAAGTGCTGGCCGCATCCGACGAGCCGCCACCCATGCCCGCCTGGGCGGGAATGCGCTTGACTACCGCGATGTGCACGCCCAGGGCGCTGCCTTTGGCCTGCTGCAGCGCACGCGCGGCGCGCACGATCAGATCCTCGGCAGGCAAGGTTTCGCCATGGTCTTCGCGCGTGATGCGGCCGTCGCGGCGCAATTCGAAATGCAGTGTGTCGCACCAGTCGATCAGCATGAAGGCCGACTGCAGCAGGTGATAGCCGTCGGCGCGCCGCCCCGTCAGGTGCAGAAACAGGTTGAGCTTGGCCGGTGCCGGCACATCGTAGAGGGCTTGCACGGCTCGACGCGCTCAGGGTTGGTCCAGGACGATGCGCAGCTCGGCATGCGGCAAGGGGCTCAGGCGCTGCGCCAGCAAGCGGCCGCCCGACAAGCCGCTCAGATCGACCTGCCAGCCGGCCACGGTCTCGGGCACGCCGCGCAACCAGGCAAACAGGGCTCGCAAGGGCACGGCCGTGCCGGTGGCTGCCGTCGACAGCGCGTCGATCGAGGGATAGGCCTGGGTCCGGCCGTCTTGCACAAGCAGCGCTTCGCCAGGGCGCCATTGCAGCAGCGCCAGAATGCTGCCCAGCGGGGTGCTCAGGCGCAATTCGCCCTGCTGCTCGGTGCCCGCGAGGTCAAAGCCGGCGTGAAACTGCTGCGGGGGGTCGCTGGCGATCACCAGGCCCAGCCGGCCGCTCCAGCTTTGCATCGCGCCTTCGGCGGGGGGCGCCTTGGGCGGGCGCGCGGCGCAGGCCGCGAGTCCCAGCACGGGCAGGCCCAGTGCGGCCAGCACGGCGCGGCGCCTGGCGGGCGCCGTGAGCGTGGCACTCACGGCGTGACCTGCAGGCGCCTGAGGGTCTTGTTCAGGGTCTCGTTGCGCGGGTCCTGGCGCAGGCCCTCACGCCAGGTGGACAGCGCCGCGTCGCGCTCGCCGAGGGCCCACAGCACTTCGCCCAGATGGGCGGCAATTTCGGGGTCGGGGCGCTTGTCGTACGCGGCCTGAAGGGTGCGCTGCGCGCGCCCAAGCTGACCCTGGCGGAATTCGACCCAGCCCAGGCTGTCCTGGATGTACGCGTCGTCGGGTGCAAGCTGCACCGCTTTCTCGATCAGGGTTCTGGCCTCAGGCAGGCGCACGCCGCGATCGGCCAGCGAATACCCCAGCGCGTTGTAGGCCTGGGCCGAATCGGGTTTGAGCTTGATGACACGGCGCAGCAGGCGTTCCATTTCGTCCGTGCGGTCCAGCTGTTCGGCCGCCATGGCGGCGTCGTACAGCAGGGCGTCGTCGTCGGGGCTTTGCTTGAGCGCCACGTTCAGCAGGCGCAGGGCCTGCTGGGCCTGTCCGTTGTCGCGCAGCAACTGGGTTTCGGCCAGCAGCTTCAGGCGGGCGTCGTCGGGGTCGCGTTCGGGCACGGCCTGGATGGCTTTGCGGGCCTCGTCCAGGCGTCCCTGCCGGGCCAGCAGGCGGGCGCGCTCGACCTGCGCGGCCAGCAGTTGCTCGGGCGCGTCGATCTGGTCGAGCCACTGCTTGGCCGCGGCGTCATCGCCGCGCCGCGCCGCGATGCGGGCCAGGGTCAACTCGGCCTGGTTGCGGCCAGCGGCGCGGTCGTCGCCGGGTTCGCCGGCTTGCTCCTTCAGCAAGCCCAGATAGTGCTGAAGCGATCGCTCGGCCTGGGCATCGTGCCGGTCGTCGGCCGCCAGAAGGCCTTGCAGCAGCCAGCCATCGGGGTTCTGCGGCCAACGTGCCACCAGGGCCTCAAGTTGGGCCTGAGCGTCGGCCCGGCGGCCGCGTTCAAGCAGGGCACGCACGTAGTCGATCTGGATTTCGGGCTTGGCCTGAGTGCCGGCCAGGTAGCGCTTGATCAGGGGCTCGGCTTGGGTCTCGCCGGTACCGGAAAAAAGCTGCAGCGCCAGCAGGGCCGGCCACTGCGATTCGGGCCCGCTGTCCAGGCCCAGCGTGGCCGCCACCAGGGCGCCCGTGCGGTCGCCCTGCTGCAGGCGCATGCGTCCGACGGTGGTCCAGGCCGCGGGTGCGAGCGTGGGGTCCTTCAGCGCATCGGCCAGGGCGGTTTCGACCGTTTGCAGCGCGGCGTCCTTGTCGGCCACGCGTTGGTAGAGGGCGGGAAGTGCGGTGATGAAGCTGAGCTTTTCGGCCGCGGGCAGTGCGTCCAGCAAGGCCTTCACGGGTGCGGCGGTCTCGCTCACTCGGCCCAGCGCCAGCAGTACCTGCAGTTCATAGCGGATCGCCTGCAGCGACTGCGGGAAAGCTTGGCGCCAGGCGCGTACCGCTTCCAGCGCAGCCGGGCCGGCGCGCGACTGGATGGCCATTTCGGTGGCGCGCTGGTACACCGCCTCGTCGTTGGCACGCCGCGCCGCATCCAGCAGGTAGGCCGCGCCCTGCTGCGGATCGCCCAGGTCAAACGAAATCTCGCCCACCAGCAACTCATACATCAGGCGGGCCGTCAGGGCCGACTGTGCCGGTGCGCGGGCCGGAGTGGCCTCGGGCACCGCCGCGGCCTGGGGTGGCGTGCTGCCGGGCGCTGTGGCGGGGCTCGTTGACGTCGTGACCTGGGCGGCAGGCACGGCCTTGGCGGGCCCCTGCAGTGCGCAGCCGGGCAGGGCGGCCAGAGCGAGTGTCAAACAGGCCAGGGCGGGTGCGGGGTAAGGCATCGAATCATAATAATCCATGACCGAACCTTGTTTGCCCCGATGCCCGAGCTGCCCGAAGTCGAAGTGACGCGCCGCAGTTTTGCCGCCCGCATCCGCGGCGCCCGCATCGAGTTCGTGCGTCTGGGCAAGCCCCTGCGCTGGCCGTTGGGCGTGCCGCCCGAGGCCTTGGCCGGGCGCCTGATTCGTGACGTGCGCCGGCGCGGCAAGTACCTGCTGATGGATCTGGACGAGGGCATGCTGCTGCTTCACCTGGGCATGTCGGGCCGATTGCAATTTGCTTCCGCGTTGCCGGCGCCGGGCGCGCACGACCACATGGACTTGCAGACCGACCACGGCGTGCTGCGCCTGCACGACCCGCGTCGGTTTGGCGCCGTGGTGTGGGCCGCGGGCGAGACGCAGGAGCCGGCGCGCAAGCTGCTGGCCGGCCTGGGCGCGGAGCCGCTGGGCGAGGACTTCGACCCGGCCGCCTTTCACGCCGCCCTCGGGAGGCGGCGCGCGCCCATCAAGCAGGTGCTGCTGGCTGGCGATGTGGTGGTGGGCGTGGGCAACATTTATGCCTCCGAAGCCTTGTTCATGGCCGGCATCCGGCCCACGGTGCGTGCCGATCGCCTGTCGCGGGCGCGCTCCGACCGCCTGCATGCGGCCGTGCGAGCAGTGCTGGCGCGCGCGGTGGAGCGCGGAGGCACGACCTTGCGCGACTTCGCCAATGCCATGGGCGAGACGGGACATTTCCAGCTCGACGTGGCGGTCTATGGCCGCGCCGGCCAGCCCTGTGGGGTGTGCGCCACACCGATTCGGCTGCTGCGCCAGGGGCAGCGCTCCACCTTCTATTGCCCGGTGTGCCAACGTGCCTGAGTGCGTGCCGGGACGGGTCCGTCAGGCGATAAGATGGCGCGATCATGCAAACGGGCGCGGCGCTGGCCGGATTCAACGAGCAATTTGACCTTCACGGTGCGTGGCGGCGCGAGACGGCGCTTCGCCTGAAGGTGCTGGGCGACTGGCTGCGCGAGCAGCAATTGCTGGACGGCGGCGCCAGCGAAGGCTTGCAGCGGCTCGTCGAGCAACTGCAGTCCGACAAGCTGATGGTGGCCTTCGTGGCCGAGTTTTCGCGCGGCAAGTCCGAGCTCATCAACGCGGTGTTCTTTGCGGGTTACGGTCGGCGCATCATGCCCGCCAGCGCAGGGCGCACCACCATGTGCCCGACCGAACTGGGCCATGACGCCAGCGTGCCGCCGTGCCTGCGCCTGCTGCCGATCGAAACCCGTCTGCAACCGCAGGCCCTGATGGAGTGGCGCCTGGTGCCCGAGCAGTGGATGCGGGTGGACCTGGACGTGAACGACCCGGAGCAACTGGCGGGCGCGATGGAGAAGGTCTCCGAGATCAACCTCGTGCCCGTCGAGCAGGCACGGGCGCTGGGCTTTTGGCATGACGAACATCCGCAGGACAACCCGCCCGTCAATGCGGAAGGGCTGGTCGAGGTGCCGCGCTGGCGTCATGCGCTGATCAACATGGCCCACCCCTTGCTCAAGCAAGGCCTGGTGGTGCTGGACACGCCGGGCCTGAACGCGATCGGCGCCGAGCCTGAGCTCACCGTCAACCTGATCGCCCAGGCCCAGGCCGTGGTGTTCGTGCTGGGCGCGGATACCGGCGTGACCCGTTCGGACCTGGCGATTTGGCAGGAGCACCTGGCGCCCGCGCGCAGCGGCATCGGTGCGCAACTGGTGGTGTTGAACAAGATCGACACGCTGTGGGACGAGCTGCGTGCGCCGGAACAGATCGAGGCGGAGATTGCACGGCAGTGCGCCTCTACCGCGCAGACGCTCGATGTCGGCATGCACCAGGTGATGGCCTTGTCGGCGCAAAAGGGCCTGCTGGCCAAGGTGCGCGGCGATGCCGCGCTGTTGCATGACAGCCGTCTGCCGCAGTTCGAGGCCTTGCTGGCGCGCATGGCGCTGGGCGAACGCCAGCAGGCGATGGAGCTGGCGGTGAGCCGCGGCTTGGAGCGCATGCAGGCCGACGCCCTGCGCGTGATCGGCGTGCAGCGGCGCGAGTGGATCGAGCAGGTGCAGGAGCTCAAGGGCCTGCGTGGCAAGAACCACGCCGTCATTCGCCACATGCGCCGACGCGTCGAGAACGAGAAGCTCGTTTTTGACCGCAGTGCCGCCGGCGTGCTGGCGGTGCGCTCGGTGCATGTCAAGCTGCTGCGCGAGGTGTTTGCCCAGCTCGGCAGCGCCAGCATCAAGAAGGAGTTGGCCCTCCTGAGCGCGGCCTTGCGCGAGCCGGGGCTGAAACTGGGCGTGCGCAAGGTGTATGCCGAGGGCTTTGACGGCCTGCGCGCGGTGGTGCGCCGGGTGGTCGAGCAGGTGGGCGAGATCGACGCCATGCTGGGCAGCGCCTTTCGCACGCTCAACACCGAGCACGGGTTTTCATTGCAGGTGCCGCCGGCGCCCGAGCTGCAACGTCTTGAGCGCGACCTGGCTGCGGTGGAGCTGAGCCACGTTCAGTACCTCGGGGTGGGCAACCTGATCCATCTGGTGCGCGCCGAGTTCACCGACAAGCTGATTCGCTCGCTTTTCGCGCGCGTGCGCGCCATCTTCGAGACGGCCGTGGGCGAGATCGAGTTGTGGAACAAGGCCGCATCGGGGCAACTGGACGTGGAGTTGCGTGAGCGGCGCCGTGCCTTCAGCCGCCGCATCGAGGCCATCCAGCGCATCCAGGATGCCGCCGGTGGTCTGGATACCCGTCTGGTGGAATTCGACCAGCAGCTGCAGGACTTGCAGGCCCGCGAGCACCAGTTGGCGCGCATGGTGCGCGACCTGCAGGCCTCGGTGGCGCCGGCCAGCAGCCCATCGTCCGCCGAGGCCGCTCTCGCGTGAGCGCGGCCGTCGGAGAGTGCGGCGATTTCGCCGCGCTCGTCATCGCCTGGCAGCGCCGGCATGGCCGTCACGACCTGCCCTGGCAACAATCGTGCGAACCATACCGGGTCTGGCTGTCGGAAATCATGCTGCAGCAGACGCAGGTGACGACCGTGCTGGCCTACTACGAGCGCTTCCTGCAGCGTTTTCCGGACGTGCGAAGCCTGGCCGGTGCTTCGGTCGACGAGGTGCTGGCGCTGTGGAGCGGCCTGGGCTACTACAGCCGCGCGCGCCTGCTGCATCGCTGTGCGCAGCAGATCGTGGACCAGCACGGCGGGCACTTTCCCCGGCAGGCGGCAGTGCTGGCCACGCTGCCCGGCATCGGCCGCTCCACTGCAGCCGCCATCGCGGCCTTTTGCTTCGGCGAGCGCAGCGCCATCCTGGACGGCAATGTCAAGCGCGTGCTGGCGCGCGTGTTTGCCATCGACGACGACCTGGCGCAAGCCGCACCCGTGCGGATCTTGTGGGAGCGCGCCCAGGCCTTGCTGCCGACCACCCAGCTGCCAAGCCGCATGCCGGCCTACACGCAGGGCTTGATGGACCTGGGCGCCACACTGTGCCTGCCGCGGCAGCCGCAATGCGAGCGCTGCCCCCTGGCCCGCCTGTGCCAGGCGCGCGCCCAGGGGCAACCGCAGCGCTATCCCGTCAAGGTGCGCAAAGCCGCGCCCCGGCGGGTTGTGTCCTTGTGGCTGCTGCATGCAGTCGATGGGCAGGGACGGGTCTGGCTGGAGCGCCGGCCGGCGCGCGGCATCTGGGCCGCCCTGCATTGCCTGCCGGCGTTCGATACCCGCGCGCAGGCCCTGGGTTGGCTGGCCCAGGCCGGGCCCGCGCCGGTGCTGGAGCACCCGCCATTCACGCACATCCTGACGCACCGCGAGCTGCACCTGCACGTGCTCACGGGGGCGGTCGATGCGCCCGCGGCCTTCGGCGAGCCCGGGGGCTGGTTTGCCGCCTCCGACTGGCTGCAACTGGGACTGCCGGCGCCGGTGCGCCGCTTCCTGGCGGCGCGCGAACGGGGCTGACGCGAGGATCAGGCCCCGTCCAGCTCGCGGTGGCGCTTGAGCGCCAGCCATTGATCGCTGAAATGCGCCGCCAGGCGTTCGACGAGATAGACCGAGCGGTGCTGCCCGCCCGTGCAGCCAATGGCCACCGTGACGTAGCTGCGGTGATCGCGCACCATGGCGGGCAGCCAGGTCTGCAGGAAGTGGCTGATCTGCTCGAACATCAGCGTCACCTCGGCATGCTGCTCCAGAAAGGCGATCACCGGCGCATCGCGCCCGGTCAGCGCGCGCAGGCTCTGGTCGTAGTACGGGTTGGGCAGCATGCGCACGTCGAACACGTAGTCGGCGTCCAGCGTGATGCCGCGCTTGAAGGCAAAGGACTCGAACACCAGGGTGAGGTGTGCCGAGGGCGCGGCAATGAGCGTCTTGACGTAGTCCAGCAGTTGCGCCGGTCGCAGCTGGCTGGTGTCGATCAGGTGCGCGCGCTCGCGCAGATCACTCAGCAGTTCGCGCTCGCGGGCAATGGCCTGCATCAGCCCCGGCTGGGCGTGGGCGTCGCCCGGCTTCGACAGCGGATGGCGCCGGCGCGTTTCGGAAAAACGCCGCACCAGCGTCTGGTCGCTGGCGTCCAGGAAGATCAGGCGCAGGTCGATCCCGCCGTCGCGCAGGCTATGCAGCAGCAGGGGCAATTGGGGAAGGGCGTGACTGCTGCGCACGTCGATGGCGATGGCCAGCTTGCTGGCATTCAGCCCATCCTCGATGGAGACGAAGGGCTTGAGCAGTTCGGGCGGCAGGTTGTCCACGCAGTAGTAGCCCGCGTCCTCGAGCGCGTGCAGGGCCACCGACTTGCCCGAGCCGGACATGCCGGTGATGACCACCAGTTCGGTGCTCATGGGCGTTGCGCTCAGGCCCGCACGCCGCGGCGGCCCGCCGGGCGGGTGCTTGTGGCGGGCCGGACTGGTGCAGCCTGTCTCAGCAGCTCCTGCGCGTGCGCCAGGGTGGCAGGGGTGATCTGCTTGCCGCCCAGCATGCGGGCCAGTTCCTGCGCACGCGCGGCACCGGTGATGAGGACGACCTGACTGTGCGGGCTGCCGTCGCCGGCCATGGCCTTGCTGACGTGCAGGTGATGATCGGCGCAGGCCGCCACCTGGGGCAGGTGCGTGACGCACAGCACCTGGCGATCGTGCCCCAGGCGCTGCAGCAGGCGCCCCACGGTGGCCGCCACGGCGCCGCCCACACCAGCGTCCACCTCGTCGAAGATCAGGGTGGCGGCCGGGCCCAGGGTGCTGGTGGTGACCGCAATGGCCAGCGACAGGCGCGAAAGTTCGCCGCCCGAGGCCACGCGATCGATGGCGCGGGGCGTCACGCCGGCGTGCGCGGCCACCAGGAACTGGGCGCTTTCCAGCCCGTGCGCCGCGGGCGTGGACAGGGGGTCCAGCTGCACCTGAAAGGCGCCGCCGGCCATGCCCAGCTCCTGCATCGCCGCCGTGACCGCCGCCGACAGGCGGGGCGCGGCCTGCGCACGGGCGCGGCTGAGCTGGCGGGCCCGCGCGTCGTAGGCGGCCCGGGTCTGGTCCACCTGCGCCTGCAGCTGGTCCAGGTCGCCGGCCGATTCGAGGCGGCTCAGTTCGGTGCGCCAGCCGGCAAGCAGGGCGGGCAGGTCGGCGGGCGGGCGGCGATGGCGGCGCGCCAGTGCGTGCCATTGGCCAATGCGTTCGTCCAGCGTGGCCAGCTGGTCGGGGTCGGGGTTGGCACGGCGCAGATACGCATGCAGGCTGCGCGCGGCATCGCGCAACTGGGCTTCCCCGGCCTGCAGCTGATCGAGCAGGGCGCCGAATTCGGGTTCGATCGGCGCCGACGCTTGCAGGGCCTCCTGGGCCTGGGCCAGGGCGGACAGCGCGCCGCCGTCGGCCTCGTCGCTCTCCAGCGCGTTGCTGGCGGCTTGCGCCGCGTCGATCAGGCCTTGTGCGTTGGACAGGCGCGCATGCTGCTGGCTCAGCTCGTCCCACTCGCCCTCGCGTGGCGCCAGCTTGTCCAGCTCGGTGATCTGCCACGTCAGGCGCTCGCGCTCGCGCGCCAGGCTGTCTTGTGCCTCGCGCGCCGCATCCAGCGCTGCCTGCGCGCGCTGCCAGGCTTGCCATGCCGCCAGCAGCGGCGCGCCATCCAGGCCGGCGTAGGCGTCCAGCAGGGCGCGCACAGCGGCCGGACGCGTGAGGCTTTGCCAGGCGTGCTGGCCGTGGATGTCGAGCAACTGTTCGCTGAGTTCGCGCAACTGCGCCACCGTGGCGGCCGAGCCGTTGATCCAGGCGCGGCTGCGGCCGGCGCTGTCGATGGTGCGGCGCAGCAGCAGGGTGCCGTCGGCGCTGTCCATGCCGTTGGCCTGCAGCCAGGGCGCGCTGGCCGCAGGGGCGTCGAACTCGGCGCTGATCTCGCAGCGTGCCTGACCTTCGCGCACCCACAGCGCGTCGCCGCGGCCGCCCAGCACCAGTTGCAGCGCGTCGATGAGGATCGATTTGCCGGCGCCGGTCTCGCCCGTCAGCACCGAGAAGCCGGCCTGCAGCTCCAGCTCCAGGGCGGGCACGATGACGAAGTCGCGCAGGCTGAGATGACGCAGTGCCATGGCTTCAGCCGCTTCCCTTGTTCCAGTGCAGCTTTTCGCGCAAGGTGTCGAAATAGCTCCAGCCCTTGGGATGCAGAAAGCGCGCCCGGTGCTCGGAGCGGCGCACCACGATGCGGTCGCCGTGGTGCAGCGAAGCCAGCGACTGCATGTCGAAGCTGGCGCTGGCGTCGCGTCCCGCCACGATCTCGATGGCGATCTCGCCCGGGTCGGCCAGCACGATGGGGCGGTTGGACAGCGCGTGCGGCGAGATCGGCACCAGCGCCCAGCCCGGCAGCAGCGGGTGCAGCAGCGGGCCGCCGGCCGAAAGCGAGTAGGCGGTCGAGCCCGTGGGCGTCGCGATGATGATGCCGTCGGCGCGGCTGTTGGCGACGTAGTGGCCGTCGACCTCGATGCGCAGCTCCACCATGCCCGAGGCTGCGCCGCGGTTGACCACCACGTCGTTCATCGCCAGTGCCTCGAACACGCAGGCGCCATCGCGCAGCACTCGGCCCTGCATCAGCGCGCGATGATCATCCTCGAAGGCACCGGCCAGCATGTCGGGCAGCACCCGCGCATACTCGCCCAGGGGAATGTCGGTGATGAAGCCCAGGCGCCCCTGGTTGATGCCGATCAGCGGCGTGCCGTAGGGCGCCAGTTCGCGGCCCACGCCCAGCATGGTGCCGTCGCCCCCCACCACCACGCACAACTCGCAATCGCTGCCGATGCCGGCCAGATCGACGGCCGGAAACTGTGTCAGGCCGGTGGTTGCCGCGGTGCGCTCTTCAAGGCTGACCTGGCAGCCCTGCTGTTGCAGGAAGTTGCCGATCTCGGTCATCAGCTCGCGCGCCGCTGGCGCCGCCGAACCGCTGGCAGCGTCCTGATATTTGCCCACCAGGGCAACGCGCGTGAACTTCGGGCTCATGAGGAAACTACATCATAATGGTCCGCGATGACGGCTTGCTCCACGTGCAGACTGAACTGGTGAAATCCCCCGGCTCCATGCTTGATGACCGCTCGCGGCGATTGCTCAAGACCCTGATCGAGCGCTACATCGCAGACGGTCAGCCGGTGGGCTCGCGCACGCTGTCGCGAGCTTCGGGACTGGAGCTGTCGCCCGCCACCATCCGCAACGTGATGTCGGACCTGGAGGAGTTGGGCCTGATCGCCTCGCCCCACACCTCGGCCGGCCGGGTGCCCACGGCGCGGGGCTATCGCCTGTTCGTAGACACCATGCTGACGGCGCAGCGCGCGCACCTGAAGGCGCCCGAGCTGGTGGCCGAGCAACCGCAGAAAGTCATTGCCAGCGCGGCGCAACTGCTGTCCAACCTGTCGCAGTTCGTCGGCGTGGTGATGGCGCCCCGGCGCAGTTCGGTGTTTCACCATGTCGAGTTCATGCGCCTGTCCGAGCGGCGCCTGCTGCTCATCATGGTGGCCCCCGACGGCGATGTGCAAAACCGCGTGCTGTTCACCGAGGCCGACTATTCGTCGTCGGAGCTGGTCCAGGCTTCCAACTATCTCAACGCGCATTTTTCGGGCCTGACCTTCGAGCAGGTGCGTGCGCGCCTGACGCAGGAGGTCGACCGGCTGCGCGCCGAGATCGCCACGCTGATGCAGGCGGCGGTCCAGGTCGGCTCCGAGGCGGCCAGCCAGGCGCAGGGCGAGGTGGTGATCTCGGGCGAGCGCAATTTGCTGGCGGTGAGCGATTTCTCCAGCGACATGAGCCAGCTGCGCCGCGCCTTCGACCTGTTCGAGCAGAAGGCGCAGCTGATGCGGCTGCTGGACGTGTCCATGCAGGCCGAGGGCGTGCGCATCTTCATCGGCGGCGAAAGCCAGACCGTGCCGGTGGAAGAGCTGTCGGTGGTCAGCGCGCCCTACGAGGTCGATGGCCAGGTGGTCGGCACCCTGGGCGTCATCGGCCCCACCCGTATGCACTACGACCGCATGATCCAGATCGTGGACATCACCTCGCGCCTGGTGAGCAACGCATTGAGCCAGGGCAAGCCGCCCAGCCCATAGAATCGACCCCTTGCCCGGGGCGTTAGCTCAGTTGGTCAGAGCAGGGGACTCATAATCCCTTGGTCGTTGGTTCAAGTCCAACACGCCCTACCAGGCCAAAGCAGCAAAAAATATTGCGGACCGCTTGGGCCACTGAAATTTCGCTGTATACTCTTACGCTTTCGTGTGCGGCTGTAGCTCAGTTGGATAGAGTACTTGGCTACGAACCAAGGGGTCGTGGGTTCGAATCCTGCCAGCCGCACCAAATATTGGCAAAGCCCTGCAAGTCGTCGATTTGCAGGGCTTTGTTCTTTGCACGTCTGATCGAGGGGTTTGCCATGTTCACAGGCATCATCACCGCTGTGGGTCGCATCGCCGAGGTGCGCGACCTGGGCGCCAGCAGCGCGCATGGCAAGCAGCTCGCGGTCGAGGCGCCGGCCGGCTACCTGGATGACGTGGCCCTGGGCGACAGCATCGCCATCAACGGCGCCTGCATGACGGCCACGGCCATCGACCCGGGGGCCGGGCGCTTTGCCATCGACATCTCGGCCGAGTCGCTGGCGCGCACCACGGGGCTGGACCGCGAGGGCCCCGTCAACCTGGAAAAGGCGCTGCGCGCCCATGACCGGCTGGGCGGGCACATCGTTTCGGGGCATGTGGACGGCATCGGCCAGGTGACGCACTTTGCACCGGTGGGCGAGAGCTGGGACCTGCGGGTGCTGGCGCCCCACGCGCTGGCCAGGTACCTGGCCTACAAGGGCTCGATCACCGTCAATGGCGTCAGCCTGACGGTCAACGCCGTGACGGACCTGCCCGGTGGCTGCGAAGTGCGCATCAACCTGATTCCGCACACCGTGCAGAACACGGCGCTGCACACGCTGGGGGCGGGCAGTGCGGTCAACCTGGAGATCGACCTGATCGCCCGCTACGTCGAAAGAATGCTTTCGGCCGGTGTCCAGGCTTGATCTGTTGCTATCGATTGGGTAGCTTCACCAAGCCCGTCGCCAGCATGGTGCCGCACAGCACGATGGCGCCGCAGCCCAGCATCCAGGGTGTGACGGCCTCGCCCAGCAGGGTGGCGCCGTAGAGGATGGCAAAGATGGGCACGGTGAAGGTGACGGTGAGCGCGCGCGCCGGGCCCATGTCCTCGATCAGGCGAAAGTACAGCACGTAGGCCACGCCGGTGCACAGCACCCCCAGCGCCACCACGGCGCCCCAGGCGGTGGGCCCGGGCAGGCTGGCGGGCCAGGTCCACAGGGCGGGCAACGCCAGGCCCAGCGCGGCGCCGATCTGGCTGCCGGTGGCCGTCATCAGGGGGTTCAGGCCGCTCAGGTACTTGTGGGTGAAGCTGGCCGCCAGGGCATAGCACAGCGTGGCCGCCAGGCAGGCCAGCACGGCCCAGCCCGGCGTGCCGGGCGCGCTGGCGCCATGCGGGCCGACCTTGTCCCAGGCCAGCAGCGCCACGCCGACAAAGCCCAGCACCAGGCCCACGCTGCGCGAGAGGCCGGGGCGTTGCCCCAGCCAGGACCAGGCCACCAGCGCCCCAAACAGCGGCACGGTGGCGTTGAGGATGGACGACAGGCCGGTGGACAGGGATTGCAGGGCAAAGCCGAACAGCGCAAACGGAATCCCCGAGTTGAGCAGGCCGCAAAACAGCACCGGCCGCCAGTGGCGCCGCAGCGCCGGCCCCTGGCCGCGTGCCAGCATCAGGGGCAGCAAAAATAGCGCCGCCACCGTCACGCGCACGGCCGCGGTGGGCACCGGGCCAAACTCATGCACCGCCTGCTGGATGAACAGGAAGGACGCGCCCCAGGTCATGGACAGCAGCAGGAACGGCCAGGCTTGCGCCAGCGACAGGGCCGGGATGCGTCGGGTGGCAAGCGCGCTCATGGTGCCGGCAGTATCGCCGAGCCCCCGGTCGGCGCGGGCGCTGCATTGATGAAGAATGGCGCGGGCATTGATGCGCGCCGTCGATCAATGCCCGCGCTGCCTACAATTCCCGGCCATGCAAGTCACACCCAGCATCTTCAAGGCCTACGACATTCGCGGCACCACGCCGCACACGCTCGACGAGGCCGTGGCCGAAGGCCTGGGCCTGGCCTTTGGCACGCAGGCGCTGGCGCAAGGCGAGCGCGTGGTGGCCGTGGGCCGCGATGGGCGCCTGTCCGGCCCTCGGCTTTCGGCGGCGCTGGTGCGTGGTCTGGTGGCCGCGGGCGTGGAGGTGATCGACATCGGCATGGCCACCACGCCGATGCTGTACTTTGCCGCACACACGCTGTGCGCAAGCGGGATCCAGGTCACGGGCAGCCACAACCCGCGCGACGACAACGGCTTCAAGATGGTGCTGGGCGGGCGCGCGATCTACGGCGAGGACATCCAGGCCCTGCGCCGGATGATGGAGGACGAGAGCTGGCAGCGCCGCGCCGGCGGCTCGGTGCGCGCGCACGATGTGCTGGCGGCCTACCGCGAGCGCATCGTGGGCGACATCCGCCTGGCGCGGCCGATGAAGCTGGTGGTGGACTGCGGCAACGGCGTGGCCGGCGCGTCGGCGCCGGGCATCTTTCGCGCCATCGGCTGCGAGGTGGTCGAGCTGTTCACCGAGGTGGACGGGCGCTTTCCCAACCACCACCCCGACCCCAGCAAACCCGACAACCTGCGCGACGTCATCCGGGTGCTGCAGGACACCGACGCCGAGCTGGGCCTGGCCTTCGACGGCGACGGCGACCGCCTGGGCATCGTCACCAAGGACGGGCAGACCATCTTCCCCGACCGCCAGATGCAGCTGTTTGCGCAGGACGTGCTGGCGCGCGTGCCCGGCGGCACCATCGTCTACGACGTGAAATGCACGCAGCGTCTGGCGCCGGCCATCGCCAAGGCCGGCGGCGTGCCGCTGATGTACAAGACCGGCCACTCGCTGATCAAGGCGCGCATGAAGGAGGTCGATTCGCCCCTGGGCGGCGAGATGAGCGGCCACATCTTCTTCAAGGAGCGCTGGTACGGCTTTGACGACGGCACCTACGCGGGCTGCCGCCTGCTGGAGATCCTCAGCCGCTCGCCCGACGCCAGCGCGGTGCTGAACGCGCTGCCCACCAGCTTCTCGACGCCCGAGCTGAACGTGGCCTGTGCCGAAGGCGAGCCGCATCGCCTGGCGGGCGAACTGCAGGCGCTGGCCGCCGATGCGTTTGCCAGCCCTGCGCAGATCAGCACGATCGACGGCCTGCGCGTGGACTGGCCCGACGGCTTCGGCCTGATCCGCGCCAGCAACACCACGCCGGTGCTGGTGCTGCGCTTCGAGGGCCACACGCCCGAGGCGCTGGCGCGCATTCAGGCCGCGATGACGGGCCTGCTGCGGCAGGTCAAGCCCGATGCGCAGCTGGGCGGCGCGCAGCATTGATTTTTAGGCCATTTCGTGCTTCAGCCCGCATCACGCAAGCGCTATGTGCTCCATGTTCGATAGCTGACGAGTGGCGCCCCCGATCCACGCCCTCTACGACCTGGCCACCTGGGCGGCCCAGCCGCTGCTGCGGCGCAAGCTGCGCCGGCGCAGCGCGGCCGAGCCGGGCTATGGGCAGGCCATGCCGGAGCGCTTTGGCGACTACCACTCCGCGCCGCCGCGCCCCGTGCCGCCGGGCGGTGCGCCCCTGGTGTGGATCCACGCCGTCTCGCTGGGCGAGACGCGCGCCGCCGCCATCCTGCTGCCCCATCTGCGCGCGCAGTGGCCCGGCATGCGCCTGCTGCTCACGCATGGCACGGCCACCGGCCGCGCCGAGGGCGCCCGGCTGCTGGCGCCGGGCGACGTGCAGCTATGGCAACCCTGGGACACGCGCGCGGCCACGCGCCGCTTCGTGCAGGCATATCGCCCCGACATCGGCGTGCTGATGGAAACCGAGGTCTGGCCCAACCTGGTGCGCGCCTGCACGCAAGCCGGCGTGCCGCTGGTGCTGGCCAACGCGCGCCTGTCCGACAAATCGCTGCGGGGCGCCCGGCGCACGGGCGGCCTGCTGCCCGCGACCTACCGCGCGCTCGCCGCCGTGCACGCCCAAACCGATGCCGACGCCGCACGCTTTCGGCAACTGGGCGCACCGGTGGCTGGCGTGCCGGGCAACCTCAAGTTCGACGCGCAACCCGCTGCCGCGCTGCTGGCCCTGGGCCGCACCTGGCGCGCCGCCGCACCAGGCCGGCCGGTGATCATGCTGGCCAGCTCGCGCGAGGGGGAAGAACTCGAATTCTTCAAGCAAATCAGCGCTGTGGCGCCCGTTGCATCGGCGCAGCAAGCTATAAATAGCGGAGTAGCCGGGCCGCAGTGGCTGGTCGTGCCGCGCCACCCGCAGCGCTTCGACGCGGTGGCCGCCCTGGCCGCGCAGCAGGGCCTGAGCGTCAGCCGCCGCAGCCAGTGGCGACAGGAGCCCCAGCCGGCCGATGTGTGGCTAGGTGACAGCCTGGGCGAGATGGCGGCCTACTACGCGCTGGCCGACGTCGCCCTGCTGGGCGGCAGCTTTGCGCCGCTGGGCGGGCAAAACCTGATCGAGGCGGCGGCCTGCGGCTGTCCGGTGGTGATGGGCCCGCACACCTTCAACTTCAGCCAGGCCGCCGAGCAGGCCCTGGCGGCGGGCGCCTCGTTGCGGGTGGCCGGCATGGTGCAGGGCGTGGACGCCGCCCAGGCCCTGGCGGCCGATGCGCCGCGCCGCCAGGCCATGGCCGACGCCGGCCGCGCCTTTGCGCGCCAGCACCAGGGCGCCGCCCAGCGCACCGCGCAGGCGCTGCAGGCGCTGTGGCCGGGCGCCCGCCAGCGCCGATGAAAAACGGCGACCGAGCGGTCGCCGTTGCGTGGTCGCCGTGGCCGGTCAGCCGTGCCGGCGGCGCTGGCGCCAGGCGGCCAGGCCCGCCAGCAGGCCCGACAGGCCCAGCAGGGCCCACAGGTCGGTGGTGGGAACGGGGGCGGGCGGCGGCGGCGGAGGGGCGGTCAATTCGAAGTTGTCGGGGCCGAAAGTGGACGCGGCCACGAGGCCCATGTTGTCCACCGCGCCGCGGAAGGTGCCGGACATACCTGAGCCGATTCCAGCATTGATGCCAATGATCTGGCTATTTCCAGTGATGGGAGTGGTTACGCCCGGCAATCCCGCCGGAAGACCATGGCTGCCATCCATGTACTCCGACAGGGGCGTATAGGTGTAGTCGCTTCCCTGGCCGGTGTAGTAGACCCAGACGATCGAATTGGGGCCGATGGCTTCAGTGGTCCATGCATCGGTCGGCGCCGGGACCGTTGTGCCTTCACCCGGTTGATATACCCGCTCAAAAATGATCGATGCGATGTCGGTGGAAGTCCCGACGTTTTGACCGTCGATATCCACAAGGATACGAAACGCGGGCATCGCATGCTGTGGCGCCGTGCTGGTCGAAGCGCGATACCAGTCGTAAGTTGCCGACGAGAACGAGCTGAGTGCGCCCAAGGGAGTGGCGGCCACGTACTGCCAAACGGCCTTGCCAAACTGGTCGTTGGAGGTCATCAGCACCGAACCATCGCCGCTGCGGGGATAGTCGCCGGTGATGCCGATGGATGAACCGGTGCGAACCTCCGTGCGTTGCCATACACCCGTCGCAAACGGGTCGCTAACGCCGGGACTGGGGGTCGTGCTGACAATCGTGCCGGCCGGCGTGGTCACGATGGCGGCGCTGGCCAGGCTGCAGGCCATGGCCAAGGCGCTGGCCGCCAAAACCCGTCGCGATAGCGCGGCAGCAGGCGGAGGAAGAGGACGATGCAAAGTGTTCACGCGAGACTCCCGTTCAAGTTTCAAAAAGATACTGCTATCAAGTTACAAAATATAATCTGGAACCGACCATCCTTGGTTGGAAACGTTGGTTTCATGCGACATTTGACTGGTTGCGAGCGGTTGGGCGGCCCAGCCCAGACCAGCCGCTACACTGCGGCCTGAACCGAGGCAGCGCGGGTGCGACCCGCGTGGGCCATGACGCTGCAGTGTGGAGGCTGTCGTGAAACGCTTTTTCCTGATCTTTCTGACCGTGCAGGCGGTGCTCTTCGGCATCGAGATGCTCAACCCGGTGCAGGCGGCCGTGGTGCATCCGTGGACGGGCTGGCTGGCCAAGGCCAGCGCGGCCATCGTGCACATCATCGATCCATCGGTGATCTCATACGACCGCGTGCTGCAGAGCGCCAAGACGGGCTTCGGCGTGTCGATCGAGGCCGGCTGCAACGGGGTGGAGGCCACCATCGTTCTGGTGGCGGCCATGCTGGCGTTTCCGTCCAGCTGGGCGATGAAGTTCTGGGGCATCGCCCTGGGTTTCGTCGCCGTGCAGGGCGTCAACCTGGTGCGCATCGTCAGCCTGTTTTTCATCGGCCAGTGGAACTTCAAGGTGTTCGAGTTTGCGCACCTGTACATGTGGCAGGCGCTGATCATGCTGGACGTGCTGGTGGTGTGGCTGATCTGGATGCGCGTGGTGGCCAAGCGGGACAAGCACGCCGCGCTGCCGGGTGCGGCCGCCTGACGGAGACCGGGGCATGCGCAACACGCTGATTGGCCGCTTCCTGCTGCTGTCCATCCTGTGGCTGATCGTGCTGCTGCCGCTGTGGTATGTGCTGGCGCGCTGGTTTGCCGCGCCGGCCATCTGGCTGGCGGGCGCGGTGATGAAGGCCTGCTTTGCCTGGGTGGACGGCTGGCACCAGGAGGGCGTGACGGCGGTGCTGCACACCCTGGTGCAGGTGCGCATGAA
>OFJB01000307.1_pt1 | contig 24953 bp, 23 predicted proteins | sample 1775081 | NCBI WGS metagenome assembly OFJB01 (sample SAMN08195771, study PRJEB24354) | sludge metagenome | isolation source: initial sludge from phenol fed wastewater aerobic bioreactor | place: India: Nagpur | collected 2016-06-05
TTTTTGCCGTCCACCGGCCGGCTGGTGCGCTTCGAGCCGCCGGCGCAGGACCTGCAGCAGGGCCAGGCCACCACGGCACTGGGCGTGCGCGTGGACACCGGCGTGGTCGATGGCGGCGAGATCCCGATGTACTACGACTCGATGATCGCCAAGCTGATCGTGCACGGCAGCGACCGCGCGGACGCGATCGCGCGCATGCGCGCGGCGCTCAACGGCTTCGTCATCCGAGGCGTGCAAAGCAACATTCCGTTCCAGGCTGCGCTGCTGGCGCACCCCAGGTTCCAGGCTGGCGACTTCAACACCGGCTTCATCGGCGAGCACTACGCGCACGGCTTTTCCGCCGCCGACGTGCCGCATGCCGACCCCAGCTTTCTGGTGGCGCTGGCCGCTTGCCTGCACAAGTTCTACCGCAACCGCGCGCGCAGCCTGCAAGGCCAGTTCTGGGAGGGCAAGCAGCGCCCGCCGCGGCGCGACTTCACGGTGTGCACGCTGGGCCACGCGGGCGACAACCACTACGTCAACGTCACGCTGGAGGAGGGCGCCATCGGCCCCGCCACGCGCGTCACCGTGCATGCGCCGGGCGGCGACCGCCCCTATGACCTGCACATCAAGCACGATTTGGGCGATGCGCGCATCGAAGGCCAGTGCAATGGTCATGCCTTCACCGCGCAGCTGGAGCGCGGCCGCGCGCGCAACCCGCTGGCCATTCGCGTGGTCCACAACGGCACCCAGCTCGATGCCCTGGTCATGCAGCCCCACACCGCCGAGCTGCACCGCCTGATGCCCTACAAGGCGCCGCCCGACATGAGCAAGTTCGTGCTCTCGCCCATGCCCGGCCTGCTGGTGCAGGTGGCCGTCAAGCCCGGCCAGGAGGTCAAGGCCGGCGAGCGCGTGGCCGTGATCGAGGCCATGAAGATGGAGAACGTGCTGTTTGCCAGCGCCGACGGCGTGGTCAAGGCGGTCAAGGCCGAGCAGGGCGACAGCCTGGCGGTGGATCAGGCGATCGTGGAGTTCGAGTAACGGCGGTGCAAGGCGTGCGGCGGCGTCGGAGTGCGCTGGCGCCACGTGCCCCCGCGGGCACGGGCTGCGCGTTGCCTCAGCGTCCGGACCTGGTCCATGAGATGAACTCGGCCTGGTCCATGGCGCGCGGCGTCTTGCTGATGAACACGACCAGTCGCTTGCCGTCGGTGAAATACGGATCGGCAGTGAGGTTGGTGCGTGGGTGCTCACGGCTGGCCGCTTCAACGCCGTCGACATAGCCCCAGCGTGCGACGTTGCCGCTGTGCAGCAGGGTCTCGAGCAGGCGAAAGCGCGCGTGATCGACTTGCGGGTCGATCACGTGCGTGGTCAGCGTCTTGGACAGGGTGGTTACCTTCACGCCGATGTCGCGGCTGATCTGGCCGATCCAGACGGGCTGGCCCTCGACCTGCAGCGGAGACAACCACAGGCGCAGGTGGCTGCGCTGCGCAATGTCGGTGCGGGCATGTTGCATGGCCAGGTCTTGCGGCCGGCCGTTGACAAACAGCGGACTGACGGGCGATGTGCGGTAGCCGCCGCCAAAGGCAAAGGCCGAGGCCATGCGCCCCACGCTGGCGGCGCTGATGGTTTCGGTGAAGTCCCAGCCGGCGCGCACCAGGGCCACCAGGACGTCGCGTTCGGCGCCGACCAGGACGATGTTCAGCGGGTCGCCCAGGCCTTTGCCGTCGGCGTCGGTGGTGCAGCAGGGCATTCGTTCGATCTCGGCTCCGAGCTGTCGCACCGTCACCGTGCGAGCGCTCTGGTGCTCAGTTGCCCGCCGGATGCGGCTTGCCTCGTAGTCGAAGCTGCCGTCCGGCTGGTCTTCGGTCAGGTCAAAGTGCAACACGCCGCCCAGGCCCAGCAGGTCCACGTTCATCAGCTTCAGGCCGCGATCCATCGTGGTGTAGACGAAGCCGCTCACCGTGTGGCCCGGCGCGACATGCAGCTTGATGGCGTCGTCGATCAGCCTGGCTTCGGCCGCGCGCAGGGAATCCGCCGGCACCTGGGACTTGAACAGGCGCGCGACTTCGCGCGGCGCGTAGTAGTTTGCATCCAGGAACGAGCGCATGAGCCAGTGGGGCTGCCGGCTGCGGTTCTCGATCTGCAGCCACACCGGCTGCACGCCCTGGTCGGCCAACGGCAGGCCGAAATGCGCCTGGCTCTCGGCGGCGCGCAGCACGCTGGCGCGCACGCTCACCTGGTCGTGGGTACTCACCTGCGTGCGGGCGCGCTCCAGGTAGGCCGTGGCGCTGTCTGCGGCCGCCATGGGCGTGGCCACGGCGGCCGGGCCGCCCGGACTGGCACACGCCACGAGCAGCATGGCGCCAAGTACCACCGCCGCAAGACGGGCGGCACAGGATCTGCGGGGTTGGCAAGCATACGGAAGAGTCATGGTCGAGGATGCGTGGCTTGCTGATGGACGACCGCGATGATGGCCAGCGCCAGCTTGGTGCGCGGCACGTCATCGATGAACAGGCCGCGCAGAAGCGGCAATTGCTGTGACAGCGCAATGGCGATGGCCCAGTGGTCGGCGTTGACGTAGCCCAGCAGTGCGCTGCCGGGTACGATGGCGTCGCTGGCGACGATCTGGCCGTCGTTGTTGGCGTCGATGTGGGCCAGTTTCTTGTACGTGCCGCGCAGCGGCACGGAAATGTGCCCTGGGTCGGGCAGCGCAACCATCGAATAGAACGGCACGTGCAGCCGCTGATGGTTGGCCTGCCACCAGCCGTGGCGAACCTCCCGGCGCAGGGCTTCGATCTCCGACCCGTCGCCGGCGCGGCAAGTCGCCAGGGGCAGATGCTCCAGAACGGATTTTTCCAGACCGTTCATGTCATCGGCCAGAGGGCTGCCGCCCGCAGCGCCGGCCCAACTGACAACGGCGGCAACGCGACGCATGGCGTGTGGATGCCGCACCAACGCCTCCATCACGTCGGGCAGGCCTTTGGAGTAGCCGAAAACGATCTGCGGTCGGGGGTCGGCAGCCGCGCTGGACAACTGCTCGGCGATCAGTTCGGCGTTGCGGGCGGTCGAGCCACGCCCTTCGATGGTCAGGATGCGGGCGTCAAACCCCTGGGCTCGCAGCGCATCGGCGACGTCCTGGAATGGAGCGACCAGTGAGCCGGCGCAGCCCGCCAGCAGGCCCGGCACGAACACCAGGCGGTAGCGGCGCGCCAGCGCGGTGGCGCTTGCCCGTGGTGTCGGCTCCGCGCCCGTTGCCGCTGGTTCGTCCTGCAGGTGTCGCAAGACCTGCGTGCAATCGGTCCCGGCGGGCAATTGCGGACACAGCGCATGTCGAAACGCCGGTCGCAAGTCGCGCCCTGGCGTCCATGCGGTGCCGGGGGGCGGCTCGCGGCCCAGCTCGACCGGCGGGACGGTTGAGCAACCCAGCAGCGTCAGTGCGGTGGCGGCCGCCCAGAGGCCCATGCAGCGATGCCGGGACGTCACGATCTTCTTGTGCCAAATCACGATGCAGGCCGCATGGGGAAAGCGTTGGACTCTATGAATTCAATAGTAACCGGGCAACTCGGCGTGCGCCGCATCACGGGTCGTAGAAGAACCGAATAACCCATGAAATCTGATAGAGCAGCAGCATCGTGACGAACAGGGCGTGAAAGCGCATGTTGCGGGTCCGGATGGCGACCACGCAAAGCACCAGCAGGATGGGCGTGCGGACCATGTATTCGCGGCCGAAGCGCGCAAAGTGGGCATCGCCCTTGATCCAGGTGTCGATCACATCCAGCAGGTAGCTGAACGCCAGCAGCGAGAAAAACCACGCCCGCCGGGCCAGGAAATAGTCCCGGTAGCTCGCATAGTCGAACATGCTGGCCGGAAAGAGCAGGGCGCAGAGCAGGAACAGGACAATCGCGTAGGTGATGACGAACGCATAGGTGCCGAAGGACCAGTGCGTCACCGAATAGAGCCCGAACTGCCACCACCAGAAGTGAACCAGCGCCAGCAGCAGCGACGCAACCCACGTCAGGTGCACCGCGTCGGGGCGGTATTGCGTCGGGTGCTGGACGATGCGTGCCACGCCCGACAGCAGGGTTGTGACACCCAGGCCGATCACCATGCCCATCACGATGCGGACGTGGGGAAAGATGTCGTGGACGTTTTGGGTTGGATCAAGCACGTGAAGTGGGAGCGGTTGGCAACAGGCAGGAACCGCCCAAGGGTAGCGAAATGAGCGCGTGCCTCCTAAAATAGAACACTTGCAATAACGTTGCGTGGAGGCTGCCTATGCCCATGGATTGGTGTGCAACCATCCCTTCATCGATGGCAGCAAGCGCACCGCCTTTGTGGCCGCGCAGCTTTTTTTGCGCTTGAACGGGCATCGAATCAACGCGCCGCCTGTCGATTGCGTGATGATCACCTTGGCACTTGCCGCCAGCGACCTCGACGAAGCCACGTTGGCCGCGTGGCTGCGCCGCCACCTGCAGCCGCGGTGATGGTGGTGCATGAATTGCGCCTGGCCGTTCACGCCACGCCCGGCGCCAAGCGCACAGAGGCGGCGGGCGCGCATGGCGATGCCCTGCGCGTGCGCCTGGCCGCGCCACCCGTCGATGGCAAGGCCAACGCGGCGCTGATCGACTGGGCCGCAGCGGCTTTTGGCGTGCCCAAGAAGCGGGTGCGCTTGCTTCACGGCGCGGTGGGGCGCAGCAAGATGCTGGCCATCACGCTGGAGAGTGCGGTTGCGCTGCAGCAAGCCCAGGCGCAGCTGGCATGCTGGATGCAGTCAGGGCCGGATTGACGCCGAAGCTGCCTTGCGTCGTGCACGGCGGCCGATGATCGCGGCCACACCCACGACACCCATCGTCAACCACAGGCCCGCGGGTGCCACAGTCGGCACCGGATAGACGGGTGCAGGGGTGGGCAGCGCGAGTTGCAGCACGGCCCCGTCCTTGATGGCGTAGTCGTCCAGCGTGCGGCCATCTTCCAGTTGCTTGCCGTCAAAGATCAGGCGTTGATGATCTGGCTCAATGCCTTCCTTGTCCTGGATTTTTTGCTTGACCTGCTGAATCGAATCGCTGCCGCTGACCTCGAGCCCGATGGTCCGGCCATCGGAGATCTCGATGATGATCTGCATCGTTCCGACGGGCAGGCGCAAGACCAGGTGCAGTGTGGATTCCTTCTGGATGTTGTAGTCGGCCAGGGTGCGGCCATCCTCCAGTTGCTTGCCGGCAAAGATCAGGCGCTGCTGGTCGGGTGGAATGCCTTCCTTGTCCTGGATTTTTTGCTTGACGTTCTCGATCGTGTCGCTCGACTCGACCTCGAGCGTGATGGTCTTGCCGGTCAGTGTCTTGACGAAAATCTGCATGCCGCACCTCGCGGAGAATCGTGGATTGAAGACTGAACGATGATGCCGCAATGTTCAGGAGGAAAAGAGTCCGTGTCTGATGGTCTGGGCCGAACACGGCGAGAACTGCTGCAGCGCATGGCGGCGGTCACCGTCGCAGGGGCGGCTGCGCCCGCAGTAGCGGCCAGCGTAACACGGCGTCTTGCCGAAGCGCTCGGCCCGCCGCTGCGCGAGCGTTGGCTCGACGTGCAGAGCGTGGCCGTGCGGCAGCGGGGTGCTGCGGTGTTCGACTTTCAGCGCCCGCCCCACACCGCCGACAGCCTGCACGACGTGCAATCCGTCACCAAGAGCGTGCTGGCCCTGCTGTTCGGCCAGGCCATGGCCGATGGCCACGTGCGCGGGCCGGACGAGCTGGTGGCGCTGCGCCTGCGCGCCATGCTGCGGCTGGGGGCCGACGCGCGCGTGCAGCGCCTGCGCTTTGCCCACCTGCTCACCATGACCGCCGGCTGGCCGCCCGATGAGACCGCGCGGCCAGGCCGCGACGACGACCTGCGCTGGCTGGTGCAGCGTCCCTTCGTCGCCGAGCCCGGCACGCGCTTTGCCTACGACAACGGCGCGGCCAACCTGCTGGCGCTGGCGCTGGAGGGCGCGGTGAGCGAGCCACTGCCGGCCTACGCGCGCCGGCGCCTGTTCGGGCCGCTGGGCATCGACCGCCTTGCCTGGCGGCGCGGCGCGCAAGGCCATGCGCTGGGCGCCATCGGCCTGTCGCTGACCACGCGCGCCATGGCGCAGCTGGGCGAGCTGGTGCTGCATGAGGGCCAGTGGCAGGGCCGCGCCCTGGTGCCGCGCGCCTACATGCAGGACCTGGCGCGGCGGCACAGCAGCGGTGGCCCGCCGCTGGCCACGGCCTACGGCTACCTGTGGTGGCTGGGCGCGGGCAGCATCATGGCCAGCGGCTACGGCGGGCAGTGGATACACGTCGATCCCGCGCTGGACCTGGTGGTGGCGCTCACCTCGCGCCGCACACCCGAGAGCGCCGAGCGTGGGCAGGGCGGCACGCTGATCCGCCGCGACATCGTGCCCGCCGTGCGGCGCCTGCAGCGCGCGGGACAATAGCGCCATGAACGACGCCACGGCCCTGCTCATCGTTGACGCGCAATACGGCTTCATGCCCGGCGGCGGCCTGCCGGTGGCCAGCGGCGACGCCATCGTGCCCGTCATCAACCGCATCGCCCCGCGCTTTGCCAACGTGGTGCTGACGCAGGACTGGCACCCGCGGGACCACGTGTCGTTTGCCGCCAACCATCCGGGGCGCCAGCCGTTCGAGACCATCCCGCTGCCGTATGGCGAGCAGGTGCTGTGGCCCGTGCACTGCGTGCAGGGCACGCGCGACGCGGCGCTGCACGACGAGCTGCGGGTCGATCACGCGCAGCTCATCGTCCGCAAGGGCTTTCGCCGCGACGTGGACAGCTACTCGGCGTTCATGGAGGCCGACCGCCGCACGACGACCGGGCTGGCCGCTTGGCTGCACGCGCGCGGCATTGCTCAGTTGACCCTGTGCGGCCTGGCCACCGACTACTGCGTGGCCTGGAGCGCGCTGGACGCGCGCGCGGCCGGCTTCGAGGTCACCGTGGTCGAGGATGCCTGCCGCGCCATCGACCTGAACGGCTCGCTGGCGCGGGCCTGGGCCGACATGGCGGGCGCCGGCGTGCGGCGCGCCCCGTCCAGTCAATTTTCATGACATATTGATCTGCAGCGCTTGCTGGTCAAGCGCGAGCAGCTATTGTTTCAATAGTACCGGCTTGAGTATGCCGCGTGCCCGGCCTGCGCCACAATGCGGGCATGAACCCACAAGACAAGGCATCCAAACCGCGCGTCGTGCTGCTGGGCACCGGCGGCACCATCGCCGGCGCGGGCACGGCGGGGGCTGCTGCGGGGGCGGGCTCGGCCGCCTACCAATCGGCCGTGGTCGGCGTGCAGGACCTGGTTGCCGGCGTGCCGGGGCTGAACGCGCTGGCGCAGCTGCGGGCCGAGCAGATCTTCCAGATCGACTCGGCCGACTTCACCGACGAGCACCTGCTGCTCCTGGCGCGCCGCGTGGCCGCGCTGTGCGCGCGCGATGACGTGGACGCGGTGGTCATCACCCACGGCACCGACACCATGGAGGAGTCGGCCTACTTCCTGCACCTGACGGTGCCCACCGACAAGCCCATCGTACTGACCGGCGCCATGCGCCCCGGCACCGCGCTGGCGGCCGACGGCCCGGCCAACCTGCTGCACGCCGTGGCCGTGGCTGCGCATCCCAGCAGCGCCGGGCGTGGCGTGCTGGTGGTGATGAACGAAGAAATCCACAGCGGGCGCGACGTGGCCAAGGTGCACAGCCTGCGCATGGACGCGTTTGCGTCGCCGCACGGCGCGCTGGGCCTGGTGGTGGAGGGCGCGCCGCGCTGGTACCGGCGGGTGGAGCGCCCGCACGGCCCGCGCAGCGGGTTCGACATCGCGCGCCTCGACGCGCTGCCGCTGGTGGGCCTGGTGGCCAGTCACGGCAACATGCGCGCCGAGATCTACGACCGCTGGGCCGCGCTGGGCGCGCGCGCCATCGTGCACGCCGGCTTTGGCGGCGGCACCGTGCCCGAGTACCTGAAGGCGCCGCTGGCCGGCCTGCGCGCGCGCGGCGTGCTGCTGGTGCGCTGCTCGCGCACCGGGGCGGGGCCGGTGGTGCGCAATGCCAGCATCGACGACGACGCGCACGGCTGGGTGGCCGCGGACGACCAGAACCCGCCGCGCGCGCGCCTGCTGGCGGCGCTGGCGCTCACGCGCAGCAGCGATCCGGCCCAGGTGCAAGAGGTGTTTTTGGGCTACTGATCGGCCGGCCCGATGTAGCGCTCGCGCTTGTGCGTTTTGATGCGCTGCACGTCCACCAGCACCAGGCCGTCCACGCAGTGGCCAAAGTCCGGGTCCACGCCAAAGTCCAGAAAGCGCACGCCGCCGGGCTCGGCCACCTCGGCGTATTGCTTGTACAGCGTGGGCACGCTGCAACCCATGTTGGCCAGCAGCAGCTTCAGGCGCATGAAGTCCGCCGCGCTGTCGCCGCTGGCTTGCGCGGTGGCGTCCAGATCGCTGCCCTGGATGTAGGGGTTGCGCGCTTCGGCCATGCCCGCCTGGCCGTAGTGGCTGCGGTAGTGGTGCACCAGCAGCTCGCGCGCGGCCTGGGGCAGCTCGCGCGACAGCGAGACCGGGCCGAACAGGTAGCGGCACTCGGGGTAGCGGCGCACGTAGGCGCCGATGCCGAACCACAGATAGTCCAGCGAGCGGCGCCCCCAGTAGCGCGGCTGCACGAAGGAGCGGCCCAGCTCCAGCCCCTGCTCCAGGCACGCCGTCATGCCCGCGCCAAAGCGGAACAGGCTGTGCGTGTACAGGCCGTCGGCGCCCATCTGCCGCAGAACCGGCGCGGTGCGCACCATGCGGTAGGCGCCGACGATCTCCAGCTCGCGCGGCTCCCACAGGATCAGGTGGTCGTAGTGCAGGTCGTAGCGGTCCAGATCGCGCCGCTGGCCGCTGCCTTCGCCCACGGCGCGAAAGGCCAGCTCGCGCAGGCGCCCGACCTCGCGCAGCACGGGCGAATCCAGCCCGCCGCGAAACAGGTGGATGCGCTTGCCGTCGGGCGTCTGCCCCAGTTCCTCGCACGCCGCGACGGCCTGCGCCAGCGCGCTGCGGTCCACCGGGTGGGCCACGGCGGTCTCGGTGTGCAGCAGGCCCGGCCGGTCCTGCGCCACGCGGTACAGGTGCTTGCAAAACAGCTTGGCCTTGGCGGCCTCCGGCAAGGGCATGGCGGCGTGGCTGCCGTGCGGAATGGGATGGCCGATGCGCATCGCGATGCTCTTGCGGTGCTGGCCGAACATTTCTTGCACCAGCAGCAGCGTGGCCAGCGGCTTGTAGCACAGCGACGCGCCGTAGAACAGCGCCGAATTGCGCCCGTCGATGTGCACCGGCACGATCGGCGACTGAGTTTGCGCCGCCAGCCGCAGAAAGCCGCCGTGCCAGCGCCCGTCGCGCACGCCGCCGGGCTGCAGGCGCGACACCTCGCCCGCCGGAAAGATGATGACCGCCCCTTCGCCGCGCAAATGCTCCAGGATGGCCTTGAGCTGCCCGCCGCCGCTGCGCCCGCCCAGCACCGTGACCGGCAGCAGCAGGCGTTGGAGCGGCTCCAGCGCCGCGAGCAGGCCGTTGGCAACGATCTTCACGTCGCCGCGGATGCCGCCCACCAGGTTCAGCAAGGCCAGGCCGTCGAGCGATCCGATGGGGTGGTTGGCGACGATGACCACGCGCCCGCGCGCCGGAATGCGCTCGCGCTCGTTGTCGCGCACCGCGTAGCTGAAGGCGAAATGCTCCAGCACCTGCTCCACGAAGGGAAAGCCTTTCAGGTGCGGGTAGGTTTGGGCAAAGCGGTGGAAGCTTGACTCGTGCAACAGGCGGCGCAGCAGGCCGCGCACGCCCTTGCTCAGCCACGGGTGGCGCTGCAGTTGCGGCAGGTGCAGATCGACGATCTGGTCCACGGAGATCATGGCGCAAGCTCCCGGAGGTGCCGGCCGGACGGCGGCCTTGGCATGGCGCCCATGGTGCGGCCGCCGCATGACCGGACGGCGACAGATTCATGACAATTCCGGGACAGTGGCGCCTGTGGCAGCCCGCCGACCGATGGCGCGCCCTCAGCCGGGTGGTGCGAGCGCGGCGCGCGCAGCCTCGGCACGGACGCGCACCACGCAGCCGGGCGCGTGGTCGTTGATCAGGCCCATGGCCTGCAGGAAGGCGTGCACGGTGGTGGGGCCGACAAAGCTGAAGCCGCGCTTTTTCAGCGCTTTCGACAGCTGGACCGAGGTCGGTGAGGTGCTCACGCCCTGGTGCGCCGCCCGCTCAGGGGCGCCGGGCTCGTGGCGCCAGATCCAGGCGGCCAGCGAGCCGTGCTCGCGCACCAGCGCCTGCATGTGCCGGGCGTTGTTCAGCACGCTCTCGATCTTGCCGCGGTGGCGCACGATGCCGGCGTCCTGCAGCAGGCGTTCGACCTCGGGCGCGCCCCAGCCGGCCAGCGTGTCGATGTCGAAGCCTGCGAAGGCGCGGCGGAAGTTCTCGCGCTTTTCGAGGATGGTGCGCCAGCTCAGGCCGGCCTGAAAGCCTTCCAGGCACAGCTTCTCGAACAGGCGCCGGTCGTCGGTGACGGGAAAGCCCCATTCGGTGTCGTGATAGGCCAGGTACTGCGGCGTGGCCAGGCACCAGGTGCAGCGCGGATGGCCGTCGGGGCCGGGGGCGGTTTGCATTGGGGATCCAGGTTGGGTTGCGCGGTTGTTGAACGGCCGGACGCAGAGGACGCAAAGATGACGCAGAAAGCGCAAAAGATACAAGAGCAATTTTGGCTCGTCGCACGAAAATCCATTTGGTATTTTTTGCGTCCTTTGCGGTTTCTTCGCGTCGTCTGCGTCCGGTATTGCCGCGGCCTCTACGCCCCCTCGGTGCGCTGCGCCAGCACGCGCTCGCGCACGGTGGCGATGTGGTTGCGCAGGGCGTACAGCTCGTCGGCGTGCGCCAGCGGCACCGCCACGCGCCGGGCCACGCGGTCCAGCTCGTCCAGCTCCTCCAGCAGGTCGGCGGGGGCCACGCGCGGGTCCTGCGCGCGCGTCTCGATCTGGCGCAGCCGGGCGTACCAGCGAAACACGCGCTGGCGCACGCGGTAGGTGTACAGCGGCGGCACCACGCGCGACAGCGGCAGCAGCAGCACGATCAGGCCACCGATCACCAGCCACATGCGCTGCACCAGGTTGCTGGCCCAGAACGGCAGCCAGCGCTGCCAGAACGGCGGCGTGCCGTTGATGGCGCGGTCGCCTTCGGGGCTGACGGGCAGCTCGCTGGTGCGGGTGTTGGGAAATTCGCGCGCGCCATTCAGCCAGCCGGCGCGGCTGTGGATGCCTTGCGCCGCCTGCGCAAAGAGCTGGCGCAGCGCAGGGTGCGTCTGCTCGCGCGCCAGCAGCGAAGCGGTGGCGGCCAGCAGGGTGAGGTCGTGCGGCGGAATGTCGGCCGCCAGGTCGGCCACGCCGCGCGGCAGGGTGACGGTGCGCAAGAAGGGAAAGCGCCGGGCATAGGCGTCGGCCTGCGAGAGCTCCAGCGGCTGGATGCCGGGGGCGTGCAGCAGCTCGCGCACCACGGGCGACTGCGGCGCGCTGGTCAGCACCATGGCGTCCAGCATGCCGGCCTGCAGGGCCTGGGCCGCCGCGCCGGCGGCGAGCTGGCTGATGTGCAGGTCGGCCAGGCTCATGCCATTGGCTTTCAGCAGGCGCTGCATCAGCTCGGGCATGCCGCTGCCTTCGGCGTCGATGTTGACGCGCAGGCCGCGCAGCTGCGCCAGCGTGCCGGCCGTGTGGGCGGCGCGCGCGCGTGCCGGTGACGGGGCACGCGCATCCTGGCGCACGAAGATCCACAACGGCTCGTAGAACAGTGCGCCCAGGGACAACAGCGGTTCGCCGTCGTCGTCGCCGGCCGTGCTGCTGCTGGCAGCCGCCGAGGCATTGGCCAGCATGGGCGCGGCACCGCTGCCCCCGCGCACGAAGGCCACGTCGGCGCCGCCGGTTTGCAGCAGCTTCAGATTGGCCACCGAGCCCTCGGTGGCGATGAGCTGCACCGTGATGCCCTCGCGCGCCAGCGCCTGGGCGTAGCGCTGGCCAAAGCCGGCATAGGCGCTGCCCGCGGGACCGGTGGCCAGGCGCACGGTCTTGGGCGGTTGGGGCTGGAGCCACCAGTAGGCTGCCACCAGCAGGCCCACGGCCAGCAGCAGGATGGGGCCGGCGCTGACCAGCAGGTCGCGCGTGGCCAGCAGAATCAGGGTGAGGCGACGCATGAGGTGGACGAAAGGCGCGAAATTTCAAGCCATTTTGCCACTTGGCGCCCGCCGATCAAGCGCGGTCAGCTTCCAAATCAGTAGCAGATGGCAACCACGCCGAACCATCGCGCAAGCCCCGCGCCGCGCGCACGGCATGCACGCAGGCGCGTGCCACCGCCTCGCTGGCCATGGCGCACAGCACGTTGAAGTCGATCGGCGGGGCGTGGCCAGTGGCCAGGGCAAACAAGGTGTCGCCGTCACTCATGGTGTGCACCGGGCGGATGGCGCGCGCCAGTCCGTCGTGGCCGGCGCCGGCCAGGCGCCGGGCGCGGGCCTTGCCCAGCGGCGCGTCGGTGGCGATCACGCCGATGGTGGTGTTGCTGCCGGCCAGGATGGCGCTGGGCGGCTCGCCCGCTAGCATGGCGCGCACGCTGTGGCGCAGCGCCCGCCCATCCGGGGTGCGCGCACCGGCGATGGGTGTTCCGGTGTCGGGCTGAACCACGTCACCCAGCGCGTTGACGGCGATCAGCGCGCCCACCGTGACCTCGCCCACGCGCACGCTGGCGCTGCCGATGCCGCCCTTCATGGCCGAGGCCATGCCAAACAGCTTGCCCACCACCGCACCGGCGCCGGCGCCCACGTTGCCCTGCGCCGGTGGGGCGTTGCTGGCGGCCTGGCAGGCGGCATAGCCTGCGTCAGCGCCCGGGCGAATGCGCGCGTCGCCCACGTGCAGGTCGAACAGCACGGCCGCCGGCACGATGGGCACCAACTGCCCCGGCGCCGTGCCCACGGGCAGGCCCAGGCCGTGCTCTTCCAGCCAGCGCATCACGCCGCTGGCGGCGTCCAGCCCCCAGGCGCTGCCGCCCGACAGCAGCACGGCCTGCACGCGCTCGACCAGGTTGGCAGGATCGAGCAAATCGGTTTCACGCGTGCCGGGCGCGGCGCCGCGCACGTCCACGCCCGCCACGGCACCGTCACCCTGCGGGCCTTGCGCCAGCACCACGCTGCAGCCGGTGGGCCGGCGCGGGTCGGTGTGCTGGCCGACCTGGATGCCGCGCACGTCGGTGATGGCGTCGGCGCGTTCGATCAGCGGATGTCGGGGCGTGTTCATTTCAAGGCGGCTCGGAGCTGTTGGGCGTAGGCGTTCAACGCCGCCGGTCCCGGATCCTTGCGCGGCCACGTCAGGCCCACGCCGTCGCCCGCGTGGCGCGGCAGCACGTGGATGTGAAAGTGCCCCACCGTCTGCCCAGCCACGGCGCCGTTGGCCTGAAACAGGTTCAGTCCCTCGGGCGCGAACGCGGCCTGGGCGGCCAGGGCCACGCGGCGCGCGGTCTGCATCACGGCGCCGGCCTCTTCATGGGTCAGATCGAACAACGTGGTCGCGTGGCGCTTGCTGGCCACCAGGACGTGGCCGGGGTTGACCTGGCCCAGGTCCATGAAGGCCACGGTCAGTTCGTCCTCGCAGACCTTGGCCGAGGGGATTTGGCCCTGCACGAGCTTGCAGAAGATGCATTCGCCGGCGGGCGAGGTGTCGATGAATTCAGGCATGTGTAGCGCTCCTGGCAATGCCTTGAATATAGTCGGCAACGGACCGACCACGACGAGAGGGATGCGATGACGATGACGCGCTGCGCCAAGGTGGCGATGACGGCCTGCCTGGCCGGCTTTGCCTTGCTGGTGGCCTTCAACAACCTGACGGACTACGGATCGAACTTTGCGTTTGTGCAGCACGTGCTGCGCATGGACACGATCTTCGAGGGCAGCAGCGCACGCTGGCGCGCCATCGACCATCCGCTGGCCTGGCACGTGGCGTACGCGCTGATCATTGCCACCGAGGCGCTGACCGGGTTGCTGCTGGCGTGCGGCGCCTGGGCCATGTGGCGCGCGCGGCGCGCGCCGGCGGCGCAGTTTGCGCGCGCCAAGCAATGGGCCATGGCGGGCTTTGCGCTGGGTTTCGTGCTGTGGTTCGCCGGCTTCATGGTGGTGGGCGGCGAGTGGTTCCTGATGTGGCAGTCCAAGATCTGGAACGGCCAGCAGGCGGCGTTTCGCTTCTACACCGCCATTCTGGGGGTCGCCATCTTCGTCAACCAGGCCGACGCCGAGCTGGCCGACTGACGAAGGGGCTCACAGCCACTTCTGCATCAGCAGCGCCTGGCCCTCGCTGGGGTCGAGCACGTAGGGCGCGAAGCCGAAGCGGTCATAGCTGCGCAGCGCGCGGGCGTTGCCTGACAGCACCTCCAGCGTCAGTTTGCAGCAGCCACGCTCCTGCGCATGCTGTTCGGCCGCGGCCAGCAGGGCCTGGCCCACGCCGCGCGCGCGGTGCGCGGGCTGCACCACGAGGTCGTGCACGTTCAGCAGCGGCCGTGCCTTGAAGGTGGAAAAGCCCTCGAAGCAGTTGACCAGGCCCACCGGCTCATCGTCCAGCCAGGCGATGAAGCTGATGGCCAGCGGCACCTGGGCCAGGCGATCGCACAGGCTGGCGCGCACGGCATCGGCCAGCGGCTCGCCGCCGCCCATGGGGTCGATGGCGTAGGCGTTCAGCAGATCGACCAGGGCGTCGCGGTCGGTGGCGTCGGTGTAGTCGGCGCGGCGCACCTGCAAGGCGTCGGCGCTCAAGCCAACTCCTCGATGGGCAGGCAGCTGCAAAACAGGTTGCGGTCGCCGTAAACGTTGTCGACCCGGCCCACGGGCGGCCAGTACTTGACACTGCCGGAGGCCTGCTGCGCCAGCGCGCCGCCCACGTCGCGCGGGTAGGGGTGGGGCCAGTCGGCTTTCATCAGGCTGGTGGCGGTGTGCGGGGCGTTCTTCAGCGGGTTGTCGTCCTGCGGCCATTCGCCCTTCTCGATGCGCCTCACTTCCTCGCGGATGGCGATCATGGCGTCGATGAAGCGGTCCAGCTCGCCCAGGTGTTCGCTCTCGGTGGGCTCGACCATCAGCGTGTTGGCGACGGGAAAGCTCAGTGTGGGTGCGTGAAAGCCGTAGTCGGCCAGGCGTTTTGCCACGTCCTCGGCCATCACGCCGCTGGTTTCCTTGAGGTCGCGCAAATCCAGGATGCACTCGTGCGCGACGTGGCCGTTGTCGCTGGCATACAGCGTGGGGTAGTGGTCCTTCAGCCGCTTGCTGATGTAGTTGGCGGACAGGATGGCGGCCTCGGTGGCGTGCTTCAGACCCTCGGCGCCCATCATGCGGATGTACATCCACGAGATCGGCAGCACGGCCGCATTGCCGAAGGGCGCGGCGCTGACCGCCCCCACGCCACCGGCCACCCGGCCCTCGCCATGGCCCGGCAGGTAGGGCACCAGGTCCTCGACCACGCACACGGGACCCACGCCGGGGCCACCGCCGCCGTGTGGGATGCAGAAGGTCTTGTGCAGGTTCAGGTGGCTGACGTCGCCGCCGAATTCGCCCGGTGCGGCCAGGCCGACCAGGGCGTTGAGGTTGGCGCCGTCCACGTACACCCGGCCGCCGTGCTGATGCACGATTTGGCACAGCTCTTTCACCTGGGTCTCGAACACGCCGTGCGTGCTGGGGTAGGTGATCATCACGCAGGCCAGCTTGGCACTGTGCTTTTCGCACTGGGCCTGCAAGTCCCGCATGTCCACGTTGCCGCGGTCGTCGCATTTGACGACCACCACCTGCAGGCCCACCATCTGCGCGCTGGCCGGGTTGGTGCCGTGCGCGCTGGCGGGGATCAGGCAGATGTTGCGCTGGCCTTGGCCCTGCGCCGCGTGCCAGGCCTTGATGGCCAGCAGGCCCGCGTATTCGCCTTGCGAACCCGCGTTGGGCTGCAGGCTGACGCCCGCGTAGCCGGTGATGCGGGCCAACCATTGGCACAGCTGGTCGTTGAGCAACTGGTAGCCTGCGCGCTGATTGGCCGGGGCAAAGGGGTGCATGTGGGCGAACTCGGGCCAGGTGATGGGAATCATCTCGCTGGTGGCGTTCAGCTTCATGGTGCAAGAGCCCAGCGGGATCATGCTGCGGTCCAGCGCCAAATCCTTGTCGGAGAGCTGGCGGATGTAGCGCAGCATGGCCGTCTCGCTGTGGTGCGTGTTGAACACCGGGTGCGTGAGGTAGCCGCTGGTGCGGTGCAAGTCCGCCGGGATCAGGTCGGGTGCGGAACGTTCAAGCGCGGCAAAGTCGGGCAGCGTTTTGCCATCGCCGGCGAAGATGCGCCACAGCAGCTCCACGTCCGCCCGCGTGCTCGTCTCGTCGAGCGAGATGCACAGATAGATGTCCCAGCTTTTTCGCAGGTTGGCGCCCATCTGCACGGCGCGGGCAGCTATCGTATCAGTAGCGTCGTCGGTCTTCAGGCTGAGCGTGTCGAAGGCGCTCGCGTGGTGATGGTGGCTGAAGCCCAGTTGCGCCAGGCCCGCCTTGAGGATGGCCGCGAGGCGCGCCGTGCGCAGCGCGATGCGCTTCAAGCCCTCGGGGCCGTGATAGACCGCGTACATGCTGGCGATCACCGCCGGCAGCACCTGCGCGGTGCAGATGTTGCTGGTGGCCTTCTCGCGGCGAATGTGCTGCTCGCGCGTTTGCAGCGCAAGGCGGTAGGCGGGGTTGCCGTGCACGTCCACACTCGCGCCCACCAGCCGGCCCGGCAGGCTGCGCTTGAAGGCGTCCTTGCACGCCATGTAGGCCGCATGCGGGCCGCCCGCGCCCATGGGCATGCCCAAGCGCTGCGTGGTGCCGACGACGATGTCGGCGCCCATCTCGCCGGGCGACTTGAGGAGGGTGAGGGCCAGCAGGTCGGCGGCAAAGATCGCCGCCGCGCCCTTGGCCTGAATCTTCTTGACCTCATCGCTCCAGTCCATCAGCCAGCCGCTGCTGGCGGGGTATTGGATGAGGGCGGCAAAGTAGTCATCGGCCGCGATGGCCGCGTCCCACTCGGCGGCCGAGTTGGCCAGCTTGACGGCCAGGCCGAGCGGCGCGGCGCGCGTTTGCATCACCTCGATGGTCTGCGGGTGCGCGTCGCCAAACACCACGATGGTGTTGCCCCGGGCCTTGACGCTGCGCCGCGCCAGCGTCATGGCCTCGGCGGCGGCCGTGGCCTCGTCCAGCATGGAGGCGTTGGCGATGTCCATGCCCGTGAGGTCGGTCACCATGGTCTGGAAGTTGACCAGCGCCTCCATGCGGCCCTGGCTGATCTCGGCCTGATACGGCGTGTAGGCCGTGTACCAGGCGGGGTTCTCCAGCACGTTGCGCAGGATCACGCCGGGCGTGTGCGTGCCGTAATAGCCCTGGCCGATGAAACTCTTGAGCAGCTTGTTGCGGCCGGCAATGGCCTTGAGCTCGGCCAGCGCGTCGGCCTCGGTTGCGGGCGCGGGCAAGTCCATGGGCGCGCCGCGCGCGATCGAGCGCGGCACGATCGAGTCGATCAGCGCGTCGACGGAGGGCTCGCCGATGACGGCCAGCATCTGCTGCTCGTCCTGCGGCGACAGGCCGATGTGGCGCGCGATGAATTCGCCGGGGTTTTCAAGGTCGTGCAGGGCAGGGTGGCTCATGGCAGGGCGAACGGATACGAATGCTGCAGATAAAAGAGCTGCCGGCGCTTGATGGGCAAGCGCAAACGGCCGATTTGACTTGAAACCCGCACGCAGGCGAACCCGCGCGCAGGGCATGGGATGGGCACTCAGTCCTTGCTGAACTCCGCGTAGGCCGCTTCGTCCATCAGCGCGTCGAGCTGGCTGGGGTCGGTCAGCTTGACCTTGAAGAACCAGCCGGCACCCATCGGATCGCTGTTGGCCAGGCTGGGCTCGGCGCGCAGGGCCTCGTTGACCTCGGTGACCTCGCCGCTGATCGGCATGTAGACGTCGGCCGCGGCCTTCACGCTCTCGACCACGCCGGCGGTTTCCTTCTGGGCATAGCCCTGACCGACGGCGGGCAGGTCGACAAAAACCACGTCGCCCAGCGCGTCCTGCGCATGGTGCGTGATGCCGACGGTGGCGATGTCGCCCTCGACTTGGATCCATTCGTGGTCTTCGGTGTACTTGTTGGTCATGGTGACTCCAGAAATGAAGCGTGAAAAACTCGACAGGTAATGTAAGTGCGATCTGTCAATTTTTGAATGACATGATGGTTTGATTGCGTCGGTCTTGTTCGAGTTTCAGTGAGTTTTCTACAGAAAGAGGGCCTGTGTTTCTGAAATGAGCATAAAATTCAAATCCGGCGTCCTCGACGTGTGTGAGTGACAATGGAGTAAGTCTCAAGATCATGCAATTTAAAATTATTGACATGAAGCTTTCTGGTGTAAAAACCCAGCAGTGCGCATCTTGATAAGATTGATCCGCATTGTTTGATAATCGATCAATAAGTTCGTTGAACGTTGTTGTTAGTGAATTTGCGTAAACTGGTGTTCCATTTGTTTTTGTGGATATTGGAACATCGTTCGCAAAAGATGACTGAAAATCAAAAATGGTCCACGGGTCGGGGCGTTCGTAATTCTCGTGAAAAGCCCGGTAAAAATCAGCGAAAGATGACAGTGGTCGAGCAATATCAAAAGTAAATCTCTTGTTTGGAATGGCCATGCTCAACAAGCCATTTTTCTTAAGCACCCGACCGCAGGCTTTTAAGAATTTTATGGGATTCGGCAGGTGCTCGAAATTATGCGAAGAAACGATGTAGTCATATGTTTCGAGTTCATCCCGATCCATCACGGCGGCGTCAATGTTCGTGGCTGATGCTACTATGTCTACGGGTTGTATGTTGTCGATCTTGTCTCGAACATTTGGATCTTTCCGGGCATTCTCAAGCAGTTGCTCGTAGTTGAAAATGTCCAGTGTCAGACAATTGAATCCGTCTCGTTTTGGTGCCAATGGGCTGTGGTAAGGTGCCACCTCTATGCCGCGCATGGCGCGATCGATGAATCGAAGTATTCTTTGTTGGCGTGTCGGTGTCGGCGAAGATACAGAATTTTTTTCCTGTGGAGGGATATAAAGCCGGGTGCTATAAGATACAGATCTCATGATTTTGAATTTTCATGGATGTCGTTTCAGTTAATGGCTTCGCGGATAAGATCGAAAGCGGGAGTATTGCGCCATTTTGGTGCGCGCTGAACAAGGTCGAGAAGTTGACGGGAAAAAATGCTCTTGCGCATGAAATCGATCTTGACCACACCAAACTGGAAGAACAAGCGGTCCCACATGGAGTGAGTGGGATTGGTCTGATTGGCAAAGTCGATCTTTAATGCGAATGTGCCGTTGTGGACAGGGATGTTGTCCGGCACCCGACCCAACACCAAGGAACGCACCACTGCCATGACTCGATCGCTGTTGGTGGGTTGCAAGGCGGCATCCAGAGGGACGCCATGCGTTCGGAAGTGCTGCGACAGACCCAACTCGTACTGTTGGATGACCTGTTCGCGGTCTGAAATGGGTTCCATCTTGCCCCACCAGTCTTTCATGGCCTGTGACTGGATCAGGGCCGCTCCGTCAAAAAGCAAACAGTACGATTGCAGATGGTCAACGTACTGAAATGAACGTGTCAGGCCAAAAATACGGCTGCCAGAAGCGGGTGCCAGCAGCTGCCGGAGCAGCAACTCGGGATGGACCACGACGATTGAACTGTTCAGCAGCAGTTGCCTTTGCCACACGATGTCTTTTGGCAGAGCGTCCAGCCCCACCTTGTAGGACCAGAAGTCGTAGCCATAGTTGTCGCGGCTGATGACGCGGCAGTGCTGGGCCAGTTCGTCGGCGGCGGCCGGGGTGATGCCGGTGGAAACGAACACCACGTGCGGGGTGACGTGTTCTACCAGATAGACGACAAGCTGTCGAAGATGTTTGGCCACCCGTCCTGCCGGGTCGTAATGGGCGATGACAATGCCCGTGGTGTGCTGTTTCATTGAATCGGTTCGGTGCCTGGTGTTGCTTCAATGGCTGCGTTCAGTCGGGCCACTTGGTCTGATGGGCGCGCAGCCCGTCCTGCCACGCCGGGGTGCCAAACGCCCCGCCGCTCTGGTGCGTGATGGCGAGCGGCCAGGTGCCGATGCGCAGGCCCTGCTGGCGCGCACTGCGGCAAAAATCCATATCGTAGAAGTGAAAGGCGAAGCGCTCGTCGAAGCGCACGCCGGCTTGCCCGAGGGCGTCGGCGCGCGCGGCCAGCAGCACGCCGTCGAGCAGTTCGCAGTCGGCCGGGGCGGGGCCGAAGTGAGACACGGCGCCAAACGGGGTCTTGCCGTGGCCCACGCTGCCCGACAGGTGGGCGCGCTCGTCCCACGTGAACTGCTCGTCCACGAAGGCCCACGCGGGTTGCCCGGGCAGGCGCCGCTTGTTGCCGGCCACGCCGATAACGTCGTAGTGCTGCAGGCCCTCGGCGATGCGCTGCGCGAAGAAGTAGTCGTCCAGCCACACGTCGTCGTGCAGGAAGACCAGCAGGCTGCCCGCGGGGGCGGCGTCGATCACGCGGTTGTACACGGTGGGCAGGCCGGCGGTGTTTTCAAATGCGACGGAAATCTTCAGCGGGTGCGCGGCCTGCACGCTGCCCAGGCGGTGCAGCGACTGGCCCAGGGCCGACTCCCGCCAGAAACGCGGTGCCGGCAGGCGTGTGGCGCTGGTGACGATGAGGGGCGCAGGCGTCATGCGGGCTGGGCGGGCGTTGTGCGGTGATAGCGCGTGGGCACGAAGGGCGTGGCCACCACCTCCATCGGCACCGGCTTGCCGCGCACCATGGCAAACAGCTCGGTGCCGAGGGTGGCGCTGCCGGGGTGCACGTAGGCCATGGCAATGGGGCGGTCCAGCGTGGGACTTAGCAGGCCGCTGGTGACCTGGCCGATGGTCTGGCCGTCCAGGTTTTCGAGCGGGGCGGGCTCGCGCACCGGCACGCGCTCCTTGGCGAGCAGGGCGACGCGCTGGCGCTGCAGCTTGTGCGTGCCGTCCAGCTGGCCCAGCACGACATGAGCGCCTGCAAAGCCGCTGGCGCGCGCGCCGCCGCTGCGCCGCACCTTCTGGATGGCCCAGTTCAGGCCTGCCTCGATGGGGGTTGTGGCGGTGTCGATATCGTTGCCGTACAGGCACAGGCCCGCCTCCAGCCGCAGCGAGTTGCGCGCGCCCAGGCCGATGGGCTTGACTTCGGGTTGATCGAGCAGGGCGCGGGCCAGCGCCTCGGCCTGCGCGCCGGGTACCGAGATCTCGAAGCCGTCCTCGCCGGTGTAGCCGCTGCGGGTGATGTACAGCGGAGTGCCTTGCCAGTCGAAGGCGCCGCCGGTCATGAACACCAGGGCCTGCACGCCGGGTACCAGGCGCTGCAGCGCGGTGACGGCCTGCGGGCCTTGCAGGGCCAGCAGGGCCTGGTCGGGCAGGGGATTGACCTGGCAGCGTGCGCCGATGCGGGCCTGGATGTGGGCGATGTCGCCCGCCTTGCAGGCGCCGTTGACGATCAAAAAAAGGTGGTCGCCCCGGTTGACGAACATCAGGTCGTCAATGATGGTGCCGGCGTCGGTCAGCAGCAGGCCGTAACGCTGCTTGTCCAGGCCCAGGCCGATCACGTCGACCGGCATCAGGGTCTCCAGCGCGGCGGCGGCGTCGGGGCCGATGAGCTGCAGCTGGCCCATGTGCGAGACGTCGAACAGGCCGGCCGATTCGCGCACCTGCTTGTGCTCGGCAATCAGGCCGCTCTTGTATTGCACCGGCATCGAATAGCCGGCAAAGGGCACCATGCGGGCGCCGAGGTCGAGGTGCAGGGCGTGCAGCGGGGTTTTCAGCAGTTCGGCATCAGGCATGCGCCAGTCTCCAGGATGGGGGATCACACGGCCCTTGCAGGTCGTGGGCATGCCCGGCTGTCCGCTTTACCTGAGAGATTCATGCGGGCGATGCCGCACTTGCTCCTTCGGTGGAAGGCCACGCCCGCACGTGGTGCGGCCTTCTCTCTCCAGCAGGGAAGGCGCCCGGTTGCCCGGGCCCTTGCCAGTCCTTTTGCCTGAGCGTTTGGGCCTTGCGGCTGCGCGCCTTCGGCGGCGCCGCGCCGACCTCTTGCCGAGGCCGGGGGGCGCGCTCTCCTGACAGCCGCCGATTTTACGGGCTATTTGGCGTAGACCAGGTCGCGCAGCGCCAGCGAGATCCAGGGCACGTAGGTGATGACCATCAGGCAGGCCAGGATGACCAGCACGAAGGGCACCAGGTCGCGGATGATCTTGTCCAGCGACACGCGCGCCACCGTGCAGACGGCGAACAGGTTGACGCCGAAGGGCGGCGTGATCATGCCCAGCGCCAGGTTGACCACCATGATCAGGCCGAAGTGCACCGGGTCGATGCCGAAGTGCGCGGCCACCGGCGCCAGGATGGGGCCCAGCACGATGATGGCGGCGCTGGTCTCGATGAACATGCCGATGACGAACAGCGCCGCGTTGACGCCCAACAGGAACCAGTGCGGCGAGCGCAGGTTCTGCTCCAGCCAGTGGCCGATGGCGTCGGGCACGCCGGCGCGCGTGATCAGGAACGCGAACAGGCCCGCGTTGGCGATGATGAACATGATCACCGCCGACGAGATGACCGACTTGCGCAGCACCGCGTACAGGTCGCGCACGCCGATCTCGCGGTAGATCGCCAGGCCCACCACCAGCGCGTAGGCCACGGCCACGGCCGAGGCCTCGGTGGGGGTGAACACGCCGCCGTAGATGCCGCCCAGCACCACCACCGGCATCATCAGCGCCCAGGCGGCCTTGCGCGTGGCGCTCCACACGCCCAGGCGGCCGTCGCCGTCGTGCTTGCCCCAGCCCTTCCATTTGCAGTACAGCCACACGAACAGCATCAGCGCGCCGCTGATCAGGATGCCGGGGCCGAAGCCGGCGATGAACAGCTCGCCGATCGACACCTCGGAGGCCACGCCGTACAGGATCATGGGGATCGAGGGCGGGATGATCACGCCCAGCTCGGCGCTGGTGGCCTGCAGCGCGGCGGCCCAGGTGGTGGGGTAGCCGTGCTTGATGAGCGCCGGGATCAGGATGGCGCCGATGGCGAAGGTGGTGGCCACCGACGAGCCCGACACCGCCGCGAAGATCATGCAGGTGAGCACGCAGGTCATGGGCAGGCCGCCCTGCACGCCGCCGACCAGGCTCTTGGCAAAGTCCACCAGGCGGCGCGAGATGCCGCCCGTTTCCATCAGGTTGCCGGCCAGGATGAAGAAAGGGATGGCCGCCAGCGGAAACTTGTTGAGCGCGTTGAACATCTCCTTGACGGAGATGAGCATGGGCGCGTGCACCACCTGGATGCCGACGATGGAGGCCAGCCCGATCGACACCGCGACCGAGACGCTGAGCGCGAAGCCCAGCAGCATGGTGATGAGCATGGCGCTGGTCATGCGAGCCCCCACGCTTGACGCTGCGCGCCTGCGCTGCCCCCCATGGGGGCCTTCGTGCCTTGGAGCGGTCCGGCGGCACTCATTGCGCCGTCTCCAGCTCCATCCGCCGCGGATCGAGGTAGTTGGCCACGATGCCCAGCAGCGAGAACACGGCGCCCACCGGCATGGCCACGTAGGCCCAGAACATGGTGACGGATTCGAGCCCGGCCACGGTCTGCACGCCGCCGCGGATGGCGTAGTCGGCGCCCCACCACAGGATGATGAGGATCAGCGCCAGCGCGGCCAGCGCCACCACCAGCTCCAGCACGCGCTGCAGGCGCTTGGGCGCGGCGCGGTACAGCGCGTCCACGCTCACCATCGCGCCCTGGCGAAAGGCCATGGGAATGCCCAGGAACACCATCCAGATCAGCGAGAAGCGGATCAGCACCTCGCTCCACTCGGCCGGCTGCTCCAGCACGAAGCGGGTGACGATCTGGAACACCCCCAGGGCCGAGGCGATGACCAGCATCAGGCAGGCCAGCGCCATGGCGATGCGCGTGGTCCAGCTCTCCAGCGTCAAGACAAGCGCTTTCATGATTCTTGTGCGTTCTGAATAAAAAAAGCCCGTCGCGCAGGGCGGACGGGCGCTGGCAGCTATTTTAAACGTAGCATGCGATGTCTCGCGTCGCGGATGCCGCCGGCCGCTTACTTGTAGTTGCGGATGCGCTCCATGTTGGCCTTGCCGAACTTCTTCTCGAAGTCGGCCTCGACCGGCGCCAGGGCCTTGACGAAGGCCGGCTTGTCGACCTCGGTGTCGACCTGCATGCCCTTGCCGCGCAGGAACTCGACGCCCTTGGCGTCGTCCTCGTCCACGCGGGCGCGGTTGGCCTTGGTGCCTTCCTTGGCGGCGTCGATGAAGGCCTGCTTGTCGGCCGCGCTCAGCTTGTCGAACGCGCCCTTGTTCATCAGGAAGATGCAGGGCGAGTACACGTGGCCGGTGAGCGACAGGTACTTCTGCACCTGGTCGAACTTGGCCGAGATGATGACCGACAGCGGGTTCTCCTGCCCGTCCACGGTGCCCTGCTGCAGCGCGGTGAACACCTCGGGGAAGGCCATGGGCGTGGTGATGATGCCCAGCGCCTTGTAGGCGGTGATGTGCACCGGGTTTTCCATCGTGCGCATCTTCAGGCCCTTGACGTCGGCCGGCTCCTTGATGTCGCGCTTGCTGTTGGTCATGTTGCGAAAGCCGTTCTCGGCCCAGGCCAGCGCCTTGAAGCCCTTGGCGTCGAACTTGGTCAGCATCTCCTGGCCGATCGGGCCGTCGAGCACGGCGCGCGCGTGCGCCTTGTCGCGGAACAGGAAGGGCACGTCCAGGATCTGCGTCTCGGGCACGAAGTTGGGCACCGGCCCGGTGGAGGTGAAGGTGAGTTCGTGCGTGCCCAGCTGCACCGCCTCGATCGACTCGCGCTCGCCGCCCAGCGAGCCGTTGTAGAAGGTCTGGATCTT